>ODAI010997079.1_pt1 | contig 20884 bp, 9 predicted proteins | sample 1539321 | NCBI WGS metagenome assembly ODAI01 (sample SAMN02144231, study PRJEB22623) | gut metagenome | biome: sheep rumen | host: Ovis aries | place: New Zealand
AACCTTGGCCCTTCACGATATTCACGTCGAAGAGCGGATATACGTCGAATAACTTCATAGATGTGTTCCTTATTATAAAATCGGTTGCAAAGTTACGGCAGATATCCGACAAATCGTCACATTATCCCATCTTTTTGCATAAATCTTCTCTCATTTTCTGCCGATACGCTTTCTTTGTGTATAATTATTCAGTGCCGTCACAACGAAGTCAGGTTGCAATTGTTCCTAGCAGAGAGATTGATTGTTCCCTCGTATAGCCTAAAAAGCCTTCGTCAGCGCCTGCCTCACTTGTTGGTAGAGCGTTTCTGCATAGTGTTTCTCCGTTGTGGCCAGTTTGCTGTGACCCAGGATGAACTGGATTTCCTGCATGTTCAGCCCGTGCTGGTTGAGCAGGGTTGCACAGGTATGACGACTCAGATGCCAGTGCAGATGCCGCTTGATCCCTGCTTTCTCAGCGATGTCTCGCAGGTCGTGATTGCATTTCTTGTTGTCGCCGATGTCAGCCAGAGCCTCCAGCGAGCCATAGCGTCTGATCAGGTCGAGCGCCTTGCCCGTCCATAGCACGTCAAGTGGTAATTCCACATGCCCGCCCGTTTTGTGTTGTTCGAAGCTGAGCGTGTGCTGATGCAGGTTATTGGAGGTGAGCCTGTGGAAGTCACCCCACCTCAAGCCTGTATAGCAACAGAAAAGGAAAGCGTCACGCAGATGTTTCTGCCTCTTGTCTGTCAATGTCACTGTTTCCATCGCCTTCAGTTCTTCTTCCGTCAGATGCTCCCTGCGGGCCTTTATTTCTGGAATACGGATTTGCAGGAAAGGGTCGTTGTCAGCCCGAATGACCTTACGTTTCACGGCCTCGTTCACCAGACATCGAAGAGCCTTGAGCCTTACGGCAATCGTATTTTCCGACAGTCTTCTTTCGCTGCGCATCCAGTGTTGCCAGCGCATGATGATATCGTGGGTGATATCCCCCATACGCAATCCGGGGTGAAACGCATTCAGCGAGTTCACCAACGTGCGGTAGCCGTCTTTTGTCACTTGCCGCCGTGCTGATGGTGTCACCACCGCCTCCCCCCATTCGCTGATGGTGGCAGAGCGCGTCTGACGATGCAGATAGGCGTCAGCCAGCGATTCTGGCGACGGTTCAAGCCCAGCGTCGAGCGCTTCGTCCTCCAGTTCCATCAGCCCTCTTACAATCCGCCGTATTTTCCGGTTCAGCAAATCGTGGTCAGGGTGACTCTGTTGGATGCGTCCCATTGAGAAGTCCTCCTGTCTTACATGAATGTGCGTGTTTATCACTCTTCTTTGTCCCTGTTGGTAAATCTCCACCACCACCTGCCGTTCTCCAAACCTATTCACATAGCCGTTTCTGTTCAGGCAAACATTGTAATCTATCGCTGCAATCATATCTCTTTGAGTCGGAACTGAGAAATAGTTGGCTCAGCCCACCCGCAAAGATATCACAATTTCTCAAAAAAGCCATTACCACCCGCGATTCCCTCCCCATCCTACCCTCATTCGGCACGTACATGGGGAGAACTGGAACGCGTGCAACCACAGGTAAAACAGGTGATATGAACACTACTACTCTCAAGGCAAATCAAGCAGCAGGTGGTGGCTTTGGTGTATTTGGGTATTATACCAAGAATACTAATTACACTTATAATCAGACAACTTTTAAGCCAAACTTCATGTACAATCAAGGAATATTTTGGAATGGTAGTAGTGCATGGGAATATACTCCTGTAAAGTATTGGCCAAATGGTTTAGATGATCAGGCATCTGCAGACGGCGGTGATGACGAAGGACTCATTTCTGGTGGTAAGGTTAGTTTCTTTGCTTATGCCCCTTATGTCTCTGCAGCAGGAACACCAGGCACAGATGATGGTATAATTGGCATATCTGCCAACACCTTGCAAGGGAATCCAACTATCACATATAAGATGCCAACAACAAATATTGTTGACCTTTTATGGGGTACAGCTAATTCAAGTGGGCTTGATCTTGCTGGAAATACTCAGAATGGTACAACACTTTCAAACCAAACAATCACCAATGGAGCTGGTACAAACTATTATGTAAATGCAGACTTAACAAAGCAACAAATTGACGGTACTGTTAAATTCAACTTTATTCATGCGTTAGCCAAGGTTGGCGGTTCTGCAAATGATGGTGTAACTGGTGGACTTCAGATAATGCTCGATATTAATGCCTTGAGCGGAGGAGCAGATGATGCAAATACCAAAGTTACAGTGAAGTCAATAAAAATCAGTACCGATTTAAATGATGATGTTGATTACGAGGACCCAGATGAAAAAATCTCCACCAAGGGAACTCTTGACCTTGCAACTGGAAAATGGACAATTTCTGATCTTGATGCTGATAAAGCTGGTTTTACGCAGACTATTGATCGAGCAGGAACATCTCCTGCAAGTAAACTCAATTCAAATATAGCAGAACCTGCTTCCTGGGATGCAACGTGGGAGAACAATACTGTAGAAGGTGTTAAGATTACTCCACAAAATGTTTATTTTTCAGGAGAACAAGAGCACAGCCCGCTTTTATTTTTCCCTGGACAAACACCGAAACTTCGCTTCACGATTAACTATATTGTAAGAACAAAAGACACGAAACTTGATGGTGGCTATTCTTTTGTAGAACAAACTATTGCAAAAACCATAGTATTTGGTAGCGCAGTACAAATAAATAAAAAATACAATATCATTATTCATCTTGGCCTAACCAGTGTTAAGTTTGATGCTACTGTGGCAAACTGGAGTGCAGATATCAATGATAGCGGAGCTGTTGATGCAAGTGACCAGACTGTAGTCAACCTCCCACTTAACGTAGAATAAGGTCGAACGGATAGATTCTGATTGAATGTCCGTAGTCGTAGGGACAGATACTGGGTATATTCCCAAGATAAATACCTTTAGTCTGAAAATAAAGAAAGCCTCGCAGGGGAAAGTCCTGCGAGGCTTCTTTTTTGTCGCTATAGCCGTGGGTTAGTTTGGTTTCCTTAGTCGTGGGGGGGGGCAGATGGGGCAGATTTTCCTTGGGCTTTTGGTGGGGCAAAGAGAATGATTAAATAATTGGTATTCAATCGATTAAATGCTGAATTTTGGTGTTCTCACCAATTTTCGTTATAAACTTTATTTTTAGTATTAAAAATATAGAAAGTTTATAGGAAAAACAGGCAGAAAACCAAACCAACCCGCACAAAATGGTGCTGCAGGCGCTCATTACGTTAATATCACATATGATGATGAATTAGCTACAGGCATTCTCGAGGCTTTCATTTTGTTATCATCGTATCTCACAGCGTGTACGTCACCATGTAAGGATTGGGCTTGAGGCATATCATTGATTGACTTGAGTCATCAGAAATGTGCCCAATCTTCATCGGAATAATACATTAGAGATATTTAGATTTTACTTCTACCTCTACTAATTATCGACTATTATATCGTAAACACCCTGAAAATAAGGGATATACACAAGTTTTCACTTGAATTTTATCCTCTACTTTACCTCTACCAAACCTCTACTAATCCTCTACCTAACATCTACCACGTCTCTACAAAATGAATAAGCGTTCCTTATCCAGCAATAAGGGTACCTTGTTCTGCAATAAAGGCACCTTATTAGCCAATAAGCGTCTCTTATACCTTCAGGCCACAAAACTACAGGCTCAGTATTTATTCCCAAGGTGGGAATGTTTTATTCCCAGGCTGGGAACATTTCATTCCCAAGGTGGGAATAATTGTTTCCACTATGTCCATTTATAGACAAGTGCAACATCTTGTTCTGGTATGTAGAGGTTGGTGGATGATAAGTAGAGGGTTGGTAGAGGTTTAGTAGAGGGTTGGTAGATGTAGGAATATTTGTAAACTATTTGAATTCAGTAACTTACAAGCTTTTAGTAGAGGCAAATCTAAAATTTAACAGGTACGTACATAAAAAATAATGAAATAATTGGACCTGAAGGCAAATCGAAGAAGGGGTCTCAGTGATGAGCCCCCTCTTCGATTATCTCTTCACATAGCGCACTACGCCTCACGTGAGGTTTAATTAATCTGAACGATTGCTATAATAGACTTGGAATGAATGAAAGACAATTAGAGCCTCGCAAAAGAAAAACTTTGCGAGGCTCTAATTTTAGGTTGTTCGAAATATCAATTTATTTAATTAATAGTTCAATGGCAGGTTGACAACGGCTGTTTCACCAACCCAATCAGCTACAGTTGCGTTGAAATCTACAGAAGTCAAACCAAGGACAATGTTAATAGTATAAGCCTTGCCCGGTTCTAGAGTTAGACTAGTGAGGGTCTTAGAAATGTCATTTACAATCGTAGACTTACCACCGTTAAGTTTTTCATCAGTAGTTTCCACATTGTAATTGCAATTGATGGTTAAGCTACCACTAGTACCAGGAATAAGATAATACCAATCATTGGTATTTGAGAATACAGCTGTAGCATCACTAGTCAACACGCCAGCCCCACCAGATTTAATATTCGTATTTAATGTACCATTAGTGAGAGCAGCTGTACCTGTTGTGTTTTCCCATTTAGGTGTGTTTGCTGCTGTATTGTTCAAGTTGAGGTCTCCAGATGCAGGGAAAGAGGCACTACCAGTTATAGCAACACTATTAACAAATATTTTAGTCGCAGCATCGAGAGTACCGCCTGCCCCAGTTTGGTTGACGGCAGCTTGGATGGTGAAACGAACTTTAGTGAGGGCATGCTTGAACAAGAATTCCACCTTTTCATTCACCTCTTGTTTAATGAGATTAAGATTAGGCAAACCTTCTGTTGGATTTTGATCTGTAGTAAGCACTGTTACATAGGTTGTTGAGGCTGGCACCACACCCCAGCAAAGATCAACGCCCTCACCAATAGTTCCAACTGTATAACTGATTGTGGGGTCACCAGGTTTCTGGTTTCCATTGGGGGTCGGAGAATCAGTTCCACCACTGGTTGCACGTCCATTAATGGCGGTGATTCCAGTTCCAGAGAGAGCAGTTGCAGAGAGTGCCACATAAGGTGCATATGCAAAGAATGAAACTTTGTCAACACCACTAGTTGTTGTTGCTCCATTGCTCGTTTTAGTATCTACACCAGAGTTAGCTGCAGCTTCGTTTGGCCAGTATTTAATTGGGCTATAAGTCCATGATGTAGAAGAACCATCCCAATATACACGCTCATTATACATAAAATTGGGCAAAGAAGTAGAACTGTTATAACTGAGATCTGTACCTGTACCTGCTGTGTGATACGCAAATACACCAAAACCATCGTAATCATGTCCGGTCGTTTTTAATACATCAGTTGTCATGTCCCCTGTTATACCAGCACGCGTACTAGTCTTACCCATGTACGTGCCGAACGAAACTGGGGTGGGGGCATTTTCTGCCTGCTTGATTGACTCGAGGGTGGTTAGCTCATCGCTCGAGGTACAGCCTGCGAACAGCATTGCTGCAAGGGCTGTCATTGCTAATAAGGATTTCTTCATAATTGTTTTTTTTGTTTAATTAATAAATTGTTCATTATTGTTTGCTTAAAGACCAATATCTATTGTTCCGCCGTCTTCCCAGTCAGCAACCTTTGCGTCGAAGGCTGCTTTTGGTGGGACATAGGGGGCTACAATCGTATCACTGAGGTCGAGTTCCAACAGCAGGTTCCTCAGGTCCTGGCGGTAGCGTACCTCGGCCTCCTTGCCTTCGGGGGTGATGTAGCGAATCTCCTTGCCTACCTTGAGACTCACGTGCTGAACGGAGTCGTTGGTGAGGGTGAGGTGGAAGGTGAGCACGTTGTCCGAGGAATCACGCTGTGAGAGAAGCTCCTTGCCGTAGGGCAGTCCGAAGCAGGGCACTTTGAGGGTGATGAGTCCCAGGCTGTCCTCCTCCTCGCCTAACTTGAAGTTCTCGAACATCTCGGGGTAGAAGCGGAGTGCGCCAGGTGTGCTGGTGCGGTTGATGCGGCTCACCAAGAAGCCGTCGGCCATTCCGCTGATGCTTCCATCGATGTCCTTGATGCTCTGGCGATGCTTGACGTGGGCCTTGATGAACAGATCGACTGTCATGGGCCAGGTAACCTCGTCTAACTCATAGACAAGCTCGCTCTGACGGTATTTCGCGCTGTCGTTGTTGAGAAATTCCTCATAAGGGATGATGATCGTGGTGTCCTTGATGAGCATCTCTTGAGTGATTTCTAAGGTATCAAGCGCGACGCACATACGCGGGTCGTCGGGGGCGTACATATAGGTGACGCCTTCGTCCCAGCCATAACCCCTGTAGCTGTTTGCCGTGACGGTCAGCATGTCGTAGTTGTCGATGTCGTTGAACTTCAGCCTGGGGCTGTAGTCCTCGCGCAACTCATTGAAGACCATCATGTAATACGTGCCTGGCGTGAGCGATAGAGTCACCGAATTGCCGTTGGTGGCCTTGATGGTGGGTTGCCCTACACCGTCTCTCCAGACCATGACCGACATGCCGTTGGGCTCATCGCCATAGAGGGTGACGTAGTTCACCTGCCAGTTGACCACGACCTTCACGTTCACTCGTTCGTCGAGCAGTACGTGCAGGGGGCGTCGATCACAAGCGAAGGTGAGCAGCGCGAGCAGGGCCAGCAGTGATGCGGGATGCAGTAGTTTCAAAGATCGTTTGGTTCTCATGTTGGCCCTCCTCCTTTTTTGTTTTGTCGCCGATGGCCTATGAGCCATACGAACGACACCTTGAGTTTTGTCGGACCAGTGTATTTCGAATTGGTCGTATATTTCCATATAAGGTACGAGCCGTCGTTGGTAGCCTCGTAATGGCGACGCGGTCCCCACAGATGGCCTATGCTGCCTGAGAGCTCGAGGTTCCACCGGCGATGGATGGACCACGAATAGCCTATGGTGGCGCCCACGCTGTTGAACTCTCCCTGGTCGCCCTTTGAGTTCCACTCGAAGTCGTACTTTCCATTGGCGTAATAGATGCCTCCGAACCAGCCTGTGAGCACTTTCTTGTGGCTCCGGTCGCGATCGAACCAGTAGCGAAGCTCGAGGCCTGCCGTCTGTAGCTCTATGGCTCGACTGTTGTTCGACCATACCATCCATGGGCACCAGTACTCAGCCATGATGCTCCATCGGTTGTTTCGTCCGAATGGAATTTCCAGTTCTCCGTTGAACGCCGTCACTACATCGAATAGGACGTTGGTCTTGAGAGCGAAGAGCGCCCCTGTCTGATTTTGCTCGACTGCGGTTGTCTCGCGACTTTCTATGTTGAGACTGTCATCTCTTTCCTGAGCACTGAGCGTGCTGTAAGCAGCTAATAGTAACGACATCACGCCTAACAATCTATACTTTGTCATTCCATGTCGCATTTATCTTGGCAAATGTAGTAAGAAAGTTCGTTGTATTATTATAACGGGGCTTGCTTTTAATGTTATATAGCAAAAATAAACGTTTGTTAACTATATCTATAAATTTCCTGTCTCTTTATTTGGTTAAATAAGAAAAAAACTATATCTTTGCACGCGAGGTAAAAGACTTAATATGAAACAATTTATACTACACAGCTGGATACTGTGTTTGCTGGTTGTGATGACGGGCTGTTCTAAGGACGATGCAGGGGCTGTTGACTCTGCACAGTCGCCCATTGAATTTACAACCGATGGTCCAGCCCTTTTTATTACGAGGAGTGTCATTGAGAATAATTCGCAACTTCAGAGCGCAGGCTTTGGGGTGTTGGCTTATTATACAGGTACCTATACATGGGATTTGTGTGATGGTTCCGGCGCAGTAGGGCATACAAGTAAGGTTGCTCCCAACTTTATGTATAACCAACAAGTGAGTTGGAGTACAGATCACTGGACCTATTCGCCCGTAAAGTACTGGCCAAATGATAACAATACAGCAGACGGCAGTGGTGCTACAGGTTCGCAAACAAGAAGCTACGTTAGCTTCTATGCTTATGCACCGTATAATGGGACGGGTATTGCGCTTAGTAATAATACAACGACAGGTGCTCCCACCATCAATTACACTTGGGGCGCTGAAAACGATCTGCTGTATGCCAGTCAGTTGGACTGCTACAAGACGATGACTTCACCTGGCAGCTATGGAACCGTAGGTGGTCAAGTCCCTTTCAACTTCCAGCATGCTCTGGCCCAGGTGAAATTTAAAGTTCGTCGCTCGTCAAGTTCCGGTTTGGCCGTTACGCTGAAAAGCTTGAGCGTATATGGTTTTAAGACTGGCGGTGTGTTTGACTTAGGTTCCTCGTCGTGGACATCAACTACAGACTTTAATCCTGAGTCTTATGTTTCGCTGATATTACATTCTAACGAATCCCCAGCCCTTTCCATTACAGCCTCAACAGAATCAGCTGCGCATGACCTTGGCAGTTCGCTGATGATACCAGCCGTCTCGCCTCCAGATGCCGTACTCTCCTACAACATTACTTATTCTGTTGGACCTAAGGAAAATACGGTAAATGCTGGTAGTATCCCATTGACAAGCTATGAGATGGGCTATCAATATACAATCATCTTCACCATTGATGCCGATGGCATCATTGTGGATACAACCAAATATACTGAGCAATGGTAACAAAGGGAATATATATCAATACAGGTAATATTGGATTTCAATCCGCTCGTAATAGCGAGTATATCGATAAATCGAAGCTGATAAGCGTTGTTAACTCAACGTTGTTCACCGAGCATCGATTTAGCTGTATCACGCGTTGCAGGCGCTTCGGTAAGTCGATGGCTGCTAAAATGCTCTGTGCCTATTACGACCAGTCGTGCGACTCACGCTCGTTGTTTGCCGACTTGCAGATAGCCAGTGACCCACAGTTCGAGAAGCACCTGAACAAATATCCCGTCATCTACCTGGATATCAGTGACTTCGTTACTCGCTTCAAGGACGATAGCATCGTGCTGCACATCAATGAGGAGTTGAAGACCGACATCCACGAGGCTTACCCCGACGTTCCAGTGAAGGACAATGACGACCTGATGGCACTGCTCATACGCATCAATGCCAAAACCAATGAACCCTTCATCTTCATCATCGATGAATGGGACGCCATCTGTCGCGAGTTCAAGTCAGGAACGACAGCAATGGATACCTATGTCAACTGGCTGCGACGCATGTTCAAAGGTGGATCGTCGGCACAGGTCTTTGCAGGCGTCTATATGACAGGCATCCTGCCTGTGAAGAAATATAAGACTGAGTCGGCTCTGAACAATTTCATCGAATATTCTATGGTAGAGCCCCGCAGAATGGCTCAATTCTTTGGATTTACCAAGGATGAGGTTAGGATACTTGCCGAGAAGCACCAGATGGACTTCGACGAACTGGTGAAGTGGTATGACGGTTACCAGATTGGCGATGAGCTGTCGATGTTCAACCCCAACAGCGTGATGCAGGCTATAGATACAGGCCGTTGCCGCAGCTATTGGGCTACTACGGGCGCCATCGATGCTGTGACCAACTACATCAACATGAACTACGAGGGACTGAAGGACGACATTATCTATATGCTGGCAGGCGGGCGCCGACCTGTTGACCCTACGGGATTCCAGAACGACATGTCTGTCATCCGCAGCAAGAACGACGTACTGACGGCACTCATTCATCTCGGTTATCTAGGCTATAACTGGCGTGAGGACGAATGCTACATCCCCAATAAAGAGGTGGGAGGAGAAATGGCCAATGCCATCAGAGAGAATCAGTGGGCACCTGTAGTAACGGCACTGGAACAATCGAAACAGCTGCTCGCAGACACGCTGTCCGGTGACAGCGATGCAGTAGCCCATGCCATCGAGACCGTTCACGACGAGAATACCAGCATTCTGTCATACAACAACGAAAATTCGCTGGCATGTGTACTGAGCCTCGCCTACTACTATGCCAAGAACGACTATGTTGTCCATAGGGAGTTGCCTACGGGTAAAGGTTTTGCCGACATCGTGCTCATTCCGCGTAAGAATGTCGATTCACCTGCCATCGTTGTGGAACTGAAATACAACAAGGATGCCGATGCTGCCATCGACCAGATCAAGCGCAAGCAGTATCCGGCAAAGGTGATGCAATATGCCAACCGTCTGTTGCTGGTGGGCATCAACTACAACCGTGAGACCAAAACTCACACCTGCGTGATAAGTAATGGCAATGAAGAGAAAATATCCAGTAGGAATACAGAGCTTTGAGAGTATTCGCAGAGACGGATATCTCTACATAGACAAGACTCCGCTCATCTACAAGATGATAACGGAGGGTAAGCCCTATTTCCTCAGCCGTCCCCGCAGGTTCGGCAAGTCGCTTCTGATCTCTACTCTTCAGGCGGTCTTCGAAGGTCGCCGCGACCTGTTCGAAGCCTTCACAACCGAACAAGGCATCCATCAGCCCCAGCTCTATATCGCCCAGACCGACTGGAAGTGGGAAAAGCATCCCGTGCTGCGCTTCGACTTCAGTGCAGGCGACCTCGTTAACATCGAGCAATTAGATACGCTGATAGATGCTACACTGAGAAATTACGAGTGGAAGTATAGTATCATGCCAGATGTTGCAGATGCTAATATCCGCATGAGTAACCTGCTTAGGATACTGCACAAGCAGACGGGCAAGCGCGTCGTAGTGCTGGTGGATGAATACGACAACTTCATACTGCATGCCTTAGGCGATGAAGAAAAGGTCACTATGGCCCGTCAGCGTTTTCAGAACCTTTTCGGTCCACTGAAAGCAGAAGACGACCACCTGCAGTTTGTATTCATCACAGGTATCTCAAAGTTCTCGCAGATGGGTGTGTTCAGCAAGCTGAACAATCTGAAGAATATCTCCATGAACCACCAATACGAGCGGATATGCGGCATCAGCGAAGATGAACTGGCCGCACAGTTGTGTCCTGACGTAGAGTTATTGGCTGCTAGTCGTAATGAAAGCTTTGAAGAAACACTCGCAGAACTGAAAAAGATGTACGATGGCTATCATTTCAGTGAGGGCATGACCGACATGTATAACCCTTTCAGCCTCATCAATGCATTCGATTCCCGCCAGATCAAGAAGTTCTGGTTCGACAGTGCCACACCCAGCGCACTCTTTGCCATGCTGCGCCAGATGCCGTCCCTGCAGTTGAGCGACATCGATGGCAAGCGCTGTCCCGATACGGCTTTTGATATGCCTTTCGACAACTATCAAGATCCATTGCCTGCCCTTTATCAAAGTGGCTACCTCACCATCAAGGACTATCGGCCCAGCCGCCAGATGTACACACTGGGATTTCCTAACCAAGAAGTGCGCACGGGCTTTGCTAACTGTCTCTATCAGATCGTTTCTAACACACGCCCTGATGATAATGGCCGTAACATGTTCCTGGAAGCCTATTACGACTTTCGTGACTCTGGCGATCTGCCTGCCTTCATCGAGGCTCTCAAGGCTTTCTTCGCCAGCCTGCCCTACCAATGGGAGAAAGATAACGGCAATGTCCGAAGCAGCGAGAGCTATCAAGCTTGCTTGAATAGCCGAGTCGCGCCGGACTTCGACGAAGTCAACGAACATTATTATCACTCACTGCTCTACACCCTCCTCACCGCCTTTGGTGCCGACGTGCGAGCAGAAGAGCCCACCGCCAAAGGCCAGAGTGACCTCGTGCTGCTCATGCCCAAAGGCATCTACATCATGGAACTGAAATACAACGATACTGCCGACACCGCCCTCGCACAGATTGACGCCAAGGGCTATGCCGACAAATACGCCCTCGACGGACGTCCTGTCACCAAGATTGGAATCGCATTTAGTACTGACGAACGAAATATATCCGAATGGAAATCAAGATGATACAGAAAATTAATAGCATTATGAAGATATTGTTCAGACATACCCGAGTATTCACTTTCCTCCTGACCATCCTGCTCTTGGGCGGTGTGGCAAATGAGGCATGGGCGGTAAGATATCATATCCTCACCAAGCCGTTTGATGTGGCTAAGTGGAATGGCGACGGCAATAAATGGACTCAGATCCGTGTTGAAGCACTGCTATGCGAAAGTAACGAAACCACTATAGGTCTGCCTGACCAGTTCAAAAGCCCTCTTGCCACTAACTTCAAGTATTGGGGAAGCGCCACATCTACCTATGCGTCGCTCTATGATACTGGGCAACCTGGAGTGAAAATCATAGATGTAAAGTACAACATTATTCAGTGCTCAGCAGATAATCCGCATCAGAATTTGTCAAATCCGCTTACCGCAGGAGACCCTGTAGGTAGCTATAGTGACATATATGTAACCTACGACTACATCAACGATATAAAGTCTGATAGTTATAGAAATGAAATACTGGAACTTGATGGCGCTACGGAATATAACATAGGCTTTATTAACGGTGTAGAAAAGTTTATGGTTTTCAACCGTAGCCGTAACAACCGTGTTGCAAACGCTAACAGTGCAGGTCTGTCAGGAGAAGATTTGGCAAGTGACGATTTTGTTGTACCACAAGACGGCACAGCAGCTAACCAGCTCGGTTGGAAATATAGCAAATGGGGCCCCATTGGACTTTTCGCAGGATTTAAGTTCGAAGGTAAAGACCCTTATAACATCACCATCCTGACCTCATATAATCGTGAAAAGCTATATATTACAGACAAGATATCCAATGTAGATGGTGGTGGAACTATCAAGCCGTACGCAGGCTCAAGTCTTATGGCTAAGATTGGTGCCAACTCATTGTGGTTTGATGCAAGTAATAACAAGCACTACAAGATTCTATCAGGCTGTAGTTCTGAAAAAGACTGGACGGATGCAAAATATCAAGAATGTCAGACTTTATATTGGGGCAAATCAGAGGCAGAGCGAGCAGAAAACTGGGTGGGCTTCTATAGATACGAGTCACCTACATTGAACACCTTTGCCCTGTTGCCTAACAACAAAGGCGGATATATGTTCGTTGGAAGTAAGTTGAACCAAAATAACAAGCAACAGCAACCAAGCGGTGGTAACTACTACTCTTATTTTGACAACTTTGATACAGAAAGTACTGGCAAACGAAGCCAGCCTTACTTCAAACTCCAGTCATTAGGCTCTGCCTATAAGACAGACCTTTATGAGATAAGGACATACACCATCCATGTCAAGACGCATATCTCGGGTACAGATCTCACCGCTACCATGAGGTGGAGTGACGCAAGACTTAGTGAAAACCCTGCCAACCACGTTCCTGAGGCACTAAAACGTAAGTATTGTAACTATACAGCATACTCTGACGCAGCACACAAGAAACCCGTTACCACCTTTCAGCAAATTCTGGATGCATACCCAGATAATTATCACGCCAACATGCATATCTATTTGGATTACACCGTTTCAGAGTCTTTACCCTTCGATTCTTTGCCCAAAAACGGTAGCTATCAAGATGCGCAATGGTACACCATGCGTATGGATGGTGTGGCAAACCCTAAATACGTTGCCTATAATGATGGCTCAAATAATGTCGTTGTAACAAATGGAAGTGGTGCTGCAAAGGGTTCTAACACAGCCAGTCAGTTGCACCAAGGTGAGAACTCTGCTGAGGCTATGGTAGCATTCATGGGCGACCCATACGAACTGAAGATTCTCAACCGTAAGGCATGTGAAACTGCTACACCCGGTAATAAATTTATTGGCTGCCCTGCTACTTCTGCAGTTGGAACTAATCTCACCACCAACAACAGCACGTCAGACATCAGCACATGGGAAATAGTGTATGAAAGCGGAGGTGTGGATGGTTTCTTGCTCAGACAATTCAACACCGTTGCAGCTCCCAAATACATCGGCTTGGGTTCTGCTGATAATAACAAACCGGTTACATATAGTACTACCTCAACTCGTATCAATGTAGTTGAACTAGAGAAGAAGAAGTATGCTTTCCACATCATGCGAGCAGATAAATCTATAGCTGTTATGGCTACTACCATGGAGGAAGTTGGTAAGCCCTTGAAGGGTGACTACACAGATATTCCTGAAATTATCCGCAGTCCATACATCTCTTCATTACACTTCTATAAAAATCAAGAAGATGCACAAAATGACACAGAGTCTAATAGGATTACCCACCTACAATACGATGGCGCTGAAAGTGGGGTATATGCTGACATTTATGTAAGATATAGCATTGGCAGCACACCAACCAGCGGCGAATATAACGTGAGAGTCAATAATGACTACATATATACCAAAGATGTAGACCCTTTTAACATCAATAGCAAATCACAACTTGAAGAGAGTGACGCAACAAACGGACATTTCAAATGGCATTTTATTTTCAGCGACCCTTATGCCTTGACATTTTATAACATTGGAATTGCTGGCGATAATAAAGTAACTGTTTCACCTAATGACAAAGCAGACATCAGTTGGAGTGCAACAGGATCTTCATTTATCGCAAAAAGCGGTAGTGCTCCTGGCACCTACGAGGTAATGTTAGCAACGGGCGATGCAACTGATGCCTCTATCACATACTATAACATAGGCAGGCCTTCAGCTAACACTGTGAAGCTTTATAGCAATTCCAGTTATCTGTCTGGTAATGCTACCCTGCGTTTCCAGTTAAGTGCAACAGGAGCATCAGATGTAACATATCACCTTGTTGATATGTATGATAAAGTGTTGTTGCAGGCTAAAACCCGACAAGCAACTACAGAATCTCCTGCATTTCCACCAGAGTATTACAGTCCGTTAGTAGATAAATATTACTATCACAAGACATTAGCACATGCTCAAGCATACCGTACAAGTGGTGATATTGCCGATGAAGAGGCAATCAATCAAACAGATGTTTATGTTACTTATGACGTAAACGACCTCGTGGATTTGAAAGCTGGTCAGCTGTATCTGATGAAATACGAGGCTGGTGAGGAGTTCTATCAGGAAGATGGTAGTGACGGACGTTCTACAACGAAACAGAAAGCTGTCTATCCATACGTAAATGGTGACGGTAACTTCTTCGTGTATGGTCAGGAGCAGTATAACCTGCAACAGGAAGGTGCTTCAAGTACCCGTACCCGATGGGCGTGGTTTGTGGAGAGTAATGTGCCAGGAGCACCTAAGGGTGACCCTTATCACGTAACTATTAAGTCACGCCAGACGGAGTCCTACCCTATCACTAACAGCTCTGAGTATAATGCTTACTTCATGACGTACAAGCCTGATGACTACGGACATGTTATCACAACTTTAGGATGGCCTGGCATGAATAGTGAAACTGCTACAGATTATATGGTTCTTGGTAGTGAAGGACAGTATCAGCTGGTAACAACTAACGAGATAGGTGGCTCACGCTATATCGTTGACTCTTTTGAACAGTATTGGAAGACATTTGATACTATCAAAAAGAAAATATATGGCAGCAGTAAAGAGGATGACAATGACCCCATTATCATCCCTGAAGACGTTACAAAAGAGGCTAAAACCCTTAGGAATTATCTTAAAGAAGACTTAGGCTGGCACTCATACGAAAAGTGGGCTTACGCTAAGCGCTGGAATGGATATAACAACGGCTATAGCAGTGAAGTAGGTACACACGAGAAGAAGAAAGGTTGGGAAAAGGTAGAGCACTGGTATCAGACCATAAATATGGGTGAAGGCTACTTCGACTTTGTCAAGACAAGCATTGACCCTGTACTTATCCTGCTCGATCAGCACGGATGGGAGATTATGCGTAAGCCTCTGCCATCAAGCCCTGACGACCCTGAGAAGGAAGCAAAATATGCGGCAATACGTCCATATAACAGTCCTATGGTAAAAGAGTATGCTTTCTGGGCAACTGCCAAGAAGCGTACTGGCTTCCACCAGTATTACCAGCTGAAAGATCGTGTTGGCGGTAAAGACTTCACTTCTACCGACCTTACCAACCTGCCTCCGTTTGGTTCTGCTAACGTGCTCGACAAGAAGGGCAACCAGAACGACCAGTATGTTACCTACATCGTGAAGGATGAGTATGCAAAGACCTACAATCCTGCAGACAAATCAGCAAAACCATTCCTTATAGAACAGGGAACAGACCATAAATATGCTACCACTAACGATGATGGTTCTTCTCTGATTGCGAGCGATATTCCTAACGACGGTAACATGAAAGCTTATATCCTCAATGGCAATATACAAAACACTGAGAAATGGTATGTCAAGCCTAATGTCAATATAGATGATGAAATGGGATATAGCGATGCATCTATACCACATGATTGGGGAGAAAACAAGAGTGGATATGAATTAGACAGTTATAAGAACAAGCTCGTTGCTAAATACATTGATGACAAAACATTAGGCCAGTTCTCGTTCTCTAACGGTTTCGACCCATATAACATTCAGATTTCGTCTGTAAAGGATGATACTAAATACATGAAAACTAATGCTAGTGGTGCTGAGCTTCATGAAGGTTCTATCATCGGTTCATACTCAACCAATCCTGGCACTATCACTATGGGAGTTAATACAGAAAACATTTCACCTAATCCAAAGTGGTATGATAGTAGAAATCTGTATGTTTCCAATGCCACCTTCATGGCAGTGCAGGATGCTGCAGGCAATATGCAGCTGATGCCTCGTTTTGACCATAGCACCCGCATGAGTGAGTTTGGCACGCTGATAGCACCTACGGATGCTAACGTAGCTTCTACCTATACGAAGTTCTATCGTCCAGAAGTATATGAATACCTTATTATAGACAATGATGGTCACGAGTCTCTGCGCTACAAGACAGGTGGCGATATGACACCACAAATTCCTAACCACTTCCAGAGTCCACTTGCCACAAACTTCACTTACTATGCTAAGGCAAGCTATGATAGTGAAACAAGAAAGTATAGTAGCATTACTGACAAAATAGAAGGATCACTCGATGGTGAAGAACTTGATGAAAATACAGATGGAAATAAAGTGCTTTATGTACGCTACGAGTATGACGAGGAATCCGACGGTCTGAATATGCTTAAGGGTAACTGGCTTACCATTCAACTGAATAAAAAAGATGCTAAATATGACGGAGGCATCAAGCAGGGAACATCTAAGCCATCTACAATTGATAGCGACGATAAGACTTGGCAGTGGAAATTCACAGAATCTCCACAGAGCAAGCCTGACCCATACGCTATCTATATATACAACCGCAGCCAGACTGCAGGAACTGAAGCGATATCAGACCGCTTCGCGCTCCTCTCTCACTCTGCAGGCGACTATGCGCTGGCTAAGGCTGGAAAGGGGGACTATACCTATCAGTTCTTGAACGGAGATGGAATGGATGCTTCTACAGCTGCTACTATTGCTACAGAGACAGGCTTCACACCAACTTCAGGATCATTTGAAGGAACTAAGTCACAAGTAAAACTTACAGATGAGGTGCAGCACACCTTTATATATAAGGTTTATACTAATGGAGATGTGAATGCCATTGATGCAAGTCAGACACAGGAAACAGTTATTAGTAACGACTGGAAACCAGAATTGCCAGAGGCAGCTCGCACACCTCTGCTCAATATGGATCAGTATCGTTATTATGAATCTACTACATACGCTGTAGAAAAAATCCTATCATATATCTTTGGACTGTATGATGATGTAATATATACACGATATACAGCATATAACCCTGATGTAAGCAATTATCTGGTGCCTAACGTCAGAAATGCAACGAGTGAAACTATAGTGGCTCCAGGTATTGGTTCTAAAGATGCTCCAATAGGACTTGACGGCAAGCGCCCATATAACATCATCTGGTACGATGACAACATGATGAAGAGCAGTGGTACGTCTATTGATAAACTTGCTGACCAAGAATTACAAGCTGCCTCAGCTTTTGAGTGGGAGTTTGAAGGTGATGATCCATACGCTATTAAGATTAAGAGCGTAGGGGCAAGTACCAGCGGCGACAAAAAGTACATCCGCGAAGCTACCACTACAACTACAGAACTCTCTACCACTCCAACTACCTTCATGCTCCTAAATAAGGATGGCTATAACTATGGAGTGTTTACAAAGACCGGCTCTGCTGTTACAGGTGGGACACCTGTGATGCTAAGTGAACATGGTAATGCTTTGACTACTGACAATCCTACCCATTTTATTCCATTCGCGCTTTCTACCTATAAGGTAATATACCACCTGATGATTAAGAATATTGGTTCGGAAATTGGTGTTATTATACCATATAGAGATCCTGTAAAAACAGGAAACCAGGTAAAGCCCTATAGAATAAAATGGGGCACTACCCTCCGTGACCTAGAAGCAAAAAACGAAGCTGAAGGAGCTATTTCTGGAGACTATTATCAGCTTGGTCGAAGCCTCAAAGCTATCGATGGTATAGACCACAATACAGATGGTGCTTTGGGTAAAAGAGATAGTATCTACTGTTATGATGCTGGTCATGTCAGTCTTGGTGATGCCTTTGAAGTGCCTCAGGAGTTCTATCGTCCTAACGTAAGTTATGACTTCTATATAGAAGGTGTTTACAGTGCTGATGGTAAAACCGCAATCTCCGAAATGAATAATGAATACCAGGGTCTTAAAATGACTAACCTTGGTGAAGATACCGGTCTGCTTGGTAATATCGTATTTGTGAACATAGTCTATAACTTCACGGGTGGTCTGGAAACCAACTCTGGTAGTGACTTCGTAAAAAGTGTTGATCAGAACAAGTGGTACACATTTGAAACAAGTGGCGTTACACCAATGTTGGCTGAATATAGTGATGGACTGAAAACGAAGAGCGGCTATGCTACTCACTATACCAATGACTATCTGTGGACTCCTGTTGGCGACCCATACGGATTCAAGATGTATAACCGTTACTTGTATAAGAATTTGGGAGAAAAGAAGGTGATGAGCACACCAAACCGTACGTCTGGCACTGATATTGAAATGGAAGATGAAAATACTGGAACAATAGATCTTAAAACTAACTCTGTATATGAATTGCTTGCAACCAGTTCTACTACACCGGGTTACTTCCGCATTCACCCAGTAGCGAACATGAAGGATGTTACTCAGGTCTATATGAGTAACAATGTTAGCGGTAGCAGTGGTATAATAGAACTGAACGCAGTTCCTACAGACTGGACTTTCGGACTGAGCGAGGATGTGATGCGACCATATTTTCTGGCTGCTGGCTACGTAGGTGGACTGAATCAGGATGGTATAGATGCTTACAAGACAGCTTTGGAAGAGACTGATCCGTCGAAGATGCTGAAGAAATTGATGGATCTTCAGGATGTGGTATATAATCACGATAATGATGGCAATGACCCTGAACATCCGAATTATATTGTTCATTATACTCCTGGCTATTACCGTCTGCACAACCAGCCTGGCTCCTCGGGCATCAGCACACCACGCTATGCCAGCGGATATACGCACGAGATAGAGAAGACAGCTGTGGATGGCGGTATTCATATGCACTTCTATGAGGAAGAGAATTATAGCATCAAGAATCCTACATTCAGAGACTTGGAAAGCGGTGAATATACGGTAACGAATGCTACACAAGGTGATATACCTCTCGTGCCTGTAGCCTACGACCCTGCAAGTATCTTTAAGTTTACTGGCGCAGCAAGCAGTGCAACTATGAGTACTCAGGGACTCTTTGTAAAGGAAAACAAGATGACAGCGACAGAGGGAGATGCTACTTCGTTCAATATTATCGACATCGGTGCGGGTGTAGTAGCACTGCAAGGTGGTGAGAACTACCTAAAATATGCTCAAGATGTAAAAAAGTATGATTTGAAGTTTGACAATACGGCAGAAACGATTGAAAGCACAAGATGGTGCATGCAGCCTGTGCAGAAGACAACGACTGCAGGCAGTGGCGAAATGCCATTAACGGTTACAACTAAAAATGGTGGCGATGACTATTACTACACCACATTCTATGCTCCGTTTGACGTTCTGCTGACAAGTACAAATGACGTGGCATACATTATACCTAAAGGTGGGTGGCCGTCAATGACTACGTCAACGGCAGAGTATTTATTGAGCGCAAAGACTATTGGTGAAGTAAATGGTCGTACAGACGATGATAAAAACCAATTCATACCTGCTGGCACTCCAGTTATCATCCGCACAAAGAATACTAGTGGTAACGTAACTATGGCACTGCCTAATGCTACACCTTCTGATGCTAAAACAACCGATCTCAGCGGTACGTATCTGGAACAGATGTTGGATCAAGGTACTGATTATGTCTTCGTCTTCGGACGCTCTTATACTCACTCAGATGAATTCAGCTATATTGAAGATACTACCGATAAGCATGCTGGTGAAGTTACGCCAAAAGGACTTGAATTCGATAAGGGTGTAGGTTTCTACAAGAATGCGAACACCAACCGCGAGAGTAATGCTACCAAAACATTGTGGACACGAAACAATAAGTATGTCTATGCTAACAAGGCTTACTATCGTGGTTCTATTTCTCCTACTGGAACTCGTAGCATAGAGTTCATACCAGTACTCTTCGAAGCGGCTGCGACGGATGTGCAGGGCGTGAAGGACTATAGTGAGGGCATGCTTCGTCCAGGCAATGTGTATAACTTGCAGGGTCGTTGCGTAGCTACTGAGGAGATGGTGAAGGACGGCACTTGGAAGAACAATCTGACGCCGGGTGTCTATATCATGAGCGGTAAGAAAATCATCGTGAAATAAGGAAAGTGGAAAGGGGGATTCGCAATGAGTCCCCCTTTCCATTTTTGGCTTAAAGAGTAAATAATCTTCAAAAATTCTCAGTCTTCATGTCAATTTGAAGAATGGATGCTGATAATTGATTCTGAAGAAAGTTTCGATTTTTGCGAAAAGTGTCACTATTTAACTTAACTAACAGATAGTAAGCATGTTAGATATAGTGATACTTTTTCTTGAAGTGTCACTACTATTTTGCGATA
>ODAI013918381.1_pt1 | contig 20882 bp, 19 predicted proteins | sample 1539321 | NCBI WGS metagenome assembly ODAI01 (sample SAMN02144231, study PRJEB22623) | gut metagenome | biome: sheep rumen | host: Ovis aries | place: New Zealand
AATTATGAAAGAAGGGGGGGACCGGCGTAGCCGGTGGGGTAGTTGTGATAATAATTTATGAAAGAAGGGGGGACCGGCGCAGCCGGTGGGGTAGTTGTGATAATAATTTATGAAAGAAGGGGGGGACCGGCGCAGCCGGTGGGGTAGTTGTGATAATAATTTATGAAAGAAGGAGTGGGCGACCTGCGCCGGGATGACAAATAAAACTTGCAATTCGTAAAATACAATGTATAATTTCATGGCTTTATTTAACCAAAGGGTAAAACAATGAAACAAGGAATTCATCCAGAATATCATAAAATCAATGTCACAATGACTGATGGCAAAACGGTTGAAATGTATTCTTCTGTTAAAAAAGATTTGGTATTATCAACCGATAATTTGAACCATCCTGCATGGACCGGTCAACGCAGCAATGTCGATACCAAGGGTCAACGTGCCGCTGATTTCAAAAGCAAATTTGCTGGATTCAAATTTTAATGCATTTATCACTTTTTTGACGTGGGGGACAAAAAATGGATTTGCTTATCAAAGGTTCAACCGAATTAAATAAAATGTTCGCGGCACTGGATAAAACCGCCAGTGGTCTGCGTCACGATTTTGGCGAGGTTGAAAACCTGCAACAATCTTTGCGTGGTGCGCGTGATTTCGTGGCCAAGGCATCCGCCCGTATCGAAGAAAGTATATTAAATGATTTGTTATTGGTTCGTCCGTCGGCTGGGTTGCTGACACCAAATGTATCCCGTTCAGGTGATGGTCGTGATGAATTTGTGTTGGCTATATCTGGGGCGGCAAATTTTGTTCGTGCAAACCCAAATTTTGCAATATCTTTGGCTTTGCGTTCAAACGGCGAAACCAAAATCGCGTTAATTTATGCGCCATTGTTGGAAAAATTATATTATGCTGAACGTGGTGATGGCGCATATATGTTTTCGGCTTTTCATTCAACAAAAATTCGTGTATCGCAAATATCTGATGCAGCGGATTCAATGATTGCATACAACACAAACGATAATTCTAAAAAAATCGGTGATGTCCGCATGAGCGGGTGTCCTGCATTGGATTTGGCATCTGTGGCATCTGGTAAATTGGATGCGTTTATATCTGACCCGTTGGATTATGCCGAAATTGCCGCTGGCGAATTAATTTTAACGGAATCAGGTGGTAAAATATCATCTGGTGCCGAGATTATCGCAACAAACGGTCATATTGAATTGTAATATAAAATAACTGAATTTTGTATGTCCGATATTTTCGGGCATATTTTTTTATACAAAAAATTGCAAAATACAAAAACATATAATATAATTAAAATTATGAAATTAAAAAAATTAGGCAAGTTTTTTCTAAACACTATATTTTGGTGCGTGACGGGGTTAATCGCGGCATTGGCGGCGTTGGTGTTTGTATATGGTAATGATTTGCCAGACTATAAAAATTTGGCGACATACGCGCCACCGGTTGCAACGCGTCTGTATGCGGCGGATGGTTCTTTGTTGATAGAATATGCGGCGGAACGTCGTGTGTTTATTGATTTTGATGATATGCCACCGCAATTGGTTAATGCATTTATTGCTGCCGAGGATCAAAATTTCTGGACACATCCCGGTATTGATGTCCAGGGTATTTTGCGTGCGTCATTAAACAATATTATGCGTATGTTGGGTTTCAATACAAAATTTTCAGGCGCATCAACAATCACTCAACAGGTTGCCAAGAATTTTTTCCTAACATCTGACCGCACCATTTCGCGCAAGGTCAAAGAGGCTATTTTGGCTTTGCGTTTGGAACGCACATTTTCCAAGCAACACATAATGACATTATATTTGAATCAAATATTCTTGGGCGCGCGCGCGTATGGTGTTGGTTCGGCTGCGTTGATGTATTTCAATAAACCTGTCAAAGATTTAACATTGTCTGAATGTGCATTTTTGGCATCTTTGCCCAAGGCACCAAATAATCGTGATGCCGCCATTGATCGTCGCAACTATGTTTTGCGTCGTATGTTGGACGAAGGTTATATCACCAAAGAACAGGCCACAGCCGCTGCCGCCGAAGAATTAAACATCAATAGTGGTTTTACCGCCCAAATGGAAGATACTTTCCAATATTTTGCCGAAGAAGTTCGTCGTCAATTACTGGATTCAATCGGTCGCGAAGAATTATACAATAACGGATTGTATATAAAAACAACTATTGTCCCAGAATTGCAACGCGCGGCCAGTAATGCATTGAATAAAACACTGGATAATTACAATGCCGGACGCAGTGGTACCGAAAAATTACAGGGCGCAATTATTGTTATGAATCCATATACAGGACGCGTTTTAGCAATGTCTGGGGGACGCAGTTTTGCCGAAAGTTCTTTTAATCGTGCCACCCAGGCCATGCGCCAAATTGGCAGTACGATTAAACCGTTCGTATATCTGGCGGCATTGGAAAAAGGCATGTCGCCCGAGGCGATATTACTGGATGCGCCAATCGTTGGATGGAAAGACGCATATACTGAATGGAAACCCGAAAATAATGATAAAAAATTCTTGGGCGATGTGCCGTTGCGTTTAGCATTGGAAACATCGCGTAATGTTCCAACGGTGCGTTTGGTGGAACAAATTGGCGTGCGTGATGCGATTGATGTCGCAAAACGTTTTGGGGTATATCCTGAAAGTTTGCGTGATGTAAATTTGTCTTTTGCCTTGGGCTCTGGTGAAACGACTCTGCAAAATTTGGTATCTGGGTATTCTGCGTTTGTAAATGGTGGACATGTTATAAAGCCAAAATTGGTTGATTATATCCAGGACCGTTATGGTCGCACAATATACGGTGGACAATCAAAAATCGAACAATGGTCTGATGATATGTTGCCACCCGCAGACGAAGATTTAGGGCCGGCATTATCTGACCCACAGAGTTTATATCAGTTGGTTTCTATTTTACAGGGTGCGGTTGAACGCGGCACCGGTCGTCAGGCAATGGTTCCTGGACACACAATTGCCGGAAAAACAGGCACCACCAACGATGTCAAAGATGCCTGGTTTATCGGTTTTTCAAAAAATTTAATTGCCGGCGTATATTTGGGATATGACACACCGCGTCCTTTGGGCAAAGGGACGGGTTCATATACCGCGGCACATGTTTTCTCGGAATTTATGACACCGGCATTGGCAAATCAAAAAAATCAGCCTTTCTCTGTGCCAGATGGGTTGCATTTTGTTCGTGTAAACCGCAGTAATGGTGTCGCCGCAACACGTGATCCAAACGGCACTATTATTACCGAGGCTTTCAAGGCAAACCAGGGCCCAAATACACCTGCTGCCCCAGAAACAATTATAATAACAGTTGATGGCGATACGATAAAACAGGTCGCCCCAACGGTTGGCGGTGTGTTTTAATTTATTTTTCCCGAAATCAATTTGTATTGCGCATATTTTGTGATAAAATGTCAGTATAGGCAAAGGAGATTTTTATGCTGACAGATTATTTTTTAGCGCATAGCACATATGTTTTTGCAAGTGGTTGGACACAATTTGCTGCGGCTTTTGGTTGCGCATTTATGATAATGTTGATATTTGGACGTGGGTTCGTGCGCTGGATGCATAAAATTCAAAAGAAAGGTCAACCAATCAGTGAAAATGTTCCTGAATCTCATCGTGCCAAGGCTGGAACACCGACAATGGGTGGAATTTTGATTTTGATTGCGGTTTTAATATCGTCTGTATTATTTATGCCAATTTCAAATTATTCTGGATGGATTGCGTTATTGTCTTTGGTTATGTTTGGCGCATTGGGTTTTGTTGATGATTATAAAAAGGTGACATCTCAATCTAAAAAGGCATCAAATGGTTTGTCGCCATCGTTTCGTTTAATTGCCGAAGGATTATTTGTTGTTATTTTGGTATATTTAATCAATAAAAATATGCCGCCATATGTGCCTGATTTTTCAATCACAGTTGGTTCATCTATATTGATTCCATTAAATTCATGGATAATTGGCAACGCGTGGGGGCTGCCAATCACGTTGGGATTTTTGTATTATATATTTGGTTATTTTGTTATCTGTGGGTCGGCAAATGCAACAAATATCACAGACGGTCTGGACGGGATGTTATCAAAATTATATTTGCCTGTATTGATTGTGTTGGTTGTTGCGTTGTATGGTGCAACCAGAATTGGATTTATGGACAGCGTTTTATTCTTGCCCGAGGCCAGCAGTCTTTATGCACCATTGGGCGCAATGGCGGGCGCGGTTTTGGGATTTTTATGGTATAATGCAAAACCTGCATCAATATTTATGGGTGATGTTGGGTCACTGGCATTGGGCGGATTTATGGGAACGGTTGCGATGTTATTGAAATCGGAAATTATTATGGGTGTTGCGGCAGGCATGATGGTTTTGATTTTATTATCATCGTTTATGCAAACAATGTGTTTCAAAATTACCAGAAAAATAACAGGCACCGGTCGTCGTATATTCTTGCGCGCGCCATTACACCATCATTTTGAAGAATTGGGTTGGGTTGAAACAAAAATTGTCGATAGATTTTTTGTAATGTCTATTTTGTTTTCTGGCATTGCATTGGTTTTATTAAAATTTGCATAGGGGAAATAAAATGGCGGGGATGCAATCAGTCGCAAGACGCACAGATGACAGTCAATTAACAGATTGGTATTTTGGTACTGACAGATGGTTGTTATTATACGTTGGTATAATGATTTTTGTTGGTATGATTGCTGCCATTTCCACCGGCAGTGCAAATGAAATTAGAACATTTGGTAAATATCCTTGGTATCACTTTTTTGTAAAAATGTTGCCGTTTTATCTGGTTGGGATTGGCACATTATTGGCAACCAGTATGTTTAGTAAAAAATGGGTTTTACGCATAGCCTGGTTAAATGTGATTGTGTGTTTACCGCTGTTGTTATTTACATTTATTCATCCACAAATTGTTAACGGTTCTACGCGTTGGGTTGTGTTGGGCGGATTGAAATTGATGCCATCTGACATTATGAAACCTGGGTTTGTTATAATTACTGCGTGGTTTTTAATGCGGTTAAAGGAAAAATTTGGTGATAATATTTTCTTGAATCGTGATGTATGGAAATTTAATTGGAATTCATGGTGGCCGTATTTAATAGTATTTTTAATTGTTTTGGGCGTTATGTTCAAACAGCCTGACGTTGGAACATCAATTTTGTATTTCTGCGTATTGGGAACAATGTTATTTGTCGCAGGATTGCCTAAAAAAATATTGGTTATATTGGGTGGTGTATTGGCATGTGGCGGATTGATGGCGTTCTTTTTATTTAATCACGTGCATGAACGTATCACAGATTTCTTTTTCAAACCATTGGACCCACATACCCAGGTTGGTTATGCTGTAAACGCAATTCGCCAGGGTGGATTGTTTGGCATGGGGGACGAGGCATTTGCGGCTGAAAATTTACCGATGGCGGAAAACGATTTTGTTTTTGCTGCCCTGGTCGAAGATTTTGGTGCATTGGCTGGATGTGCATTATTATTTTTACTGGTTTTGGTGATTAAAAGATTGATAGATTCTGCAAAATCTGCCCAGGATAAATTTGTATTGTATGTTGTCACTGGAACAACCGCGTTGTTTTCTGTCCAGGCATGTATGAATTTGGCAACAACATTACACATAATGCCACCCAAAGGAATGACTTTGCCGTTTATATCATTCGGGGGCAGTTCATTTTTGGGGTTTTGTTTATTGTTTGGATTCACATTGGCATTGATACGTGAAGATAAATGGAAATAAAAAAAAGGAACGGATATGAAAATATGGATTGCAACAGGTGGAACAGGGGGACATGTGTTTCCTGCAATGGCGGTCGCGACAGAGTTGGCTTCACGTGGTCATAAAATTACAATTTCATGTGACGGGCGGACGGATAAAATGGTTCGTGATTCTGCGCCACATGGTGCACGCGTTGTGCATATTTGGGCATCGGGTGTTGGTGCCAAAAGCAAGATTAAACAAATATACGCCTTGTTCAAGATTGGTGTATCGGCATGTGGATTGATTTTGCGTTTTATGTTATCGCGTCCTGAACGTGTGGTGGCATTTGGTGGGTATGCGTCGGTGCCGGCGGTGTTTGCTGCACATGTGTGGAAAATACCAACATTTTTACATGAACAAAACGCGGCCATTGGACGTGCAAATAAATTCACAATGCGCTGGGTTAAAACATTGATGACCAGTTTCCCGTCGGTATCTGGCATGCCACAAAAAACAAATGCAAAAATTGTTTATACTGGATTGCCTGTTCGTGCAGATTTTTTATCGGTATCTGGCAAAAAAATACCAAATAAAAATCATTTGCTGGTGACGGGTGGGTCGCTGGGGGCGCAAATTTTGGATGATATTGTTCCGCGTGCGGTTGCGTCTATGAAAAATAAAAAGATATTTGTCACACACCAAACGCGTCCAGAAAATGTTGAAAAATTACAACGTTTTTATGCAGAACACAAAATTCATGCGAACGTATTATCGTTTATTCGTGATATGGCATCTGCGATTGTTGATGCAGATTTGGTTATCGGTCGCAGTGGTGCCAGCACAGTTATAGAATTAGAAACGGTGGGTCGTCCTGCGATATTGGTTCCATTAAATATAAATCCAGACCAGGCCGCCAATGCCGCGTCTTTTGAAAAATTAGGTGGTGGTTTTGCGATTGAACAATCAAAATTCACAGAAAAATGGTTAACATCCACCCTGACAGAATTGTTTGATAATCCAACCAGATTAGAAAAAATGGCGAAAAAATCGTTGGTTGAAAATTTGGCTGCACAAAAAATAGCCGACACAGTGACAAAATAAAAAACAAAGGATAAAACATGAAAAAATTTTTCGTATTAATTTCTGTTATAACATTATCATCCTGTGGCGCTATCGGTATTGGCAGTAATCATAAAACAATGATATATAATAACTCAGACGATGTAATAACTGTCACATCGGATAGCGGCATGTATAAAGTACAACCAAACAACAGCATGAACATATATTCCAAAGAAAGTATTTCTATCCAAAACAAGAACAAAAACTGTTCCCAGGTTAATGTGGTGCGAGAGTTAAATTCCGGTGCTGTGTTTTTAGATATTGTGCCCGGTATTTTATTTGGCATAGTCCCTATTTTTGTTGATGCGGTGACAAACAATTTATACAAAATGCCAGAAAGTTATTCATACAGTTGCGCAGGTTAAAACAAATAATATCAATTATTTTGATTTGATTGTTGTTTCATAATCGTCATTTCCATTTGTTTTACAATCTCAGAAACTTTGGTACATATGCCAGATGGGTTAATTATATAATTACCTTGCTCTGTTTGCGTGGCAGTAGATTTCAATATATCATTTAATTCCTGTTGCCAATTTGGACGTGTCATAAACAGTTGATTTCCTTCTAGCGCACAAGCATACACACCCGCAATATATGGCGCAGAGGAACTTTCGCCGCCTGATATTCGATATTGCCAACCGTTTGATTCTAATGGTGTTGTTCTCATGTTTGTTGGAATACCAATAACCTTAGAAATGTTCGCCATATGCAGCAATTCTTGTACCTCTTTTTGAACATTTGGTTGAATGTTTGTCATGTTCGGGTTATTGCAGGGCATAAAATCACGACCAGATAACGTGGCTTCTTCAACATAATCTGAATCGCATAATATAATTTTCACACCATCTTGCTCTAATTGGTTTAATAAATCGGCAATTTCTGGAGAGAATTTCTTTCTGCCACCCCAACTGCACGATAAAATATGAATTTTATTTTCTGGTTTCTGTTCATTATTAAACTCAATTATACTGCGTAAAACATTTGCGTATTCTTTATGGCGTTTTTTTCTATCCTGGTATGTAATTTTTGTAAAATAATACACGTTTGCGTCTGGAGCCATACCAGTACTTTTTCCCACCAAATGTCCCATAACCATACCAGAGTGTTTGTGTGGTGCTACATTTTGGTTGTTTAAAGGGCCTTGAAAAAATTTTATATTATCTGCATATTCTGGATTGTTAACATCTAACGGATTGTCCATTACTGCAATATTTATTCCTTTACCTGTGGAATTTGGTCTATATACCGGCTGTTTGGCCTGTTCCAAAATTTTTGTTGGATTAAAACCGTTCGGCATTTTGTCCGGTGCCGGCCATATTACATTTGTTGTCCAACCACGAACACCAGATGTTGGTATAGAAACATCAGGTGCATAATCAAATAGATGTCTGTACTCACGCAAATCCAGTTCGGATAAGTCATGATAATCCAGTGTATGAACATCTTTGATTTCATCAATACTCTTTACTTTGACATATTGCGTACCATTTTGTTTGGCGGTTTTATGTTTAATCGCACGTATCGCATTGTAAAATTTATTTATATATTTATTCATTTATTTTTTGCCTTCCTGATAATTCTAACATACAACCATGCAGAACACAATATAATACCAACCTAGCGCAATAAATATGAATCAAAAAATGTTATATTTTCAGCCCACAAATTATGAACATAGCGAAACAATTAAAAAAACTCGTCAAAATGGTGGTGATTTTTTGGCATCCGCCTTCGCTGGTGCTTAATTTCGTTGAAAGCACAATCGGTTGATATAAAATATCTTTCGGAAAACGCGGTGGCTACGGCGCGATGCTCAAATTTCCTAAATAAAAAACGCCTGACGGCGCTTTTTATTAACTAAATTTGGCAGTCCCAATGGGAATCGAACCCATGTTGCCGGAATGAGAATCCGATGTCCTAACCGCTAGACGATGGGACCAAAACTTTTATCCGCCTTACAATACCCGATGTTTGCTAAAAAGTCAACATTGTTCATTGTATTTTTTATACAACGCATTGTATTTATCAATTACAACATCAATTAAACCAATAAATCCTGAACGTTCCCAACTGCGTTTTGCATATTGTAATCCTAATTGAAAATCAACAAATATGGTGTCTTCCCAATCGATGAAATACAAAATATCAAATGTTTCAGGATTAACAGTAAAGTTTTCTGCAATATCATTATGAAACCATCCATGCATATATGCCGGTTTGTCGTTTTTATCGGGTTTCATATCGCGAATTTCTTGCGGGTCGTGTATTCCTATGTCAAACATAAATTGTGCAATCTGGGTGGCGATTTTATCGTAATTTTGCATAACAATTTGTGGTTTTATCTTTTTCAGCAAAACCCCATTTGCATATTCATATTTTCGCACAGTTATATCGCCCCATTGTAAAATCTCCATTTTTGGAATTTTAATAGGGCTGATTTTTGTAAATGCGTCAATAATTCTCTGTTCATGCATGGCCTTGTCATAACCATTTTCGTGCAAAGGAAATTTGAATGCGCAAATATTATCGACCAATAAAATCAAATTATGCGACCGCGCGCCGACATCAATTTTAATCTTGTGTCGTTTTCCGTCAGTGTGCGCCAGTGCAAATTTTTTACAATCACGCAGATATTCGCGATATTTTATTTTAATACGCACAATATCACGACGTTTTTTTCCGGGTATCGTTCCGCATATTGCATTGGCCAAGAAAGTTCTAATTGCGTTATTCAATTTTATCACTCCTGTACAATATAATACAAAAAATATGCCCACAATCAAGCGATTGTTGTTTGCAATAAATAAATATAAAAAATTTTACATATTATTACTTGCAAAATAAAAGTTTATATATATAATCATTAAAGTTTTTAATAATTTTTATTTTGGGGGCAAATATGTCACGTCAAGAATTTATTGATTTAATCGAAGAAAACGGGCTGATTATGGAACGTTTATTTTCGCGTATTCATCAATATCCATCGCAAATTGTTGGGTACAGTCGTCAACAATTAATGATATTACTTGATTTAATGGTGTCTGGGCGTTCCAAATTAAAAGAAATTGCTCGTCGTCAGGGTATGCCTACGCCAAATTTGTGTATTATGTTTCGCAGGCTAGAGGCAGAAGGCCTGGTGTCGCGCGAAATTGATGATACAGACCGTCGCAACACTTGGTATTCTTTGACACCCGATGGACATAAAATCACAGTAAAATTCAAAAATGCGGTGTTGGATACAATTTCATCTTTTTGCAGTGGATTAACACCCGGCGAAGAAAAAAAATTAACCGAATGTTTGGGGCATATAAATCAAATTTTGAAACGTGTGGAGGAACAAAATGCGTAAATATAAACTGTGTTTTGCAATATTGATTGGTGCGTGCGTTGCAAATCCTGGGATGGCGATGGATTTGTCGTTGGATGATGCTGTGTCCAAGGTTATTGCCGAATCAAATGATATAAAAAAGGCTAATGCTAATCTGTCCAAGGCCCAGGCTTCTTTGGATGCGGTTAATTCAAACAGATGGGTAAATGTGACCGCAAACGCATCATATATGAATATGGTTGATGTTGCGCGTCCTTTGGACAGCGAAGGAATTCGTTTGCCCCCAGAATTAGGCGGAATATTGCAATCATTTGGTCAAAATGCGTCCGATATACATATCCCAGATAACTTTTTTATGGCGGGTGTTTCAATTACTCAACCAATTTACACATTTGGAAAAATTGGTAATGCCGTTGACAGCGCGCGCAGCGCAATAAAAATGTCTGAAAAAAACAAAGAAATGACCAGACGTAATGTCGCATACAGTGCGGCTGATTTATATTGGACTGCAAAAATGACAGATGAAATTGTTAAATTGGCGCGTCAAGATTTGAATAATGCCAAGGTTTCAAAATCAAAATTAACCGCCACAGGTCGTGCAAATCGTGGTAATTTGGTGAAAATTGAAACTGATATTGCGTCCAAAGAAATAAATCTGTCGGATGCAGAATTTAATCGCGATACCGCGCACAGAATGTTAAAAATATTTGCTGGTATTGATACGGATGAAGAATTAAATTTAACTGATGAATTTCCAAATGAATTTGCGGAAATGGAATCAAAAAAATTAACATCAACACCGGCATGGGATGTTTTGCAAGAACAGGTAAATATGTATGAATCCAAGGCATCATCGCAACGTGCAAACGGATATCCAACATTGGCGGCAATCGGTTCGTATGATTATGTTTCAATGGGAAATGATGTTGGACATATATTTGATAAATCTGGGTCGCAATCTGCGTATTGGGGTGTGTCTTTACAAGTGCCACTTTTCACGGGCGGAATCAATCGTGCAAATGCCACCGTTGATGCGATGAACGCAGAGGTTGCGCGTCAAGATTTAGATTACGCAAAAAAAATGACAACCGAACAATATAATACTGCAATTCGTGAATATAACCATTTGCGCGATAATTTGGCAAATATGCAAAACGCGCGTGATTTGGCGGCCAAAGCATACCAATTTTCACAACAACGTTTTGGCGCAGGTCAAACATCCGCAGTCGAATTAGCCGAGGTTGCATCCGGTTTATATCAATTAGATATGGCATTGTTAAATGCAAAATACAAAATATTGATGTCGGCTGAATCTGTAAAAAAGTTAGGTGAATAAAATGGAAAGAATAATAAAGTTTTTTAGAATTAAACAGCCTAAAAAAATCAAACAATATATTTATGTATTGTGTATTTTGGGATTGTTGTTTTGGATTGGTTTTAGAATTTTTGCTTTGATACAGCAAGGAAATCAACAGGTGTTTAATATTTCTCGTGATGTTGCGGAAAACGGTACACCTGTGTTAACAATCACAATGGAAAACAAATCTGGCGTTTTGCATGAACCAATAACTGTTGAAAACAATCGTGCGTATGTGACAGGAAATCGCGTTGGGCTGTTTCGCGCAGGACAAAAAATTGGCGATGGAAAAATTGCATCTGTATCCCAGAAAATAAATCTGGATACAGGGATGTATGTTATAAAAACAACCAATGTACCAAATGGTTTGCAATATGTTGAATATACGCGTAATGGGTATTTTGTGCCGGTTTCTGCGGTTGTTGATGAAAATGTTTTTGTGTATGAAAATGGTATTGCCACCCTGCGCAAGGTTATTGTCGCACACAGTGATGCCGATGTTGCACTTATAACACAAGGTTTGCGCGATGGTGATATTGTTATTTTATCCAAAGTCGCATCTGGCGAAAAAGTCCGTATCAGTAAATCAAATGAAAATGTAGGGGAATAAAATGTTAAAATTCTTTGTCAAAAGGCCAATTACAACAGTTATGTTTGTTTTATTTTGGGTGGTGTTGGGATTTTATTCCTTTAACAGTATGAATATTGAACGCACTCCATCATTGGATTTTCCGTATGTGACGGCTTCGTTTGTGTATCCTGGGGCAACACCTGCGGAAATAGAATCGCAAATATTAAAAAAGGCCGAAGATGCCATGTCCGAGGTTGCCGGTCTTAAAAAAATCACATCCCAGGCGTATGAAAATGGCGGATATGTGATGGCTGAATTTAATTTGGGTGTAAATGTAAATGATAAAGCGTCCGAGGTTAAATCGAAAATCGACGCAATGTCATCAGAATTTCCTGATGATATGAAACAGCCTGTTGTTGAAAAATTAAATCCATTACAACAATCGGTTATTGATATTGCTATTTATGGTGCAAATGCGCGTGATTTATATGAATATACGGACGACACATTGTCTAATAAAATCACATCCGTCAAAGGTGTTGCAAATGTAAATGTGTTTGGTGGTCTGCAACGTGCAATACGAATTGAAATGTCGCCTGATGAAATGGCTGCGCGTGGTGTCACGATTGTTGATATTGTGTCGGCATTGGGAAATAAAAACCTGAATGTCCCAGGTGGAAAAATCGAAAGTGGCAGCGGCTCATCCAATGTGCGTTTTGTTGGTGAATTTGCCAGTGTTGATGAAATTCGTGATTTACAAATAATCACATCCGAAGGTCAAAATTTCAAATTATCTGATGTTGCAACTGTGCATGATTCTGCGCGTGATGTGGAAAAGGGTGCGAAATATAATGGTAATGATGTTATTATTGCATCTGTTATCAAGGCATCTGACGGTAATGCAATCAAGATTTCAAATCAATTACGCAAAATGTTGCCAGAATTACAGGCTGAAATGCAGGATAAATTCCCTGGGGCTGTTATGGAAATTGTGTCGGATTCATCCACAACTGTATCGGATGAAACCTATGATACAATCAACGGTATTATTTTGGGAATTATTTTCACAGTTATAATTTTGTTATTGTTTACACAAAACTGGCGTTCAACAATTATCGCAGGTGTTGTGATTCCGGCTTCATTGGTCGCTGGTATGTTCTTTGTCAGTATCAGTGGATTTACAATCAACGCAATGACATTGTTGGCATATTCTTCGGCGTTGGGAACATTGGTGTCAAACGCAATTATTTTGATTGAATCTGCATTACAAGAAATGCGCAGTGGTAAAAATCCAGAAGCCGCGGCTATTGACGGAACAAAACGCGTTGCGGTATCTGTGTTGGCGGGTGTTGGAACAAATGTCGTGGTGTTTTTGCCTCTTGCATTTATGGGTGGTATCGTTGGTGAATTCATGGTTCAATTTGGTATGACCGTTGTATATTTAACATTGTTGTCATTATTGTTCTCGTTCACATTAACACCAATGATGATTGCAAAGTTTTTGCGTATAAATAATCGTCGTGAAATACAACAAACTGACGAAACGCCAAAACAAGAAAAACACACCAGATTACATCAATGGTATGATTATCAATTTGCGCACCCCTGTCGTGTAATTTTACTAGGTGTGGTTGTGTTTATTGGTGCAACAATGTTGATGCAATTTGTTGGTAATGAATTTCAACCATCAACCGATGTAAATAAAATCAATTTAACTGTGCGTGCGCCAATGGGTGCAACATACGAAAAATCGTCCCAGGTTGCCTCTGACATAGATAAAATATTGCATGAATTTCCCGAGGTTGAATCAACCGTTATAAAAATCGGTGAACGTGGGTTGCAAAATATATCTATTACGACGAATTTGGTTGACCACACAAAACGCAAAATATCTGATAAAAAATTAGCACAAAAAATGTTGCAAAATTTATCGTCTGTGGTTGATGCAGAAATCCAAATTCGCGCAGGCGAAACAACATCTGGTGGTATATCATCAGATATGGTGTTAAATGTATATGGTGATGATGATACACTTCGTGAAGGTTATGCAAACGAATTGGTTGCGCGTATCAATAACATCCCCGAGGTTCAAAGTGCTGTTTTGGCACAACAAAAACCAAATAATGAAATTCGTTTTGTTCCAAACCAAGAACAAATGAGTGCATGGGGAATTAAAAATTCTTATGCGGGTTCTGTATTGCGTACAGCCATTTATGGTAATGATTCGTATAAATACAAAGAAAACGGCCAGGAATATCCAATTGTTTTGGAATTTGCGCGTCCGTTCAAAACGAATTTTATGTTTAACAGTGTTTTTGTTAATTCTCCACGTGGCATGGTTGCGTTGTCTGAATTGGGTGAAATACAAAATGTTCCATCCACACCAAACATCAGTCGTTTGGATAAATCACGTGTGACTGAAATTGACATAAATATTGGTAAATCAACAATGGGACCTGTCCAGGCGAAAATTGAACAAGAAATTGCCCAAATGGAATTCCACCCCGGATACAGTGCAAAATTCGCAGGTATGTCTGAAATTCAAAGCGAAACCACAGGCGAAATTGGTATGGCATTTATTTTGGCGTCTGTATTAACATTTATGTTGTTGGCGGCGATTTTGAATTCTTTGACACATCCATTAACAATCGCAACATCAATTATTACCAGTTTTATTGGTGTGTTTATATTGCTGTTTTTATCAGGCGCATCTATGAATGTTGGTGCGATGTTGGCATTTGTTATGTTGGTTGGTTTGGTGGTTAATAACAATATTTTGGTGTTGGAACCAACGGTTAAACGCGTTCGCGAAGGCGAAAAACCATACAACGCATTATGGACAGAATTAATGTCTAAACGTAATATGGTGTTAATGACATCTATTGCAATTATGGCAGGTATGTTGCCACAATTATGGTCGGCAGACGGTATGAAAACAGGAATGGCTGCGGTTATGATTGGTGGTATGTTTGCCAGTTTGGTTTTAACATTTACATTAACACCGGCATTGTTCTTTGCATTGGAAAGTTTACGAACAAATGTGCGTAAAAAATTGCATTTGAATATCAAATTGCCCAAGATAAAACGTCGTCAAAAATAAATATATGCCCCTGAATTTGATTCAGGGGTTTTTAATGTATTTTATACTTGCGTGAAAATTGCAAATTGTTCTATGATGTATTCAGGAAGGAAAGGAATTATGCGTTTAACACTTGTATCTACACTTGTATTTTTCGCGGTTTTACCGGCATTTGCGTCTGCAAAATTGCCAACGGTAAACATTGGGGGGACTGGCGTTTCTGCGCGTTCTGCGTTTGGTGATAATGAATCTTTGCGTGGTGCGGTAAAAACTGCGCCGGCAAAACGTGTTGTCGCACGTACGGCACGCAATACAGATACTGTTGCAAAACATCGTGATACATTTGTCGATGTTTTATCACCAAATTTACCCAGTTCGAATTTATGGGCGGAAAATAAAAATACTGAAAATACCGGTGTAAATGCGCCGTTGCGTATGCCGCGTATGGACGAATTTGCTGTGTTTAACAGCAATGATTTTGATTTGCCTGACGAAGATATCAATATCGATTATGTTGCAAAACAAGAAACACCTGTGTCTGATAATCAAATTGCCAACGATTTAGAAGATACAATGAATCGCATGGCGGAAATAGACGCAAAAATTGCCCGTTTGTCTGAATTGCAACGTCGTGCAAATGACAGTGTTAAACAACGTGTCGTGGGACGTGCGTCCGTTGAAAAAAAAGATTCGGATGTAAAACTGTCCAGAACGGTTGTCCCAATGCGCGAACCTGATGTTTTGGTGCGCAGTGTTGAAAAGCATACTGTTGCAAAACAAGAATCTAAAAAACAAAATAATTTGGCGGATTTGTCACCATCTGAATTGCGCAAGGCGTTCCGTAAAACATTTTTATCTGAAAATAAACATTTGTCGGCTATGCGCGATGCGTATGCTACGGAATATGATGAAAATACAACTTTAACAACGTCTGGTGCTGGATTTACGGCTGAAACAAATTTGTCAGAAATGGGTTCGGGAATTCGTCCGTTTGAAATAAAAATCAGTTTTCGTGATTTTGATTCGGCATTATCTCGTGAAAATTATACATTGTTGACAACATTTGCTGGTATCGTTGTAAATGACCCCAAACGCGCGGTTCAGGTTTTAATTCCAAACGATGCCACAACGGATGTGGATAATCGTAAATTGACGGCGCGTCGTTTGGCTATTGTGGAACAGGTTTTGCGTGATACAGGTGTTCCTGAACAACGTATTTTGCCGGTATTATCGAATCGCGATGATGACGGCGGTTTGGTTTTGCGCAATATCGACAGTACTCAATACGAAACATTAACCAAACAACAACGTAATCAATTTGGAAAAACAACCAGTAAAACCTATAAAAGTATGACGTGGTAATTTGTCGTAAAGTTTTTCAACGAATATTAGATTTTATTTATCCACCCGTATGTCCTTTGTGTAATACGGGTGTATCACATCATGGGGAATTGTGCATAGATTGTTGGACGGCAATAAATTGGATAGACGGTCCAAAATGTTCGCGTTGTGGGTATCCGTTTATTGCAGGTTATGATTTTGAAGATGAAATGTTGTGTCCTGTTTGTGCGGCTGGCAAAAACGAATTAGATTGGATACGCAGTGCATGTGTTTATGATGATGCGTCGAAACAGGTTATGTTGCCGTTCAAACATTGTGGCAAAATAAAATATTCTGGTTTTATGGCAAACGCGATGATTTGGGCACTGCGTGATGTTGATGTATCAAACATAGATATTGTTATGCCGGTGCCTCTTGCATGGCGGCGTTTATTTCATCGTGGTTATAATCAGGCAACATTACTGGCGCGTCCAATTGCGCACGCAATGGGTGTAAATATTGATTATGATTCTGTGCGGCGCAAATATCGTGCGGACATGGGACACAAAACATCGGCGCAACGCGCAAAGCATATTCATGGTGTGTTTAATGTGGTGCGACCTGATAAAATTCGTGGCAAACATATATTGTTGGTTGATGATGTTATGACATCTGGGGCGACATTTTCTGAATTGCGTCGTGTGTTGATGAAATCAGGTGCGGCATCGGTTTCGGGCGTGTCTTTTTGTCGCGTTGTGCGCAGTTTATAAAAATATTGAAACACTTGATTTTGCGTTTATTTGTTGTAAAATTACCTCGCAATAATCTTATAAAATTTAAGGGTACAAAAATGAATATAGAACTTGGCAAAAATGAAACGCGTGAATTGGAATCCAGAATCCAAGAATTTTGGGATAAAAATAATTTTTGGGACAACGATGTAAATTCCAATAAAAAATCATTTTGTACAATGATGCCGCCACCAAATGTGACGGGTAATTTGCACATGGGACATGCGTTGGATAATGTTTTAATGGACATTATGTGTCGTTATAAACGTATGGCTGGGTTCGATGTTTTATGGCAACCTGGAACAGACCATGCGTCTATTGCAACACAATTATTGGTTGAACGCGATTTATCAAAGCGTGGAATAAATCCACACTCTTTGTCATTACAGGAAAAATTAGATGCCGCATGGAATTGGAAAAACGACAAAGGTGGCCAAATTATGAAACAATTACATATTTTGGGTGTGACACCTGTTTGGCATCGCGAAAGATTTACAATGGATGACGGACTGTCACGTGCCGTCACGAAATTGTTTGTAAAAATGTATTCCGAGGGTTTGATTTATCGTGAAAAACGTCTGGTTAATTGGTGTCCAAAACAACAAACATCTGTATCAGACCTAGAGGTTGAACCACGTGAAGAAACCGGAAAATTTTATTATTTTAATTACCCAATTGTTGGTGGTGGTTTTGTCGAAATTGCAACAACGCGTCCTGAAACCTTATTTGGTGACCAGGCGATTGCGATTCATCCTGAAAACGAAAAGTTAAAACATTTGATTGGCAAAAAGGCGATTATTCCATTAACAAATATTGAAATTCCAATTATCGCGGACGAGCATGCCGACCCAGAAAAAGGAACTGGTGCGGTTAAAATTACACCTGCACATGATTATGATGACTGGGAGGTTGGACTTCGCCACAATTTGAACCCTGTTTGTATTTTAACCCCAGATGCCAAATTAAATGACAATCCTGTGGTCCCGGAAAAATATCGTGGCATGGACAGATATGTCGCGCGCAAGGCTGTGATAGAAGATATCGAAGCAGCAGGATTATTGGTTAAAATCGAAGATAAAATCATGCAAATTCCGTATTCTGAACGCGGTGGTGTGCCTGTTGAACCGATGTTAACAACACAATGGTTTGTTGATGCGGCGCGTTTGGCGGAACCTGTGATAAAGGCGGTTGAGGCTGGTCGTGTTAAATTTATTCCAGAACACAGATACAATTTGTTTATGGCATGGATGCGTGAAATTCGCCCATGGACAATTTCGCGTCAGTTATGGTGGGGACATCATATTCCTGCGTGGTATGATGCGGATGGTAATGTTTATGTTGCTGAAACCGAAGAAGAGGCTATTAAACAATCTGGTGGTAAAAAATTAACCCGCGACCCAGATGTATTGGATACATGGTTTTCGTCTGGTTTGTGGCCATTTTCAACATTGGGTTGGCCGGATAACACACCTGAATTAAAAAAATATTATCCAACAGATTTATTATATACTGCGGCTGATATTATTTTCTTTTGGGTTGCGCGTATGATGATGATGGGTATGTATGTAATGGGCGATATTCCAATCAAGACCGTAAATTTCCATGGACTTGTTCGTGATGCCAAGGGACAAAAAATGTCCAAAACCAAGGGCAACGGTACCGACCCATTGGATGCGGTTGAAAAATTTGGGGCGGATGCATTGCGTTATTGGATTGCAACTGCACCAATTGGTACAGATTTAAGATACAGCGATGACGAGGTTAAACGTGGTTCAAAATTAATAACAAAATTGTGGAATGCATCAAAATATGTTTTGATGAATTTAACAGATTTTGACCCAAAAACATCTGCACAAATCCCGGTTGCAAATCGCTTTATCGAAGACCGCTGGGTGTTAAGTGAATTAAATAAAACAATTGCGGATGTTCGTCGTAATTTGGATAAATATGATAACTTTAATGCGCGTGTCGCAGCAGATACATTTTTCTGGGAAATATTCTGCGATAAATATTTGGAATTTATCAAAGACAGATTTTGGTCACCTGAAAAATATAGTGCTGAATCGAAATTGTCTGCCCAATGGACATTATATACGGTATTGCGTGCGATAATTGGATTATACGCGCCGTTTATTCCATTTGTCACCGAAGAATTATGGCAAAAAATCTATAAAGAATTTGAGGGCGGCGAAACATTGCATTTGACGGCATATCCTGAATGCAAAGCGGAATATGATACTGATGTATCTGAAATGGATGTTGCGCTGGATGTGTTAAAAACTGTTCGTGGCCTGCGCACAGAACGCAAGGTTGGAAACGGTGCAAAATTGGAAACTTTGACAATTCCACAGGATATAAATCCTGTATTGCATGGATTGATTAAATCTGCATCGCGTGCTAATAATATCGTGCTGGGCAACGAAATAGATTTTGTTGTTGCTGAAAATAATATAGAGGGAAAGTAATGGAGATAACAAAACATACACAGAACATATTGGTTAAATCTTATCAGTGTGACCGATATGGTTATTTACGCCCAATTATGCTGATGAATTTTTTGCAAGGTGCCGCCGCAACACATGCCCAGGAATTGGGTGCCGGGCGCACATATTGCAAAGAACATAATATCGCATGGGTTGTGACACATAACATGGTCGATATTATTGAATTGCCAAAATTCAAAGACCGGGTTGTGTTAAAAACATGGCCATCAATGCATAATGGATTGCGTTCTTATCGTGATTATGAAATCAGGGCCGCGGATGATAATCGTTTAATGATTCGTGCAACATCGCAATGGGTGTTGATAAATTTATCAACGCGTCGTCTGTTGCGCCTGAATGAAGAATTACCCGATTGGGGCAGTATTGATGAACGCGCATGGGATATTCCATTTAACAAGGCACCAAAATTTGATGCGGAAAAAATTCATATTGTTAAATGTCGTTTTGATGATATTGATGTGAATCAGCATATAAATAACGCGGTCTATGCGGTGTGGGCAACGGAAAGTGTTGGTTTTGAATTCCGTAATACACATATTTTATCAGGGATTGAAATTTATTTTGAACACGAAATTCCTGCCGACACGCCAGAGGTTCAAATTCATGTAAAATTAGAACCCGATAAAACATATCATCGTATTATGACAGGGGATGTCCAACATGCAACTGTCGTATGTCATTGGAAATCAAATTAGAACAAACGACCAATATTTTTGGTCGTTTTTTATAAGTCCTAAAAAACAAATTTTGTAAAAAAACCGGCGATTGCCGGATTTTTTATTAAATACCATACGCAACAAATTAATTGATTGCGGAAACTGCCAAACGGGCACGACCCTTGGCACGACGGCGATTCAAAACATCGCGTCCGCTTTTTGTTGCCATTTTTTCACGAAATCCATGTGTTTTTACACGACGGGTTTTCGAAGGTTGATAAGTTCTTTTTGTTGCCATAATTAAATCCTTTTGCCACTCTATTAAAACATATTTTTATAAAAACGCAACCTTTTTTTATTTAGATTTTACTAAACCTACTTTTTTCAAGAATTCCAGGAATATATAATAAACA
>ODAI013490109.1_pt1 | contig 20878 bp, 16 predicted proteins | sample 1539321 | NCBI WGS metagenome assembly ODAI01 (sample SAMN02144231, study PRJEB22623) | gut metagenome | biome: sheep rumen | host: Ovis aries | place: New Zealand
CGGTAGAGCACTTGACTTTTAATCAAGTTGTCGGGGGTTCGATTCCCCCGTGTCTCACTTACATAAAGTAAATATAGGGTTTCAGGAATGCTATCCTGAAACCTTTTGATTATGCGGATATGGCGGAATTGGCAGACGCGCCAGATTTAGGTTCTGGTGGGAACACCCGTGCAGGTTCAACTCCTGTTATCCGCATTATAAAAAAATCGAGGGCGTAAGCCCTTGATTTTTTTATGGTAAAAATATCAAATTATGGTATAATTTTATTTGGTTTAGCGAACAGGATTATATAACATTTTTTGAAAGGCGGATATGTAAAATGGAAGAGTCGAATTCTAAAGAATATGATGATTTTTTTATTCAAAATACAAAAAAAGTCAATAAATATCTGAATATAGCATTATGGTTCTTTATTATAACGGGGCCTGCAATTGCTTTTGGAATAAAAATCGGGTTTTATAAAAATATCAGTTATGGAACCTGCTTTAATATTTCTGTGTTTGTTTTTGCTTTGGCACTGATTCATTTTATTATGTTAAGAAAAAATCCAAAATCGATTTTAACGGGTATGTTTGCCCTTACTGCTCTTGATGTCTTATTGGTATATATGAATTATTCGCATGTTAATATTTATCTTACATGGTTTCTGGTTCCTGTATTAAGCCTCTTGTTTGCCAATAAAGTTATATATATTTATTCGGTAACCTTAAATTATGTTTTGATGTTTGCTTCAGTCTGGATAACAGCACCATATTATGTTTCGATGAGTTCGCGTTATGAAGAACCACTGGATTATTTCAAAGATATAATCGGCGGATTTACCATAGAAACTTTTATTTTGATAGCTGCAACATTCGTGATAGTCAGACTTACATCTGATTATTTCAAAGGTCTTTTCAGTCAGTATGATACGATTAAAAAGCATGAAGTGGCAATGAAAGAAAAAATGGACATTTTAGATTCTATGTCAGAAATTTATGATAATGTTAATCTTGTTGATTTTGTTGACAATACCGAAATGTCACTTAGAAATTCAAATCAGAAAAAACAGGGCATTGATATGGAAGCTCAATCGCAAACAATTATGAATCAGTCCTTAAGTGAGCATGTTATGCCGGATCAGTTGGAAGATTTTAAGAAGTTTACGAATATTAAAACAGTACGAGCCCGTTTGTCTCAAAAGAAGATAATAAGTGCGGATTTTATTGATGCTGTTGACGGATGGTTTAGAGCTCAATATATAACGGTTGATTCGACAATTGACGGTATACCCAACAGAGTGATTTATACGACAAGAAATGTTGACGAAGAAAAAAGGCGTGAGGAACATCTTATCAGAATATCACTGACTGATGAAATGACGAGATTGTTCAACAGAAGGTGCTATGAAGAGGATTTGGAAAAATTCAGGCAAGGTCCTTTGGCAGATGATTTTGTTATGTTTTCAGTGGATGTAAACGGATTAAAGAAAGTAAATGACACAAAGGGACATGCTGCAGGAGATGAGCTTATTAAGGGGGCTGCCAACTGCCTCACGCTTGCAGTCGGTAATAACGGTAAAGCCTACAGAACCGGCGGTGATGAATTCATGGCTGTTTTATTTACGGAAAATCCGGAAAAAATACGTGATGAGATTAAAAACAAGGCAGATAATTGGCACGGAGTTTATACGGATGAGCTTACTTTGTCCGTTGGTTATGCTACGGTTTCGGATAATAAAAATTCTACAGTAGATGAGCTTGAACATATTGCGGATGCCGACATGTATTTAGAAAAAGATAAATATTATAAAGATAAGGGTATAGAAAGAAGAAAATAAAACAAATTATCAAACTATAAATAATCGGAAACGGAATGACATTATGAAAAAAACACAGGACAGATTTGAATATATGACAACCACGCCGGTACCTAAGCTTATTTCGACACTTGCGGTACCGACTATAATCAGTATGCTTGTAACAGGTATCTATAATACTGCCGATACATTTTTTGTCGGTAAGATATCCACAGAGGCCACTGCTGCGGTAGGTCTGGTATTCCCTGTTATGGCTATGGTTCAGGCACTTGGCTTTTTTTGCGGTCATGGTTCGGGAAATTTTCTTTCTCGTATGCTTGGAGCAGGCAAAAAGGAAGAGGCCAATAATATGGCTTCGACAGGCTTTGCTTTATCACTCATTTTCGGTTTGATTGTTTCCGGAGCAGGTATAGTTTTTTCAACTCAGATAGCAAATGTAATAGGTGCAACCGAATCTACGATGGAAGACACATTAAACTATATGAGGATTATTCTTTTGGGTGCACCTTTTATGATGGGGCAGTTTGTAATTAATAATCAGCTTAGATTTCAGGGAAGTGCCATGTTTGCAATGATAGGTCTGATGTGCGGTGCGATTATTAATATTGTTTTGGATCCGTTACTTATACTTGAATTTGATATGGGGGTTACAGGTGCGGCGATTGCTACGGTTTCGGGGCAGATAGCAAGCTTTATTGTTCTTTTGATAGGCAGCAGAAGAGGAGAAAATATCAGACTTTCGATACATAATGTTCATATAAACGGACATTATTTATTTGAAATAATAAATGGCGGTATACCGTCCTTGTTCAGACAGGGACTTGCTGCCGTAGCAACCATGCTTTTAAATAATGCGGCAGGGGAACTCGGTGGTGATGCTGCCATAGCCGGTATGTCGGTCGTAACCAGAATTATGATGCTGGTGGTATCGGCGCTCATTGGATTTGGACAGGGATATCAGCCTGTTTGTTCATTTAATTATGGCGCAGGATTAAAAAAACGTGTGCGCGAGGGTTATTTTTTCTGCATAAAATACGGAACGATTTTTCTTACTATAGCCGGAGCTCTTTGCTTTATATTTGCACCGACCGTAGTAGGCTGGTTTCGTGATGATGCGGATGTAATTGAGGTCGGCACGGTTGCACTTAGATGGCAATCGTCAGTGCTTCCGCTTATCTCTACAATTATTATGACAAATATGATGCTTCAATCGATAGGAAAGGGCTTTAAGGCATCTATAACTGCGTCAGCACGTAACGGAATTTTTTTCATTCCGCTTATACTTATTCTTCCGAAATGTTTCGGAATACTTGGGGTTGAGATGACTCAATCCTGTGCGGATATACTTTCTCTTGGTCTGTCGTTGCCTCTTGCATATTCAGAACTTAAGAAAATGAAAGATATCTGAATAACTACCGGTATTGAATGCAATAAAAGGTATAGGTTAAAAATATATTTGAAATATAAAAAATTTTGCTTGACATTTACATAAAAGACCTTTATACTAACAAGAGTGTTCGGAAGACACATGGGATCTTAGCTCAGCTGGGAGAGCATCTGCCTTACAAGCAGAGGGTCACAGGTTCGAGCCCTGTAGGTTCCATATATGGCGAGATAGCTCAGTTGGCTAGAGCATGCGGTTCATACCCGCAGTGTCGAGGGTTCAAATCCCCCTCCCGCTACTGAAAAGATATCGATTATTCGATATCTTTTTTTTTCGATAAAATTAACAAAATGTGCAGACAATAAATTTAATATGAAATAAATAATAATTGATTTGTTTGAATTTAAAGGTATAATATCATTTGTAGAGTTGTAAAAGGTATAAGGTAAAATAAATAGATTATCAAGGAGGACGATATGAGAATCGGAACCGGTTATGATGTACATAGATTGGTTGAAGGAAGAAAGCTTATATTGGGCGGAGTGGATATTCCTTATGAAAAAGGATTGCTTGGGCATTCCGATGCGGATGTTTTATTGCATGCAATTATGGATGCAATTTTAGGTGCGGCAGCGCTCGGCGATATAGGTAAGCATTTTCCAGATACGGATGAAAAATATAAAGGTGCTGACAGCATGGATTTGTTAAGAGAAGTTGCGCGTATGATTGATGAAAAAAACATGCTTGTCGGAAATGTTGATGCAACGATAATTGCACAGGCTCCGAAACTCAGACCATATATCGATAAGATGATTGAAAATATTGCAGATGCGCTTAATATAGATATAAGTCAGGTAAATGTCAAGGCGACAACGGAAGAGAAACTTGGATTTACGGGGGAAGGACTTGGAATAAGCGCACAGGCGGTATGTATACTTGAAACTGTGAATAACTTTGATTACAGGATGAGTTTTGATGCATCGGAAAATGCAATGCCGGGGTGTGCAGGTTGTAACGTATGTCCGATGCGTGCTGAATAAATAGCTGTTTTGAATTGACATATGTTATGAAGAACGGAGGAGAAGTATGTTCTGTAAAGATTGTGGAACGAAACTAAGAGAAGGAAGCATTTTTTGTTCAAATTGCGGAGCAAAAGTATATTACGGTGAAAGCAATAAGGAAAATGAAAATCAGAATGTTTTTAAAGAGCCGGATAAGCAGGAAGCAGATAATAAACATGAAGAGACTGAAGATCAAACGGAAGAATTAAAAGACGGTATGCAACCGGGAAATAAATCGGATGATTATGATCCTTCGCGTGACAGTGCTTTTGCATCTGAGGACGGCGAAGATACACAACAGGATAGTGCGTTTGTTCAGCCGTATGGTATGAATAATTATCCAACTCAAAATAATACTTTTAATCAAACGTATGGCATGTATCCGCAGCAACAGGGGAATATGCCTCCGTATGGTATGTACCAGCAGCAACAGGATAATATGCCTCCGTATGGTGTATATCCTCAATCACAGGATTACAATCCGGAAGATGAAGATTTGGGTGACGAACCGGAGAATAAATCGCATAAAGGTTTGATAATTGCATTATCAATTATCAGTTTGCTTATAATAATTGCAGCTTTGGTTGTTATTTTTGTTTTTGTCCTGCCTAAGAAAGAAAAGGATGAAAATACGGCAAATAATGATAACACAAATACGAAAACGGCAGTGGCGACCGAGGATGATAACAAGACAACCGCGGCAACAACTGAGGCGCAGCCTGATACGTCTTATGATGGTTTAAAAAACGCGATAGCAAATTTGAAGCCTGTTACAATTAAATTCGTTTCATCCGATGTTTCGGATTATCCGAATGTTAAGACATATTTTACAATTGAGGATTCTGAAGGAAATTCTGTTATGCTTTCTTCACCTAATGTAGCCATTAAAGAAACAATCGCAAACGGAAGTGAGATAGAGCGTGAGATAAAATCTTTTGAAAAGCTTGAAGGAAGAGAAGGCATAAGTATTGAGCTTGTTGCCGATAAGTCCGGAAGTATGGAATCGGATCTTCCTACCATGCAAAATATAATGAGTCAGTTTATAAATGCTCTTGATTATGCATCGGGTGATATGGTTGAGCTTATCGCTTTTGATTCTTATGTTATGTATATGTGTACCTATACTCAGGATACAAGTCTTTTGAATAATGGTATAAATAATATGACAACCTATGGTGAAACAGCGCTTTATGATGCGCTTTACGAAGCTGTAAGAAATGCCGGATGTAAGGAGGGTGCAAGATGTGTTATTGCATTTACCGACGGTGAGGATAATTGCAGTGTTCATACGGCAGAGGAAGTTATTAGTCTTGCGAATTCATTATCGGTTCCGATTTTCATAATAGGAACATATAGCGGGGATTATTCGATGTACTCTGATATTACAGGCCGCACCGGAGGAATGTACTGGGATATAGATTCTGTATCGGATATGTCAACTATACTTGATTCGATTTATCAAAGAGAGAAAAACATGTATTGTCTTGAATATGTATCGGATGCATCGGCGGATGCCTATGCAGAGAGAAATATCTCATGTGTTGTTGCCGACAATACATATGGCTCTGTAATTGATACTATATTTACCGCTGTTCAGACTCTTGAAAAGGAAAAACACGAATCCAGATATGAGCTTATAGTTGAGGACATTTCCTGGAGTGAGGCAAATGAAGCATGTCTTAAGAAAGGCGGACATCTTATTACCATTACTTCTCAGGAGGAAATGGATCAGGCAATTGCCCTTGCTGAAGGTGCCGGACTCAGATTTGTTTGGATGGGTGGATATACATCCATAAGAAATGATGTGGCATACGGTCATTGGATTACGGGTGAGCCGTTTGAATTCCAGCCTTGGTACCCGGGTGAGCCTTCAAGAACCGATGAAGACGGAGCGGATGAAATGTATCTTATGCTTTGGCAGGTCAATGATGAGTGGTCATGGAACGATCAAAGAAATGATCCTGTAGGAGAAACGGGACTTGAATATTTTAAGGGAAAGACCGGTTACATATGCGAATATGAGGACTAAAGGAGTAATTATTTTTCTGGACAAATTCAATTAATTTACTTGGAGGACATAAATGTCGGGGAGAAAAAATAAAAAAAAGACTATAAGATTTTTAACCGGAGTAATTATATTTGACGTCATTGCAATAATTGCCATAGCATTGGCTTTTGTGATATTCATTAAGCCTGACAAAAAGGACAAGAAAAAAAATACGGGAAATGATACTGCATTTGAAACGGTTGAGGATAACGGCTTAACCGAATATGATACAAGTCAAACGGCTTTTGATAACACGGATATAACTTCCGAAGTGCCAAACACGGAAAATACAGATCCTGCACAAAGCTATGCAGATGAGATGCTTGCCAAAATGAGTCTGCATGAAAAGGTTTGTCAAATGTTTATTATTACACCTGAGGCCGCAACAGGTTATGCGGTTGTAACGGAGGCCGGAGAAAAATCAAAACAGGCAATTATGGATTATCCTGTTGCCGGATATATATATTTTGCTCAGAATCTTTCAAATACGGAGCAGACAAAAACCATGCTGACAAATGTAAAACAATACGGTATGGAGGCAAACGGAATACCTTTCTTTACATCGGTTGATGAAGAAGGCGGAGATGTGGCAAGATGTGCGGACAATCTTGGAACCACAAGCTTTAATTCCATGTACAGTTATCGCGAACAGGGTGAAGAAACGGCATATAATAATGCATATACAATAGCTTCGGACATATCAAATCTTGGTTTTAATCTTGATTTTGCACCTGTTGCGGATACCTGGTCAAACAGTGCCAATACCGTTATCGGAACAAGGGCTTACAGTACGGATTATGAAGAGGCCGCAAGGCTTGTTGCCTCAGCTACACGTGGATTTAACGCGGGTGGAGTAGTAAGCTGTATAAAGCATTTTCCGGGTCATGGAGATACAAATGAAGACAGTCATAGAAGTGCAGCATATATTCATAAGCCTCTTTCGGATTTGATGAATGAGGATTATCTCCCTTTTAAGGCGGGAATTGAGGCGGATACCGGTATGATTATGATTGGACATCTTTATCTGTCGGATGCAGATATAAGTTCCGGGGAAGACAGCCTTCCGGCTTCATTAAGCTATAAGGTAGTAACCGGAGAGTTAAGGGATAAGCTCGGATATAACGGGGTGGTAATAACCGACTCAATGGCTATGGGTGCCATAGTAAATTATTATTCAAGCGGCGAAGCAGCAAAGCTTGCGGTTAAGGCCGGTGTAGATATTATTTTGATGCCGGAGGATTTTGAGGCTGCAGTGGAAGCACTTGAATCTGCCGTGCAAACAGGTGAAATATCGGAAGAAAGAATAAATGAAAGTGTCAGAAGAATATTGGTTCTTAAATATAACAGACTTGTGGCACAATAAATTCGACAGCTTTTTTATTTTTATGTTTGTATTTTTGACTTTGTGTGTTATAATGAGCGATGGTGAGCCTGTTTATGAATGAATACAGGCATCGTAATATAAAAAGGATTATTTTTGAATGGAGGATACCCCGGTGTATAAGATTGTAAAAAAAGAGGTTTTAAATCAGGCAGTTATCCTGATGGATGTTGAAGCCCCTTATGTTTCCGCACGTTGCGAGGCAGGGCAGTTTGTTATTGTAAGATTAGGTGAGGACGGAGAAAGAATTCCGCTTACAATAGCAGATTTTGACAGAGAGAAGAATACTGTTACTATAGTGTTCCAGACAGTAGGCTATTCAACAAAGCAGATGGGTAAGCTTGAGGTAGGAGATGGATTCGACGATTTTGTCGGACCGCTTGGAAAACCGGCTCCGTTTGAAAAATGGGACAGAGTAGTGGGAATAGCCGGCGGTGTCGGTGCTGCACCTTTATATCCGCAGCTTAAGAAGCTTTCCGAGCAGGGCGTGCGTTGCGATGTTATTATAGGTGGTCGTTCGGCTGAGTTTGTTATTCTTGCGGAGAAATTCAAAGAATTCTGCGAGAATGTATATATTATGACCGATGATGGTTCACTCGGAGAAAAAGGCTTCGGTGTTGATAAATTAAAAGAGCTTGTTGCAAACGGCGAAAAGTATGATCATGCCATAGCAATCGGACCACTCATTATGATGAAGTTCGTTGTGCTTGCAACAAAGGAAATGAATCTTCCGACAGCAGTTTCTCTTAATCCGATTATGATTGACGGAACGGGTATGTGCGGCGGTTGTCGTGTTACCGTAGGCGGAGAAACCAAGTTCGCTTGTGTTGATGGACCTGATTTTGACGGATTTTTGGTTGACTTTGACGAATGTATGAAGAGACAGACTTTCTTTAAAGAAGAAGAACACGAATGTATGATGAAGATGGGAGAGTAATACGATGCCGAATATGAGTTTAACAAAGGTTCCGATGCCTCAGCAGGAGCCTGATGTAAGAAATAAAAATTTTGAAGAGGTTGCTACCGGATATACTGCCGAGATGGCAATTGAGGAAGCAACAAGATGTCTTAACTGTAAGCATAAGCCATGTGTTACGGGATGTCCTGTAAATGTTCCTATTCCTGATTTTATCGAGCATGTTGCTGCAGGAGAATTTGAAAAGGCTTATGAAGTTATTACCAGTGAAAATGCGCTTCCCGCAATTTGCGGACGTGTATGTCCACAGGAAAACCAGTGTGAAGGAAAGTGCGTAAGAGGTATAAAGGGTGAAGCCGTATCTATCGGACGTCTTGAGAGATTTGTTGCGGATTATCATATGGCTAACGGTTTAAAGAAAAACCCTGATATCGAAAAGAACGGCATCAAGGTAGCTGTTGTAGGCTCCGGTCCTGCAGGTATAACATGTGCGGGCGAGCTTGCAAAGAAGGGCTATGATGTTACTATCTTTGAAGCATTACATAAAGCAGGCGGCGTTTTAAGCTATGGTATTCCGGAGTTTAGACTTCCTAAGTCACTTGTTGCAAAAGAGCTTGAAAATGTAACCGACCTCGGTGTTGATTTGGAAACCAATGTTGTTGTTGGACGTTCGATAACAGTAGATGATTTATTTGAAAAGGGATATCAGGCAGTTTTCCTCGGAACAGGTGCCGGACTTCCGAATTTCTTAAGAATACCGGGAGAAAACCTCCTCGGAGTTTATTCTGCAAATGAGTTCCTTACAAGAGTTAATCTTATGAAGGGTTATAAAAAGGGCGAGGTTCCTACTCCTGTTAAGGTTGGTAAAAAGGTTGCCGTTGTCGGTGCCGGAAACGTTGCAATGGATGCAGCCAGAACCGCAAAGAGACTTGGTGCAGAAGAAGTCTATATAATTTACAGAAGAAGTGAAGAAGAAATTCCTGCAAGAGCAGAAGAGGTTGAGCATGCTAAGGAAGAGGGAATAATCTTTAAGCTTCTTAATAATCCATGCAAGATTCACGGAGAAGACGGCTGGGTTAAGGGTATTGAGGTAATCAAGCAGCAGCTTGGTGAGCCTGATGCATCAGGAAGAAGAAGACCTGAACCGATTGAAGGTTCAAATTATATAATAGATGTCGAGACAGTTGTTATAGCTATCGGACAGTCACCTAATCCGCTTATCAGACAGACTACGGAAGGTCTTGAAACCCAGAAGTGGGGTGGAATCATTGTAAATGAGGAAACTAACGAGAGTACAAGAGAGCATGTATATGCCGGCGGTGATGCTGTTACGGGAGCGGCAACCGTTATACTTGCAATGGGTGCAGGAAAGAAGGCCGCAAAGGCAATTGATGAATCCTTTAAGAATAACTAAGGACGGTTTGAAAAAATGGATAATTATACCGAGCAGATAATAAATGCCAAGCCGGGCGCCAAGCAATTCCTTCTTTTTGCGGCAACTGTTATTCTTACTGCATTCGGAGTTGTGGCAGCGTTATTTATAAGCTTCAGCACAGGTGCTATATGCGTAATACTCGGAGGAATAGGTATTTATTTTGCAAAGCTTAATATGTCATTTGAATATGAGTATATATTTACCAACGGTGATTTTGAAATCGCAAAGATAATTGCAAAATCAACCAGAAAAAATGTATGTGAAATACATGACGGAGATATAAAAAGAATACTTCCGTTTAATTCGGACAAGTTTCAAAATGAGCTTTCCGTAAATGCAGATTTGACCGTGAAGGATTTTTCTTCGGGGGTCGAATCAAAAGCAGATGACTGCTTTGCATTTATCTTAAACAATAACGGTAAGGATTTGGCTGTTATACTTGAGTTGAGTGACAAAAATAAGGATTATCTGAAATTGGTTTATAAAAACAAAGTTGAATTATAGTATAAAAATTACCCTGCTAAGAAAACACTTAGCAGGGTTTTTGGTTAATTACTGTTTTTACATGTTCCTCTTTTTTCGGCTTTTATAAATTATTATACTAAGCATGAAACCTGATAAAATCAAAAGTGATAAAACATTACAAATATTGTCTCCTGTTTTTGGTGTATCGGGAGTTTTTGGAATCTTTTTATCCGTAACCGAAAGAGTGTAGTGTTTTGATCCGCCGAAATGATCATCACTGTCACTTGAAATTGAATAAGCAGAGGATACAATGCTGACATTTTCGAAATCTCTTTCGGAAAGTACTTTTTCGTTTTCCTTTGACATTGAAGTTTCTACAAGCTCTATATCATCGGATATATAATATCCATCCGGGGCCTTTGTTTCAATAACAACATAGATTCCGGGCGGGAGAAGGGTATTGAAGTTAATTGTTCCGTTTGAGTCTGTTGTTTGTTCCTCAATATAAGTTGTGTTTCTGTATTCGTCAGCTGTTGAATAATCATTGTTATATTCATATAATGCATAAGAAGCACCGGGTAGAGCTATGTTTTCATCTTCGGATTTTTTTATTAAGGAAATTCTGGCCTTGGAAAGATAGTTGATTATTTTATTATCCCTGCTTTCAGAATCAATTGTGATTATCTTATCTTCGGAAGGAATATAATTTTCAGGCGTTTTTATTTCTTTTATAACATATTTTCCGTAGGGAAGCTTTTGTGTCGATGCAAGGCCTTCGGTATCGGTCTCTATTTCGGCTACCTTTTCGTCCTTTTTGTATATAAGCGAATTATGTCCGTCGATGCTGTATATATTTTCATATGCATATATTCCGAAAACTGCATTGGGTAATGGTTCAAAATTTTGAACAAATGAGGATTTGTCGGAAGAAAAGATTAGTACTTCTCCCTGTTTACAGATATTGATTTCTCCCATAACAGGATTGTTCTCTATATCCAGGTTTAATATTCCGCATGATTTTTCGTCCGGTAACAGCTCATATATATTCTTTTCATCAACTATAAAATCAATTCCGTTTTTGGGGTTTATCATATATCCTTTGGGTGCCTTGATTTCATCTAAACGGTATTTTCCGGGATAAAGAGGAGAGGGAGATATTAATTCGCCGTTATCATCTGTGGATAAGACGGTTGTCCCGTTGAAATCAACATATGAGTTATCATTATATGACCAAACGGAAAAACTGGCGGAATTGTTAATGATATTCTCTTTTGAGTAACCGCATATTTTGTTCAAATGAAGATATATATTGAAGCCCTTGTCATAAAGTGTTCCTAGTTTTATGGTATCGGGACTTGATGAGGATATGTTAACCGTTATGTCATTTAAAGGCAGGAAATTTATCGGAACGGTGGTTTCCTTAAACAAATAGGTACCATATGCCAGAGATATGGTTTTTGCATATCCTTTTTCATCCGTAAATATCTCTTTATCACCATTTTCCGTAAGCGAGACAGCTTTGTCCGGGTTCCATATGTATGTTCCGTCCTGGTTTTTTTCAAGCTCTGAAACAGGACACGCCATAAAACCGGCGTTTTCAAGAGGTATATATGTATCTTCCTTTATTTCTCCCAGCTTAATAAATTCCACCGGTTTTGTTTCGGGAACATCATTTAAACTTATTTGATTCTCTGAAATGGCAGTTGTTATGCCGCTGTTTTTTATTTCGGCTGTATATATTTTTTCATCCAGCTTGTATCCCTTTGGTGCACTGATTTCCTTAAGATAATAAATGCCTGACTCCAACTTTTCCGATTTTGCATACCCGTTGCTGTTTGTGGTTAGAACAGTAATACGGTTTATATCCGATGAAGCATCGCTTTTGCTTCTATAAAGACCGTAACTAGCGTTGTTGAGTGAATAATTTGAATTATTATTTGTTATTTTATCCATGGATGATGTTTTAAATAATTCAAGATAACCGTAATTTTTAACGGATAGGGATATATTGGCATCCGTGTGATATGAGAATGTATTTCCCGGAGAGAAAATGAGAATATCCTGATAATCTTTTTCGGGATTTGCATCGCTGAATAATCTGGAGGAATAATTATTTTCTCCGTCATGGTCACCATCACCGTAAATCGGTGTTGCCGAAAAGCCTGTCAGCGTGTCTGCACTAAGACTTAACCCGTTACATATACTTTCTTCCGGAACAGTAATAATAACGTCCTGATTAAATGTTGGAAGCGATAAGGATGAACCGGGACCTGCCTGGTCATATGTGCCGTTGTATAAAGGTCCGTATTCTACAGTACATGGCTGATTTGCTGAAACGTAAAAATAATCATAGCATCTTTGTTCGGAAGGATTTACATAAATACTGTGTTCGTTTGGCAGAGCAACGGCAGAGCCGCTCATTGAAGAAACAAAATCATGTTCTATCAGCTTTAATGAACATTTGGCGGCCGAAAAGCTTAATCTAAATGTAACATAATTGGTTCCGTTAACGTTTATAAGATATTTTTTATCAGAGATAATGTTATCCGTTTGAGGATTAAAATCAATAAAATTACCATCATTGTTTTTGATTTGCCAGGAAAAGACAGCATAATGATCATCAAGTGCTTTTTCCCATTCGGCGCCGTTTTCGACACTTAAAGCAACTCCGGCCATGGTTTTGTATTGGTTCATAAAATGTAAACCAAGAAATGTAAGCTCGTCAAAAGATTTTTTAATATAATCATTATGATAGATATTAATTTTGCTTCCGGTTGGAGCGTCTACATTGTCACCCTGACCTGCAAGAGCCGAAAAGAAGTGGATAGCAGCACCTGTTACGGCCTGTGCTTCTTCGGGAGTCAATTCGTATATTGCGCCGTTTATCATAAGTCCTCTTTTTAATTGACCATCAATAACATAGCTTGCATATGAACCGCCTGCCAGGCTGTTGCGATTTTTGCCAAAGATTTCAATATTCGGATCCGAGTCTTCTCCGCCATATCCAAATGCTGCGATTGCGCAGGCGGCTGCCTGCAGACCGTCCGGTGACAAAACTGAATATCCTTCTACAAGTTTAACATCCGGATTTGGCGAAGCTTTTTTGGGTTGCATGCAGTATGCCGTTACATTTTGACCATATATGTCTGAAGCGGAAAGAAAGGTATTTGAACCATTCCAATATGCTGTATTCGGTCCGGATAATATGTCTTGAATAATCAGACTTTTTATTTCCTTTGCGTGTATAGTCGGTGAATTAATATCACAGAGAGGACTCTCGTAATCAGAAGTCTCTTCGTAATCAGATTCTGAAGTTATGAGTGTCGCATCAGTTTCCGTAGCCATTATCGTGTTACCTGAAAAATTTATTATCAATACCGAGAATAACAGTATCAATGTTATTAGTTTTTTTCTCATTATAAAACCTCCTAAAATAAAATATAAATATACCGGAAAAATCAGGCTGTAATTTGCATAAAAGATATGCAAAGACACCAAAATAATAATGTTATTTATTAGGGAGAAAATATAAATGGATGGATTAATAAAAAAAATCGGGAAATCTAAATTGATAATTAATAAACTGATAGAAAATACCGTCCTTTGGATGACAGGCGGTTTACTTTATTTTTATCTTGAAATAGCTTTTAGAAATTATTCGCATTATTCAATGATTGTTTGTGGCGGTTTCTGCTTTGTTATTGTGGGAACAATAGGAAAATATATATTGGAAACGGAATCCGATATACTGAAAGCAGTAGCATTGATAATGTTTTTTGGTGCTCTGGTGATAACAACCTTAGAGCTTTTTACCGGTATAATTGTTAATATGAAATTAAATATGGGAGTTTGGGATTACTCATCCATGAAATATAATGTATACGGACAGATTTGTCTGACATATACAATGATTTGGGCTCTTTTGAGTTTGCTTTGTGTATTCGTGTCGAATACAATTAAAAAGTTTTTATTTAAATGACAAACCGGACCTGAAATGACAGGTCCGGTTTAGATAAATCTATGTATTTACGGTTCCAATGGAGTCATTTTTAACCCCTTGTACATTTTTGTGTATAAGCTTTTTTCATCCTGATACAACATATAACCGCGAGGACCATCTTTAACAACATAAGCATATTTGTTTTTTTGCACGTTCATATATAAAACCTCGTCAACATTTAACTCCTTGGCCTTGGCTTTAGCAGTGTACACGTTAAGTGGCTCTAATTTGAATTTCTTTACAGCTTGATCAACTGTCATGTTAATTACCTCCCTGAAAACTGTAGTTTTTAATGCTTGATAATAAAGATACAAATGAATATAATTATTATTGAGCATTATCATACATTCTGTTCTAAGAACAGTATATGGTAAATCATAAATAAAGTCAATTCAAAAATGAAAATATAAATAAATTTTTTTGGGGTGATACTGATGAAAAAAGAGAGTCTCTTACTGCATGCCTGTTGTGCTCCTTGCAGTTCGTATGTTCTTGAATATTTGCATGAAAAATATGATATAACGGTGTTCTTTTATAATCCCAATATAACTGAAAGTGAAGAGTATATTAAACGAGTAAATGAACTCGGAAGATTTATTGGCGAAGCACCTTTTGCCGAGGGAGTAAAGCTTGTCGAAGGGGAGTATGAACCGGAGCTTTTTTTGGAAATATCAAAGGGCATGGAAAAAGAACCGGAAAGAGGAAAAAGGTGCTATAAATGCTATGGGCTTCGTATGAGAAAAGCTGCAAAATATGCTAAAGAACATGGCTTTGATTTGTTTACGACAACCCTTTCCATAAGCCCTCATAAAAATGCCGATTGGTTGAATGAAATCGGATTAAGACTTTCTGATGAATTCGAAGTTGATTATCTTTACAGTAATTTTAAAAAGAATAATGGCTATTCTCGTTCAATAGAATTGTCAAAGGAATATAATTTGTACAGGCAGAATTATTGTGGCTGTAAATTCAGTAAAGAAGAGAGTTTAAGAAGAAAAAAACAATAATATTTTTAAACTTGAGATAAATCCTTATATATAGTAAAATATAACGGTGATGTTGTGAATTATAAAAAGGTATTTATCAAATTGTTTATTGCTTCTTTTTGATTATTGTTAAGCTTTTTGTAATTTTGCAGAAGCTCTTGATCGTATAGTGATAAATCATCGTTTGAGTAGAATTTGAAATTCTTAAATTCAGGTGCCGAGGATAGTTCTTTTGCCGGTATTAAGGTGCAAATTAGTTCCATGGGATTGATACGATAGAACGTTGAAAGATTTAAAAGGCTTTCAAGTGTCGGCATGCGTATTCCGAGTTCGTATCTCGAATAGGTTGCACGTGACAAGCCTATTATGTCGGCAACATCGTTTTGACTTAGAGAGTATTCTTCTCTTTTATGTTTTAAAAAAGCAGCAAGTTTTTCGGGCATCAGGTTGATTTTTGGAACGTTGGGAATAGAATCATTACATTCATTTGATTTGTCGGAGTCGTTGATATAATAATTAAACAGATTTATTCCAAGGATGTCGGACAGCCTGGCCAGAGTATTTGCATCCGGACTACGAACCCCTTGTTCGTAATTGCTGTATGCCTGCCTTGAAATTCCAAGCATACTTGATATTTCCAATTGGGTTATATTTTGAGTTTCGCGAATTGCTTTGAGTTGTAAACCTAAATCCTGACGGGATATCATATAATCACCTCCGTATTTTATAAATGTAGCATATATTTTATGGTTTTCAAGAATAAATTTATTAAACTAATAGTTTAAAAAGGAGTATTGGTATGAGTAAAGCAGATGATTTGTTTATTAAAATGTGTACAGAAATAATTGAAGAGGGTTACAGTACCGAAGGAGAAAAAGTAAGACCCAAGTGGGAAGACGGAACCTTTGCATATACAATAAAAAGATTCGGTGTTGTTAACAGATATGATCTTTCAAAGGAGTTTCCGGCAATTACTTTAAGAAAAACGTACATTAAATCTGCTGTTGATGAGATGCTTTGGATATGGCAAAAAAAGTCAAACAACGTTCATGACCTGAAAAGTCATATCTGGGATGAATGGGCAGATGAGAACGGGTCAATCGGAAAGGCATACGGATATCAGATGGGTGTAAAGCACCAATATAAAGAAGGAATGATGGATCAGGTTGACAGAGTTATATATGATTTGAAAAATAATCCATACAGCAGGAGAATCATGACTAATATATATGTTCATCAGGATTTGCATGAGATGAATCTTTATCCTTGCGCATACAGTGTGACTTTTAATGTTACCGGTGATAAACTGAATGCAATACTAAACCAGCGTTCACAGGATGTGCTTGCTGCAAATAATTGGAACGTAGTTCAATATGCGGTTTTGGTTTATATGATGGCACAGGTAACAGGATTTAAGCCGGGAGAACTTGTGCATGTAATTGCTGATGCACATATATATGACAGACATATAGATATTGTCAAGGAATTGATTAAGCGACCGACATATCCGGCACCGAAATTCACTCTTAATCCGGATATTAGCGATTTTTATGATTTTACAACAGATGATATAACCATTGAGGATTATAAAACCGGACCGCAGATAGAAAACATACCTATTGCGGTATAGACAATTAATAAAAAGGTTTTAGTAAAAGGAGTTGTTTTATGAATCTTATAGTAGCAGTAGATAATAACTGGGCAATCGGAAATAAGGGAGAGTTACTTGTAACCATACCAGAGGATCATAAATTTTTCAGAAAGGTAACGATGGATAACGTTGTTGTGTTGGGAAGAAAAACCCTTGCGGGTTTCCCGAACGGATTGCCGTTAAAAGGACGGGAAAATATAATATTTTCAAGAAATAAGGATTATAAGGTTGAGGGTGCGACAGTTGTTAACTCAAAGGAAGAACTGTTTGAAAAGTTAAAAGAATATGAGGATAAGGAAGTATTTGTCATAGGAGGCGGAAGTATATATGAATTACTTCTTCCGTATTGCAAGTATGCATATGTAACAAAAATTGATTACAGCTATGAGGCGGATACATATTTTCCAAACCTGGAAAAGCTTGAAAATTGGGAACTTATTGAGGAAAGTGAAGAATATACATATTTCAGCATAGAGTATTATTTTTACAAATACGAGAATAAAAATGTTGTGTAAATTTAATTGTATAAAATAAACGAAAATGCTTTTATATTTTCGTAATATGTGTTATAATTTCATGAGGATTTTTTAAATCATTTTAGGAGGTTTACAAATGGGTAATATTTTAGTTTCTACAGGTTCGGTTATTGAGGGGTATGAAATCGTTGAATATCTTGGATTTGTCAGCGGAGAAACCGTATTAGGTTCTAATTTCTTGAAAGGCTTCGTGGCAGGCGTTACCGAGACTTCGGATTCTGAGAGTGAGAAACTTACAGCAAATTTAGAGCAGGTTAACGGAATTGCTCTTGAAAAACTAAAAAAGGTTGCTGAAAAAAAGGGCGCAGATGCCATAGTAGGACTTCAACTTAATTATACACAGTTCGCAAACTATTCTGTTGGAACGATTGCTTCGGGTACAGCCGTTAAGCTTGTCAAGAAGGAGTCGACAGAACAGATTATTACGAAAGATCTTTATGTAACAAACTATTATAACAGGCTTGTACCGAGACCGGTTAAGGTTATACTCAGCGGTACGAATAAATCAGTCAAGATTGCAACATGGTTTTATAATTACAATATGGATGATATCAAGGCCATAAGGGCAGATGTAGAGCTGACAAATCTTTATGAAGAAAAACTCCTGTTAAAGGATATGGATTTTGTATTTGAAAAAGGAAATATTACTCAAATAGAATCAAATGAAATTGATTGCAAGCTTCCTGCCAAGGACATACTTTTGATAAAGGATTCAAAGGTTACCATTTCAAAATATGTAACCAGCAGAGGCGTATTTGCATGTAATGATTTACCTATAAATGTTACAATGCCTATGCACAGGCTTGTTGCTCTCAAGGAAAAGAGGGGTATTGATGCCGTTGAGAAATATAAGACTGACGGTATGGTTTGGACATGTAACTGCGGTTATGTAAATGAAGCAGGTGCAGATGAGTGCGTTATTTGTGCTCGTAAACAGGAAGATTTAAAGAGTAATGCTAAATTTAATCCTGATGAAATGATTGCAAAGATGCAGACTAAAGAATATGTAATTGAGATTAAAGATGTTCTTATGGAATACATAAAAGAGATTGACAACGAATACAGGATGGAACTCCTTGAAATTATGGAATCGGGATTACAGTATGAGAAGACCAGAGGAAATATGAAGGATACAGTAATTGAAAAGGTAGAAAAGGTCTTTGAAGGACATTAAATATATTTTATTTTAGAGGTGGCACTATGGGTTCCGGGCTTAGCATGGCTAGTGTAAACAAAATTAAAGAGTTAGCTAATCAAAGAGAATACAGCCTTGCGTTGGATATTATTGACAGTCAGGATTTGTCAAAATCACTTAATCCTCAATTTCTGAGGCTGTGTGGGGAGATATTTATCAAATCAAAAAGATATATTGATGCAAGAAAAAGCTTGGTTATGGCGCATAAAATTGCTCCTGAAGCAAAAAGAATTATATTTGATTTGATTGATCTTTATACCAAGATGGGGTATAAGGAATTGGCAGAAAAATACTACAATATTTATATGTATGATGCCGAAAAAGACAGCCTTGATACAAAGCAGACCAAGTATCTTTTCGAAAAATACAATAATAAGCCGGTCGAACAAATCAGAGATTATATTATTCCTTATTATGTTGATAATATGGATTATGATTGGAGCTTTGAAGCATATCTCCTGCTTAAAATCCTTGGCGATGAAGATGATGAGGGTCTTTTGAAATCTTTGGTTGAAGAGTATAATGCTACATTTAAAAACAGTGATAATTGTAAAATCATGGATTCCGTTAATGATGACAGGTTAATTGCGGAAAGTAAATTCTATAACTTCAATAAGGAAGTTTTGGTAGATGATGATATTACTCAAAAAGAAATAAGGCGAGAGGAAGCTAAACAACTTAATGTCGATGAGGAAAGAATTGATCCGAATGCTGCCGAAATAATTGAAGTTGTAGACGAAGAGGAAAAACAGTCTAAGGGCTTTTTCAGGAAGAAACGTAACAATGCAGATGCTGAAGAGACGGATTCGGAAGAAAAAGTTTCAAATAATAATCTTTCAGATGAAAATAATCTTTCAAATGAAAATATTCTTTCAGATGAAAATAATGTCTCTGATGATTCCAGAGATGAAAATGATGGAAGTGCGGAAAAACCTAGGCTTAAATCGTTCTTTAAGAAGGTATTTTCAAAGAAGAAGTCTGATGATACAGATGATTCTTTGATTGATGATGCCGCAAAATCTGAAGAGAGTATGGAAACGACACCTGAAAAAGAGACTGAAGAAAATAAAGAAAACGAAGACGTTAAAGAAACGGAAGAGACTGCACAAGAGGACGTATCAAAAGATAATAATCCGGATTCTGAAGAGAAACAGGATGAAATCGTTTACGAAGAAGCGAAGCCTTCGAAGGATTCGACTGATGACAGTCCGGAAAATGTTAACGTTTCGGAGGAGACTGAAGAGTCTGCCATTGTTGAAGTTAATAAAGAACATCAGATTGATGATGTAAATAATAAAGATATAGGAGTAAAAAAACTTGTTATGCAGGGAAGCGAAAACCGCTTAATTGATGATGATTTTTCCGATGAAGAATTTGATGATTTTTCCGATGAAGAATTTGATGATTTTGCTGCCGAATCGGATACGATTGATGATCTTATAAAAAAGGAAAATGACTTGTCCGAAAGAGAATTCGATGTGAGTGATACAGCTGATAGCTCGGAAGAAAAACACCAAAACGATAATCACGGGATTTTATTTGAAGAAGTCGAGATTGATTTTGATGATGATGAGGAAGAGTTGGAAACAGATGATTTCTCTGATACACGTTCCGACGGATTCGGTGAGATGGAAATTGAAGATGTTGAAAATGATGACTCCGAATTGAATGAAGAAGAGTCGGATGATGAATCTGAGCTTTATGAATCGGAAGAGGTTTTGGTCGGTGAGATTGATGAGGACGATGATGAACCAGTAGAAGAGTCTGAAATCGAGAATCGTGAAGCCGAAGAAGCAAAGGAAGAATTTGCAGAAGAAGCTGAAGCCGAAGAAGCAGAGGAAGAATTTACTGAAGAAGCTGAAGCCGAAGAAGCAGAGGAAGAATTTACTGAAGAAGCTGAAGCCGAAGAAGCAGAGGAAGAATTCATAGAAGAAGCTGAAGCCGAAGAAGCAGAGGAAGAATTTGCAGAAGAAACCGAAGCCGAAGAAGCAGAGGAAGAATTTGCAGAAGAAGCTGAAGCCGA
>ODAI010712927.1_pt1 | contig 20877 bp, 20 predicted proteins | sample 1539321 | NCBI WGS metagenome assembly ODAI01 (sample SAMN02144231, study PRJEB22623) | gut metagenome | biome: sheep rumen | host: Ovis aries | place: New Zealand
AAGCTGGTTCTGAGGTGTCCGCCTTATTAGGACGTATGCCTTCTGCTGTGGGTTACCAACCCACCCTCGCTACCGAGATGGGGCAGATGCAGGAACGCATCACCTCGACAAAGAACGGCTCCATCACCTCGGTGCAGGCCATCTACGTGCCTGCCGACGACTTGACCGACCCTGCACCCGCCACCACCTTCTCGCACTTGGATGCCACCACGGTGTTGAGCCGTAAGATCGCCGAGCTGGGCATCTACCCTGCCGTCGACCCGCTCGACTCCACCTCGCGCATCCTCGACCCCAACATCATCGGGCAGAATCACTACGACACCGCCCAACGCGTCATCCAGCTGCTGCAACGCAACAAGGAATTGCAGGACATTATCGCCATCCTCGGCATGGAAGAGCTTTCGGAGGAAGACAAGATCGTCGTCCACCGCGCCCGTCGTGTGCAGCGTTTCCTGTCGCAGCCGTTCCACGTCGCCGAGCAGTTCACCGGCCTGAAGGGCGTGATGGTGCCGATTGAGGAAACCGTCCGAGGCTTCAACATGATCATGGACGGCGAAGTGGACCAATACCCCGAAGCCGCCTTCAACTTAGTGGGCACCATCGACGATGCCATCGCCAAGGGCGAGGAACTGTTGAGAGAGGCAAATAACAACTAAGCGTCATGAAGGTTGAAGTCATATCGCCAAACGGAACCCTTTACTTGGGCGAAGCTTTAAGCGTCACCGTGCCGAGCACGATGGGACCTTTCACCCTTTTGGAGCATCACGCTGCCATTGTGTCGGTGCTCGAAGCGGGCATGGTAAGCCTTAACGACGACAATGGCGAGAGCCAAAATTTTGCCATCAATGGTGGCTTTGTCGAAAACCACAACAATCAACTAACCATTTGCGTAGAACTATGAAAAACAAGACTTTAACAACTTATTTGACCATTTTTCTGCTCGTCTGCGTCGTTTTGGACGGCATCTTGCTCTGTTGCTGTGCCAGCAAACCATGGTGGAACAACTGGATGATCATGCCCCCCAACCTTTTCATGATTCTCGGCGCGTTCTATTGCCATTTTATGATAAAGAATGTGAAAGCCGACCCTCACAGTCACACCTGGATGTTGGTTTACAAAGGCATCAAGATAGTTCTGACTGTGGCCGCGATGGTGTTATATCTTGGCTTCGTCAAGAAAAACGGCAAGGCTTTCATCATCGTTACGGCAGTGGCCTATCTCGTTGGGTTGGCCGTTGAGACAGCAGTTTACGTCCATTTCATGCACAAACAGGACCGCGACAAAAAATGAAAACGGTTTTGAGACATATTGCACTGTTGTTTTCCTTGGCTTGCGCCGTTTGCATTTCGGGCTTTGCTCAAGAAACCCGGACGGAAAGACCGGAGAAGTTCGACTCCAAGTCGTTCATCTTCGGGCATACGGGCGACAGCTACTGCTACCATATAACCGAAATCAACGAAAAGCCCGTGTGTGTGTGGCTGCCCGTCATTGTGAAATGCAAGGACGGAGGCGGCTGGCACTGCTTCTCGTCGAAACACGTTTGCGAATTGGAAGACGGCGAGGCCTTTGAGCATGATGGCACCCGCTTCCGCATCGAGCCTATCAAGGCTGAGAAATATCCGGGCAAGTTAGTGGAAGTGAAACCCGACGGGGGGCTTTCGAGGCCTTTCGACCTTTCCTTCACCAAGAACGCTTTCGGCATCTTCCTCGTGTGCGCCTTCCTATTGGCTTTCTTTTTGCCTGCCGCACGGAAATACAGGAAAGACCCTATGGCTCAGCCCACGAAATACCAAGGCCTGGTAGAGTGGCTTACCTATATGGTGTTGGACGGCATCATCAAGCCCAACGTCCCGGCGAGCAAGGTAAACAAGTTTGCGCCCTACCTGCTTACCGTGTTCTTCTTCATTTTCTTCGCCAACCTGTTCGGCCTGATTCCGTTCTTCCCGTTCAGCGCCAACGTGACGGGCAACCTCAGCATCACCTTGGTATTGGCCCTGCTGACCTACTTCTTCGTGAACGTGTTCGGCAACAAGCACTACTGGAAAGACATCCTTTGGCCCGACGTGCCCCTCTTCTTGAAAGTCATCCCCATCATGCCTATCATCGAGCTGATCTCCACCATCACCAAGCCCTTCGCCCTGATGGTGCGTCTGTTCGCCAACATCCTTGCCGGACACATCATCATCATGGTGCTGATGGCCCTGATTTTCATCATCGGAGGGATGTATGGCGCTGGAATGGGCGGCGTGATGAGCATCGTCAGCATCTTCATGAGTGTCTTCATGACTGCCGTTGAGCTTTTGGTGGCCTATATCCAAGCATACGTTTTCACAATGCTGTCGGCGATTTTCATCGGGATGGCACAACAGGAGACGGAACATGAGTGATCAGTTAGCAGTTGTCCAGTTAGCAGTTATAGAGTTAGAAATCAACAATTAAACACTTAAACAATAAACACTTAAACAATTAAACGTCATGTTATTATCAACCATCCTTGAGGCAGTGTCATACGTACCTGCCATTGCAGCAGTCGCATCAGCCTTCGCAGTGCTTGGAGCCGCATTAGGCATCAGCAAGATTGGACAATCGGCCATGGAAGCCATCGCCCGCCAACCCGAAGCTGGAAGCAGAATCTTCACCACCATGATTATCGCCGGTGCCTTCGTCGAAGGTGTGACGCTGTTTGCCATTGTCGTCTGCCTGTTGGCCAGTCAAGGCTGAAGTTTGGGGCATGGCCCCTTGACGCGAGACTTCGAGACGCGCGACACGAGACTTGCGACCCATTGGGCACAAAAGTCCCGTGTCCCGCAGTCCCCAATCAACGATTAAACAACCAACAAATCGAAGATTCAACAAAGTTAATTAAACCAATAAAACATGGATCTATTTCTTCCCGAAAGTGGATTGATGATATGGATGCTCATCGCCTTCCTCATCGTGCTCGTCATTCTGGCGAAGGCTGGATGGCCGATGATCATGGGTGCGGTGGAGCAGCGCAACACACACATTGCCGACTCGCTTTTGGCCGCCGAGGAAGCCAACAACGCCCTTGCCGGCATCGAGCAGAAGCGACAGGAGGCCATGGCCGAAGCACAAGCCGAACAAATCAAAATCATGAAGGAAAGCCAAGACCTGAAGGCCCAACTCATCGAAGAAGCCAAGGTGGAAGCACGGAAAGAGGCTGAGAAGATCGTGGCCGATGCCCGACTGAAAATCGAAAAGGAACAGGCCGAGGCCATGGCCAACATCAAGAACGAGGTCATCGCCCTCTCGGTCGACATCGCCGAGAAGCTGCTGCAACGCGAGCTTGACGACAAACAGTCGCAAACCGCCTACATCGAGGAGCTGCTCAAGAACAACCAACCCCGAATTGAAGCATAAGCCATGGACAACGGAAAAATATCGGTCAGGTATGCGCGGGCATTGTTCCAAGTAGCCCAAGAGCAAGGATGCGAGGCGGCAGTCTATGAAGGCTTCACGCATTTCACGCACAACTACCTTTTGGCCATCGGCCAGTTCAACGAGGTGCTGGCCGACCCCATCGTGGCACGCGAGGAGAAGGTGAAGCTGCTCGAAATGGCCGTTGGCGAGCCGATGCACGACACGCTGAAGCAGTTCATCGCCTTCGTGGCCGACCAGAAGCGCGAGGACAAGATGTTCCTCATCGCGATGAAATACATGGAGATGTATCGCGAGAAGCACCACATCCTGAGCACACAGGTGACCACCGCCACGCAGCTGCCCGAGGAGACCTACGACAAGATCAAGGCCTTCGTGAAGCAGACTTTCGACGCCGACGCCGAATTGGACGTCCGCATCGACCCGAGCCTCATCGGGGGCTTCATCCTCGACATCGAGAACTCGCAGATGGACGCCAGCGTGGCAGGACAGCTTAACGCGCTGAAAAACAGATTGAAGCAATAAATAAAACACTACATATATGTCAAACATCAAACCAAGTGAAATATCGAGCATCCTGCAGATGCAGCTCCAGAACATGAGCAACAAGGTTCAGTTCGAGGAGGTGGGCAAGGTATTGCAAGTGAGCGACGGCGTGGCACACATATACGGCCTCGACAAGGTGCAGTCGAACGAGCTGGTGCAGTTCGAGAACGGCACCATGGGCGTGGTACTCAACCTTGAGGAAGACAACGTCGGCGTGGTGCTGCTCGGTCCCACCGAAGGCATCAAGGAAGGCGAAACGGTGAAGCGCACCCAGCGCATCGCCTCCGTCCTCGCAGGCGAAGGCATGTTGGGCCGCGTCGTCGACGGCCTCGGCCAACCCATCGACGGCAAGGGACCCATCCAAGGCAAGACCTACGAAATGCCTTTGGAGCGCAAGGCCCCGGGCGTCATCTTCCGCCAACCCGTCAACCAGCCGCTACAAACGGGCCTCAAGGCTGTCGATGCCATGATCCCCATCGGGCGCGGCCAACGTGAGCTGATCATCGGCGACCGCCAGACGGGCAAGACCGCCATCGCCATCGACACCATCATCAACCAGAAGGAAAACTTCAAGAACGGCGACCCGGTTTACTGCATCTATGTGGCCGTGGGGCAGAAAGGCTCCACCGTGCGAAACCTCGTGAACACGCTCGAACAACACGGTGCTTTAGACTACACCATCGTGGTGAGCGCGACTGCCTCCGACCCTGCCGCCATGCAGTTCTATGCGCCCTACGCGGGCGTGGCCATCGCCGAGTATTTCCGCGACACAGGCCGTCATGCCTTGGTCATCTACGACGACCTATCGAAGCAAGCCGTGGCCTACCGTGGAGTCTCGCTGATTTTGCGCCGTCCGCCCGGACGTGAGGCTTATCCCGGCGACATTTTCTACCTCCACAGCCGTCTGCTCGAGCGCGCCGCCAAGATCATAAAGAACGACGACGTGGCACGCCAGATGAACGACCTGCCCGACAGCATCAAGGACATCGTGAAAGGCGGCGGCTCCATCACCGCACTGCCCATCATCGAGACGCAGGCTGGCGACGTGTCGGCCTACATCCCGACCAACGTCATCTCCATCACCGACGGACAGATCTTCTTGGAAACCAGCTTGTTCAACGCAGGTATCCGTCCCGCCATCAACGTGGGTATCTCGGTGTCGCGTGTGGGTGGCAACGCCCAAATCAAGTCGATGAAGAAAGTGGCCGGCACCCTGAAACTCGACCAGGCGCAGTTCCGCGAGATGGAAGCCTTCTCGAAATTCGGCGCCGAACTCGATGCTGCAACCTTGGCCATCCTCGACAAGGGCCGCAAGAACGTGGAACTGCTGAAGCAGCCGCAATACGCGCCCATGCCCGTCGAAAAGCAGATTGCCATCATCTTCTGCGGCACCAACGGACTGCTGAGCAAAGTGCCTGAAAACAAGGTACTTGAGTTCGAGAAACAGTTCCTCGACCTCATGGAATTGAAACACAAAGACGTGATGGAACAACTGAAAGCCGGCAAAATCGACGACGACATCAAGGCCGTGCTGAGGGAAGAGGCTTTGAATTTGAGCGAACACTTTATTTAATTTAGAATGCAGAATGTAGAATGCAGAATGTAAAATGCAGAATGTAGAATGCAGAATTGCGCAAAGCGATGCAGGGCTTCGTCCCTCATTCTGCATTCCTAATTCTTAATTCATAATTCGAAAAGGAATGGCATCACTAAAAGAAATACGGGCCAGAATCGCTTCCGTCGCCTCTACGCAGAAGATCACGAGCGCGATGAAAATGGTGTCGGCGGCGAAACTGAAAAAGGCCGAATCCGTCACGCTGAACTTTTTGCCCTACAAGAACAAGCTCAGCGAGGCACTATCAAACTATCTCGGCTCATTGGAAGGCGAAGTCAGCATCCCGTTGGCCGAGCATCGCGAAGTGAAGAAGGTCGCGCTGATGGCCTTCTCGTCGAGCAGCGGCTTGTGCGGTGTCTACAATTCAAGCATTTGCAAGCTCTTCAAGCAGGTGTATGACGAATATTTGGAAAGCCTTGGCGCAGAAAACGTTGTGGTTTTCCTCGTTGGAAAGAAGATCAACGACTATGCCAAGAAGTTCGGCATCAAGGTGGAGAAGCAGTATGCACCGTTGGCCGAGCAGATGTCATACGATATCGCCACCGAAATCAGCGACATGATGACGGATTTGTTCCTCACCCACAAGGTGGACCGCGTGGAATTGGTCTTCAACCACTTCAAGAATGCGGGTGTGCAGGTGCCTTCGCGCGAGGTGGTTCTGCCTTTGAAAACCGATACGCTTCCCGAAGCCAGAAGTTTCGACTACATCGTGGAGCCCAACAAGGAAGAATTTATCAACCAATTGGTTCCCAATGTGATACGAACCGTTTTCTACTCCATCATGCTCGACACCTTGACGGCTGAGCATGGTGCCCGTATGACGGCCATGCACATCGCCTCAGACAATGCCGACCATCTCTCCCAAGAGTTGAAGATGCAATACAACAAGGCGCGCCAGAACGTCATCACCAACGAACTGATCGACATTGTGGGCGGTGCCGAAGCGTTAAGCGATTAAGGTGTTCGGCTTACCCTCGTCGTTGGACGAGGCAGGTTCGTCGGGGCTATCTTTCCCCTCGGGCAGATGCTCCCTCACAAAGTCCTTGACCAAACCGAAACCTTGGTAAAGGTAAGGCACCGTCTTTTCCACATAGGGATACAGTTTGGATTCCTCCCTCGCCTCTTCTTTCACGAATCTCGCCCAATTCAGGTTGATGAGCACCGTCAGCATGACGCTGCACAGCAATATGCCTTTGGCCGCGCCAAACAGGAAACCACCCAACTTGTTGAAAAAGCCCAAGTTCATGGCATGGATCGCTTTCGACAGCATCCGTCCGATGAGGTTGACAATGACGACCAAAAGAATGAAAGTGAGCACGAAAGCGACCGTGTTGAGGTATTTCGGGTCGATCTCGACAAACTCTTGCAAATGCTCGGCGGTGAAATCGGAAAAATGCATGGCGCCATAAATGCCTACGCCAAAAGCCAGCAATGTGACCACCTCAATGATGATGCCCTTGCGCCATCCTTTCAGAGCGAAAAGGAAAAGGACGATTGCTACGATGATGTCCAAGTAGTTCATTTTTAATGCGAAATGTGGAATGCGGAATGGATTTTTCATTCAGCATTCATAATTCATCATTTTGAATAATAAAGTATCATCCGCTCGATGGCGCGTTGGCAGACGGGGCAGAACTCGTGGCCGTTGAAGGTCTTCATCAGGCAGTCCATCTTGGGGCTATAGATGCCTTTGGCCTCGTAGCCCCCGCCTTCGTAAACGCCAATCGTGTTTTCGTATCGCTTCTCGCGCGGCGTTGGGACGGGCGTTTTCCCGTCCATCATGTCCTTCCATTTCCTGTCGAAGTCGACGAGCGTGGTGAGGTTGGGCTCCCAAGGCTCAAGGTCGTTGTTGTACATGTCGCCGTAGGTGTCGTCGTTGTAGTATTCGTCGGCCAAGCCAGCAAAGCCATGCCCGAACTCGTGGATAATCACGTCGCTCGAGAAGCCGTTGCTGGCCGCGCTCGAACAGTAGAAGTTGTAGATGCCGCCGCCACCATATTTCTCGGTGTTCATGAGGATATAGATTTGGTCGTAAGGCACCTGGCCGGCCAAGTCGCGGATGTCGCGGTTGTCGGTGCTCATGCAGTAGCGCTCGCTGTCGAAGGTCCAGAAGCTGAAGCGCATGGCGGTGTTCTTGTAGATGTGGTCAGCGGGCATGGTGCAGCCGCTCTCAGCCGATGGCGCCATCACGCCACGGATGTTGAAGCTCTCGCGATAGCGGTCGTAAGGCGCATAGCTGAACATGCTCTCGACGAAAAAGTCACAGTCCTTGACGAACTTGCCCATCTCAGCCTGTGTGTAGCCTTCGGGAAGTATCACTATATCAACGGCTTTGGTAATGTCTTTGTTGCCAATCCAAGCGTCGTAGACGGGAAGGTTGAGGTTATCGTAATTGCGGATGAAATAGTCGTCGGGGCTGACGGTGAAGCGCATTCCCTCCTTGAGTTGGCCCTCCCAAGTCTTGTGGCACAGGGCGATGTCGATTTTCACCTTTGGGAAAGGCACGATGACCGATTCTTCAAAAGTCTTGGTGATTTTGAATGCTTCGTCGGTGGTCTGCCATTCGCCGTAGAGGTTCTGGTAGCCTTTGGAAAACAGCAGGTTATCCGTACCAGCCTCGTAAACCTTGACGATGTAGCTGCCAAATTCCAGATTGTCGATAAGGTTGGTCTTGGAGCCGCTCCAATAGGGTTCGCGGATGAGTTCTTTCAGAGAGAAGGTGGTTTCATTGTGGTTTCCGGTGAGGCAATAGTCGACGCGCAGCGAGGCCTCGGTGAAATACTTGTCGAATTGCGCCCAGGCCATCATTGGGAGCAAGGCGAAGACTAAAAAAGCATATTTTTTCATGGTCGGAAATTTTGCACAAAGGTAGCGTTTTTTTTGATACTTTTGCGACAAATTTCACAATATGACCTCGCTTCTTCAAGTCCGAAACCTTAAAGTCTCCTTTAGCCGCGACGGGCAGTGGAGCGAAGCCGTGCATGGCATCGACCTCGACGTGTATGCCGGCAGGACGTTAGGGCTTGTGGGCGAGTCGGGGTCGGGCAAGTCGGTGAGTTCGTTGGCCGTCATGCACCTACTCAACGAGAAAGCGAGCCGTATCAGCGCCGACAGCATCCAAATCGAAGGCGACGAAATCAAGGACTTCTCGGAAAGCCAAATGGCCGACGTGCGCGGCAAACGCATCGCCATGGTTTTCCAGGAACCGATGACCTCGTTAAACCCTGTGTACAAATGTGGTTTTCAAGTATCTGAGATAATCTTGCAGCACGAAAGAGTGAGCAAGGCCGAAGCCAAAAAGCGCGTCATCGAGCTTTTCAAACAGGTGATGCTGCCTCGGCCCGAAGCCATCTACGACAGCTACCCTCACGAGCTTTCGGGCGGACAGAAACAGCGCGTCATGATTGCCATGGCCATCGCCTGCAACCCCAAACTGCTCATCGCCGACGAACCGACCACCGCTCTCGACGTAACCGTGCAGTTGGAAATCCTGAAGTTGCTGCGCAAGCTGCAAAATGAAACGGGCATGGGCATGATTTTCATCACGCACGACCTTGGCGTGGTGGCCGAAATCGCCGACGACGTGGCCGTCATGCACAACGGCGAAATCCTTGAACGCGGCACGGTGAATGAAATCCTCAACCATCCGCAACATCCATACACACAAGGGCTTTTGGCCTGCCGTCCGCCGATGGACGTGCGTCTCAAGCGGCTGCCCATCGTCAAGGAGTTTCTGGACGGACAATGGAGAGGTGGCAAGGAACAGATTTTGCGCGACTTGCAAATCAGCGATGAGAAACGGAAAGCGCACCTTGAGCAGATTTACGCCAAATCGCCCTTGCTGAAAGTGGAAGGCTTGAAAACGTGGTATCCGCTGCGAAAGGGCGTGTTCAGCCGTGTCTACAACCATGTGAAAGCCGTTGACGACGTGACGCTTGAGGTCTACGAAGGCGAAACCTTGGGCTTGGTGGGCGAGTCGGGCTGTGGCAAGACCACGTTGGGACGCAGCATCTTGCGTTTGGCCGAGCCAACCGGCGGCAAAGTGTGGTTCGACGGTATCGATGTCACGGCACTGAAAGGCCATGCTTTGCGCGACTTCCGTCGGCAGGCCCAAATTGTTTTCCAAGACCCCTACTCTTCTCTCAATCCGCGCATGACTATCGGCGAGGCGATAGCCGAACCGATGCTGGTACACTGCATTGAGGACGACAGGACAAGATGCCGACAAAAGGTTTGCGAACTTTTGGAGCAAGTGGGGCTCAAGGCCGAACACTACAACCGCTATCCGCACGAGTTCAGCGGCGGGCAACGCCAACGCATCTGCATCGCCCGCGCCTTGGCTGTGAACCCGAGGTTGGTCATCTGCGACGAGTCGGTGTCGGCCTTGGACGTGTCGGTGCAAGCTCAAGTGCTGAACCTGCTCAACCACCTGAAGGAAGAGCGTCACCTCACTTATATTTTCATCTCACATGACCTCAGCGTGGTTCGCTTCATGAGCGACCGCGTGCTGGTGATGTACAACGGCAAGCCCGTTGAGATGAATGATGCCGACGCATTGTTTGAGCACCCGAAGAACGACTATACCAAAAAACTCATCGACGCGCTGCCCGGAAAACGCTCATTCATTAACTAACGCCACAAAAAACACACCATGGAAGAAATACTCAGATTTTTGGATGACGTGTTGCACAACAACAACCGTCCGTGGTTCCAAGAGCATAAGAACCAATACGTTAAGGCACAGGCCAACTTCAATGCCTTGGCCGAGCAAATCATCAGCGGTGTGCAGAAATTCGACGACAACTGCAAGGGCCTGACCTTGAAAGACTGCACCTACCGCTTCTACCGCGACACGCGCTTCTCGCCCGACAAGCAGCCCTACAAGACCCACTTCGGCGTGTTCGTCTGCCCCGAAGGGAAGAAGTCGATGCTGGCAGGCTACTATTTCCACATCCAGGCCAAGGAGTCGGAATACCTGTCGGGCAACATGCTTTGCACGGGGATGTACATGCCCGACACGGCCATGCTGAAGACCATCCGCGACGAGATTCTTTTCAACGGCGAGCCTTTGGCCGAAGCCATCGCCAAGGCCGACACCTTCGGCTTAGACACGAGCCATGCCATGAAACGTGTGCCCAACGGCTATCCCAAAGACCACCCGCAAGCCGAGCTTTTCAAGCAGCGCGACTGGCTTCTCGTGCGCGACCTTCCCGACCAACGCCTCAGCGACCCGCACTTGGTCGACTGGGTGCTGAGCGAGTTCGAAAAGACCAAGGATTTCTGCCAATGGCTGAACCGAACCGTTCGTAGTGAATAAAAACAGTAGAGACGTAGCGCGCTACGTCTCTAAACTTATGGAAGCCCCCCTCACAACAATAAAACTGCCTTAAATCACATTTTTTTGAGTGTTAAAGCATTTTTGGCATAGTTTTTGATTACAAGTTTATTTCGTATGTAAAGATTATGATTCCATAAAACATGTCGGTCGCCAAAACAACGGTTATGGCTTGTCTATGCTGTTTTTTGCCTTGCTTAAAAACACGCAAAACAATTGTGTATCAATATATTAAATTAAAATCAGCCTATGAAACGCACTTACACTCTTAATGAAGGCACTAACAAAAAAACTGCCAACCTGACCCACGACGCACAGCTAAACTTTCTGGTCGAGTCACATATTGGACTGGTCACAAAACAGGCCAAGTACGTGATAAGTCGCAACCGAAACTACTTCTGGCTGAATGAAAGCGACCTATTGAGCGCAGGATACGAGGCGCTTTGGAATGCCGCCCTTGCTTACAATCCTGCTTGTGAAGCCTCATTCAGTACCTATGCCACGTGTAGCATTCGAAACGAAATGGTGGCCGAAATCAAGCGTATGTTTCCCATTAGGGTGTCGGACGAGCAACGCAAGGACATCTTTTTTGTCAGGGACGAGGTTGACGATTCCGAACTGGACAATCCCAGACCTTCCGCTTTCGACCAATACCAGTCGGAGTGTATGGATCGCAATTGGGGATTGGAGGAACAGTCGCTTCGTGAGAAAATCGACGAGGCAATGGAACAGCTTCTTCCCGAAGAGAGGACATTGGTGCGTAGGCGTTATGGCTTCGATAATGGCCCCATGACCCTTAAGGAGTTGTCAGAAATCTATAAGGTCTGCCTTCAAGCCATCAACAAGCGCTTGTACAAGATCCACGACAAACTTCGCCTGTTTGTCGTTGACGAGTGCCACAACCTCAGGCGCTGCGCTTAAGATTTTTTCATGCCCCTGGTTGAAAAACAGCATTCGGGGCACTATAAATAGAATGCGAAACGAAACAATATAAAGAACCTTTAAAATCACCCGCCTTATGAGAAAAAAGCAAGACTCCTTTGAGTTGGACAACGAAATGTTCACCCCCATCCCCTACTACGCACAGGCCACTCCGGTCAGTAAAACAAAATTGAAAAGTATGAGCCTGCTCGACAAGCTCGAGCAACTCATACAACTAGCACGAGGCAGCCGTTTTGAAGACAAGTTCTTCAAACGCCACAAATCTCTGATTGAATCGACGGCGGCCGACTTGGAGTTGACCACAGAAGAGGCGGTGATGCTCTGCCCCTTCATTTCCGACTCAGAAAGCAGCGTAAACACGCGAGAAATAACGGACTACTTCTCCTGCTCTCCTATAACTATAATGCGTAAAACGGAAAACCTGAAGACGCTGATGCACCGTCGCTATATCAGAAAACAAAATTCCTTTCACAACAACAATCCAGCCTACCAGCTGACTGGAAAAGCCAAAACCGCCTTCTGCAACAACCAATCCTTGCCCATCGTCAACTCGGTCAACTTGACAGCAGAAGAGTTTATGAAGCGTTTCAATATGTTAGTGCGCGAGGCGGGCAGAGCCAATCAGATTGACGAAGAGGAACTACACTATGAGACCATGGAGCTGCTCAACAACAACCCTCAGCTTGCCATCGCCCGCAATGTCAACAGCCTAAGAGTGTACAACCCCGACAAGATCTATTTGCTCTACTTCTGCAAACGACTCGTCGTCGACCATCAAGTACAAATTCCCCTCCACCAGCTGGAGTTTCTTGCTTCTAACGACATCGAGGACGAATTCCCTATCCACATGAACGCCGGTCGCCACCCCTTCATCAGGGAAGGCCTTTTGGAGCTGGCAGGACAAGACGACTTCCTGTCAAACGATGTCTTTCAACTCACCGACAAAGCTCGTAAGCTCTTCCTCAGCGAGTATGACCTCCCCGCCCACATCGAAGACGACGAAGACGAGCACAGCAACATCCTCAGTTGCAAGGACATCAAGCCCAAAGCGTTGTTCTATTCTGCTGAGGACCAGGGGCAAATCAACACCTTGCAGCACCTGCTCGAAGACGAGCAGCTGCAAGCCATACGTGAACGCTTGGAGAAGGCCAACCTCCGCAAAGGCTTCAACTGCCTCTTTTATGGCGGTCCGGGCACGGGCAAGACTGAGACAGCCTTGCAACTGGCCCGTATGACGGGCCGCGACATTATGCAGGTCGACATTTCGTCGATACGAGATAAATGGTACGGGGAGACGGAAAAGATAGTGAAAAGCATCTTCGAGAACTATGCCGAGCGCGTGAAGAAATCGAAACACTTCCCCATTCTGCTCATCAACGAGGCCGATGCCGTGCTCTCGGTGCGCACAAGCTTGGGAGGCAACAACCCCACCCTCGAGAAGACGGAGAACGCGATTCAGAACATCCTACTCCAGGCAATGGAAGACATTGATGGCATTATGATTGCCACCACCAACCTCACCTGCAACCTTGACAGTGCCTTCGATAGACGCTTCCTCTACAAGGTGGAGTTCCACCAGCCCAGTGTCGAAGCCAAGACCCACATCTGGCAGAGCTTCATCCCCGATTTAGCCGATGATGATGCCAACGTGTTGGCCCGCTCCTACAACTTCAGCGGTGGACAGATTGAGAACATCGCGCGTAAGGTGATGGTTGACCACCTGCTCTTTGGTGGCACCCCTAACCTCAACCACATCGAGGAGCTCTGTTCGAAGGAACAGATTGCCGGCCGCAACGCGAACAGCCGTAGGCCGATAGGATTCCGTAGTTAGTAATAATAAAGGGAATTATATACCAGTTGACACAGTTTGTGGTTTTGATATTATAGAATTTTTTGGGAACTATATACCTGATGGCACAAGATTTTGAAAATTAGGAAAATATTTGTATATATGAAGTATAGTAGAACTATTTATAATGAAACGGTTATTATGGAACAAGAGATTATAAAGATAACAGAAGAAGAAATAAAAGACGTTGTTTTAGAAGCAACGCATCGAGTTTTGGAGAAACGTGAGTTATTAAACGAAATGGCTCGTGTTGGCTATATGGGCAAAAAAAACGAATTTGAAATATATGTTCGTACAGATGACCCTGGGCATATTCCACATTTTCATTTGAGAGATAGTAGTACGCAAGGACAAGTTTTTGAAACATGTGTTGAACTCAAATCTAATAAGTATTTTCATCACGGCTCATACGATGATGTTTTGAATTCGTCACAAAGAAAAGAATTAGCAAAATTCATGGAATCCCCAAATGAGTATTTCCCGAACAACTATATGGCAACAGTTTATGCTTGGAATTCGAATAATTCGTGTGAAAAAGTGGTTCCAAATAAAGATGATAATGGTAATGTTATTATTCCAAATTATAGAAACATTGAATAATAACAATATTGTTTCTTTTGTGCTAACAAGTATATAGTTCCCTAAATAAATAACATTTTTACTGTCAACTGGTATATAGTTCCCTTAAAATAAGTTTTATGGATAAAGAGATTATCAATATAAATAAAGAAGACTTGACATATATTATTTGCGAAAGTGTAAGACGAATTATTAACGAATCTAATGGGATGGCCTATGATATTGATATTTCAAAGATTAGCATTGATGATTTAAGAAAAGCTTATAAAGATTTTAGACTAATACCAACGCAATCTTGTTTTGATGATGTTCTATATAGGCCAACAGTTATTAAAGAAGTTTTTGGTGATATTTTGCAACCTGATTCTGTTGTACAAAAAATTATCAATAAATATGGAATTCCAGAAAGCTGCATACTTAAAAGGGAAGCTTATAATAAAATTTACATATATATTGTAACTGCTGTTATTGGGATTAATGATAAACTGATTGAAGACGATATGTCAAAAATGGGTTATTATTTGGGGTTCAAAGGAAATATTCAAGATGTAGGTGGAATGAAATTTCAAGCTCTTCAATTTGAACCTTCAAGCCAATTACAAAATGATGAAACTGATAACATAAAATCGGCGTATAATGTGTTATATCATTGGACACCATCTTACTTATTAGATGGAATTATGCAAAATGGGTTAATACCAAGCCATAAAAACAAATTGTTCAATTATCCCCCAAGGACGTATTTAATGAAAGGTGATAGTGATGATAGGTATATACTTGGATTAGGGCAATCATTATGTTCTTTAAATGATAATAAAAACAATAACGGTGAATATGCACTATTGGAAGTAAATATTGAAAATATTGATGATAATGTAAGATTCTATTATGATTCCAATAGTGAAATGGGAATATACACAGAGCAGCCAATAAGCAAAGACAGAATTAAGACAATTAACATTGTTCAATTTGTGAAAAATATGAAACAACCTTAAATATGTTATTTGTGCCATCAGATATATAGTTCCCATAATAAAACATATAAAGATTATGATAGTGATTCATGTTGACACGATGGAAGACACCGCTCGTTTGAAGAAAACCTACGAGGGTCTTGAGAACGTAACCTTATTGTACAACCCCACCAAGGAGGAGGTCGTCGCGCAACTAAAGCGCGACGACGACCCCTTGGTGATGTGCCTCGGGCACGGAACCACAAGCGGACTATTCGGTACCAGTTGGCTGAATTATGTGGTTGACCGTAGTATTGTCGACCTCCTGAAGGACAGGAAGGTGATCGGCATCTGGTGCTTTGCCAGCAGCTTCGCCGAGCGTTATGGCCTACAAGGCTATTTCACCTCCATGTTCGTCTCCAACATCAACGAGGCCGAAGGCTTCGGCTTCCCCGACAACACCAACGAGGACATCCTCAACGAAGTCAACCTCTTCTGCGAGACCATCAACGCCTACCTGAAAGGAGGCCTTCCGATGGACGAATGGGTACCCCGCCTGCAAGCCGGTTGCCACAAGGAGAAGGACTTTGTGAAGTATAACTATGAGGGGATGAGGTATTTTGAATGAAACACACCTTTTCCCCTTCATTGGTTGAAAAACCAATATGTTTGTTCTATAATTAATACGGATCATTCACAAAAACAAAGATTATGATTTTCCTTGAAGACCCCAACATGAACCCTGCCGAGCTCTTTGAATCCGATAATGAACTCCCACCGAAGTTCTCTTTGTGGCTGCACGATGATAAAGACCAATGCGAGAAAGTCGCCAAAGAGTATGCCAACTCCATGAGAAGACCTAAGTATTACCCACTGTATGAGATGACCTGTGCCAAAGTCGATGTAGAAGAGCGCAAACTTTTCGATCTTCAGAAGGTGGAGGTGGAACTCAACGACGAGGAGTATGTCTATCTGCTTACTCGGGTGCTGCTCTTTGGCACCACCTACCTCTTCAGCCATCTGCGTCACGAAAACCCTGCCCTGGCCCAAAAGGTCTTCACCCAAGCCATGGCTGGCTATCCCGACGACCTGAAGAGCGAAGGTGCCTTCTATCAGATTGCCTTCAGCGAAATGCACGACAACGCCAAGGAAATCTTTCAACTGAAGAACTATTTCTTCCCTGGTGATTTGAATAATTCCAGGATCTTCATATAATCCCGGAAATAAATACTACCTTTGCTATCAGAAATCAAAACATCAAACGAAAAGAAACAACCATGAAAATATTACATACCAGCGACTGGCACTTGGGGCATGTGCTCTACGGTCACGACCGCACTAATGAACAACAAAATATGCTTGACCAAATGGTTAAGATTGTAGAGGAACAGAAGCCCGATGTGTTTCTCGTGTCAGGCGACGTATACCACACTGCAGACCCAAAGCCTGCAGTACAGAAGATGTTCAACAAAGCCATTGCAGCCTTATGCAAGACCTGTCCGGAAATGACTATCGTCGTCACGGCAGGCAACCATGATAGTGGCACGAAACACGAGATTTTCAAAACGCCATGGGAAGCGCTCAACGTATATATGGTGGGCAAGTTTGACAAAGATAATCTGGACACCCACATCATCGAGATACCCCGCAAAGGTTTTGTCATTGCCTTACCGTTCACCAACGACCGTTTTCTGCCAGAGGACATCTACCAACAACTGATTGACTTAGTTAATCAAAAGAACAAGGATAACTTGCCCGTGGTCTTCAGTGCACACACAGCCATCTCAGGGGGCGATTTCACGGGGCACGAGGAAGTTAGCGACAAACGCGTGGGAGGCGTGGACGTTGTCGACATCAGTTCCATAGGCACCGGATACGACTATTTGGCGTTAGGCCATATCCACAAGCCCCAGTTTGTGCATACGGGCAAACATAATGTCTGCTATAGCGGTTCGCCCATGGCTGTTAGCTTCGACGAACCCTACCCACATTCAGTGACAATTGTGGACATCCCTGCACACAACGCAGTGCTCACCGACGACAATTTTACTTTCGTGGAGATAAACAATCCACGCCCGCTGGTGACATTGCCAAATCCCGAAGACACAACAGAGTTCGGTCAATGGGATGACGTGCATGCGCAGTATGAGTCATATCCTGCCGATAAAAAAGCATACATTCGCCTCAACATCATAGACCTTGAAAATATACCTTCTAATGCCTACGACGAAGCCGTTGTGCAGGCAAAAGACAAGGACTATATCTTTTGTCACATCAACGCCAAACGTAGGACATTTGACCACGGCAGCGGCAGTCAGCAACAAATGACCGTGGAAGAATTCCAGGCCACCGACCCATGGAGCGTGGTAAAGATGTTTACAGCCGACACTCACAATGCCTTGTTTAACGAACAAGAGATGCAACCGTTGTTTGAAGAAGTATTGGACAAACTAAAAATCAAGGAGGACTAATCATGAAACTGAAAAAACTGGAGATCCACAATATTGCATCCATAGAGAATGCCGTCATCGATTTTGAAGCCAAACCGTTGTCGGACAGCAATGTCATTCTTATCACGGGCGACACAGGAGCCGGCAAATCCACCATTTTGGATGCCATCTGTTTGGCACTCTACGCCACCACACCACGCTTGAACAACTCGGAGATGGATGGCAAATGGGAGGAAAATGATGCCGACACATTGGACATCACGGATACAATGCAGTTGATGCGAAAAAACACTTTGGAAGCCTATACGCGTCTTTCGTTTTTGGGCAACGACGGCAATGCATACTTGGCCGAATGGCACGTTGTTCGCAAGAAAAAAAACCTTGACCGCACCTGGTCTTTGAAAAACGAGACCCACCCGGAAGCCTCTCCTCAACCTGGCAATGGCAAAGGAAGCGTCAAGGACAAAGAAATGATAGAAGCCATCCAAACGGCCGTAGGACTGACCTTCGACCAGTTCTGCCGCACTACCATGCTGGCCCAAGGCGAATTCACCCGTTTCCTCAAGTGCAGCAACAAAGAGAAGGCAGGCATTCTCGAAAAAATCACCAACACCGAGCAATACGCGGAGATTGGAGCAAAAGTGTACGATCTGACACACCGCAAGTACGAGAAAGAAATGAACGAGGTGGACCCAAAGAAAAAAGAACAGGCGATGAAGCCGGAACAAAGAGCTGCTTTGGAGGAGAACCTTAAAAACATTGGAGAACAACTAAAATTGATGAACACCCAACTTGAGGCCGAGCAAAAGAAGGTAAATTGGTTGACGACAGATAAAACCCTTCGCGACAACCAAACAAAGGCGCTGGATGCATTGACTCAAGCCAGAGAAGCCATGGAGACAGAGACATTTAAAACCATGCAGCAGAATGTGCAGGATTGGGACCGCACATACGATGCTCGTACCTGGTTGACTGGCATCCATGAGGCAAAAAGAGCTATGTCCCATGCCGACCAAACCATCCAGCAGCTACAGTCCCAGTTCATTACCTTACGCAACGGACAAGAATTCATTCATCAAGAGATTGAGTCGATTACCAGACGAATCAAGATGATCGACGATGAAATCCAAACCGAAGGAGGCAAACAGACTTCAGCAAATGAACTGAGCGACCAAAAAGAAGGAGTGGTGACAATGATAGGCCATATTCGTGTGGCTCAAGCTGAAGCCAAGACCTATTTCGACAAACAAACGACTCGGGAGAACACTAAGAAAAAACTCGACGAGCAAGCCCTTGCCATTGCAAAGAAAAACAGGCAACTTGACGAATTACAGCCTAAGGTAGAAGAAGCCAAAAAAGAATACGAAAGGTTGGACAAAGAATATGAGCGTCTGAACTTGGCGGTCGACACCTTGGCCGAAAAACTACGCGAAAACTTGCAAGTGAACCACAAATGCCCAATTTGTGGCCAAGCTGTGAAATCTCTTGACACCGTTCCGCACGAGGAGCAACTAAAAGCCATTGTAGCCAAAGCAAAAAAGAATCGTGATGACGCCAAAAAAGTGTTTGACGATCTTAACAATCAGCAAAACACATATTTGATCTGGCTGAAGCAAAACAAACCGACTTACGACAAAGAGCTGAAGGCGTTCCAAGAAGACCAATCGCTCCAAAAAGCCCAAGAGGACGCGTTGTGCTCATTAGGAAAATGCCACATCGGGCAATTGGATGAACACACGACTGAGGTATTGGAGCAAGTTATGGAAAAGACAGAACAGCAGAAAACCAACCTTGAAAAAAGAATCAAACGCGCAATGGACCGCGAAAAACTTCAACGCGACTTTGACGATTTGAAGAAAAACAAGGCTGACCTTTTGAAAGTGTCATTCGAACAGTTACTCGAGATGATACCCGAATGGAAATCGTTCGGACCTCAAAAAGCAATAGCACTGCCCAACATACTAGACAAAATGCAGTCGTTGTCAAACCAAATATCGGCGGCCTTAACAACCAAGGAGAAGGCCATGGACAGCCACCAAACCAACCGTAAACAACTAGATGACTACTTAGGCGAACACCCCGAAATGACTGAGCCTCGCTTGGAGCAACTGCTGCAACTCAAGGACCAAATTGGACTGCAGCGTCAATCTATGGAAAACAAAACCAAGGCCCTGGCTGGCGCACAAGGAGCGTTGGACACCGTTAACAGACAATTGGAAGACCACCAGAAGGTCAAGCCGGAGATTTCTGAGGGCGAAACCATCGCGTCACTGCAAGACACCGTCAATGGACTCAAGGAGCAGATAGCTCCTTTGGGGAGAGAATCGGGTGCCATTGAACAACAATTGAAAGACGACGACAAGAGAAAAGAGGATTTGGCCAACCTTAAGATTGAGTATGACAAGAGAAAAGCCGTGTTTGAACGTTGGAACAAGTTGGACAAGCTGATTGGAGATGACAAAGGCGACAAATTCCGTCTTATCGCGCAGAGTTATATCCTTGCCAATCTTGTTAAGGCTGCCAACGTCCACATGCGTACCCTTACCGACCGTTACACCTTACATGCTGTGCCCGGACAAGAGCTAATCATCCTCGTTGAAGACGCCTACCAAGGTGGAGTGAAGCGTCCGGCGAGCACCATCTCTGGTGGCGAGAGCTTCCTCGTCTCTTTAGCCTTGGCCTTGGCCTTAAGCGAGATTGGCCAAAGGTTGAAAGTGGAAACCTTGTTCATCGACGAAGGTTTTGGTACGCTGAGCGGCGAACCTTTGTACAAAGCCATTGAAACACTCGAGTCGCTGCACGCCAACAACAACCGCCAGGTGTGTGCCATCAGCCACCGTGAAGAAGTGAAGGAAAAAATACCTGTACAAATACAGGTCAATCAGAACCCACAATCGTCAAGCAGCACCATAGACATTGTGCCGCATTTGTAAGGGGATTTGTAATTTTTTTCACTCCCCCTGGTTGAAAAACCCATAGGTTTGTTCTATAGTATTATGTGGCAGGGCGCCACAGGGGTGTCTTCACCCTCCATTATCATCAAAAAAACAATACTATGGAGATCCAGCAAGTCAACCAAACGGAATTCGCCGAAATGCTCAAGTCGGCCGACAACGAAACCCACCAAACCACCTTCGAGAACGACGTGTGGTACGAACAAGTCACCATTGGAGAGGTGACCTATCGTCACAAACTGCTTTCGCTCAAGA
>ODAI012412303.1_pt1 | contig 20876 bp, 15 predicted proteins | sample 1539321 | NCBI WGS metagenome assembly ODAI01 (sample SAMN02144231, study PRJEB22623) | gut metagenome | biome: sheep rumen | host: Ovis aries | place: New Zealand
GCGCTCCGTCTTCCGCCGTCAGCGTATACGTGACGGAAATATCTCCGGCAGAAGCCGCCTTCCCGCCGGACACATCCATAGTCTGCGTGACCGGCAGCACGAAATCCTGCGCCATAACAGGGTGTGCCATGCCGAAAATCATTGCGGCCGCCATCAAAATCCCGCACAGGGACGCTGCCGGCACGCGCAGGCGTTTATGAAATTGTCTGTTTATTTGTCTCTTCATTACACTTTTCCCCGTCGGCATCATCATGAATTCTCAAAAATTCCTCTGCCGCACCGCCAGCATCACGCGTCCCCGGATCTCCTTCTGAGTCAAGGGTCCGTAAAGCCGGCTGTCTCTTCCCTGAGTCCTGTCATCGCACAGGACAAAGAACTGGCCTTCCGCCAGTGTGACCGGATATTCCGGTCCTTCTTCGAGTAATATAAATTCATCGCTGCCGTATTCATTGGAATGACTGTACCCGTTGATCCGAAGTCCCTCCGCCGTAAAATTAACGGAATCCCCCGGGATCGCTATGACCCTGCCGAGACAGGGCTCTCCTCTGTCATCCGCATATACGACCACATCTCCGCTCACCAATGTATCATACAGCTTGTAGTAAATGCAGATATCACGGTCATGAAAGGCAGGTGCCATCGCGCTGCCGCGGTTTACCGTGATTCCGAATATAAAGCAGTACGCGATCCCCAGAAACAGCAGGATCCACAGAATCCGCAGGACCAGTGAGACAAAGTCCAGAAGCAAATTCGTCGCTGCTTTTTTCCCCCCGGAGTCCTTTTCGGTGGTCCTGTCCGACTCGTTATGCCACTTATTTTGATCTTTCATTCTGCATTCCCCTGCCCATGTCTCTTCCTGTACCGCATCCACTCGACCCAAACCGTCAAGGCAAGAAGCACGATTCCGACTATCAGGAACTGCAGCCGCGCACATTTCCGCATCCCGGGCAGCCTGAACCGCACCGTATGCACCGCCTTCTCCTCCGCCGGCGGCTGACCGCCCGGTCGGACCGTCGCGGCAAGCAGCACGCGCCCGTCGGTAACCCCCGCCCGGCAGGTGCTGAGAAGGAGGATCGGACCCTCGGAGGGGAGTTCATTTGCCCGCTGAACACCCATCTCCGACGCTTTCTGAAGCCAGGCGGAGAGCGCATCTGCCTTAAGCCATGCGTTGTACAGCTGAGAGTCGTTGCCATTTGCGCAAAGACACAAAAAAACGTCCAGGCTGTAGTACTCGCCGCCGTGAAACAGCGTACCCGTACGGTGGGCGTCGAAATAAGAGCGGTCCTCATACAGATCGAACCCGCCGAACATCTTGTTGCCCTCCATGTCGTGTCCGTAGATGATCGACAGAGTGTCCGAAAAGTCCGCACTGTTCCGCATATCGAGAAAAATCGCCCCTGTCAGAGAAAACTCACCGAAAACATCCGTGTTGACATATTTGGAGTTGTCGGAGGCCTGGACAATGGGGTAATCGACTGCCGTACCGTCGAGCGTGATCCAACCGATTACGTCCGGGTTGACTGCCCGGAGTTCATCAAATGAAACCTCGCTCTCCGCCGTCGGCTTATACTCGCTAAAGGCCGTGCTGTCCGCGTTCTCGACCACTGTGTAATTGTCCCACTGTATGTATGCGATCAGGGCGAGCAGAGTCACGACCGCGGCGAGGATCGCATGTTTTACCAGCCAGTCCGCGGTGCGCAGACAGAGGCTGCAGAGTTTAATCAGGTTCATAGTTTATACCGGGCAAATGTCAGCTCTCACCTTTCACGCGTCATCAGCTTTCAGCCTTTTTCTTTCTTATTACATATAAAGCCGCTCCCGCCGCAGCAAGCACCGCCGCTGCAAGGACAGCCGCAAGAGCCGGATTTCTGGTGCCGGATGCCTCGTTATGGGCGGATGTATCTGCACCCGCTTGTGAGGCGGATGGCGCGCCGGTATTCGCATCCGCATTTTCACCTGCCCCGTCTGCTGCCGCATCCGTCACGGAGGCCTCTTCCGACTCACTCTCCGCCCACATCGCCGCAAGCGTCACGTTCCCGCTGATTTTCGTCTCCTCATCGAACGCCTTACCGTCAAGCGTCCATCCCGCAAAATCCCGGCCCTCGCTCTCCGGCTCATAAAGTACCGCATAGGGATCCGACGCATCCACCGACTGCGAGGACAGGACCGTGCCGTCATCATCGACAAATGTCACCGTGTACACTCCCGCCGCATCCCCTGCGGGGGGCGTAAACTTCCCGGTCACGGCTGTACTGTCCGTGTAAGTGTATGTGAGAGTCTGCCCGACCCAGGCGAGCGCCTCCGTTGAATCGTCATAAGCTTCATCGATGGTGCAGGCAAATTCGTACTCCGTCTGCCCGTCCATGGCCGCGGAGGCCGTGAATCCGACGGCAGCCAGAGTGTCGCCGGCTTCCAGATGCAGATCCTCCGCACCGTACAGAACAAACACGCCGTCGGTATTGTTTCCGGAGAAGGAGAGTCCTTCCGAAGCATATGTGCCGCCCATTGTGAATGCGTCCCGGTCGTAATCGAGCCGCAGGCTGATACCCTCAATGTCAGTGGGCTCTGTCGCTGCGAGTGAAAGATAAATGCTGTCGTCATCCTTAATCATCGCGATCTCATAGGGAGCAGAGGTCTCCGCAGAGAGAACATTTGCAGCAGGAGTATTCGCAGCGAACGTTTCTATGGTGGCCGGCTGCGCGGTCAGCGCAAGGAGACCGAGCGTCAGCGCGGCGTGGGAAATCAGTTTCATATGGGGCACTCCTTTCTCGGGAACGGTTCCCTTTTCCCCAAACGACACAGGCAGAGCACCGCCGTCGCGATGCCCTGTCCGAAATTATTCATTAGCCTCTCATATCTCTGATCTTCCGGCTCACGAAGAACCCGCCGACCAGCGCCGCCACAAGCAGACCTGCCAGCACGATCAGCTCATTGTGACGAACGATACCCGTGTTCGGAACGTCGATCGTGTAGGTGTTGGTGACATTAACCTTGACGTCCGCTTTGACCGTACCCTCGACCGTAACGTCCGCGGCATAAGTTCCGTCCGTGACAGTGGCCGTTGAATCGCCGGTGACCACAGCCTCACCTGTGTAATAATCCTCACCGGCCTCGACTACCGAGTAAGTCACTCCCTCAGGGATATTCGTGAAATTAATCGTATCCTGATCGCCAAGCTCAACGGTGATCGCGCTTCCGTAATTCACCTCGACTGCGGCGGATGTTGTCCCGTCGATCGTTGTCGTGTAGGACGGCTTTACGCCGTTGGTCACAAATGTATCACCCGGCGTATTGAGTGTAATCGTGTAGGAGAACTTCTTGCTGTCATTCAGCGGGCTTTCGGAAGACGAATCCGTCTGTCCGCCGTCGACGATTTTCCTGACTGTCAGAGTCTTCGTCGGAACATAAATGTTCTCGAACTCCATGCTGTCGCACTTGTCCTTGTTCTCATCATAGATAAAATACTTGCTGAGCTCGAGATCTCCGTCCTCATTTTCCTCGACATAGAGCTTCAATGTGTACTTGTTTGTCGCATAGGTCATCCCTGCTGTAGAACCTGCGGTCTCGGAAACCTCATATGTGTAGATACCCCCGTACGGGAATTCCACACTACCGAGAGCCGCCGTTCCTTCCGATGTTGTTGTGATGGTCACCGGTCCGAGCGCCGGGATTTTACTCTCATCTACCTTGCCCGCGGATTCCGTCGGTTCCAGGGACTTATAGGCAAATGCAAAGGAGTAGGTCTCATTCGGCGCCGTCGCACTTGTAGTAACCGTCTTCTTTACGGTGACGTCGGAAAGATCCACTGTATTCGAGCTTGTACTTACATCCTTCTCCCAGACTGCCGTAAATGTGGCGGCCGCCGTGATTGCCAGAGCCTTCACGGCGTCAGCATCCTCGTATGTCGTTGTGCCGTCGCTCCAGCCCTTGAATATGTAACCGTTTCTGGTGACTGTCGGAACTTCCTGAACACTGCCGCCTTTCTTAACAGACTGGGTGCTGACGGTGGAGCCGTTGCTCTCAAAAGTCACATCGTAGTAGGTTTCTTCATTGTAGGTGACCGTAAAAGTCTTGCCGATACTTTCAAGGTCTTCAATATCCGCTGTGAACCAGTCCTGAATAGTCACGCCGATTACGTAATCGGTATCATATTCAAATCCGTCTGTGATGTTATATTTCAGTGTCAGCAGTGTTTCGCCGGGCTTTGTTGTAAAGGACACATTGCTGTTCCAGTAATTAACTGTCTCGCCGGCTGTTGTTTTGTAAGCCGGATTATTTACCGTATTGGATTCGCCGATCGATTCACCGGCTATATAACCCGTGTAAGCGACTTTGGAATCCACCTGGTCGCCATACTGCAGGACCTCATAACCTCCGATGCTGTAAGCTGTGGTCGCCTGCAGCTGAACCGTAAGCACATCCCCTGTGCGGCTTGCCACCAGAGTAATTTCATCACTTTCAGGTGTTGATGTGCTGCCCGCAAATGCCGGTACAGCGCCGGACAGGACCGACAAAGCCATGAGCAGCGCGGTAAACAGCGCCATGATCTTCTTTGTAACGTTTTTCATTTATTTTCCCTTTCTGTTTTTAAATAATAGATGTTCAGCTTATATCCCACTTATAAGTGATGGTCTGAGCCGCTTCACGCGCAGACTGCGAAGCGTCCCTGACATTAACGCTGCCGTTGGCATCCACATCGGCCACGAGCTTCTGCAGTGCGGTCATGGTCACAGTTTGTGCCGCAGCTTTCTGCATCTGCGAGGAGTCTCTGATATTGCATCTCGCATTCAGATCCGCATCGCCCTTATAGCCCATCACCAGGTATACGTCCTTATCGCCCGGCATTTTCACTGTGAAGGTGTAGCTTCCGTCGTCATTTGCCGTGCAGTGCATACGGGCAAATGTTCCCTCCTGCACCATCACCGTCTCAGCCGTTCCGCCCACGTGCTCCGCAAGGACCGTCGCCCTGTCCGCGCTCACCGTAAAGCTCACCGTACCGTCATAATACCGATCGGACACAAGGCTCGTCGTCGCGCCGCCCTGCGTGTAATCCTCGACAATGATGTGCCATCCGGTCTGCTCCGCAGTGTAGCCTGCCTTGTAGGTCATGTCCGCGGTGACGGCCGTTTCCGCCGGATTCGCGGCATTTCCCGCCTCATCGAGCCAGCCGGTAAATGTATAGGTGTACTGATTTGTCACATCCGCCTTCGTCGGGTCCGCGGGAACTGTCGGCGTCTCGCCGTAAGCCACAGTCTGCGGCTCACCGATCAGCGTCCGGCCGTCCTCATCGACAAATCGGACCGTATAGGTATTGGTCGAATCGGAATACTTAGCCACATATGCCGCATCCCCGGTCACCTCCACGATATCCGGCGTCCAGCCGACGTGCGCGTAGGTGTGTCCCGCCTGTGCTTTGGTCGTCTCCGGTGTCTCGCCTGTGTAGACCGGCGTTGCACCGTATTCAAGTGTCTGCTCGTCGAGAACGGTGGTTCCGTCATCATTGACAAATGTTACCCTGTACGTATTCACCGCCTGCTCATACGATGCGGTGTAGGTCAGGTCGCTCTGAACCGTAATCTCAGTCGGATCTGCAATCGTGCCATCCGCATCTTTCCACCCTGCAAATGTATAGCTGTACTGCGCATCTCCCGCTTTCTCCGGAGCCGTGACTGCCGTCGGCGTTCCGCCGTAGGCCACCGTCTGCGTATCGATAACGCTCTCCCCATCCTCATTCACGAATTTAACCGTGTAAGAACGAAGTGTCTGTGTGTAGGTCGCTGTGTAAACCGTTTCTCCCGTGACCACTGCGATTGCCGGAGTCCAGCCCGCAAAGGTATAGGTGTACTGCGCATCCGCATCCCTCGTCGGGTCAGCCGGAACAGCGATCGCCGTCTCTTCCGTCCCGTACGGATACTCGACAGAATCCACGGAAACAGACTCACCGTCCACGGTCACCGTTACAGGAAGGGCGGTGCCGTCGAAGTCCACGAACGAAACTGAATATTTGTTGACCTCCGCGCTGAAGATTGCGTAGTAGGTCGTATTGGTCGTGACGGTTTCATTTGCAAGATCCAGACCCGTCTCAGCCGCGGAATCCGTGTTCCATCCGAGGAAGGTGTAGGTGTACTGATCATTTGCCGCTTTCGCCGGCGTCTCGCCGTCAAAGCTCGGTACTGTGCCGTATTCTACGGTGTCTTCCTCAATCGTCGCGCCCTCGCTTACCCAGTAAACATTGAATGTATTGGTGGTTTCTGCATAGGTCGCCGTGTATGCGGCGTCGCCCGTTACCGTCGCGGAAACGGTCGGATCCCATTTATCGAATGTGTAGGTGACCTCATCAAGCGCCACCGTCGCCTCAATCGTCGGAACGGTCACCGTATCGCCGTAATGGTAATCCTCCTTCGAGTCGGTCACGGTCGTTCCGTCCGCCACATAGTATGTGAAGCTGACGGTGTAATCGATATAGGTTGCCGTGTAAGCGGCCGTGTAGGTCAGATCACTGTGAACCTCGACGTTGCTCAGATCGACGAGTGTGCCATTTACATCTTTCCAGCCCGCAAATGCATACGTATAGGTCTCATCCGCCGCCTTCTCCGGTGTCTCGCCTGTGTAGCTCGGCGTTCCGCCGTATTCTACGGTCTGCGATTCACCGAGCTGCGCCTGGCCGTCCTCATCGAAGAAGGTGACTGTGTATGTGCGTGCCGTCTTTGCAAATGCCGCATAGTATGTCACATCCCCCGTCACCGCCGGAAGATCTGCCGCTGCGCTGCCGTTCTCCTGATCGGTTTCCGTCGCCCAGCCTGCAAATGCATATGTAAACTCCTCCGTCGCCTCCTTCGTCGGTGTGCCGCTGTAGGACGGCTTATTACCGTATGCGACCGTCTCCTCCGCCAGCGTCTTGCTGCCGTCCTGAGACCTGAAGGTCACTGTATAACTGTTCTGCGTCCACTTCGCATAGAGTGTGACGGCGCCGGTGACTGCGGTATCAAAGTCATAGACATTTGCATCCTTGCATTCAGCGTCCGTATACCAGCCGCCGAATGACCAGCCTTCCGCTGTCGGATCATCCGGCTTGGATGACTTGCTGCCGTACTCCACGGTTTGCGTTTCGGGAGCGGCGCCGTGCCCATTTGCATTAAATGTCACGTTGTACGAATTCTTCGCGGCACCGTAAGTTGCCGTATATGCCGCGTCCGCGGTTGCTGCAGCAACTGCCGGTTCCCAGCCGCTGAACGTATATGTGTACTCTGCCGTCGAATCCTTTGTCGGTGTTTCGCCGTAGGAAGGCGTTGTTCCGTAAGCTACATTTTCGTCGGTCCGCAGCACAGTTCCGTCGTCGTCCTTCCACGTGATGGTGAAGGTCTTCTCGGTCTTGCTGAAGGCCGCATAGTAGGTGATGTCGGCAGTGACTGCCGGAAGATCTTCCGCTGCAGTGCCCGTCTCCTGATCCGCCTCTGTCGACCAGCCCGCAAATGTATATGTATACTGGTCCGTCGCTTTCTTCGTCGGAGTCTCTCCGTCATAGGAAGGAGCGGTGCCGGAAGTCACATCCGTATCTGTCTCGAGTGTCGCGGCGCCGTCCTTCCATGTGACCGTGTAAGCAGAGATGACGGAGATCGTCGGCTCCTCGGTGTAGTTCGTGCTCTTTGTTTCCCCGTCGCTGCCGAATTTGTAAGTCAGCGTCGCTCCGCTGTTCGTGGGCAGGTCCACGGAACCTGTATCCGATGCATTGGCCCGCGCCTGCGCTGCGGCATTTGCCGTGACCGGAATGTTCACAGTGTAGGTGACGCCGGCGGTCAGGGCGTAATCATTTGCAAAGGCAACCGTCACCTTCCGCGCATCCCCGTCATAGGTCACCGTGTAGTTCGAACTGTCAATTGCTGCGCCGGTATCGTCCGTGACCGTCACGCCGCAGCTCGTGCTGTCGGCATCCGTGAGATCAACGTACTCACTAAGCGTATCCTCGATGACGACGCCCTGCATGTGAGCGGTTGTCGTCGTGGTCGTGGTGATGCCCTGCGTGGTCTTGATCTCCGAGAAGATCTCGGACCAGTTGCCGCCGCCCGCGCCGAAGACATATCCGGTGGTGACATCACCGCCCGGTGTGACGGTCGCCTGATTGAATATGCCGAGCATGGATTCGTTGACTGCCGTCGCATCCGGATAGTTGCCGGATACGTACGGGATGAGCGCCACCGCGGATGCGGCCCTGCTGTCCGTACTAAGTTCTGTCATAGTTGTCGTCTCGCTGACCGATTTCCGGTCGATCGATACGGAATAGATGTTGATTCCCGCATCCTTTGCCGTGTGAGCGGCGGTGATGCTGTCCGCATAGTCATCCGCGTCAAAATCGGAGATAATGACCATAGCCTGATCGTTGTCTGTGTCGATCCAGCCGGAGCTGCCAAGGAGTGATGTCGCGCTCGTGATGCCTGTCGCCATCTTTGTCCCGGCATTCGAAACGCCGCTGAAGCTCAGACCGGAAATCGTGTCTGCCGTGTAAATCGTCCCGGGTGACGCAGTCTCATTGAATGTCACCACGCCGACCTGAGAATTCGAGGGAAGTCCTGCTACCAGTGACTGAATCGCACTGTTGAGAGCCTCCTCCTTGCCGACGATCGATCCTGAAATATCAATCACAAGTACAAGGTTGGTGCCTTTGATCGTCGTCTCGCCCTGAGTCGTCGAAGTCGTTGTAACCGTTGTGTCCTTGCCGGTCACGCTCAGTTTGATGCTTTCCGACGCGCTGTCGTAGGACTTTACGTGGACGGGGTCCGTGACCTCGGTGACAGTCACCGTGATTGTCTGAGATTCCGGATCGCTGTAGCCGTCGCTTCCGGCACCCGCGACCGTGATCGTCGCTGTCCCTGCCGCAACGCCGGTGATCGTCACGATGCCGTCGCTGTAGGAGGCGGCGGCGATATTTGCATCACTCGTTGTCACCCCGCTGACGGTACAGCCAGAAAGGACAGCCGCCACGGCGGCAGTGCCGCCCGCTTCGACGGAGGCCGTGCCGCTGTCCAGTGTAATTGAGGATTCCTGAGCCGGCGGCGTGTCCGATGTTTCGAGTTTGCAGAAGTAAACGCCGGAACCGGAAGACAGGTAGCTGCTATTCATATACCTTGCCAATGCCGAGTTAAATGCCTTTCCGTTGGAAGGATATGCGGGTGCCAGATAATATCCTCCGTTTCCCGACGGAATGTATACCGTTGCCTCCGTGTCGGAAATCTGATAGTGCGTCAGGGCGACCGCAGAGCTTGAGAAAAAGCCTGCGCTGTTGTAAGTGTTCGAAGGCAGCGCCAGGTATTTTCCGGATGCCGCGTTGCAGAAGGATCCCGCAGAGGAATCCCATGTCCATACTACGGAGCCCGTGCTGTCGGTGACCGTCGCGGTCGTGCCGTCAAAGCTGTCTACCGCAATTCCGGCGTAGCCGTAGCCGCTGCCGGAGTTTCCGACCGTGTCGTTGGAAAGTGCATAGTAATCATAGGAGCTTCTGTATCTGCCGACGATGATGTAATCGCCGTCCTCCAGAGTCGTGACTGCTTTTCCGGTGTATTCACCGGAGGTGTTCGCTGAGGATCCGAAGGAACTGCTGCCGGAACCTTGCCCATCGGATAAATCGCCGAGCGCATCCTGAACGGCAGCCTTTATCGCCGCGCTGTACATCGTCGCCGACGTGACTCCGTCGTAGTCCATGGAGCTGATGCTCTGGCCGACATACTCACTCTCCCGCCTGGACAGGAGGGTTCCCCATGTGCCGACACTGTTGTCATCGTCCGCCGTGAGCGCGGAGATAACGCCATCGACAGCCGTGACGATAAGCGTAATAAGGCTGCCCTCCTCATCGCCGACTTCGGCTGTGCCGGTGTAGGTTGCGGTTCCGGAGGTGCTGCTTCCCGATGTGCTGCCGCTACCCGATGTATTGCTCTTCAGTGTGCCGACATATAAGTTGCTCCACACGCCCGAACTCCTGACGCTGACAGCGTCGTCGTATCCGTAGCCGATTGCCGCATAGTCGGAATAGCTGTCCCCATATAGATAGAACATATAGGAATACCCACTCTGGCAGTAATACATAAGCTGCGTGTAAGTGTCGCCGTTCTTGTAAAAAATCGGCGTGTTGTCAATGACAGCTGCCAGCTCCGGACCGGTCATATTTTCGGAGGCCGTGTAGGCAGTCATGTCATAGTCGCTGCTGTCGACCGCGGAATTCCCGCTGTTCGACGAGCTGCCTGACGTCGCACCCGACGCGGCGTCTGAACTCCCGCCCGATGAGCCGGAATCCGATCCGGAGGTCCGGGAGGCAGAGCTCACGGCATCTGTTTTTTTGTCCTTGGCGTATACGTTTTCCGGGCTGATGCCGGCCGGCAGCAGGGTGAAGCACAACGCCAGAGTCAGAAAAAATGCCAGTATTCTCTTAACGGATTGCTTTTTTGACATCTTCTTTTCCCCTTCCTTGAGAATTCCTTTAATGGTCGACTGCGTCGATGACAAATGCATTTTCTCAGCATTGTTTTATCCTCGCACCTTATATTCGTCTGAAATATACGGTTTGCCATAGGCTTCTATCAGAAGATTTCCTGCTTCAGGAATTAATTATTGAATCATCTTCTGTATTGCTTTTCTTTTCAAACAGTGGTAATTATAGGTGTTGAAAGGAATTAGCTGCGGCTAATCTCTTCATGCTGCTCTTATGCATTTGTTAGAGGCGTCTAACCTTGAGCTATCTAATTGTACAAAAGGAGTTGTGCAATTTGCAATTAGGCGCCGCTAACATTAGCCATATTTGAAACTCTTTTAGCTAAAATTGGAAAATATGAACGGAAGGTTATTTGCAGGAGGAAACGACATGAATATATACAGGCTGGTGAAGACAATATCCGATACCTGCGGACTTTATTCCGAACCGTCGCTCCCGACGAGCTACGAGGATGTGCTTGCCGCGTTTTCGGGCGGCTCGGTCGTATACCGCCTTCTGTCCGGAACCGGCAGGTTCACCGGGCGGCTGGATGTGTTTTTTTCGGAAGCCGGTGCTGCGCTGATTTCTGCAGACATACAGGTCAACGATGAACTGACCGTCACTCTGGAGCCTTCCGAGTGTTTCTACGTCAGTTACTATCTCTCGCTGGATGCGGATTTTCTGGTGGCTGACAAGGTTTACAGGCTGAACCCCGAGCGGATTTATACCAGCGCGGGTGTGAAAAGAGCCTGCCGCACGGTCTATCATGCCGGAAGTGCGGTGAAGGGGATGATTCTGCTGGTTGCGCCTGATGAGTATTTGAATTATTTTCGGGGGGATCATTCTTCGGAGATGAACGAGCTTATGAGCTGTTTTGCGCATTTTCGGAAGATAAATAATTACCATTACCTGCCGGTTCTGGATACTATTTACATGCAGATCAGTCAGTTTGGGGGAAGGAAGATATTTGTCAAAATTTTTCTGGAAAGCAAGGTCCACGAGATTATTTCGCTGCTGTCCCAGCTGGTCGACGAGGCATTGGCGACGGAAACTTCGGTGCCGCCGCTCAACGCGGTGGATATTCGGGGGATTCAGCTGGTGCGGGAATATATTTCCGACCATCTCAGTGAGGATCCCGGGAACGAGGAGCTTGCGGCGCTTGCCCACATGAGCCAGGCCAAGTTGAAGTACACGTTCAAGGCCGTGACCGGAACGTCGATTCGGGAGTACCGGAAGGGCTTGCGGCTTGCGCTGGGCAAGGAGCTGCTTAAGACGACATCGCTTTCCTGCTCGGAGGTTGCGACCCGGCTTGGGTTCGGGTCGCTGGCGGCCTTCAGCAGTTTCTTCGTGGCGCAGGTGGGGATGACGCCGGCGGCGTGGCGAAAGGGCTCGGCCGGGGTCTGACCCCGTTATCCGTGAATCCTGCTTCCCATCTCCGCATCCCGCAAAGCCTCCTCAAACCCATACGGGTTCTCCCCGGCTCCGCAGGCGTACTCGCCCGTCTCATACATGATCGTCGCGATCGCGGTCTCATCCTCCGACAGCCCGCACAGCCCGAACGGCGGCTCGTACAGCACCTCCCCGCGGAAGGCAATCTTCACGATCTCCCTGACTTCGCACAGGTTCGGGTTGTCCGAATCCCTCCGAACGAGGCGGCTCTCCACCTCGATTTGCCCCGTACGGGGCTCATTTGCCTCGTCGAGATACCGCACGGTGTCGCCCAGGATTTCGCCGCGGGGTCCCTGGAGCTTGAGTACATTTGCCCGAATCGGCGAGCGGTACTGTTCGGAATCGAAATCGTACAGGGCGGCCTTTCCGTTTTCGAATTCAAATATCTCCACCGTTCTCTTCTTCCCGCTCACACGCCCGTCCGTGAACTTCTCGTATCGGCTCAGCGTTTCCGTCGTCGGGAATTCAAATGCCCTCCCTCTCACCTCATACCTCACATCGGCGCCGATTCTCAGGAAGGCCCGGATGAGGCTCGCGCCGTGGTATTCGTGCGCCAGCGAGACGAGGGCATAGTCCGGCTCCCCGATGAGTCCTGTCGAAAGGAGCTTCAGAACGGCGCGGTTCGTCGGATAGCGCGTGTACTGCTCCGCGACGGTCAGTCTGACTCCGCTTTCAACCAGGGTTCTGAGCTTCTCCGCCTGTGCGTCCGTCTGCACCACAGGGGTCTCGCACAGCACGGCGAGGCCGCGCTGCAGCCACTCCATGCTGACATCCGCGATGGCGGCTTTGTTTACGGCCACGACGACAAAGTCCGGCTTCAACGAGAGGCATTCCTCGATCGAGGTGGTCGTGGGGATGCCGTGCTCGCAGCGGATTCTTTCGGCTTTCTCTTCGGTGCGGCACAGCATGGCGCCGAGCTCAAAGAGCTGCGGCAGGGCTTTGGCGATGCGGGCGTAGTAGAGCGAGCGCCAGCCGGAGCCCACTATAATAAACTTGTACATGTTTGAATCTCCTTGGATGGGGTCTGACCCCGGCCGGGGTCAGACCCCGCCCGAGGTCGTACCCCTTATTCACGTCGAATCACGTCGATTCACGCCTTCCTCCGAAGCCATCCCTCGAACGCCTTCTCAAACTCTCTCTCTTCCTCGCTCCCGATCTCCGGAATCTCCACCATCCGTCTCTCCCACGATGACAGATACGCCGCATTGGAAATAAGCAGGCTCTTCCGTCCCTCTGCCCCGTCCGCGACGCTCTTCCCGCGCCCGTGGCACTCGTCCGCAAATGCCCGCAGCACCGCCTCATACGGCTCCGCCGCCTTCTCCGGCTCGATCTCCGTCCACGTACCGTGCAGCTTCCTGAAATAATCCGTCGATGTCCGCCGGTACTCGGCCTCGCTCATCCCCATCTCCTCGGTGAGCCCGCCGATCCTGATCTTCCCGTTCTCGCACACAACGAGCGCCTCATCCAGCGAAATCTCCAGCCGGTTCACGCCCGGGGCCTCGCCGGTGCAGGAGATGAACGTGCCGGTGGCTCCATTTGGCCACTCCATATACATCGTGACGTCGTCCTCGACCTCGATGTCATGAAAATGCCCCTCGATACAGAACGCCTGCACCCTCGCCGGCATCCCGCAGATCCACTGCAGCAGGTCCAGGTTGTGCGGGCACTGGTTCAGCAGCACCCCGCCGCCGTCCTTCGCCCAGGTGGCGTGCCACGAGCTCGACGAGTAGTACTTATTCGGCCGGTACCAGTCCGTCACGATCCAGTTGACGCGCTTCAGCCCGCCGTAGCGGCCGCTCGACACGATCTCCTTCAGCGCCCGGTACACCGGGAAGGTCCTTTGATGGAAAACCATGGCAAATGCCTTTCCCGCTCTCACCGCCGCCTCCTCCATGAGCCTTCCCTGCCGGCTGTACACCCCGGAGGGCTTGTCCGACAGAACGTGGAGGCCATTTGCAAATGCCCGCACAGCGATTTCCTCGTGCGAGTAGTGCGGCGTCGCGATGACGACCGCGTCCAGCGCCAGCGTTCCCGCTTCCACAGCTTCAAATAGCGCCTCCGCCGACTCATAGACCGGCACGCCGGCGTCGAGCGAGGGCTGCATCATCTCCTTGTAGGGGCTTCGAAGCCGTGTGAGGGCGGCCAGTTCGAGCCCCGGGATGCAGCCATCCTGGATGAGGCGGGCGTACGTGCTGCCCATGTTGCCTACACCGATTACAGCTGTTTTCATAGGTACCTCCTTTCATACGGGCGGGGTCAGACCCCGGCCGGGGTCAGACCCCGCCCGAGGTCGTACCCCAAATCCGACGAATCAGCCCCCGACACAAATCGAAACAAAAAGTCGCAAAGCAACTCTTTGCGCGTTGGTGCGCGCAAACGTCAGCTTGCATCTTCATATGCACACCTTTTCGCTCTTCGCGGAGCTTTTTCATAGGAACTTCAAAGAATTTCCTATGAAAAAAGCGCAGCCGCCCCCCACGGAGCCACTGCGCAGCCTCATCTCTCCCGTCTCTACCTGTCCGCCTGCGCCACAAACCTCAGCGTGCAGTCCTTCGGAGCCCGCCTGTGATCGCAATGGTAAGCGTAGACCTCGTATTTCTCCGCAAGCCGCATCAGGTCCTTGTAATACGTGTGGCCCGACCGTTCTATGAAAGTCGTCTCATGCAGGACAAGAAAATCCTCTATCCGCATTCCGGGATTGTAATTCAAAACCCACTGAAGGAACCTCTCCGTCGCCGTGATATCCCCGAGATCCCCCGAGTAGTAAACGAACCGCCTCCCGATGCGAAACGTGTACGCATAGGAGACAATACGGTTCGAATGCAGCCCCGTTGTCTCGAAATACCCCACCCCGGGAGCATCCTTCAAATCCACGAACTCCACATACTTTGTGTAGTCCGACATAAAAAACGCAAAATAGTCAATCAGATATTTCCTGAACCTGCTGTCGGGAACGATGATCTTACATCTGATATTCTTCTGATATCGCAGATAGAGCAGAAGCGGGTGCAGGGACCCCGCGTGGTCCCCGTGCAGATGGGTGATCATCAGATATTCCACCTCATCAATCAGCTTACTCTTGACGAGTCGTTCATAATTGGCATAGCCACAGTCTACAAGCACGTTACCGAAGGACATTCTGACGAGCATGGAGGAATTTCCGAGGTCAAATGATCTCATATTTCCTGTTCCGGCAAATGTTATTCTTCCGTTCAGCATGTAATTTCTCTCCGTCTGCCTGTATTTCTATCTATGTATATAGAATACCACAAATATTCAGTCAAATGAACCATTTTCCTCTCCCGAACACATATACAGTCACGTTTACAGACTACGGGTCGTTCCGCGAACCCGTTAATCAAAAATGCGGCGTATAAATGCACCTTTTTACCGTCAGCAGCTTCGCTGCTTCCGATAAGATACATGATCGGAACCCAACGCCTGCACAATGTACAAACCGTCAAAATTGTCCACAAAATGTTAAAACTTTAGATATTTAAGAAGCGCCCCGAAACATGTATAATAAGAAGTTATAAAAGAATCGAGGTGTACCATGCTGAACGAACTTCTTTCCAACCGCATCATCATTTCAGCCCTGATCGGCTGGGCCTCCGCCCAGATCCTCAAGACCATCCTATATGCCATCGTCAACCACAAGCTGGACCTGACGCGCCTTGTCGGAGACGGCGGCATGCCCAGCGCTCACTCCTCGACGGTCGTCAGCCTCACTGTTGCGATTGCATTTGAGTGCGGTCTGTCATCGCCGATATTTGCCCTCGCGGCTATATTTGCCTTTATCACCATGCACGATGCCTCGGGCGTCCGGCTCGAGACCGGCAAGCAGGCCAAGGCCATCAACGACATCTTCCTCATGCTCGCGGACATGACAGAAGACTTCAAGACCCCCGAGCAGAAGCTCAAGGAATTCGTCGGTCACACAAAAATGCAGGTCCTGGCCGGAGGACTGCTCGGTCTCTTCGTAACCTGCCTCTCATACCTGCTGATATAAATGACAGATTTCACACCTTGCCCGTAAAATGATGCCCGGAACTCGGATCAGCGTCATCCGCCGGTCTTTCAAACCGAAACTCTGCCATCGCTGTTACCGTTCACCATACACCAAGGAGGCTCGCACCCATGGAAGCCAAATTACGACATCAACAGACCATTCTGTTTTACAGCGGCGGCGCCACCATCCTCTTCAGTTTCTGGTCCCTTGTAAAACACCTTTTCACCCTCATCTTAAACCCGCCGCCATGGGAGCAGATGTTTACACAATATGATCTTTCCGGATTAGATGGTGCTGCGTCTGCAATGCCCGGGATCGATATCACGAAGTTTATCAGAGGAACCGGAAACTCTGCCATGGTCTTCGGCCTGGTCGTAAGCATGCTGGTCTACGTGTATCTCGGCATATCCGCAATAAAGGACGCATCCGGGAAGAAAAAAAGAGTTACCTATATCGTAATCTCCACCCTCATTTTAATTGGTGCTTTGTTCTCGACGGCACTCAGCATCCAGTCCTATATGCAAGGTTTATATCTCTTCGACAATTATGCATTCTATGATGAACGCCTGACGGCAATCGTCATCGAAACCTTCAGCCAACTGAGCCTGCTCATTACCATCATTGCAGGCTGCAGGACCCGATGGCTCAGACACAAAATTGCACAAGCAAAAACCGGAGAATAAATATGCAGTTAGATTTTCATTATTACGCAACATACTGTGCCGCATGCCTCGCCGGCCACAGCCACGACGAAAGCCTGACAATTGCATACTCTGCCCAATTTGTTGACAACTGCACGCGCTCACTCATCGAAAAAATCGGCGGTCCCAAAGCCGCCGCCACTACCCAGTCGACGATGGAGCTTGCGGATGCAAATATCGACCTCATCGGTCTGCAGGACATCACACGCATCTGGTCCTCCTTTCATTTCCTGCCGGGGGATCTGTACGCAAAATATCCGAAATTCCGCTTTAAAAGGTGGCTGAACAAGTACCGCCTCATTTGCAATCCGAACGGGGAGCTTCTGCGCGATACGGTGAACCTCGCGCTCGGCACAAGTCTCCAGGCGCGCGGCATCGCCATACACATCCTTGCGGACACCTGGGCACATCGTTACTTTGCGGGAACGCCGTCATTTGTCATAAACAATGCGACTGACTTTTATGAAATCTGCACAGAAAATGGCGAGCAGGTCGAAAAGCGCGTTATTTTCAATCACAATCCGATGTCGGCCGATGAGTTCACCACGCAGAAATACACAAATAGCGTCTTCGTAAGCTCTGAAAATAATGTCATGAACCTCGGGCACGGGCGCGCCGGCCACCTGCCGGACTACAGTTACGTACGCTACAAGTTCATGCCGGCCTGGGGCGAGTACGAGTACATCTACAAGGACAACCCCTCCGACTACTACCACGCCTTCTGCCAGATGGTCTACGCTCTGAAATATCTGCGCGGCGTATGCAGCGAATTCCGGACGGAAACCTACGACTGGGATGCGATGGCCGGGTACAAAGACGAGATCATGGCCATCATTGAAAAGAAGCAGCTGGACGCAAGCGACGACTGGAGGGCATTCGGCGAGAAGCTGTCCGGCCGGGAGATCGAGGATTTTAATGTTGACAAATATCAAAGCGAATACCGCGCAGCCGGAAAAAAAGAGAAGGATGATACCTTTTTGGGCCGGTTCTTCATCGCTGCGCTCGCCCAGAAGAGTATGGTGACAAATAAGATTTTCATGTCCAAAAACACACTGGCAGGCTTCTCCGTAGACTACAGCAAAAAAGGATTCCGCGGAATAAAGGATTATCAGAAACTGACGGACGCCAAACTTAAGGCGCAGCGGGATGAAGCTTTATCCCTTCCGGAGAAATCGGTTTCCGATGCATCCGGCATCGCCGAAGATCAATCGACAGCGGAAGGGAGGGCAAGCGATGAATAAACCACAGAGAATCTCGGCCTTCATCACCGGCTTTTTCATGATTATTTTCGGCCTTTTTATGCTGTTTTTCGATTCGGGAAATATGGTTATAATTCTGGGCATCCTGGAATTGGGCCTTTTTATTCGCGGCATCTACACCATGATTTACTACTTCACGATGGCGAGGTATATGGTGGGCGGCATATATATCTTCTACAAGGGCATGTTCTTTTTAGATGCGGGGCTGTTCACCATGTTCATAGATGATTTTCCCAAGCAGTATGTCGTGATATATCTGGTCGTCACTATTGGCTTTTCCGGGCTGGCGACGATGCTGCACGCGTTGGAGATCCGGCGGATGCATTCCGGTAAGTGGAGGTATCAGTTTGCCCTGGGGTTGGCGGGGCTTGTGACGGCGGTGGCGAGCATCTGGTTCGGGCATAATATGCTGCTTATGACGCGGGTGTATAGTATCTGGGTGATAAATCTGGGGTTGCATCGGATTGCGTCGGCGTTCCGTCGGACGGCGGTGGTATACATACAGTAGGCTTTCACACCGTTGGACAGTTACAGTTCACAGGAATGCCGGAACCGATTCCCTGACGGCACATGTATTCATATTCGTCGGAAAACTCTTGTCCTTCCTTCGAACCGGTTAGAATGCATCTGCATTTTTTGCTCCCGCGCGTCGCGTTCCGCATACGCTTGGTCACATAAAATGCAGCATTCACCGGTTCTCAGGCGGACTGCGAATGTTTTCCTCTCGAATATGATACAACGTGCCTCACAACTACCTGCTTTACGGCATTCCTGTGAGCTGTAACGCCCGGTATCCGCGCGGAAAGCCCACGTATGTAAACGTGAGAAAAGCCCGGCAGTAGGCTTATAGCCTGTCCCAACGGGCTTTTGGGCGGAAGGATTTGTCCGCAATTCTTGAAAAATGCCCAGCAGAAAGCTTACACCCTGCCCCAACAGGTATTTTTACTATGGGAAGTTTTGTAAATAATACACGCATATAAAGTTCACACCTGAATAGCATATATGCAACAGGAGGTTTTTTAAGAAATCAAAAATATTGATATTAGTGGTTAAAAGTGTTTAAATATGCTTATGGAGGACATTGTAATGAACACTTCTAACATCACGAATTACAAACCAAAAGATTTTGCTGAATTATTAGGTGTTTCCGTCAAAACGCTGCAGCGCTGGGACAGAGAAGGAATTCTAAAAGCGAATCGGACCCTGACTGACAGACGTTATTACACGTATGACCAATATCTTCAGTTCAAAGGCATAAATGCAGAAAGCGATAACCGTCAGACGGTTATCTATGCAAGAGTGTCAACGAGAAAACAAAAGGATGATTTACAGAACCAGATAACATTTTTACGGCAGTACTGTAATGCGAAAGGCATTATTGTAGACCGGTGCATGGAAGATTATGGAAGTGGTCTTAATTACAACCGTAAGAAATGGAATCAATTATTAGATGAGGTAATGGAACAAAAAATCAGGACGATCATAGTCACACACCAGGACAGATTTATCAGGTTTGGCTATGACTGGTTTGAAAAATTCTGTATGAAGTTCAATACAACCATAGTGGTGGTAAATAACGAGGATCTGTCACCACAGGAAGAACTCGTACAGGATATTGTTTCGATCCTTCATGTGTTCTCCTGTAGATTGTACGGGCTTCGTAAGTACAAAAAACAGATTAAAGGGGATGAAGAAATTGCTAAGGAGCTTCAAGACGGAAATAAATCCTACGCCGGAGCAGAAGACAAGAATTAACAAGACCATCGGCACATGCAGATACGTCTATAATTTATATCTTGAGCATAACAAAGCCTTATATGACAAAGGCGAGAAGTTCATGACAGGTAAGAGTTTCAGCGTGTGGCTGAATAATGAGTATATTCCAAATAATCCCGATAAATCATGGATCAGGGAAGCCTACTCAAAAGCCGTAAAGAAGTCCATCGAAAATGGATGCACTGCATTTACGAGATTTTTCAAACATCAGAGTGCTTTCCCGAACTTCAAAAAAAGGGGCAGATCTGATGTGAAGATGTACTTCGTCAGAAATAATCCGAAGGATCTGGCCTCAGAAAGACACAGACTCAAAATCCCGACTTTAGGATGGGTCCGCCTTAAAGAAAAGGGTTATATCCCCACAACGAAAGACGGATGGAGGATCAGGAGCGGTACGGTATCCATCTGCGCAGGCAGATATTACGTATCAGTCCTCGTTGAGCTTCCTGACACCAAAACTGAAGATAACATTCGTGCAGATAAGATTCATGAAGGCATTGGAATTGACCTTGGGTTAAAAGACCTGGCGGTCGTTTCAAATGGTAAGACCTATAAGAACATTAACAAGTCAGCAAAAATACGAAAACTGGAAAAGAAACTGCGCAGAGAACAAAAATGTCTCTCTCGTAAGTATGAGAACTTAAAGAAAGGAGAGTCCACTCAAAAGAACATACAAAAACAGAAGCTTAAAGTACAAAAACTTTATCATAAGATAGATAATATCCGTACTGATCATATCAATAAGACAATAGCGGAGATCGTGAGAACCAAGCCATCTTATATAACTATTGAGGATCTGAATGTATCAGGCATGATGAAGAACAGGCATCTTTCTAAAGCTGTCGCATCCCAGAAGTTCTATGAATTCAGAACAAAGCTAAAAGACAAATGTGATGCTGACGGTATTGAGCTGAGAGTCGCAGACAGATGGTATCCATCATCCAGGATATGCCATAACTGCGGCCGTATTAAAAGGGATTTAAAACTTTCTGACAGAATATACCGCTGTGAATGCGGCTATACAGAGGACAGGGATTTCAATGCAAGCCTCAATCTTAGGGATGCTGTAACTTACGAAGTTGTATAATCACGCAAACGTAAGTATGTACCGAAGGCTATTTCGGGAATTTACGACTGTGGAGTGTACAGGAACTTGTGAGTAGCGAATTGCCTGCAATCGCCAAAGCATACACATTGAAGCAGTAAGAAGTATCCGTGAGGAC
>ODAI011964618.1_pt1 | contig 20871 bp, 20 predicted proteins | sample 1539321 | NCBI WGS metagenome assembly ODAI01 (sample SAMN02144231, study PRJEB22623) | gut metagenome | biome: sheep rumen | host: Ovis aries | place: New Zealand
AGATAATACTCAACTGCCGCCTTATCACCGTATTTGATCCTTATATCCGCAGCATCGATATCAATATCAAGCCTCGTAAGTTCTTCGCTTATCTCTACGCTTCCTTCTTTCATGGCAGAGCCTGAACGGTCAAAGAGATTAAACAGGCCCTTTCCCAAAACATGGATGCAGACTCCCGCAACAATTGATACCGAGGTTATGACGGATATGATTATGACATAAATTGATTTTTTCATATTTTTTACTCCTTATTCTTCTGTGCAGTTGATCACTACAGCCTTGTATATCACGCCTGCGATCACAAAGATTATCCAGGTCATGTGCCATGCAAAGGTAAGAAAACTTACAGTGAGGTATATGCATGTTACAGTGGGCCAGTAAAGTGAGACTATGGTTTCTGCGGTCTTGCTCTTGAATTTCAGATCTGAAATATCGGAAGTATAGTTACCGCTTACCGTGTTTCTGTCATTTGCTTTAAGGATCCTGTCAAAACCGGCGTCAACCGAATTACCGTATACAATGAGAAGTACACCGATGCCTATGATCAAAAACATAAGTGCGGTACCGGGTACGCTGTTTTCTCCGGCACTGATAAGAATGTTAGGGACCCAGCAGATAACGCAAAGCGCAACTCCAAGTGCCACGCAAAGGGCGTGAACCGGCTGAAAAGATTTCTTTCTGTCCTTTACATATGAAGCGGTATTCATATCGATCCTGCAGAGCTCCTTCCTGATAAATTTCCACTGATGATCCATAAAACTGCTGAAGACTATAAGTCCTACCCCAAGCGCAATGCAAAGGAACATAAGAGTCACGCCAATGCCTTCGTTTCCGATGTACATAAGGACCGGAGCAGGGCAGATGATACAGAACATAATTCCTATGGACCTTAGTAAAACCTTTTGAGATCTGTTTGCAAGATATCCCTTAACCTCATCAATGGTTATAAGTCTTCTGGGAGCCTCTGATGCCTTGGCCTTTGTTTCTTCAACCGCCCCTGAAAGTCCGAGGCTTTCAGCAAGCTCATCAAGATTTCCGAATTCGGAAATAACTGTTCCCACTGCTGTATTTTCCGGTGTTCCGGATGCGATAAGTTCGTTGTATTTATCTTCCATCATCTGAAGAAGTTCCGATTTTGCATTCCTTACCTCCTGGGTATTGGGCAGTTCTGCGAACATTGATTCCAGATAATTCTTTATTATTTCCATTTTTCCTCCATAATCCGCTGCGATGCAGCTTTCGTTTATGTCAGAGAAAGCAATACTTTCTCCCCGCCTTCTTACTGTTCAATGAACTTCTCTATCACATCTTTAGTCAGGGCCCATTCTTCACATTTTTCTCTGTAGTATTCCCTGCCTTTGTCGGTAATGCGGTAATAAGTTCTCTTCTTTCCGTTTCCTCCCGGATCGGTGTCCAAAGTGAAGGATTCGATATGCTGGTTTTTTTCCATCCTCGTGAAAGCCGAGTAAAGAGTTGTCTCTTTTATGATGTATTTTCCGCCCGAGATCAGTTTGATCTGTTTGGAGATCTCATATCCGTATGAAGGTTCTTTCTTGAGGACGCTGAGAATCATTGTGTCATTGTAGCCGCGGCTTACGTCGCTGCTTATCTCTACCATATTTGTGTTCCTCCTGTTTTTCTTACTTTATCTGCCGTACTATGTTTGACGTACTATGTTTGTCGTACTACGTCTGTCGTACTATGTCTGATAATATACTACGCCTGATGGAGTATGTCAACACATATTTTAAAAAAATTTTTGATCCCCGTATCCGCCCTCCTTACGGACACAAAAAAGATGCAGACCCCTCAAGGATCTGCACCTAAGTAAAAACCGGCGGTCCCGGCTTATATATCAGTTACCCGGCTCTCAGAGCGTCTGTCGATCATCCGGAATCTCAGCCGGCAGTATCATCCTCCCAGAACAGTTCGTCAAGGGTTTTCCCCAGCGCCTTGCAAATGCTGATGCACAGATTGATGGTGGGATTATAGTCACCCTTTTCTATTGAACTGATGGTCTGCCTGGATACTCCGCAGAGATCCGCAAGCTGTTCCTGAGAAAGATCTTTTGCCGCCCTGGCCGATTTAAGCTTAAGATTTTTCATAAGTCAGCCCTCCCCGTTTTCTTCTTTGGGAGTGATCATTTTTTTGATCAGAGCAACCACTCCTATGAGTGCAAGCCATACGATTACCATCAGGTTGGTCATCGGGCTTAGATCTTCATTAAATGAGATCTTACCGCCTGAACTAAGACATCCGATGACAGGGAGTGCATTAATGACGGTTGCGAATATAAATATTATGAAATATGTCCTTTTGTTGTTGTTAAGTCCCCAGTATGCTCCGTTCCAGATCGAGTGAACACAAAGCACAAAGCATCCCAGAAGAATTCCGAACAGTGAAATATAGAAACTGCTTATTCCCGTCAATAAATTTCCGGATTCAGGGATTATCCTTAAGACATCGAAGAAGAGCAAAGTGTAAAATGAATATTTGTATGCCTTGCCCCTTACAGCCTCCTGTCTCTCGTCATACTTTGTCTTTAACTTTCCGTCCTTGTTGGCCGCCTTGATAAGTATGGCTGCTATTGCAAGTCCTATTATCAAACCAAATACCAAACCCGATGATCTCATTTTAATTACCTCCTCAAAAAAACTGATCATTATCGATTATGTTGTTAAGGTTTTTTTCTAACCTGAGATCATAATACAACTGCAATAGAATATTGTCAAGTATATTTTACATTTTATTTTATATTTTTTGCATTTAGCATTTCAACGTAGCAAAAATCACATATAGAACGCCGGATAACGCAAAAAAAATCCCCCGGATACGTGATCCGAGGGATTCCCTTACATATTTTCCGTGATTCAGGCTTTGCCGTCAGATCCGAGAACGTTCTTGATCTTGTGAGCAACCATGTCATGTACAGCCTGACGAGCGGGCTTAAGGTACTGACGGGGATCGAAATGATCGGGATGCTCTGCAAAATACTTACGGATGTTAGCTGTCATTGCAAGACGGATATCGGAATCGATATTGATCTTACATACGGCAAGAGTAGCTGCCTTACGGAGCTGCTCCTCAGGGATACCAACCGCATCAGGCATGTTTCCGCCATACTCATTGACCATCTTAACGAATTCCTGAGGAACGGAAGATGATCCGTGAAGAACAATGGGGAATCCGGGAAGTCTCTTGATGCACTCCTCGAGAACGTCGAAACGGAGCGGAGGGGGAACAAGGATGCCGTCAGCGTTTCTGGTGCACTGAGCAGCGGTGAACTTGTATGCGCCGTGTGAGGTTCCGATGGCGATGGCAAGAGAATCACATCCGGTTCTTGAAACGAACTCTTCAACCTCTTCGGGACGGGTATAAGCTTCCTTACCTGCCTCAACTACTACTTCGTCTTCGATTCCTGCAAGTGTTCCGAGCTCTGCCTCTACAACTACGCCGTGCTCGTGAGCATAATCAACAACCTGCTTGGTAAGAGCGATATTGTCCTCAAAGCTCTTGGAAGAAGCATCGATCATAACGGAAGTAAATCCGCCGTCGATACAATCCTTACAAAGCTCGAAGGTATCACCGTGATCAAGGTGAAGTGCAATGGGGATATCGGGATTAAGCTCAACGGCTGCCTCTACCATCTTTACAAGATATCTGTGGTTGGCATAAGCTCTTGCTCCCTTGGAAACCTGGAGGATAACGGGGCTCTTAAGTTCGCTTGCAGCCTCGGTTATTCCCTGTACGATCTCCATGTTGTTCACATTGAAAGCACCGACTGCATATCCGCCGTCGTAAGCTTTCTTGAACATTTCTTTTGTTGTTACAAGTGCCATAATCAAATCCTTCCTTTCGTGATTTATTAAAAACTCATACTATATATTTGTACCATTTTTAACACTTAAAGGGCAAGAACTATATCAAATTTTTATCAGTAGTACTCTCCGCCGAGATACGCAATTGTAAAATGCTCCCCGCCTTTATCATCTATCTCCCAGATAATATAGCTCGGGCGCCGTCCTTCCTGCCTCGGATAAGACAAAGATCCGGGGTTTGCCGACGTACATCCCGCTCCGTAACTGACTTCCGGTCTGTGAGTGTGTCCGTAAAAAACAATATCGCAGTCCCTGGAGACAGCTTCCTCTCTTATGATCTCGGGAGACATGGCAACTCTGTAATTATGCCCGTGAGCAATGAAGACCCTGTGTCCGAAGAGGTTTTCTTCCAGCTCCCTGGGAAGTGCGCCAAAATAGTCATTATTGCCGGCAACAATGTAGACGGGACATTTGGCCCTTGATCTTATATCAAGATCACCGCCCTCAATATCGCCGCAATGAACTATGAACTCCGCATCCGGGTGAAGCTTTAACACCTTGTAAAAATTTGTGTTGTCTCCGTGAGTGTCGCTCACTATGATGGCTTTCTTCATTATTTTTCAAAAAGCTCCGTTCTCATTTTTCTGAGAGCCTTACCCCTGTGGGAAATCTTGTTTTTTTCAAGCTCGGGGATCTCTCCCGTTGTGCATCCCAGCTCCGGTACATAGAAAATAGGGTCATATCCGAAGCCGTGCTCACCCTTTTCTTCATAACCGATCCGGCCTTCCACCGTCTCTCTTACAACCTTTTCGCTTCCGTCCGGAAGGACCGCGGCTATGGCACATACGAATCTTGCACTTCTTTTTTCATCGGGAACGCCCTCAAGCCTTCTGATTATGTCATTGTTTTTGACGGTGTAGGGTGTATCTTCTCCCAGATATCTTGCAGAGTAAATCCCGGGCTCGCCGCCAAGTGCATCCACCACAAGGCCCGAATCATCCGCCATCACTATGGCGTCACTTATAAGCTCATGTACGGCTCTTGCCTTGATCAGGGCATTTTCTTCGAAAGTGGTCCCATCCTCAACGATCTCCGGGTCTGCCCCCGCCTCCTTCATTGAGACGATCTCATACCCGCAGCCATCCATTATCTCGCGTATCTCACGCATTTTTCCCATATTACCTGTAGCAAAAACAATTTTCTTCATAACTTCCTCATCAGATTTTTGTAACATAAATTTTATCAATTATTCATGGCCGTTTCAGCGTAGGTTATGGCATCGAAAAGACCCTTTGCGATGCGGTCCCTGTATGCATCCTCTCTCAGAAGATCATTTTCTCTGGAATCATCCGCATTCCCAAGTATCAGAAAAGTTGCCGGAGCATTTATGGAATAAAGAGTGCTTCCCGAGGGAGCCTGACTTACCGCAAGGGCCTTGTTCGACGAGGATATGACCGCATTTTTAAGCACACAGTCTGACAGATCCACGCTTCCGAAACCGGGGATATAATAAAGCGGATCGTAGAAGGCAGACATACCGTGATGACCGGGGCCGTCATGAGAAACCCCCAATCCTATATAGATATCCGCATCCGTTTCATTCATCAGTTCGGCGGGAGTTATGCCTCCTTCAGCTTCCTTTTCACGGTCGGTAATATAAACCTTTATATTCCTGTCACGGGCAAGGAGGGCACATCTTTCAGAAACATCTCTTGATACGCCTGCTGCCTCATCACTTTCGGGATCAGCAACCACCACAAAATCATACATATCTCCGGGGCTGACCGCCTCCATGATGACCTTATTTTCTTCCATTGTAAGAACATATTCACTGACCTTCTGCATGTCAAAAACAAGGAGTGCACCGCTTCTGTCATACACAACTCCCACGTTTTCAACGTAGCTTTCGTTTCCGGAGATCATCCCGGCATCAAGAGGCACACCGGAGGCTGTCATAAGACCGTAAAACGAATCACTTTCGGTGTTAATATGAACAAGAAATCTTCTCTCGTTGTACAGATTCTCGGTCACGATATCCAAAGCCCCCGTCCCCTCAGGAACCGTGATATTCACTATCCCGGCAGACGGAAGTCCGCTCAGGGAAAGAGGGATCATACGGTCCATGTCAAGAGGCGCTTCCTCACTTACACCTGCGCTGGTTATGACAACAGGCCTCGTCATAAGATAAAAAATACATATACTTATGGAAGCGGCAAAAAAAAGCCCCCAGAAAACGGCCGTGAAAAACGGTGCCGGTATTGCGGAAGTTTCCTCATTTGCCTGGGGATCCTCATATTTTACCAGCGGCATGTACCGCATTCTTTCTCTCATACGTTTTTCTTTCCCGAAGGAGGTTTGGGACCTCTGAACTCATAATAATATGTCTTCATCATGCCGTTATATATCTTTCGGTTTTTGTCAGCCTTTCTTCCTATGCACCCTTCGGCTTTATCAAAAGAGGTGATAAGGTACATGCTCCAGCTGTCAAGATTCCTGTATCTTTCTCCCAGGACACTGTACAGCCCGCCTACCATGTCTTTATCCATCAGTCTTTCTCCGTACGGAGGATTTGTGATGATAAAACCGTATTTTTTCGGATGGGACAAAGCCGCAACATCCCTTGTCTGGAAATGAATAAGCTTGTCCACGCCGGCATCCGAGGCATTTTTCCTGGCAACCTTTATGATCTCCTCATCGGCATCATATCCCTGGATATCGGTGGAGATATTAAGGTCCACAATATCGCGGGCCTCTTCATAAGCATCCTTCCAGATCTGCCCGGAGACGATATGCTCCCAATTGCAGGCAGTAAAGGATCTGTTCATTCCGGGTGAGATATTTGCAGCCATCATCGCAGCTTCTATGGGAAATGTCCCGCTTCCGCAAAAAGGATCCACCAGTATCCTGTCTTTTTTCCACGGAGTCAGCATAATAAGTCCTGCCGCGAGATTCTCGGCGATGGGAGCCTTTGCGGCAAGCTTTCTGTATCCTCTCTTATGAAGGGATTCGCCGGTGGTATCGAGACCTATGGTCACAACATCCTTCATGATAAAAACCCTGAAAGGGAAAGCTTCACCGTCTTCATCAAACCAGTCCGTCTTATAGACTGTCTTCAGTTCATCCACCATGGCTTTTTTTACTATGGACTGGATATCGGAAGGAGAAAAAAGAGCAGATTTAACGCTCGATGCCTTTGCTACCCAGAATTTACCGTTTTGGGGGATAAACTCCTCCCATCTTACTTTTTTTACACCTTCAAAAAGTTCGTCAAAGGTCTTTGCCGTAAAAGAGGCTGCTTTGATCAGCAGCCTTTCAGCGGTACGTGAACAGATATTGACCCTGGCCACGGCTTCGGCATCACCTTCAAAAGTGACCCTTCCGTCCGAAACCTCCGTCACATCATATCCCAGATCCGTTATCTCTCTTTTAAGTACTGACTCCATGCCGAAATGACACGGCGCCATGATCTCATACACTCTGCCCAAAACTCAATCCTTCCCCCAGGTGACCATCATCTCGGTCTTGCCGGGATTATTCAGGATATCGATAAAATCTTCCTCCGGCATGGGCTTATAAAAATAATACCCCTGGATCATATCACAGCCCGCATCCGCAAGAAACGAAAGCTGCTGATCATTTTCAACACCTTCAGCGATAACATCCGCTCCGAAGGCATGGGCCATTCCGATGGTGGATCTTATGATGGTTTCCGCTTTCGGACTCTGACCGATCTTACGAATAAATCCTATATCAAGCTTGATGGTATCAAACTCATAACTTTCAAGTGTTGAAAGGGATGACATGCCGCTGCCGTAGTCATCAAGAAGGATCTTAACATTCTTCTCCTTCATGGCATCGAGAAAATCCAGGGCATTTCTTTCAAGATTGGCATATGCCGATTCGGTTATCTCTATCTTGGCAGCCCCTGCAGGGAATGAATGGGAAACCAGCATCTCCCTGATCTTATCTAAGAGTATGGGATCGTAGAAGTCAATTCTGGAAAGATTAATGGATACCGGCACAATGGGCTGACCTTCAGCCGCATTACATTTCAGCATCCCGAATACCTCTTCAGCCATAAACAGATCGACCCTGGATACCTTTCCGGATTTTTCCAGCGCCGGGATGAACAGTCCGGGAGATACCATACCCAGATCGTGATGCCTCCACCTTATCAGTGACTCGGCGGAAACGACCTTATGTGTATATGTATCAACGATGGGCTGGTAAAAAGCCCTGAACTCTTTACGGTCCATTGCTTCACCCACGTCGGAAATGAGGAGCATCTGGTTTACATAATCATTCCTCATCTTATCAGTGTATTCAAGATACATGGCATTGTCGGAATCCCTGAGATTAGATTCCGCAAGCTTGGCCCTGTCCACCATCAGACCTATGGACACTCCCGAATCATTTATGTGATATACGCCGAAAGTCACACTGAAATCATAGGCCTTGTATGTATTTTTGTAAGTCATCTGGCTCAGCCTGGAAAGCCGTTTGGTCTTGATGAACTCATCTCTTACGATGAGTACGAAATGGTCGCTTTCAAGCCTTCCGAGAATTATGGGCTCCAATACTCTTGTCAGCTGGTCCCTGACCATGAATATCACGGCATCCCCACTCTCTTCACCGAAGAGTTCATTTATGGTCTTAAATCCTCTTATATTCGTATAGATAAGTGAATAGCCCGCTTCAAGATCAAGTTCCGAAATACGTTTCTGGGCATCTCTTAAGAACCCCGTCCTTGAAAGAACATCTGTCATCCAATCCCTGTCGATCATTTCGGTTATATCCTGAATGATACAGATATCCCCTTTTCCTCCTTCAAGACGTCTTATCCTGAGATCGAAAGCTCTTCTGTATCCGCCCTTTTCGGAATGGACTACCCTGGAGAAATTACCAAGCGCATCGATCTCTTCGCTTATGACCGAAGGGCTGCACTCATCCAGAACCGAGATCCTTTCTTTCTCTACCACAACCTTGTTTGCGAAGTCTTCCATGAAGGCAGTGAAGAATTTTGCCTTTGCGACACTGACGTCATATTTCTTTAAAAAATCACCGGTAAACTTCGGATATATGCGCTGTGAAACAGGATCGAGTCCAAAAACACAAATATACGCTCCTGTCATAACGGCATCCCAGTCGCTTTCATCGACATACATGTCAATCTTGCTGAAAATACCGTTTTCAAGCACTTCTCCGTCGCCATAGAATCTTGTGACGTCACCGTCTATGATAAAATAACTTCCGTCATCGATAAAATAGAATCTTCTCCTTAAAGAATCGGGAAAGATTATATCATCAACCAGTCTTTTTCCGTTCAAAACAGCTTTTCTGAGAGATAAGCTGTGGGGGATGACAGAGATATCCGTCAGTCCCAGTCCTTCTTTTTCCTTCGCATAGGCGGGATTTTTTTCCTCTTCATCTGTCGAGGGATAAAGATATGCATTTTCTGCCAGATTCACGCTGCCTTCACCGATGGATATGATGATCCCGGGAAATCCCCTGAGCAGTTCTTTGAGGCCTATCTCACCGAAAAACATATTTTGCGAAGAAGCGTTTCCTTCAGAAAGTATTATGACATCGGATCTTTTGATAAGATCCCATGCTTTATCAGAAGTCCTGTCATCAAGGATGCATGTTTCACCTATTGTAAAACCATCATCCGTAAGTGCGGACTTAAGCTTTCGGGCAGTTATATCATTATTTTCATAATCTGCGGGATTTGCGGATATAACAAGAAGAGCGGAATCCTTACGCCAGTACTTTTTCAGCCTGTCGGAGAAACCGTTATCCTTGAGAATATGAACAGGTTCATCATCGCCGATGCCCCTGTATCCTATTAATGAACTGGTCAGAAAAATAACCATTATGAACCTAACCCTCTTGCATCATTTTAGCATTTTTGCGATTCCCATATCAATACAAAAATCATCATTGACAAGCATCCAAAACGGCCAATGATACAGTATCAACATTCCGGGAAACTCACAGATCAGCGCGCCCGAACAGCTGCATGAGCGAAAGGGATCCGAAAACAACAAATATATCTTCAGGCCCTGCTTTTTGTGCGGGAATAAGTGCTTCTTTAAGACTGCCTGCCGTTTTTATCACTGACGGAAAAGGTACCGCTTTATCCGGTCCTTTTTTTGCCATGATGGACTCCTCTTTGCAGATCATCCGGGCAGCATCAGCAAGTTCGTCAGAAGGCAGTCCCCTGACTTTGTCAGGAAGATCTATGGCAGTAAAAGTGCTTGCTCCGGGAAGCATTATCCTTAGTATGTCTTGGTAATCCTTGTCATTAAAAACACCCATTATTAAATGAATTTTTCCTGCCCGGGGAAGTGTTTCATCCCTTTCAAGCGACTCCCTTAAAGCCTCCGCCGCAGCCGGATTATGAGCTCCGTCTCTTATGATCAATGGAGATACGCTAACCTTTTCATACCTGCCGGGATGCCTGGTCCGGGATACTCCTTTTATAAAAATATCATCTGTGATTTTTTTTCCGGGAAACAGTTTCCCGAGCTTTTCTTTTATGGTTTCAAGACTGCAGAGCGCCGTCTGAAGATTGATCTCCTGAAATCTTCCGGGGAGGGGATTTACGACTTTTTCCGGCACTTTATATTCAGATGCATCAACCGGTATGGCATCGCTTTTTTGTGCACAGTCAAAAAGAGCTCCTGCCGGATCATATCTTTTTCCGCTCAAAACTATCTCCGGCATATAAGATATTATGGCAGGACATCCCCTTCTCATTATTCCGGCTTTATTGCGTGCAATAGCTTCAGGATCATTTCCCAAAAAATGCATATGATCCATACTCACCGGAGTAAAGACACAAGCCAGGGGTTTATCAAACACATTGGTGGCATCTTCCAAACCGCCCATGCCGCATTCCACTATAATAACATCTGCTTTTTTTAGTTTGAAATACAAAAATGCCGCAGCTGTCTCAGCCTCAAATGATGTGGGTTTGTGACTCATCCCCCCGGCAGCTTCCCTGACCGCCGATACGGCCTCCGCATATTCATCCTCTGTGATATTTTTGCCGTTTAATCTGATCCTTTCAAGATATTCGAATACGGATGGTGATGAATACCTTCCGGTCTTAAGACCGCATTCTAAAAGCGCTGCTTCAAGATAAGCACATACGCTGCCTTTTCCGTTGGTCCCCGCTACATGGATGACTTTTAGATCTTTTTGAGGGCTTCCCAAAAGATCAAGGAGGTGCTTTATCACATCAGTTCCCGGAACTATTCCTTTTGCTCCCGTATTATTTATGTAATTTACCGCTTCTTCATAATTCATGGATTCTATTCTATCACAATTCCGGATATGTTAATCCTTATTTGTAAATCGGCATCCCGTCCTCCGCCTTTCATCCTGTTTTCACCCTCTTTTTCACGTTTTCGCATTTTGTTTTTGCCCTCTTTTTCATGTTTTCGCATTCTTTTTTCAATCCTTGAAAACACGGCATATCAGTTGTATTATTAAAAAATTGAGGTATTGATATGCATCTTGCGGAGCTTCTGCTGCTTTCAGCAGGTCTTGCCATGGATGCCTTTACGGTATCCGTTTGCAAGGGCCTTTCTCTGAAAAAAGCCACAATAAAACACGGAATGATATGCGGTGCATGGTTTGGGGGATTTCAGGGACTGATGCCCTTTATCGGGTATCTTCTCGGATCGGGTTTTGTAAAGATCATCGACAGGTTTGCAGCCTGGGTGGCATTTATCATCCTTTCCGTCATCGGGATAAATATGCTCAGAGAAGCATTTTGGGCAGAAAAAGAGGAAGGATCCCCGGATATGGGCAATAAGGCCATGCTTGCTGCGGCGGTTGCCACAAGCATAGATGCCCTGGCCGTGGGAGTCACTTTTGTGGCTGTTCCGGTATCTGTTTTAAGCGCTTCTGTTTTTGCAAATACTGTTTTTGCATGCTTATGCATAGCCATTATAACTTTTTTGATCTCCTGCGCCGGAACAATAGTTGGAGGGGCATTCGGAAGTACCTTCAGATCAAAAGCCGTGGCTGCGGGAGGTATCATTCTCATAATTCTCGGGATCAAATCGGTCCTGGATAAATTTGTTTTTTGACATATAAAAGCCCCGGACGAGCCGGGGCTTTTGCTTTTACTTTTACTTTTTCTTTACTTTTTACTCTTTACCGGATTTTTCATCCGTCTTTTTTCCTTCCCTGTTCATCTTCACCATCTTATAGATGAAGATCTCAGTCGGAACCACGAGGGCAACCACGCCAAATACTATGATCGCCGCAAGAAGCACTCCTGCCATGGATGTATCTTCAGCATGGGTACTTCCCGTGTCAGGACCGTTATTTGCCGGTGTATCGGGCGCAGTACTTGCAACCACCGGCTGAGAGTCTGAACCGGCAACAGAGGCCTGAACCTGACCTTCGTCAGATGCCGGAGCCGCCGATCCGTAGCTTGCGGAGATCACTCCCTCGGTATTTGATGCAACAAACGCAGTCATCCACGCAAGCGAAGCATTCCAGTTGATGGCACACTCATTTACGGAATATGCTTCAATATGATCCAGATAACATTTGGCCGGAGGGATCTGACCTTTTTTCCAGCCGCTTCCCTTAACCCAGGGATCTTCCATTCCGCTGTTCGGACCGCCTACAAGTATTCCTGAAGGAGCCATGGGGAAATTCTCATCCACAAGATAAGCCCAGAATCTGTGATGCGGGTATTTGGATGCATGCATACCGTATCCCGTTACATAAGAATAATCATTGGCATTTCTTCCGAGAATATAGTCCATGGCACAGATCGCGCCGTTTATATAATCCGTATTTTCCGTCCTTACATATGCATAGGATATGACCACTGCATTATCCAGAACAAAAGAATTGGAGCCCCATAAATATCCCACGGACGAATCCTTGTAAGAAAGCGTGCTTGATGAATAAGGAAGACCGTACCCCTGGGCATCCTCCGCTTTTACAAAAGCATCTGCCGCCTTTACAAGGGACTTTTCGGCTTTTTCAATATCCCCACCCGGCAGATCGTTATCCGTGATCAGAAGGGAAAGGGTTCCGAGAGTTGCGGTATGTCCCCAGTCAAATGTACCAAAGGTATTGACACTCTCACCGCCCTTAAGTTCGGAAAGTACGCTGCAATAATACTCACTTTCTTTCATATGATCCAGATATGTTTTTTCACCGGTGGTGATGTAAAGTTCACAGGCCGCCCAGTAAAATTCATCACTTGCATCATCATCACCGTAAGGGCCGCCTCCGGGTGCATCCTCCATAGCGGCATACATATCCGGATGAGCAAGCGCCGCATCAAAAGCTTTTACAGCAGCATCAAGGCACTTACCGGAAAAAGCATCATCAATACCCTTCCAAAGCCTTGCACTCTGTGCCGCGCAGGCAGCCAGGTTCAGCGTTGCCGCGGTTGTGGGAGGATATACCACTCTGGGCTGGGGATCATCTGCGGGAGCAACGGCAAGACCTGTCCATTTTTCATCATGGAGCTTATGATAAGCCATGCCGTCATATTCTCCGCCATTTACCTGCATCTTAAGGATCCACTCCATCTCCCATCTTGTCTCATCGAGTATATCGGGATAGGAGTTGGAATTCTCCGGGATCAGCATCTTTCCGTCGGAAAAAACGGACTCTGTTCCGGAATAAAGAGCCAGTTCGTACATATTCTGCAAGAGCCATACGGATATACCGCCATTTACCACATATTTTCCGTGATCTCCGGCATCATACCATCCGCCGGTCCCTTCAACATTTTCCGAAGGGCCGTTATATCCCCAGACATTAAGCACCGTGCCGTTGTCATTCATATGACCGCCGCTTCTTGCAAGAGCCTGCGGATCTCCGGATGAGATATACTGACTCTCTATATCTATTCCGGACCTGTTCTGATAAAAGAAATTAAGCGAATCGTAGAGCATGGAAGAATACTCTGATGCAACACCTATCTTAAACTCCCGGGACTCTTTTCCGTCATCTGCAACAAGTTTATATATTCCGGGCTTATCCGCCTTGGAAAAATCAAGAATGTGAACCATATCTCCGGAATCTTCATCAAGCCCGAAGACCTCCGATTTTCCGGAATAAACTTCACTGCCGCTTTCATCCACAAGTGAAAACTTTATCTCTGAAGACGAATCGGACAAAAGAGTCGCCTTCTTTTCAAAATCAGCAAAATATCCAAGCTGGTTTGTAAGTATCCCGGCCCTTTCCCATTCGGGCTCAGGGACATAGTCATTCTCATCCGAAGTTTTATCCACAAGGCTCATATTATCGAATTCGATAACAGTCCCTGCAGGAAAACACACGCCGTTTGTATACTCTCCGTCACCGCCAAGATGGAATGCCCACTCGGCAACATCCAAAGACTGCGTCGCAGTAAAATCAAGATCCACGATCTTCCATTCATTTGCATTAATGCTTATCAGATCCCAGGTCGAGTCAAAATCGTAACCGTTTGACATATTATGCCAGATCTCCACATTTCCCTCGAGATTACCGATCTTGGTATAGTACCTTCCCGAATTGGAGGATCTCATTTCATAATGCACATGGTATGTATGTCCCGAAACGATCTTAAGACCCCTGTGCCGGAACTGACAATCCCATCTGTCCTCACCACCCGCGGATCTTCCACCGGGATTAATTATGGTGATCCTGTACACCCCGTCTTCTATCTCAAAATCCATTTTTCCGGTCATGGATTCCATGATATGCCAGGGAAGACCTTTCCCGTTATCAAAGTTATTTTCTCCCAGCTGTTCACCCGCTTTTACCCGCACAGTAAACAGCATGCAAACCGAAACTGTTATCTGAATAAACGCCAAAAGACAGGCGATAAAGCCTGTCTTTGATCTGTCGGATGTCTTAAACAAAACCCTCATAAAAGCTCCTTTGCGGCAAATCTTGTTGCCTCCACCATCGGTCTGTATTCTTTCCCGTTCTTGCCGTAATTGATCCTCCAGTCCAGCCTCCTAAGGCTTATGTCATCAACACAGGCAAAATAATCCATCAGATCCTTGAGACGTTTTCTGTGGTCTTCGGATATATCGGGGCATGAGATAAGAAGCTTCGAGCCTGCCTTTACGATCCTGTTAAGAATACAGTTCTCCGTATATTCTTCATAGATGCAGACCATCCGTCTCTTATCAACGGATCTGTCCCGAAGCGATGCATTCACATCCACCCTGCCTCTGATGGCACTTTCGGTGCTTGTTATCGTGACATAATCTTTTATAAGCCCTCTTTTCACCTGAAGTGTCAGACCTTCAGTGAGGATCTCTGCACACTCGTCCAGTGTCATGCTACGGAACTCCTTAATTTCTCACTCCACTTTGCAACTATGTCAGGATCATCAAACCAGTATTCCTGAAGAAGCGGGATCATCTCATATTCAACGATATTCTGAAGTGTCTCATCATCAGCGGACTTAAGATTTGAGAAATAGCTGTGTCCGACACAGAAACCTGCACCAAGTGCGGGATCGTCAGTAATGGCCTTGTTAAGCTCCTGAACACATGCAATAAGCGCATCGAACTTGGGGCTGTTGAAGGACTGACGGTATCTGATGAATCCGTCGGATTCGAAACCGGGCTGCATATCGAAGAATACGAATCTTCTGCGGAGCGCATAATCGATCATGGCGATACTGCGGTCTGCGGTATTCATAAGACCGATGATGTATATATTTCTGGGAACATTGAATCTTTCGCCGGAATACAGAAGCTGAAGTTCATTTCCTCTCTTATCGGGCTCTATAAGCATGAAGAGCTCACCGAATATACGGCTGACATTACCTCTGTTTATCTCATCGATGATGAAGAAATACTTGTTATCAGGATCTTCCTGTGCGGTACGGCAGAATTTATAGAACGCTCCTCTCTTGATATCAAAACCCGTACCTTTCTCGGAGGGTCTGAAGCCTTCGATGAAATCCTCGTAATTGTAGCTCTGGTGGAACTGGATCATCTCAACTCTCTCGGGATCCTTCTCACCCAGCATGGAATATGCAAGACGCTTTGCGGTAAATGTCTTACCTACACCGGGAGCACCCTCTATGATGATGTTCATCTTGTTTTCTACAAGCCTTACAAGTCTGTCGTACTGTTCAGGCTGCATGTAGACGTCCTTGAGGAAATCCTCCCTGCCGTAAGGAGGGTAGTTGATGGCAACTCCGTCCTCGGTACCCTGAACTTCTATTCCGAAAAGCGAATTGAGCTTCTCAACATAGTCGGTATAAGGTGTGATATCTGCAAGCATCTTAAGTGCGGACTGGAGGGGCATATCCCAGCTTCCGTTCTGTGTCCAGTCTACAAGTCTGAAATGCTTGTACTCATCATCGGGTGAATCATCGTAGATATAATCGGATTTGACGATACCGCGTCCAAGAATGGTATTGTCACCCTTTCTTACAAAAATGACATCTCCGGGCTTTATTCCGTTAACGAACTGGAATGCGGAGTATGATGAGTACTTGAAAGGCTTGGTGGGATCAATCTTGGCCATCATCGCCCTTCTTACCTCTTCCTGGGAATCATAACCTCTCAGATCTCCAAGCTGTCCCCATCTGACTGCCATTATCCCTTTTTTGAGGAATGCGTCCCATCTCTCGGAGAACTGTCCGGGAGCATACAGCCAGTATCTGACAGTATTTACATCCTCATCCGGAAGACCTGAGCCCTTGGAAAAATTCTTTGATTTTGTATCTTTTTTAACGGGGGAAAGCGATGCTTCCCATGCCTGATAAACAAGCTCCGGAATACTCTTAAAAGGACATCTGTCCGTCTGCATAAATGCGTAGATCTTGTCAAGTATTCCGAAATAGTTGGCTGAAGGAATATCATCAACGATCTCGGGGAAGGAAGCAACCTCCTCATCAGTCAGAATGCCGGACCTGAAAAGATATGATTCAACTGTGTAATCAAGGGGCATGAAAACATTGGGAGCCATCCAGTAGAGACCCTTTGTGATCTTGATGTTTCCGTTACCCTTTACCTTGAGACATATATCGAAGGACTCCGCAAGTGTCTGGCGGTTCATGGGAGTCGGAGAATTGGCATAATTAAGGGCATTTTCAAAGAATGTCCAGAGACGGTCGATATCATTCATATCTCTCTGGTCATTGAATCTGTAGAAAGTCGTATCAAGCTCGGTAAGAACGGGAATGCTGTCAAAATTCGAAGGCACCTCCGCACCAACGCCAAGAGAGATGGCAAGACCGTTCATTATCTTGATCCTGTTTTCCACAGGCATTGAAAGTCTGTTAAAAAGACCAAAGACGGTAAAAGGATCCAGATCGAAAAGCTCATTATAAAGCTCAAGTATGGGCATTGCGATATTAGCCTTCGCATATGTGCTCTTAAGTCTTTCAACCAGCTCTCTCCTGTCATTTTTGTACCTGAGCAGAGCCGTGGACATAGCCCAGTAATAATTGATCCAGTCAAGATTCATGTTCCCCATAATTTCCTCCGTTGATGTAAGAATCTTATATTCTTTAAACTTCCGCTTTTACGTCTTTATAGTCAATGGGCGGAAGAGAAAAATACTGCTTGTTGCGGATCATTTCCTCCTTGGTATCAAGGCACTCCTTGATAACATTGCTTATATCGAGAAATTCAGCCACAAGGGCAGGATCGAACTGCAAGCCGCTGCTTTCGGCGATCATTGTCATTGCCTTCTCATGGGAAAAAGGCTCCTTGTAAGGGCGGCGGCTTGTCAGTGCATCATACACATCCACAATACTCATGATACGGGCAACAAGAGGGATCTCCTCACCCTTAAGTCCTTCCGGATAACCGGTACCGTCCCATCTTTCATGATGATACCTTGCCATGAGCGACGCAATATGCGCAAAATCCTTATCCGGTATCCTCTCCTCAAGATATGAAAAAAGCTCTCCGCCGATAACAGGGTGCATCTTCATGGCATCAAATTCACTCTCGGAAAGGGATGCGGGCTTCTGAAGAACGCTGTCTCTTATGGCTATCTTGCCCACATCATGAAGAGGGGCACAGCGGCACGCTTTTTTTACAAGAGCATCGGGAAGCTCCGCCCTGTATTGGGGCATGTTCTTAAGGTGCTCTATAAAGGCGTTAAAATAAATGGATGTATTCTTAAGATGTCCTCCGGTGACTCCGTCCCTGGATTCCACAAGACCCGCAAAGGAAACGGCGATCAGATCGTACATCTGCTCCATTTCCGATATCTTTCTTGCAACGCTTTCCTCAAGATTCCTGCGGTAAGCGGCAAGCTCTATCTGGGTCTCTATACGCTTCTTCATTACAGGGCCCACAAAAGGCTTGGTGATATAGTCCACAATACCCTTGTTAAAGCCCTCCACCTCCACATCAGCACTGGTGTCGGCAGTAAGGAAAATGACCGGGATCTCTTTATATGCGGGAGTTTCCTTAAGGATCTTTAACATCTCCATACCGTTCATTCCCGGCATGATAAAGTCAAGAAGGATAAGATCCGGGATCACTTCCTTCAGGATCTTAAGACCCTCTTCTGCGGAAAGAGCCTCGTAAAGCTCATATGTATCCTCTAAAACAGTACGTGCTGCGGCATGATTAAGTGCCACGTCGTCTATCATAAGTATACTTTTGCGTTTTTCCATAAAGCACTCCGTATCACCGAGGTTATATGACCATGTCTTAAAAATTTTACCAAAATCCGAGGTTTTTTTAAAGATTTTTTGTCATTATTTGATGAAAAAAAGGGAAAAAAAAGAGCCCGCCCCCGCATACCGGAAGCAGGCTCACAAAAGCTTATTTTCGCTCAAAAAGCGTCTCTTTGCAGGAAACAACCTTATCGGCAAGACATACTATCCAGGCCTCCCTGCTCCTTGGGATCCTTGTCAGATTAAGAGGCCACATATGGCACCAGATTATATGCTCCTCATTTTTATTGAGATCAAAATATTTACGGGCATTTTCAAGTGCTTTATCAGCATGATGATATCCGTGAAGCTTGCCCTCATCGTCAAAATCATGCCAGTCATAAAGATAAAAATCATGGAGCATGGCGCCCTTAAGAAGAGTCTTTTTGTCGGAATGGAGATGAAATCTCTTGTCAATACGGTAACTGAGTCCGGCGACCGACTTACAATGCTGATAAGTGGAGATCTTTCCGTGCTGGATATACTTCTTCATCTCCTGAACGCGTGCTGATCTCTTGATATCCTTAAGGGTTTCCCTGATTATTCTCTTGTCTTCTTTTGAGATTATATTTTTCATATGATTTACGTGTTTTTTATTATATAATAAATAACCGGTTTGACAATAATGAAAAAAATACTCGGATTTTTGAAAAAAGAATTAATGCTTTCGGTATCAGTCGTCGCGGCCATCGTCTCGCTTTTCATCACTCCGCCGTCTGCTGACCTGATCAAAAATGTCGACTGGCATACTCTCGGCACGCTTTTTATGATGCTTTGCGTGCTGGAAGGTTTTAAAAGAGAGAATATCTTCAGACCTCTTCTCCTTTGGTGTACCCGTTTTAAAACGATGTGCTCTTTGTCTCTTTTCCTGATATTCGGTGTGTTTTTTACCTCCATGTTCGTAACAAACGACGTTTCCCTTATCATCTTCGTTCCCCTTACCATGATACTTTTCAAGGGAGCCGGCAGGGAAAAATATATCCTTCCCGTAATAACACTTGAAAACATCGCGGCAATAAGAGGGTCATTGCTGATGCCCTTCGGAAGCCCGCAAAATCTCTTCTTTTACGGAAGATTCGGTATATCCGCATTGGATTTCATTATCATGATGGCGCCCCTTGCAGGTATTTCGGCGCTGCTTCTTATCGTTTTTGTACTTATGCTTTACAGAAAAGAGTTAAAAGAAAGCTACAGTGCGGATATAAAACACATTACGGACGATTGGGAAAACAGATTCAGAATAAGAAGAATATCCTACATTGCACTGTTTCTGATGGTGCTTGCGGTGATAGTCACAAGAACGGACTACTGGATGTGGGCAGCCGGCATAGTTGTTGCCGTGATATTTATCGTAAACAGAGAATTGTTTAAGCATGTGGATTACGTGCTCATCATCACATTCTTCTGCTTCTTTATTTTCTCGGAGAGCATTGCGGCATCCCCTGCGATCTCATCTTTTTTGTCAAAGGCCGTAGCGGGACACGAATACGTGTGGATCCTGGCTCTCAGCCAGATAATATCAAACGTCCCGTCATCCATCGTGCTCTACCCGTTCTCGGCAAACAATACAGCTCTTATCTACGGTGCAGACACAGCGGGACTCATATCTCTTATAGGTTCCCTTGCATCCGTTATCAATTACAGGATCTACGTACGGGAATACCCGGGTAAGGGAAAAGCCTTCATAAAAACCTTCACCCTTATCAGTTGGGCATTTTTCGCAATCGTCGTCATTCCGGGATATCTGCTCAGCAGGATGTAACAGATTTTTTTCTTACAGAACAAACTCAGAGATCAGCCTTCCTATCCTTCCGATATCAACCTGACCCTTAAACTCAAAGGTTGCGGTAAATCCGTTTGAAAACATGATGAAAAGTTCGGAATCGGAGACTATCTCTATAAGCCCCGGTGTCTGGATGGAAAAATACTGTATCTTGGAATAGGGCATCACACTGAAGGACTTTCTTTTGCCTGTTATACCCTGGACATCTATGGCGATAATGCGCTTATTCGTCATAACAAGCTGGTCCCTTATGGTCTGAAAAGCAAAGATGATATCTTCTCCGTTTACAAGAAGTCCCTGAACCTCTGCCCTTACATTTTCAACTTCGATGGGCTTTAAATTAAATACGCTGTTCTGATTAAAATTTATGGCCATTTTGATTCCTTTCAGTTCTCAATCGTGTTTACGGGTTTTTTCACAACTACCGTATAACCCTCGGCTCCATATACGCCGTTCATAAAATCCCTGAGCAAAAGTTCCGCATTCTCACCTGCTTTGTCAAGTATTCCCCTGTCGATGGCATTCTGCTTTTCTTCGATCTCTATGGAGGAAATATCCCCTGCAAGTGTCGAGACCGAAATGCGGTTAATGGGACT
>ODAI013186762.1_pt1 | contig 20862 bp, 15 predicted proteins | sample 1539321 | NCBI WGS metagenome assembly ODAI01 (sample SAMN02144231, study PRJEB22623) | gut metagenome | biome: sheep rumen | host: Ovis aries | place: New Zealand
ATACGGGAACGGCTATCATCCACGGCGAGAAAGGTCAGCAGGTATGGACGGGCTATCAGGACGAAGAGGCACTGTCCTTGGGCGTGTATAAAACGTACACCGAGGAGAATCTGCGCTATAGTCAAAACGCTCCGCTGAGCATGTACGAGGAGGTCAACACCAAGTGCAACCTGCCGGCACAGATTGATATTGAGGCGACGGAGGGCATGGAGTACCGTTTTCTGTGCGTGACGAAGGGCGGCGGTAGTGCCAACAAGACCTACCTGTATCAGGAGACGAAAGCGCGTATCCAGAACCCCGGCACGCTGATTCCTTTCCTTGTGGAGAAAATGAAGAGCTTGGGCACCGCCGCATGCCCTCCATACCATATCGCTATCGTCATTGGCGGCACATCGGCAGAGAAGAACCTGCTCACCGTCAAACTGGCATCCACGCATTACTACGACGAGTTGCCTACAACGGGTGACGAAACAGGTCGCGCTTTCCGTGACGTGGAGTTGGAGAAACTGTTGCTGCAAGAGGCATATAAGATTGGACTGGGAGCACAGTTCGGCGGCAAGTACATGGCACACGACGTGCGCGTGGTGCGTCTGCCCCGCCATGGTGCCAGTTGCCCCATCGGTTTGGGCGTAAGTTGCTCGGCAGACCGTAACATCAAAGCCAAGATCAATAAAGACGGTATCTGGATTGAGAAAATGGACGATAATCCGGGCTCGCTGATACCGGCTGAACTGCGTCAGGCTGGCGAAGGTGACGCAGTACGTATCAACCTGAACCAACCGATGGCGGAAGTATGCAAAATACTGACAAAATACCCCATAGGTACGCGCCTCTCGCTGAATGGCACGATTATTGTCGGAAGAGACATTGCACATGCCAAACTGAAGGCACGGTTGGATGCCGGCGAAGGGATGCCGCAGTACATGAAGGACCATCCCATCTACTACGCAGGTCCCGCCAAGACCCCGGAAGGCATGGCTTGCGGTTCGATGGGGCCGACCACTGCCGGACGTATGGATCCGTATGTGGATGAGTTCCAGGACCATGGCGGCTCGATGATTATGCTGGCGAAGGGTAACCGCTCGCAGGCAGTGACCGACGCCTGCAAGAAACATGGCGGTTTCTACTTGGGCTCTATCGGTGGTCCGGCTGCCATTTTGGCGCAGAACAACATCAAGAGTATCAAGTGCTTGGAGTACCCCGAGTTGGGCATGGAGGCGATTTGGCAGATTGAGGTGGAGAACTTCCCCGCGTTCATTCTGGTCGATGACAAGGGCAATGATTTCTTCAAGCAACTGAAACCGTGCGAAGGATGCACGATAATGAAATAATTAGTAAGAATTGGCAAAGGGTAAGAAAGACATATGGCGACGCCTGCGGACGAAACACCGCGTGGATGTGATAAACGAAGAGACGCAGGAAAAACGGATTCGTTTGCGTCTGTCACTGATGAACCTCATCGGTCTGTTTGTTGCTGCGTTGGTGGTGTCTTTCTTCCTCTTGGCGCTGATTATCTGGGGCACGCCCCTGAAAAACTACCTGCCGGGCTACAACGAGAACATCAAGCAGGACCTTGTCAGACAGACATACCGCCTGGACTCGCTGCAGAACGAGATGGACTTGCAGGCAGTGTACCTGAAATCCATCCGCGATGTGGTGAGCGGCAATGTCCATTCCGACTCCGTCCAACAATTAGACTCCATGGCAATAAGCCAGAAAGAGGCGCTGATGGCGGAACGGTCCGAGTTGCTGGAAACCTTCAAGCAAGAGTACGAAACGCGCGAGAAGGACAACCTGATGCTGTTCGACCAAGCCGTCTCGTACCACGTCCACACGTTCTTCAGACCATCCAAAGGTGTTGTTATCAAACCTTTCAACCCGAAAGAGGGACAATACAGCATCGAGGTGAACACGCAGTCGGATGCCAGCGTAGCCGCCACTCTGACGGGCACCATCGTGTATGAAGACTACGTGCCGAACGAAGGATGGATGCTCATCATACAGCACGATGCCGAATACCTGAGCATGTACTACCACCTGCTCAAGCCTTTCAAACAGGTGGGTGCAAGTGTGCAGGCGGGCGAAACAATCGGGTTGGTGGCACAGGAGACGATGGCATTCGAGTTGTGGCAACACGGCTTGCCCATCAATCCGGAAGAAGTGGTGATATTCAATTAAGAATTAAGCATTGAGAAATAAAAAGAAACTTGCCATATTAGGTTCCACCGGAAGCATCGGCATGCAGACGTTGGATTTGGTGCGGGCGAACCCCGACCTGTTTGAGGTGTATGCCATCTGCGCGAACACCTCGGTGGACAAACTTATCAGTCAGGCGCGTGAGTTTCACCCCGAGGTGGTGTGCATTGCCGACGAAAGCCGTTACGAGCAGCTGCGTGACGCACTGCAAGACCTGCCTATGAAAGTGTGGTCGGGTGCCGACTCTATTGCCGAAATGGTCACGTTCCCCTCTATTGACATTGTCGTTGCCGCGATGGTAGGCTACGCGGGTTTGCGTCCCACGATGGAGGCTATCCGTGCCGGCAAAACCATTGCCTTGGCGAACAAAGAGACGCTGGTGGTGGCGGGTGAACTGATTTGCAGTTTGGCACAGCAATACCATGCGCCCATCCTGCCCGTGGACAGCGAGCACTCGGCAATCTTCCAGAGTCTGGCGGGCGAGCAGGGCAACGAGATTGAGAAAATCCTACTCACATGCAGTGGCGGTCCTTTCCGCACATGGACGAAAGAGCAAATCGGTCGCGCCACTGCCGCCGATGCACTGAAGCACCCCAACTGGCAAATGGGGGCGAAGATTACCATCGACTCGGCGTCGTATATGAACAAAGGGTTCGAGGTGATTGAAGCCAAATGGCTGTTCGGCGTGGACGTGGACCGCATACAGGTGTTGGTTCACCCGCAGTCTATCATTCACTCGGCGGTTCAGTTCCGCGACGGTGCCGTCAAAGCACAATTGGGCGCGCCCGACATGCGTCTGCCTATCCTATACGCCCTCACTTACCCCGAGCGTATCTCTGCCGACCTGCCACGCCTGGACCTGTTCAAGACGAGCAACCTGACGTTTGAGGCGCCTGACACTGAGCGGTTCCCGTGCTTGGGGCTCGCCTATCAAGCCGCAGCCCGTGGGGGTAACGTGCCCTGCATTATGAATGCCGCCAACGAGGTGGTGAACCTGGCGTTCCGCGAGGCGAAGATTCCTTTCCTGCGTATGGCAGAGGTCATTGAAGCCACCATGGACAAAGCCACGTTTATCGCCAAGCCCACGTACGAAGACTACGTATCTACCGACACCGAGGCAAGACGCATCGCAGCCGAAATGATTGGTTAGTTCCACCCTCCCCGTCAATAAATCGCAAATCGTAAATCGTAAAGTATAATGTCAATCCTTATCAGAGCACTACAATTCATACTGAGTCTCAGTTTCCTGGTAATGATCCACGAGCTGGGGCACTTCGCCTTTGCGCGCTTGTTCGGCGTGCGGGTAAACAAGTTCTATATGTTCTTCAACCCCAAACGCTCTATCGTCCGGTTGAAGAAAATCAACGGCAAATGGCAGGTGCGTTTCTTTGCAGAGAACGTCATTGAAAACCAAAAAGTAGCAATGGACGCCAACGGCAACCCCCTGCTGTGGGAAGACGACCCGGACGAGAAAGTGCGCCGCCGCTATGAGAAGAAAGAAGCCCTCACCGCCGAGGAGTGGGACGAGATCGAAGAGAAATACAATTTCGGGCGGAAAATCACCCGCCGGCAGGGGCATCCCAAGTTCACTATCATCGAGCCGGAGGACCTGCCTTTGCTGGACGATGACGATTGGCGCAAATACCCCGAGACGACCGAATGGGGTATAGGATGGGTGCCGTTGGGCGGTTATTGCGCCATCGCCGGAATGGTGGACGAGACGACCACTGCCGACCGGTTGGGCTCGGAGCCGCACCCGTGGGAATATCGTGCGCAGCCTACATGGAAACGGCTGCCTATCATCACCGGCGGCGTGTTGGTCAATTTCCTCGGCGCAATGATTATTTACAGCGCTGTTTTCCACCATTGGGGACAAGACTACATGCCGCTGGAGAGTGCCACTTACGGCATGCAGTTCTCCGACGTCATGTTGTCGGAAGGTTTCGCGCAGGGTGACAAAATCATCAAGATTGGCGACCGCGTGCCCGACAGCCGCGCCGACCTGGTTAACTGGATGGTAGTGGACGGCGAGCACGATATACAAGTGCTGCGCGGGACGGACACCGTACGTCTGACACTGTCCGAAGGATTCGAGCGCAAGATTCTTGCCGATCAGGGCACTACTTTCTGCGATTTCCGTTTCCCGTTTGTGGTGAAAGACCTCATTCCAGAAGGACCCGCCGCAAAGGCACTGATGATGGCAGGCGACAGCGTCATCGCCGTGGGCGGCAAACCCTGCTACATCTACCAGGATGTGGTGCAAGAACTGAGTCTGCATGCCCTTGACAGTGTGGACATCACCTACATCCGTGCCGGCGAGACCCGGACGGCGCGCGTCTTTTTGGGTGACGAGGCGAAGTTGGGAGTTTATCCCAAAATGCCAGCCGAGTTCCTCGCTATCAAGCACATAGACTATAATGTACTGGAGGCCGTTCCAGCCGGTATTCATTACGGCTGGGAGACGCTTGCCAACTATGTGAAGCAGTTCCGATTGGTTTTCACCAAGGAGGGCGCGCAGTCGCTGGGCGGTTTTGCTGCCATCGGCTCGCTGTTCTCACCCGTATGGGATTGGCACAGTTTCTGGCTGATGACGGCGTTCCTTAGTATCATCCTTGCTTTCATGAACATTATCCCCATCCCCGGATTGGACGGAGGACACATGTTCTTCGTATTATGGGAAATGATTACGGGCAGAAAACCCGGCGACAAGTTCCTCGAGATTGCCAACAACATCGGGTTCTACCTCTTATTGGCATTGCTGATTTACGCCAATGGCAATGATATTCTGAAACTGTTCATGCACTGATAATATGCAAGACTATTTTGTACATGACAGCGCCTATGTGGACGAAGGATGCGTGATTGGAGCCGGCACCAAGGTGTGGCATTTCTGTCACCTCATGCGCGGATGCACGCTGGGCGAGAACTGCAATATAGGGCAGAATGTGGTGATTGCCGAGGGCGTCACATTGGGCAACGGTTGCAAGGTACAGAACAACGTCAGTATTTATCAGGGAGTGACCTGCGAGCAGGATGTGTTCCTCGGACCAAGCATGGTGTTCACCAATGTGCTCAATCCACGTGCAGCCGTCAGCCGCAAAGCCGAGTACCGCCCTACTCTGCTCCGCCGCGGAGTGACCGTAGGAGCCAACGCCACCATCGTCTGCGGGCACACGTTAGGCGAGTACTGCATGATTGGTGCCGGAGCGGTGGTGACGAAAGATGTGCCACCATACGCCCTCATGGCTGGCGTTCCCGCCAAGCAAATGGGTTGGGTCAGCCGGCACGGAGAGCGGCTGTTGTTCGACAGGGAAGGTCACGCCACCTGTCCCGCCACCGGCGAACAGTATGTTTTGCAAGAAGGGAAATGCCTGTATATAGCATGAGACAAGAACCATAAGATAACCATAAGATGACCATAAGATAACCATAAGATGACCGAGAGATGACCGGGAGATGACCGAGAGATGAAACGACTATCATTATACCTGTTTTTGACGACAAACCTGTTGTTGTCCGCACTCATGCTGAACGCGCAGAACTGCACGGTCAATGGGTATGTGAGTGACGCCGGCTCAGCTGAACGCCTGATTGGCGCCGCGGTCATGGATACCCTCTCCCGCCAGGGGGCTGTGACCAACACGGCCGGTTTCTTCACCCTCACTCTCCCAAAAGGCCGTCACGTACTGCAAGCCTTCTACGTAGGACACCATCCCTCCAAGCCGGTAATCCTGGATTTACAAAGCGACACACTCGTCTCCATTATCCTGCAGAGCAACACTCGTCTGGAAGAAGTCACGGTCGTGGGGCACCAATCCATCTCCGGTCCGCAGTCGGCACAGATGTCTGCCATCGAGGTGCCCATCTCGCAAATCAAGGGCATTCCCTCATTGGGCGGAGAAAGCGACATACTGAAAGCCATTCAACTACTGCCCGGGGTGCAGTCAGGCAGTGAGGGCACTACAGGCATCTACGTACGCGGTGGAGGACCGGACGAGAACTTGATTCTGCTGGACGGCGTGCCACTATATAACGTGAGTCACCTGATGGGGTTCTTCTCCGTCTTCAACGCCGATGCCGTGAAGAACGTCACCCTGTACAAGGGCAATTTTCCCGCACGCTATGGCAGCCGGCTCAGTTCCGTCATCGACGTACGCCAGAACGACGGTAACGCCACCGGCTACCACGGCAACCTCACGGTCGGACTGCTATCCGCAAAAATCAGTCTGGAGGGACCAATATATTGGAACAAGCGTGACTGGCAACGCTTCGGTGCGGGCGACACGGTACGGGCTAAGACGACCTTCAATTTCTCCGCCCGACGCACCTACTTCGACCTCTTCACCGCTCCGCTTATTGCGCTGGTCGCCAAGGTGGGGGCGGACATCAACGCCACCGGAGGGTACTATTTCTATGACGTCAATGCCAAGTTGTGCCACACTTTCTCCGAAAACGACCGTCTGTCCGCCTCGTTCTACTCTGGCGATGATGTCATGTACCTGCGATACGCCTTCGACGATCTGTTTGCCATGGGAGAGAACACCAACGGCAACCTGAACATGCGCATGGGTTGGGGCAACTTGGTGGCAGCCGCCAACTGGGAACACCGCTACAACAGCCGCCTGTTCTCCAACACACAAGTGGCGTTCACCCGATACCGCTACCACTTGGGGGAAAACCTGCATCAGGACTACGACTATTGGGACGAGGAGGATGTGAAGCACCACTCTGTTTTCGACCAATCCATGGGCTACGACTCGCACATATACGACGTAAGCGCCAACACCAATTTTGAGTTCACGCCTAACAGCCGCCACACGCTCAACTATGGTGCCGAGTTCATTTATCACCAGTTTCAACCTTCGGTGACAAACTTCTTCGTTGCCGACCTGGGCAGCGGCATACCTTTCCGGCTGGACACTACCGTCATCGGCGGCAAACTGATGCGCGGCTACGAGGCGACACTCTATGTGGAGGATAGTTACACGCCATGGTCGTGGTTGAAACTGAACATGGGTCTGCGTGGCAGCCTGTACCATACGGGAGGCAAGACTTACCCATCGTTGGAACCGCGTGTAGGCATGCGTGCACTAATCACCAAAGACCTGGCTTTCAAGGCAAGTTACAGTTACACCTCGCAGTACGTACACCTGCTCAGCAACACCAGTATATCGCTGCCCACCGACCTGTGGGTGCCCGTCACGGAGAACATCCCACCCATGCATGCCATGATTGCTGCCGCCGGACTCTCATACGACCTGTTCGGACAAGTCGAACTGTCGGTGGAGGGGTACTACAAACGTATGAAGAACCTCATTGAGTACAAGGACGGCGCCACTTTCTTTGGTACCAGTACCGGTTGGGAGGAGAAAGTGGCAGTGGGTGATGGTTGGAGTTACGGCGTTGAGGTGCTGCTGCAGCGCAAGGTCGGACCCGTCACCGGATGGATCGGCTACACTTGGAGTCGCACTATGCGCCTGTTCAACCGCCCCGGGCAGGAAATCAATTTCGGCAAGCCGTTCCGCGCCAAATATGACCGCGAGCACGACCTCAGTGTCACGCTCCAGTACGAGGTCAACAAGAAAGTGGACCTGTCTGCCACCTTCGTATATGGAACAGGGCAGCGTGCCACACTTGGTACACAAGTCTATCATGACCCCACTGTTGACATATACGATGACTACTCCGCCACACAACACCGCGTCATCCGCGAGAGGAACAACTACGTCATGCCCGACTACCATCGGCTGGATATTGGCGCCAATTTCCACATCCCGCACCACAAAAGCGGAGACCCGTCCCTCTCCAAAGCGGGTTGGCTCAAAAACGCCGAACACCAAGTGTACGTGGGTGTATATAATGTTTATTGCCGCATGAACCCCTACATGTTGTACGAAAGCGGGGGGAAGTTGTACCAAATAAGCCTCTTCCCCATACTGCCCAGTATTAGTTACAACTTCAAGTTTTAACTGTCAGAATCGATACTTTTTTATAAAAAAGTGGCAGCAAAACACGTCCGGCAACGACACTGTGGCATGGTTTTTGTACTATAAATATTGCGTCACTTTACATTCTTGTGACTTGTTTTTACCCTCGCGGTAAAAAAAGGGGCTGTTTGGTTTTGACAGCAGGTAGAATGGGTGTGTAAGCATGCAGAGCGCGCGTCGGCGGCTCTATAATCTCGCAGACGAACAATTAATTGGCGAAACTTCTTACGCTCTCGCTGCTTGATTGAAGTACAGTAGATCAGCTTATTTCGGCACAAGGTGCTGAAACGGGACATCGCTCCGATGCCGTCTCTTCGAGGCGTTCGGACACAGCGGTGCAAGAATATCGAAGATAGCCGGAGCCGGCTGCGAGGCGCTGGTGACAATGTAGCAGATAAGCCGATGGTTGGTGGCTTGGGTCTTGCCATCGGACGAAAATGAAGGCCAAGATAAGCATGTAGAAAGCATACGTATTCCTTGTTTGGACGAGGGTTCGACTCCCTCCAGCTCCACTCGCATCTGGCGTGGCTATTGTTGCATAGTATTGGGTATCTGCCTCGTGTCCGCACAATGAAACTATGTCCGCCACGCTCTCTTCTGTCGAGACTGCTTCGTTGGTCTCTTAGGAATTCAAAATTACAAGAAAAAGACTATTGATGACAAAAAAAATTATACTCTTTATATATATTTGTGTTTGCACGTGCACGCTGGTGGCACAAGAAGCAACCACCCTGCCCGAGGGACTGCGGTTCGAGATTCATAACGACACGCTGTTCGTGGTGTCTGAAAGTGAGGGAGGCATGCCGCACCATGTTGTCTTTCAGTTAGTGGACCGCCCTAATATCTACCGACGCATCTACAACGACGAAACAGACGACCTCATGGAGGATCACCCCGCAGACGACATTTACAAGAGTATCTGGACGCGGGAACACGTCAACCCCTACCAATTGCCCATTGACTCTATTCAGGACTCCACTGTCATCGACTTGTCGGGATTCTCTTTACCGGTTCCGGGATATATTACCAGTAAGTTCGGACCCCGCCGATACCGCTACCACTACGGGGTGGACCTCAAGTTGCAGACAGGCGACTCCGTCCGCAGTGCTTTCGATGGACAGGTACGTATAGTGGGCTGGGACCCACGGGGTTACGGACACTATGTAGTCATCCGCCACAACAATGGTTTGGAAACAGTTTATGGGCACCTGAACACACCTCTGGTGGACGAGGACATGCGTATCTACTCGGGCGAAGTAATCGGTTTGGGAGGCAACACCGGACGCTCCACAGGTCCGCACCTCCACTTCGAGTTCCGCTACTTGGGCAATGCTTTCAATCCCGAACTGATAGTTGATTTCACGCAGGGCACTTTGCGCGACTCAACCTACCTGATTACCAAGAACGGATCGTTCTACCACAAAATGCAGGCACAGCACAAAGCCTCTGCTGGCGGAAATCAAGGCGGCTCCGCTAAGTATTATACGGTAAGAAAAGGCGATACACTGGGAGCCATCGCCCGACGGAACAATACCACAATACGCAAACTGTGCCAACTGAACGGCATCAAAGAAACGACCATCCTCCGAATCGGACGAAAGATACGGATTAGGTAGGATTCAAAAGGTTTCAAGGGTTCAGAGTCTCACTCCCCTCTTTTTCGAAGTCCGTCAGCTGCTTGCGGCAATAGTCGATGAGCCGCTGCGCTTCCGATGCTTTTTGTTTGTACTCTTCCATACCAACAGCACCAAAGGATGCCATTTCTTTGGTTAGCGCCTCTATCCTTGCAACCGCTTCGTCATATGATAGTTGTTTTTCCATAACAGTCTGTATTTGTTGGATACCTGTCGAGACAGGTCCTAAAGGACTATTATTCCTCATCCGAGAAGTGCACCAGTACACGCCGGTAGGAATTGAATATCTTCGATTTACTTACGAAACCCAGATAGTGCTTGTCATCGTCGGTCACAGGCAGGTTCCATGCGCCCGTGTCCTCAAAGACCTGCATCACTTTCTCCATGGGCATGCTACTGTTCAGCACAGCAGGAGGGGATGTCATCAGTTGACCCACAGTAAAACGTTTGTACAACCGGGGTTGGAACATGATATTCCTGACCTCGTCCAGCAAGAGCACACCCTGCAGCTTGCCATCACTGCTCACAACGGGAAAAACATTGCGTTTACTCTTGGCAATCACCCTGCATAGTTGCCCCAACGTCATTTCCGGACCAAGTTGCACCAGATCGGTCTCAAGCACACTATCCATTTTAAGCAATGTAAGCACCGAGTGGTCTTTATTATGCGTGAGGAGCTCGCCTTTCTGCGCCAGACGCATGGCGTAAAGCGAGTGAGGCTCAAACAACATAATAGTCAGATATGACGCCAGCGCCACAATCATTAGGGGCAAAAACAAATGGTAACCACCCGTCAACTCTGCTATCAGGAAGATACCTGTCAAGGGCGCATGCATCACGCCTGACATCAAACCCGCCATCCCCACCAAAGCGAAGTTGGACTCCGACACACTCAGACCGGTGAGGTTAATCAACCGCGCCACTATAAAACCTGTCAGACAACCTACGAACAGCGAAGGGGCGAAAATACCACCTACTCCACCGCCACCGTTGGTCGCCACAGAGGCAACAATCTTAACCAACACGATCAAGGAGAAATACAGCAACACCACCCACGAGGACATACCCAAACCTGCCAAAGGCGAACGAGAAAGGTCGGTCAAAGAGTCGCCATTCAACAAACGGATAATAACATCGTAACCTTCGCCATACAGTGGCGGGAAAACAAAAATCAACACGGATAGTGTCAAACCGCCCACCACCACCTTTGCCCACCATGGAGTGACATATTTCTTCATTGCCAGTTCCAGGCGGTTCATTCCACGGGTAAAATACAACGACACCATTCCGCACACAAGTCCTAACAACAAGTAGAAAGGTATTCGTTCAATCGTAAACGCCTCATAGTGTAGCAGGGCGAACATGGGTTCTGTTCCCGACAAGGCATACGACAATGCCGTTGCCGTGACGGACGACATGAGCAAAGGACCAACTGACGCCATCGTCAGATCCATCATCAGTACCTCGAGGGTAAACACCAAACCGGCAATGGGCGCCTTGAAAATACCACCTATAGCACCCGCCGCACCACAACCAATCATCAACATCATGGTTCTCTGGTTCAAACGGAAAGATTTTGCCAGGTTGCTGCCAATCGCAGCCCCCGTCAGAACGATTGGAGCCTCGGCACCGACAGAACCGCCAAAACCAATCGTCACACCCGAACCTACTATACTGGACCACATGTTATGCGACTTGATGATAGATTTGCGCTGGGAGATGGCATAAAGGATTTTCGTAATACCATGACTGATATCGTCCCGCACAATATAACGTACAAACAACGCCGCCAAAGCAATGCCAATCGTTGGGGTCACCAACAGCCAGTAGGACACCTCTCCATTCGTCAGGTAGGTGTTTATTCCCAGACGAATAAGTTCTATCAGTGACTTCAGGATGAAACTGGCAAGGGCGGTGAACACTCCCACAAAGAAACTGAGCAACAATACCAATTGTTTCTCCGGCACATGTTCTTCGCGCCACGCCACCAAACGGTCTAATATTTTCGTATTATCTGACACTAATGACTTAAATGACTAAATATGTAAATGATTAAATGTGTAAATGATTAAATGTATAAATGAATTGGTTGTTCACTTCGTCTCTTTCCGGGTCATGAAACCAGCCGTACTTATTGAAGTACTGACAAGCGGAGCGCATGTGTATCCACATCAGTCGAAGGCTCGAGTATGAAGCGCGCCGGAAATCATGACTTATTGTCACGTTCGGATAGAAAAGGGTCTGCCCTACTCTGTGCAGACGGCGGGTGAGGTCGATGTCCTCGCAGTAAAGGAAAAAACGCTCGTCGAACAAACCGGCTTGCTGCAAAGCACCTGTCCTGCACATAAGGAAACAACCGGACAGTGCCGGGACGTTCATGATATGATCGTATCCCGTGTGTTGCAGTTCGTAGCGGGCATTACGCTTGCGGATGAACACTTCGGGCAGGAAACGCCTGCCTAACAAGTCGATGGGGGTAGGTAACAATTTGCACAGGCGCTGCGGCTTACCCGTCGGGAATTGCACATTGGGCATCAGACACGCCACTTCGGAATGACCGGCAAGGTAAGTGAGCATTTCATGTACGTTCTCGGCAGAAAAAATAATATCGGAGTTCATAATCAGATGAAAAGGAACACCCGCCTTTATGGACTCGCGAATGGCGACATTGTGTCCCCTTCCGAAACCGATGTTAGAGCCACTGAAAATATACATTATACGTTCATTCTCAACCGGCAGTTGCATCTGACCTTCAGAGTTGTCTATCAAGTAGATACGATTTACCTCATCCGCCTGAAGCAGCACCGACAACACATTGTTCAGTTCCGCCACAGGAGTGTGGTACATCACTATCGAGACATTCAACTTCATTCCCGAATCATCTATATCTCTCTGCATATTATTTTCGTATCACCTGCACTTCGTTGTTCAGTCCCAACTTGATTATACCGGACGGTTTCGAGGGAGTGCGGTCATTGCGCCGGAAATGACAAATGTAGTCCACGCCGGAAAGAATCTCGTCTGTAATCTCATCGAACGTACGAGCAGCGGGTGAGCCGCTTAGGTTGGCAGATGTGCTGACCACGGGATGTCGCAATTGTGCACAAAGTGCCTTGGAGAACGGTTCTTGCGTGATACGGATTCCCAAACTGCCGTCCTCCGCCAATAAATTGGGAGCCACATTCTTTGCGCCCGGGTAGATAATAGTCAAGGGCTGAGGAGCCTCCACATCGTCCATCTCAGAGTCAGAGTTATCCTCGCATGCCAACAAATCCCATGCGATGGCAGGCACTTGTGTGACGTAGCCCTGTATCTTGCCGGGGGCGTCAAGCAGGCAAAGCATCGCCTTAGCATCTGCACGCTTTTTCAGGCGGTAAATCCGCTCCACCGCCTCTGCATTGGTGGCGTCACAACCTATCCCCCAAACAGTGTCGGTGGGATAAAGGATAATACCTCCTTCGCGCATTACACGGACCGCTTCTTGCAAGTCCTCTTTACTATATCGTTCGGTTGTCTTGTTCATGACTACTGTTCCCAAAAATAACTTAACTGCACAGGCCCTACAAAAAAAGCAGTAACCTTCACGACTGCAAAGTTACTGCTTTTTTTTCAATTATGCAAATAAAAAAGGAAAAAAGTGCAAAGCGCCTCTCAAAAAAGTCTCAAAAGTGCATAATTACAGTTTGCGGGACTGCACTTGCGGTTTCTGTACTGTTGCCGCGGTAAGGCGGACCGTGAGGTCGATTTTCTTATCCGAACGCAGAACAGACAGCTTCACTTCATCTCCCGGATTATGGCGGGCTATTTTCTCTTGCAGTTCGCTGGAACTGTTGACGGGGGTACCATCCACGGCGGTGATGATGTCGCCTTCTACCACACCACCCTTGTCTGCAGCGCTGCCGTCTACCACTTCAACGATATACACGCCGTCCAATGTGCTGAGTCCGTAATACTGCTGAACCTCGGAGGTGATATCCAACATACGTATGCCAAGCAAAGCACGCTGTACACTGCCATATTGGCGCAGGTCTGCCACCACTTTCTGCACGATGCTCACAGGCACGGCAAAAGCGTATCCGGCATAACTGCCCGTCTGTGAAGCGATGGCAGTGTTGATACCCACCAATTCGCCGCGGGTGTTCACCAGTGCACCGCCCGAGTTGCCCGGATTGACTGCGGCATCGGTCTGAATGAAGGACTCTATCTTCATGTCGGCGTCAAGGATATTGATGTTACGTGCCTTGGCGCTGACTATACCCGCCGTTACCGTGCTGGTCAGATTAAAAGGATTGCCCACGGCCAGCACCCACTCCCCGATACGCAGTTCATCGGAATTACCCATTTGCAGTGTAGGCAGACCGGTTGCTTCTATTTTGAGCAGAGCAATATCCGTATTGGGATCTGTTCCCACCAGTTGAGCGGTAAAAGAGCGCTTGTCGTTCAGTACCACCTCAATCTCATTGGCTTGCTGAATGACGTGATTGTTGGTGACGATATATCCGTCCTCGCTCAGGATGACGCCACTGCCGGATGCCTGCGCTTGCTGCTGAGGCTGTTGCTGGGGACGTCCGAAAAAGAACTGATAGAAAGGGTCCACGTACTGCTTGCCGTACACATTGTACTTGGTTTTGACATGGACAACTGCGCCTACCGACGTCTCTGCCGCTTGGGTGAAATCCACCGGCTCGGCACTCACTGCTCCCGAGCGGGAATGAGCGGCAAAAGCGACAGGCTGACTGCCGGCACCGCTATAACTCACTAACTGACGGTCGCTTTGTGCATTTTGGCGCGCCGACACGTAGTATGTAACACCGAAACTAACTACAGATGCAAGTAGTACGATACCAATAAAATTCCAAAACTTTTTCATATTAACAGAATTAAAATTACACTTGTAAAGGCATTTCTAAAAATCCCCTTGGGTGAAGGACATTTCTATAAATCCCATAGCTGATTTTAACTCTATCCTTTCAAATCCCGTGCCAAAGTTGCCAACTTGACCGAAATTGTCAGTTTTGCCCAAGCACCTGGCTGCAGAACACCCCCGTAGTCATAGTAGTGACGGTTTGTCATGTTGGTGCAGTCCACCGCTACCTTGACAAACGGATGTTCCCAGTACAACTGTCCGTCAAGCAGCAGTACCGGGCTGAAACTTCGGACATTGCCGTCTGCATCGTTGTACTGCCCCTCGCGTTTCTGCCATGTCAGACTCCAGGAAGCACCGAACATACTATGCGGCAGATAGTAAATACCGTGCTCGATGCGTGCCACCAGTTTGTGCGAGAGGTAGTCCAGGTAACGCGAGCCGGACTTGTCCACATCAAGGTCGAGCCACGTGTAGGCATAGTTCACCTCGGCTGTACGCAGCCATTTGTTCATACGGTAGGCGACCGACGCCTCCACACCGATAGCACCCACACGGTTGTGGTTTTGTGCATGGTAGGGGCGCTTGGTGTCATCAGGTGTATAGACCCAATCAATGATATCCCTTCCCCAACGATAATAGGCATGACCACTAACGAGCAGGAACCTTTCCTTCCCAAAATTCTTCTCATACTTGGTTCCTATCGATAGTGTCCATGCCTTTTCAGGTTTCAAGAGCGGGTTGCCCAACTGATTACCTGCGTTGTAGTATAGGTCGGTGAAAGTCGGGAGTCGCAGACTGCGGTTGGCGTTGATAAATACCGACGAATTGCGGGCGTAGGAATAACCAATGTTGGCGCAACCACTGATATTGTTGCCGAACATGTTGTTCCAATTGCCACTTACCCCCAATCCTGCACTCAGGTCGCGCCAAACGAATGACTGTTCGGCAAAATAGTTGATGTTAAGGCGGTTCTTTCCTTTTACGAGGTCCAGCACTCTTACTTGGGAGAGCGGGAAATCAGGCACATTGGGTACCTGCCCTGCGGGGTTGACGGTGTCGCCGAGGTTGGTGGAGTGGATATTCTCATTACGGAGTTCCAACCCGATGGTAGTCTTGCCTATCTGCGAGGCAAAAGAGCCTTTCAGCGAGGCGGCACTATTCTGCGCAAAGTGGAAATTGCCATACAGACGCTGCCCCCTGTGCCACTCGTACCGGTCGTAGTTGGCGCGATAAGATGCAGCGGCTTCCAGCCCCCATGCACCCCACTGATGAGCGTAGCGTGCTGCAGCGAACGCCGTGCGGGTGGCGTCAAACTGGTCCTGGCTGCCAAACCCGTAGAACATGCCGGCACCCGCGTCTTTGTACTGTGCACCAACCTGCACATCCAGCCCCTTGTAGCCGGTTTGCAAGTAGATATTAGCCAGACGGAGGTCGGAATTGTCGAGACTTTTCTGCTCTTTCTCGGTGGGCGAGGGGGCATAATATCCATCGGCACGGGTATATTCCGCAGAAGCGTTGACGTACCAATGCTCCCCTCGCTGACGGGTGGCAACGGCGGGATTGACCAAACCGTTCATGCCGGCTGTAAGGCGCAAAGAAGTGGAGGGACTGCTGTCCTGCGGTGCCTTGGTTATAATGTTTATTGCCCCAGCAAAGGCGTTCAGTCCGAACAAATGCGCCGAGGTGCCTTGCAGTACCTCTATTCGCTCTATGAGGTCCACACTGACGGGCAGGTTGAGCGAATAGTGTCCGGTCTGTGCATCGGTAAGATTAACTCCGTTAATCATAACCAACACTTGATCGAAAGTGCCGCCATGCATCGAGATGTCCGCCTGAGCTCCATTGGCACCGCGAGTACGTACATCCAGTCCGGGGAAGAAACGCAGTACGTCGGCGACGGTCTGTACGGGGAGGGCGGCTATTTGGTCGTGAGTGACGACACTGACAAGACGGTAGGACAGGGAGGTGACTTCAGCTTTATTAGCAACCACCTGCACCTCCTGAAGACTAAGTTGCCGGTGGATGGCAGCAGAACTTTCGTTCAAGCCCTCTCCTTCCAAGAGGGCGGGGGTGCTTCCTCCTGAGGGTGGGGAGTAAGAATCATCTTCTTCCCCAATGGCAGGAATAGCGGTCAGTAGCAATAACATCAGTGCTACAGAACGACCAGCCTTGAGCATCTCCTTGTCTGCTACAAACAGTTTAACCGTTCCTATGGTCACTTCACGATGAAGAGAACAGAAGACCGAGTACGCCTTGCAAGCGAACTGACGGAAACGGAAAACCGATTTGTGATAAAAATTCTTTTTCACAGACGATTTATCAAAGATTATTCAAAATATGTTTAGCTACGTCCGATTTGGACATTTTGGGTAGTTCGGTCTTGCGACCATCTGCTTGGTAGATAGTCACGACATTGGTGTCCACACCAAAAGCGGCACCCTCGTTACGGAGAGAGTTGAGGACTATCATATCCAAATGTTTTGCACGGAGTTTGGCAAGTGCATTCTCCTCTTCGTGGTCAGTTTCCAGTGCAAAACCCACCAAGGTTTGGTTGGGTCGTTTCTTTGCGCCGAGAGTAGCCGCGATATCAGGGTTCTCAAACAGTTTCAGTTGATATTCCGCAGCCTCTTTTCCTTCCGGATTGGAGTTGGCGGAACGTTTGATTTTGTGGTCGGCTGTTTTTTCCGGCCTATAGTCCGCCACGGCAGCGCATAGTATGGCAATGTCGGCATCGGGGAACAGTTGGACGGCAGCATCGTACATCTGCATGGCAGACACTATATTTACTACGCGCAGACGCGGGAGTGCGCGCGGGCGTAGCGTAGTCGGTCCAAGGATGAGTGTCACCTCCGCACCTCGCAAAGCCGCCTCTTCCGCCAAGGCAATCCCCATCTTGCCGGATGAGTAGTTGCTGATAAAACGTACCGGGTCTATTTTCTCCTGCGTTGGCCCGGCAGTAATGAGTACACGCCTGCCCGCGAGGGTCTGTTCGGTTAAAAGGTGCTGAGCCGAGAGGAAAATTTGCTCCGGTTCCTGCATGCGTCCTTTGCCCGTGGTCCCGCATGCAAGGAACCCCTCATCGCAGGGGAGTACGGTGACATGGGGGAAAGAGTCAAGCGTTTGCAGGTTGTGTTGAAGTGCCGGGTGCGCGTACATTTTCTCGTTCATGGCTGGCGCCACCAGAACGGGGCAGGTCATGGCGAGGAATGTGGTAGTGAGCGCATCATCAGCGATGCCGTTCGCCATCTTGCCAATCACGTTCGCTGTCGCCGGCGCAATAATCATCAGGTCCGCCCAATCGGGCAGCGAGATATGTTCGGTGGAGTGGTCGTTGGTGGGGGCAAAGACATCAGAATAGACCTTGTTCCCTGAGAGTGTCTGCAAGGTCAAATCGGTGACGAAATGCAGCGCATTGGGGGTGGTAGTCACTTTCACCTCCGCACCTGCAGCACGCAGCATACGTATCAGCAGCGGCGTTTTATACGCTGCTATCCCGCCGCTGATTCCGACAACTATATGTTTTCCTTGCAACAATTTAGTAACTGACTATTTGACCATTTACAATTTACGATTATTTACCTACTCTTCTTCGTCCAACGCGGCATCGCGTGAGCCGTTCTTGTACACCAGTTGATGTTCGATAAGTTCCTGCGTGGCGATAAGCGTCGGTTTGGGCAGGTTTTCGTAACTCTTGGAAATCTCTATCTGTTCTTTGTTCTCGAACATTTCCTCAATCCCATCCTGCGGGACAGAGAAGTCCTGCAACTTGGCATCGAGCTCTTTCTTCAGGGCGGCACCAATCTGGTTGGCGCGTTTGCCGAGAATAACTACGGTTTCATAGACATTGCCCACCTCTTCGGTCAGCGCATTCACGTCACGAGTGACGGTGTTATGCGGGGCATTTGTTTTCTTGTAATCCATTTTATATTTACGGTTTTATTATTTACACATTTCATCACTTGCTCATTTACCACACGCAGTGATCGTCCGAGCCTGCGAGGAAAGCACTCCTGAACTTCTGTACTCCTGCACGCGCAGCGAACGTCCGAGCCTGCGAGGAAAGAACTCCTGAACTCATTGTTCCTTTATTCCTCCTCCGATTTCAGCACCTTTTTGATGTTCTTGAGCCAGGACTTGGCTTGGGACACATGCTTCGACTCGGGAAACTCGGTGACGAACGAGTAGTATTCGTCCTGCGCTTCGCGTGCACGCTCGTCCAGCAACGCAGCCGTGCTGTACACCATCTGCTGGTACTTGGCGGCAAAAATAAGCCAACAGAACTCCTCAGTGTAAGGGCTGGCAGGATATTTCTTCAAGGCGTTCTTACTGACGGTTTCACAACTGACGTAGTTATTGCCCAAATATGTGCCCAGGTTGTAGTACAGTCTTGCTGATAGCAGCTCCTTGTACGCCAACTTGTCGTACATCTCCTGACGCTCGCTGTATGCCTGCTGTGCGTAACTGCTCTCAGGGAACAACTCGATAAACTGAGTGTAGTACTCAATGGCGGTATGCGTCTGCTTCTGGTCCAGTCGAGCATCCGGCGAGTCCATGTAGTACGCATGCGCCACCATGAAACGCGCCTCCATGTTGTTCTTACCTTTAGGATAAGAGCGCGTGTAGGCTTCGTAATACTCCGCGGCAGAGTCGTACACTTTTTGTCCCATGTAACAACGTGCAAGGTAGATCAACACATCCTCCGAACGTTCTGTTCCTCGGAAATAAGAGGTCACATCGTCCAGAAGCGTCTGCGCCTTCACGTACTCGCCCGCGTTGAAATACTCGATCGCCTTGTTGTACTTAAACTCAGGGTCCGTAGATTTCAACACTTTCTGGTACTCACCGCAACCGGCAAGCACCAACATCAGGAGGGTTAGTATGCACACAATGTGACCGTACCCCTTGTGGGTAAAGTACACGAAGTGATCGTACCCCTTGTGGGTTAAGAACGCCTTTTTACGCATTTTACAAATTTTGGACTGCAAAGTTACTGCTTTTTTTTGACATGTGCAAGTCTTTTGTACTTAAATTTCAAAAAAAAGCAAAAAAAGATGCATTTTCCGCGGGAAACGAGCCTTTTTAGGACTTGAAACACCTTCTTTCCTGCGCTTCGCACCGTACGATCACTGCGTGTGCTTTCCTGCACGAGGGAGGAGTCTGAAATTATATTCTTTGCTCCTTTTTTTGTTTAACATTTTGCTTACGGTCTCCTTACCCTCTCCTTACCTTCTCCTTACCCTCTCCTTACCTTCTCTTTACCTTCTCCTTACAGTGAGCAAATTTTCCGCACATATAGTGCTCGTCCACACTGCGATGCAGACCGTACCCCTTGTCGGTAAAGCACAGCGCAGCAGATCGCACCCCGCAAGGGGTAAAGACATGTGAAAATGAGAAAATGCAAAAATGATTACATGATTTCCCCTTTTCATTCGAGGAAACTGCATCGAAAGCGTCAGAGAATGGCAAAAAAGGGCAAAAATGCAGCAATAAGTACATTTTTTTTGCAAAAAGTTTGGTCATGTCAAAAAAAAGCAGTACCTTTGCAGTCGCTTTGACGAAAAGTACCCCAATTGGGGTCCCCGACTCGGCTTTGCCATGGTGGGGAGGAAAGCAATGGTACCTTGGATGAGCGGTTTAGTCCCCGGTCTGCAAAACCGGTCAGTGCGGTTCGACTCCGCAAGGTACCTCTCAAAAAAATCACCGGGTGTGATTTTTTTGTGTTTTATACACTTACCACATGAATGATGTAATTCAGGACATAACCGGTTCGGAGTACAAGTACGGCTTCACCACTGATATCCAGACGGACATCATCAGCCGCGGCTTGAACGAAGATGTCGTTCGCCTTATCTCGGAAAAGAAAGGCGAGCCCCATTGGTTGCTGGATTTCCGGTTGAAAGCCCTGCGCAAATGGCAGACGATGCCCCTCCCCACGTGGGCGCACCTGCACATCCCGGAAATAAACTTCCAGAACATCTCCTACTACGCCGCACCCAAGACCCAACGCGACGACGCCCCCAAAGAGATCGACCCCGAACTCATGAAGACGTTCGACAAACTGGGTATTCCCTTGGAGGAGCGCGCAGCTCTGAGCGGTATGGCAGTGGACGCGGTCATGGACAGCGTGGCGGGGAAGACCACTTTCCGCGAGACGCCCAGCAAGGTGGGGATTCTCTTC
>ODAI014100365.1_pt1 | contig 20858 bp, 13 predicted proteins | sample 1539321 | NCBI WGS metagenome assembly ODAI01 (sample SAMN02144231, study PRJEB22623) | gut metagenome | biome: sheep rumen | host: Ovis aries | place: New Zealand
CAGAAGCCTACCAATTTCGACCCTTCACGCACCTATCCCGTCATAGAATATATCTACTCCGGCCCTGGAAGCGCCTATACCCCCAAGTCTTTCATCTCCTACAACTGGAACATGACGCCACTGGCCGAACTGGGATTTATCGTGGTGCAACTCGATGCCATGGGCACCAGCTGGAGAGGAAAGAAATTCGAGGAGACCTGCTACAAGAACCTGAAAGACGCCGGACTACCCGACAGGAGACTGTGGATACAGGAGGCCGCAAGGCAACACCCCTACATGGATGCCGGCAACGTGGGCATCTTCGGGGCATCGGCAGGAGGACAGGAGAGCACCACGGCGGTGCTGCTGCACGGCGACTTCTATAAGGCGGCATACAGCTCATGCGGATGCCACGACAACCGCATGGACAAAATCTGGTGGAATGAGCAGTGGATGGGCTATCCCGTCGACTCCTCGTATGTGGAGAGCAGCAATGTCTACCACGCTGCCAAACTCAAACGGCCGCTGATGCTCGTGGTTGGCGAGATGGACGACAATGTCGACCCCGCAAGCACCTATCAACTGGTCAACGCGCTGGTCAAAGCAGGCAAGGACTTCGAACTCGTCGTACTCCCCGGCATCCGCCACACCATGGGCGAGCGCTATGGGGAGCACAAACGCTTCGACTTCTTCGTGCGCCATCTCCTCGGCGTCACTCCTCCACAATGGGAGACGCTCAGCGACAGTCCACAACCCTGACACTACGAACAAAGGGGCCTCCTCCGTGACCGCCGCTGAAGCAGTGTGTCGCCTCTTAGACCGGCACTCAGTCTGCCATCACCTCCCGCAGCGGCACCATCACAAAGTCGCGCTGGCGCATCAGCGGATGCGGGATTTTCAGGTCGGGATAGTCGATATGAAGGTCGTCGTAGAGCAGAATGTCGATATCTATCACACGGTCGTGATAGACACCTCCCACCGACTTCTCCGTGCGGCCCATCAGCCGTTCGATGCGCTGAGTGGCTCGCAGCAGCCGGCGGGGAGACAACGGAGTGAGGCACAGCACCACCGCGTTGACGAAGCCGTTGTCCGACTCAAATCCCCATGGCTCCGAATAATAGAGAGTTGACTGGCGCACCACAGCGCCAATCAACTCTCCTATCTTTTCTGTCGCCTCACGCAGATGCGACTCCTTGTCGCCTAAGTTCGAACCGAGCGACAGATACACACGATGAACCTCAGTCATCCAATATCAGCATCGCGTCACCATAGCAACCGAAACGGTAGCCGTTGTCGAGCGCCTTCTGATAAGCTTCCATCACAAGGTCGTAGCCGCCGAAGGCACAGGCCGACATCAGCAGTGTGGACAGCGGATGATAGAAATTGCAGATCATAGAGTCGGCCAGGTCACACTCATAAGGCGGGAAGATGAACTTGTTGGTCCAGCCCTCATATTCCTTCAGCAGACCGTCGGCACCCACAGCCGTCTCAGTGGCCTTGATCACACTCGTGCCCACGGCGCAGATGTGGCGGCCGGCAAGTTTGGCGGCATTCACCGTGTCGCAAGCCTCTTTCTCCACAAACATCTGCTCAGAGTCCATCTTATGCTTGGTGAGGTCTTCCACCTCAATATTGTGGAAACAGCCAAGGGCACAGTGGAGGGTGATATAAGCAAACTCTATCCCCTTGATTTCCATGCGCTTCATCATCTCACGGCTGAAGTGGAGACCCGATGCGGGAGCGGTCACGGCACCCTCGTTCTTGGCATAGATACACTGGAAGTTCTCCATGTCCTCAGGGAGCACGGGGCGGTCTTTCACCTTCACAATCTTGGTCTTGCCGGGTTCCTTCTCGTCGGGCACTTCCTTCTCCGACTCATGGTCGATGATGTAATGTGGCAGCGGCGCCTCACCGAGCGCATAGAGCTCACGCTTGAACTTGTCGTGAGGACAGTCGTAGAGGAAACGGAGTGTGCGCCCGCGGCTCGTCGTGTTGTCAATCACCTCGGCCACCATCGTGCTGCTGTCGTCGAAGAACAACTTATTGCCGATGCGGATCTTGCGGGCAGGCTCCACCAGCACGTCCCAGAGACGAAGACTCTCATTGAGCTCACGCAGCAGGAAAACCTCTATCTTGGCATCCGTCTTCTCCTTCGTTCCATAGAGACGGGCAGGAAACACTTTCGTGTCGTTGAACACGAAGACATCGCCCTCATCGAAATAATTGATGGCGTGGCGGAACTCGATAAACTGGGGAGTGCCGTCATCGTTTTTCAGCGGCTCACCGTCGTCATCCGTCAGAAACATGTCGATCTTCCCCGACTTGCGGTGGATGACCATCAAGCGGCACTCATCGCGATGAAAAGTGGGATAGAGCGCTATCTGCTCATCAGGAAGTTTGAACTTGAACTGTGATAGTTTCATATATATTTACTCCTTTCTTATATATGGGTAGATTCTCTTATGAATGGGTAGATGTAATATCCTGCTGCGAGAGCCACTCGGGGAAGGCTTCGAGCGTGAGGCAGTCCTCCACGCGGTAGTCGCCCACACGGGTGCGGCGGAGCGACGTGAGGAAGGCGCCGCTGTCAAGCGCCATGCCGATGTCGCGGGCAAGCGCGCGGATGTAGGTACCCTTGCCGCAAACCACCCTGATGGCCATCGTCATCGACTGGGGGTCGAAATCCAGCAACTCTATCTCATCGACATGCAACGGCTTGGCCTTCAGCACCACCTCGCTGCCTTTGCGCATGAGATGATAGGCACGCTTGCCGTCCACCTTGCAAGCCGAAAACTCTGGAGGCACCTGCATGATGTCTCCCACAAACTGCCGCAGTGTCTCCTCCACCAACGGCCGTGTGATGTGACGGGTGGGATAAGTGAAATTGACGGTGTGCTCACGGTCGTAACTGGCCGTTGTCGCACCCAACTTCAGGGTGGCGATATATTCCTTGGTATGCGCCTGCAACTGCTCAATCTGCTTGGTGGCTTTCCCTGTGCAGAGGAGCAGCACGCCAGTGGCCAGAGGGTCGAGCGTGCCGGCATGCCCCATCTTCACACGCTTCACGTGAAGATGGCGCGAGAGGAGATACCTCACGTGTGCCAATGCTCCAAAACTCGACATCCGGTAGGGCTTGTCGATGGCGATGACCGTACCCTCGTTGAAATCCATCAATCCACCATGATTAAGGAATGTCCGGTGAGCAGCAAGATGATGATGATGCCGCCCACGATAATCCTATAGATACCAAAAGCCTTGAATCCATATTTGGTGAGGAAAGCCACAAACCACTTCATGGCAAGCAGAGCCACGATAAAAGCCACCACGCATCCCAGGATGAGCATGGTGATATTGTGGGCTGAGGCCCATGAGGTATCCTCCTTGAAGAGGTTGAGCAAGTCGAGCAGCGTAGCTCCGGCCATCGTAGGCACGGCGAGGAAGAACGAGAATTCTGCCGCCTTCTTGCGCGAGAGTTTCTGAGCCATGCCGCCGACAATGGTGGCCATGGAGCGCGAGACGCCCGGAATGACCGAGATACACTGGAAAAGACCTATCTTGAATGCTTTTTTCTCGTCTATCTCGCGGTTGTCGACCTTGTTGAACAGACGGTCGCAGTAAAGCATGAAAATACCGCCCAACACAAGCATGATGGCGACAACCTCAACACTGTCGAGCAGCCAGTCGAGCAGTCCCGACTTCTTGGCAAGCAGGCCGATAATCACGGCGGGCAGCACACCGATGAAGAGGAGCCAGTAGAACCTGAACTTATGAATGAGCTTTTGCCAGGCATTGCTTCCTTTAGGTGCCGGTGTGTGGTTGAGCTGGAAAAATCTCTTCCAATAGAGACATACCACCGAGAGGATGGCGCCAAACTGGATGATAAACGTGAAAGCGTGAACAAAAGGATTGCCCTGAGGCACACCCAACAGATTTTGGGTGATGATCATATGTCCTGTAGACGAGACGGGAAGGAACTCTGTAAGACCTTCGACAATGGCAATGATAACGGTTTCCAGCCAAGTCATTTCTTAACCTCCTTCTTGTTCGCTTTCGACGGCAAGACTTCTGTCTGCTGATTCTTTTTCACCAGGTCGTTGCCGCCACGGTCTGCAGGACGGTGGATGATGGCATAAATCATCGAGATAAAGCCGATGAAGCACACCACGGGAGCCACCTTGATACGTATAGCACTGAAGATATCCTCGTTGAAAGCTGTCGCGTCGGAACCGGGACCGCTCATGAGGATAAAGCCCACGATGACCACAAACATGCTCACACCGAGCATGATGAAATTCGAGCGGCCGAACGCCAGATTTTTCTTATCCATAGATAAATGATGTTGAAAAAGAATTGTCAGATATTGTAAAGCTCACCGGCTTTCATCTTCAAGAACCGGTTGACCGAGAGCCATGAGCAGATGGTGGTGATGATGATACCCGCGAGAATCACCGTCACCGCTGTCACGGCGAGCACCTCCCAGGTGATCACTTCCATCACGTCACGCTGATACTTATAGAGGCTGTACATTCCGGCACCAAGGACGGCCAGCGCAAGCAGACCGGCGATGAGTCCGAGCACGACGGCCTGACGCAGGAACGGCTTGCGGATGAAGCCCCACGAGGCACCCACCAGTTTCATCGTGTGGATGTTGAACCGGCGTGAATAGATGCCGAGCTTCACCGTGTTGTTGATCAGCACCACCGACACCACCAGAAGAAGGGCCGCCAGCACCAGAAGCACCAGACTGATCTTGCGGAGCGTCTTGTTGATGCTGTCCACCAAGTCCTCAGGATAGGTGATTTCTGTCACACTCGGCAACTTCGTCAACTCCTCCGATATCCACTTCAAAGAGTCGGAGTTGGCATAGTCAGCGTTCAACTGGAACTCTACAGAGGAAAGAAACGGATTGGTGCCGGCAAACTCCGAAGGGTCGGTGCCAAGGGCTTTCTTCTGCTCTTCAAGCACCTGGTCCTTGCTCACATAATTGAGAGAATAAATATAAGGCTTGGTGGCCAGACTCTCACACAGTTGCTTGGCCTCAGGGTCGGTAATGTCTTCTGCAAGAAGCATCGTCACCGTCAGTTTCTCCTTCACATACGACGACAAGTTGCGCGCCGTGAAGACAGTGAAAACAACCATTCCCAAAAGAATCAGCACCATCGACGTGCTGATGCACAACGTAAAGACCTGCAATCCTTGACGGTTGCGGGTTCTGTTTTTACTTTTTCCCATTACATTTTGGTTATAATAAGCCAATATTCGGTGCAAAATTACGAAAAAATCCTTGCCATCGCAACACTTTAACGACTATTAACGCTTGTTGTGCGGAAATTTTTCTTAACTTTGCACCATTAGGCAATATACAACCATCTATTGTTGTCATGAGCACGATTATCTATCCTTCACCCATCTTCGGACCTGTGCACAGCAGGCGGTTGGGACTCTCTCTCGGCATCAACCTCATGCCGGCCGACGGCAAGGTGTGCACCTTCGACTGCATCTACTGCGAATGCGGATTCAACGCCAGCCACAGGCCCAGACTGCCACGGCCCACACGAGAGGAGGTGGCCACGCGGCTGCATGAGACACTCACCGCCATGGCTGAGCGCGGCGAGCGGCCCGACGTTCTCACGTTCGCGGGCAACGGTGAGCCCACGGCGCACCCCGACTTCGCTGGCATCATCGCCGACACCATCCGTCTGCGCGACCGGCTGGCTCCCTCGGCCAAGGTGTCGGTGCTCAGCAATGCCACCATGCTCCACCGCAAGGAGGTGCGCGAGGCGCTGCTGCTGGTAGACAACAACATCCAGAAACTCGACACCGTAGACATCGACTACATCCGCCTCATCGACCGGCCCGCCTCTCCTGCCTACAATGTCGAAGACGTCATCGCCCACCTCAAGGCATTCGACGGGCATGTCATCATTCAGAGCATGTTCATGAAAGGCGTCATCGACAACGGCGACTGCGACAATACGGGCGACCGTTACGTGCTGCCATGGCTCGAAGCGGTCAAAGCCATCAGACCGCGAGAAGTGATGATCTACACCATCGACCGTGAGACACCCGACCCGCGCCTACGCAAAGCCACCCCCGAGGAACTCAACCTCATCCGCGACAGGGTCGTACGGGAGGGAATCCCTTGCACCGCCTCATACTGACATCATTGAAATACTGCCCCATACTGACATCATTGAAATAAAGATAACCACGACTATGAAAGAACCTTTCGGCGAGAAAAACATCCGCATCGACTACATGCCCAGCATCAACTACTGCACCAGTAGATGCGGAGGAAAATACATCAACACCTTTGAACTCACCAACGACGACGAGAGCAACTGGAGAGAGGTCACGGTGACCATCTCTGGAGATATGCTCATCGACTCAGAGAGCCGAATCGACCTCATTCCCGCCGGCGAGACAGTGGCGCTCGACGGACTGAAGATCGACCCGGACATCGACAGACTCAGAGCCATCACCGAGAGCATCGACACACGGTTCGATCTGAGCGTGAAAATCGGCGAGGAGGAAGTCTTCCAGACCTCCTACCCCATCCGCATCATGCCCTTCGACCAATGGCCGGGCATCAACATCATGCCAGAGATGCTGGCGGCCTTCGTCACACCCAATGCCTCCTGCCTCGCACAGGTCAAAATCGACACCGCGCAAGTCCTCGGACGACTCACCGGCGACAATTCGCTCAATGCCTACCAGACACAAGACCCCAACCGCGTACGCAAGATGGTGGCTGCCGTCTATGAGGCGCTCCACAACAGCGGGTTCGTCTACATCGCGCCGCCGCCAAGTTTCGAGAACAACGGACAACGCATCAGGATGGCCGACCAACTGCTCTCGCAGAAGCAGGGCACCTGTGCCGACCTGTCCATCCTCATGGCCTCATGCCTTGAGGGCATCGGTCTGCATCCCCTCCTCTTCCTCACCGACGGACACATGTTCGTGGGATGCTGGCTCGAGGATAAATACTATCCGCAGATGTTCTGCGACGACGTGAGCTTCATCTCAAAGTCCATCGCCGACGGCGTCAGCGAAATCGTGGTCGTAGAGGCCACACATCTCACCAATGCCGGCGTCTCTTTCGAGGCAGCCGTCAAGTCGGCCGAAGACCGTATACGTCTCAAACCCGATGAGTTCATCACGGCCGTCGACGTCTTCAGGTGCCGACTCTTCGGCATCAGACCGATGCCCACCAGCGCCGAAGAGGAAGGGGAGCTCACAGGCGTCGACAACGGCGACGTGGCCACGGACGTGAGAGACGTGAGGCAATACGGTCTCGATGACACCGGCGAGCGGCAGATTACCCGGCAGCAGATATGGGAGCGCAAACTTCTTGACTTCTCTCTCCGCAACAACCTTATCAACATGCGCATCGGCAAGAGCGTGGTGCCCTTCGTGTCGTTCAACATCAACACCCTCGAGGACAAACTCCAGGAGAAAGTCGACTTCAAGATGCTGCCTGTCCCCGCCGAGCATAGTGTCACGCCCAACAACGACGGCATCTACAACTCGGCCGCCTTCCGCGACAAGATGGAGAGCATCGTGCTCGAAGGGATGAAAAACGGCATGATCTACTCTTTCCTGGAGGAAGAGGACCTCGTCAACAGCCTCAAAAACCTCTACCGCTCGTCACGCACCGCCCTCGAGGAAAACGGTGCCAACACGCTCTATATGGTCTTCGGCCTGCTCAAATGGTACGAGACCACCATCAGCGTCAAGCCACGCTATGCCCCGCTCATCCTCGAACCGGTAGACATCGTCAGGAAAAGCGGCAACAACTACGTGCTGCGGCTCCGTGAGGATGAGATCACCTTCAACACCACGCTCATCGAGATGCTCAAGCAGCAGTTCAATATCGACATCAGCGCCGTCACACCACTGCCCACCGACCAGTCGGGCATCGACGTGTGCAAGGTGTTCTCCATCCTGCGCAACATCATCAAGGACCAGGCAAGATGGGACGTGGTGGAGGAAAACCTCCTCGGCATCTTCTCGTTCAGCAAGTTCGTCATGTGGAACGACATCCACAACAACGCCGACAAGATGTGCGAAAACCCCATCATCGCAAGCCTCCTGCAAAACAGGCTCGTCGACATCCCAGCAGCCTCGGACACCGACGTGAGAATGCTCGACAGAACGGTGGAGCCCGACGACTTCGCCATTCCCGTAGACGTCGACTCCTCGCAGCTGAAAGCCGTCATCGAGTCGGGAGAAGGCAGGAGCTTCATCCTCTACGGACCTCCGGGCACCGGCAAGAGCCAGACCATCACCAACATGATTGCCAACGCGCTCTACCACGACCGCCGCGTGCTCTTCGTCGCCGAGAAGATGGCTGCCCTCGAAGTGGTGCAGAAACGACTGGCCAAAATCGGCCTCGACCCCTTCTGCCTCGAAATGCACTCCAACAAGATTACCAAAAGCCACCTGCTGACGCAGTTGCAGCAGGCCATCGAGCTCACTCGCATCAAGTCGCCGGAAGAATACAAGCAGGAGTCGGAAAAACTGTTCGCACAGCGGAGCCAGCTCATCAAGTATATCGACCTGCTGCACAGCGGACAGCCCTCGGGACTCTCCCTCTACGACTACATCTCCCGCTACACTGCCATCGACAACACCGACTCCCTCGAACCCGACGCTGCCCTTATCCAGGGCATCACGGCCGACGACATCAACCATATAGTGGAGGACCTCAACCTCTTAGGCGCTGTCTTCAGAACCACAGGACACCCCACCCAGAACCGCCTCTTCGGACTCTACATCCATGAGGTCGCCAATATCGAGTCGCGCGTCAACACCTTCCTGCGCCGCATGGTGGGAGCTCTTCCCAATGCCGTCAACACCCTGCGCCAATTAGGAGAGATCAACGGCCTCGACATCCCTGAGACACTGGCCGGCAGCCTGCTTGCGGAGAAGATACACAAGGTGATCACCGATGCGCCACACATCAACCAGGCACTCATCAACGTGGTGAGAGACCCGGAACTCACACGCGAATGGCAATATCACATCAACAGCGGGCAGCAACTGGTGAAGACACGCTTCAACATCACCCAGAAATATGCGCCCGAAGTGCTCGACATCGACCTGCTCGGACTCAAGCGCGACTGGGCGGAGGCATGCGACAAATGGATTATATCCAGACACTTCGCCAAGAAGAAAGTGTTGAGATTCCTCCGTGCATACCGCACCGACATCAGCTACGACGACATCACACCTCTCATCCAGCAGATAGAGGAATACCGCAAGACTGAGGCGGCTCTCGCACGACACCGCGACGATGCGCAGCAAGTCTTCGGGACCATGGCTGCCAGAGGCCATGAGCAATGGGGAAAGATGAGAGACTGCCTCAGCGCCGCCGTGCAGGTGATGCGTCTCTTTGAAGTCTCGGGCCTGCAGGTCGACTACGACAAACTCGACGTCAATGCCACTCGGGAAGTGCGCACCAACTCGCTCAAGGAACTCAACGAGACGATGGACGAGGCGAAGAGCTACTGCACCGTTGACCCTGCCATACCGCTCAGCGACCTCATCCTCAAAGGCAACTCATGGCTCCTCAACCTCACCCACCTGCGCAACTGGGCACAGTGGTGCATCAGGCGCGACAACCTCCTTGCCGCCCACCTCGGCAACGTGGTGGAGTTCATCGAGAGCGGGCACAGCCATGAGGAGGCACGCGATGCCATGCTGCGCGGACTCTATAGGAAACTGGCCGTCGACGTGATCGACGGCAATGAGGACCTCCGCATCTTCAACGGCATGATCTTCGAGGATGCCATCGAGAGATACCGCACCATCGCCAAACAGTTCCAGGAACTCACCAAGCGGGCACTCTACTGCAAATTGGCGTCGCGCATCCCGTCGCTCACCATCGAGGCGGCCAACAACTCTGAGATTGGCATCCTCAAAAGATACATCGCGTCGGGAGGAAGAGGCACCAGCATACGCCACATCATCGAGCAGACTCCCAACCTGTTGCCAAAACTATGCCCGTGCCTGCTCATGAGCCCCATCTCTGTGGCACAGTTCATCGATCTCTCACAAGAGAAATTCGACATCGTCATCTTCGACGAGGCCTCACAGATGCCCACCAGCGAGGCCGTAGGCTCCATCGCACGAGGCAAGGCGCTCATCGTCGTCGGCGACCCCAAGCAGATGCCGCCCACCAGTTTCTTCACCACCACGGCGGTCGACGAGAGCGAGGCCGACATCGACGACATGGAGAGCATCCTCGACGACTGCATCACCCTCTCCTTCCCCGAGCACTACCTCACTTGGCACTACCGCAGCCGCCACGAGAGCCTCATCGCATTCAGCAACTCGCAATACTACGACGGACGGCTCTACACCTTCCCCTCCGTCGACGACCGCACCTCGAAAGTCACCTTCATCCCCATCAAGGGCACCTACGACATGGGTAAGTCGAGGCGCAACCGCGAAGAGGCAGAGGCCATCGTCAAGGAGGTCATCCGCAGGCTCAGCGACAGCCAACTCCGCCAGAAGAGCATCGGCATCGTGTCGTTCAGCAAGACGCAGCAAGACCTCATCGAAGACATCCTCGTGGAGCAGCTCAGCAAGTCGCCCAAACTGGAGAAACTGGCCTACGACTGCGAAGAGCCCATCTTCGTGAAGAACCTGGAGAACGTGCAGGGCGACGAGCGCGACGTCATCCTCTTCTCCGTGGGCTACGGACCCGACAAGAACGGACGAGTGTCGATGAACTTCGGTCCCCTCAATAACCAGGGTGGCGAGCGGCGCCTCAACGTGGCGGTGAGTCGCGCCCGCAACGAGATGATGGTGTTCTCCACCCTCCAGCCGGAGCAGATCGACCTCAACAGAAGCCATGCAAGAGGCGTGGAAGGGCTCAAGCGCTTCCTCGAGTTCGCCAAGAGCGGACGCATGCCCATGCTGCAAGGACAGATAGAGGAGAGCACCGACACATCGGTCATCGATGCCATCGCCAAGGCCATCCGCGAGCACGGCTACGAGGTGGACACCCTTGTGGGACGCTCACATTTCAAAATCGACCTGGCGGTCATCGACCCAGAGTCCTCGGACAACTATCTCATGGGCATCCTCTGCGACGGACAGAAATATTATGCCACCCCCTCGCAGCGTGACCGCGAGATCTGCCAGCCAGGCGTGCTCAAAGGTCTGGGATGGAATCTCATGCGTGTGTGGGCCATCGACTGGCTGATGAACCGTGAGGGCGTCATTGAGCGCATCATCAACCAAATCGAGCAACTGATTGCCAAAAAGAAAGAGCAACCGGCACCGGTAGAAGAACCGGCACCCGAGGAGCCGGCACCTGCTGATATTCCGGCACCTGCCGTCGGACAGACATCAGCCACCGGACAGGCATCTACCACCACCGGTCAGGCATCGACCACCACCAGACAGGCATCAACCACCGGACAGCCCCAGGATCCCGCGAAAGTGAAAATCTCTGAGGCACCATCGTCCGCGGGCCGACGCCAGACGGTAGCGGGCACCAACATCCCCTTCCACATCAATGAGGAAGACATCCTCGTCATCGACGACAACAAGGAAGACCCGTATGTGCAGACGGCCATCCCGCAGCGTTACACCGACAAGACGTCTCAGGTGCTCGCCATGGCTCGCCGTACGATCGAAGCCGACATCCAGAAGGTCATCTCCGACGAGCAACCCATCACGTTGGGCACCCTCCGCCAGCGCATCATGTACGTCTACGGACAGTCGCGCACGTCCGACCGTCTGGAGTTCCTGCTCGAGCAAATGATAAAGAAGGTATACAAAGACCCGCTCTCTGCGGAAGGCAACCCCACCTTGTGGCTCAACGCCCAGGCTGCCAATGGCTACGACAGATACCGCAAGGCCAGCGGCCGAAGCATCGAGGACATCCCACTCGTTGAGATCCGCAATGTGGTGAGGCTGGCCGTGAGGCAGCAGCTCTCGATTCCCACCGAAGACTTGCTACGCCAGGTGGTGAGGCTCCTCGGCTTCACCCGCCGCACGCCAAAGACCGACGAGGCTGTCTCCTCTGTTATCGACGTGCTCGTGCAAAACGGAGAGATATTGAGAGACGGCGCCGTGGTGACGCTGAAGGAATAAGCCCTTTTAAAGAGGCCCCGTCTTAGTGTCCGGTACGCTGCGGCATTGCCGCAGCCCCATTCCTCTCACCGCTGCCGGCCCTTGAAGAGGCCAGAGAGCAAAAAGAGCATCAACGCCGCCGGCGGGCAAGGGAGTTCCCTTGTCCGCCGGCGGCGTTGATGATGGCAGGCCGTGGCGGGAGGTGATAGCTACAAAGACACCACGCGCCTCTCGCCACGGCTATGCATTAAAGTTTAGTGATCACTCCCCTCTCGGTCTCATTGATGAAGTCGAGGATATTCTTGATTTCCACGCTGTCGGGCACCTGCTCTTTCACCTGGGTGGCGGCATCGAAGAGGCTGTTCTGTCCGTGGAAAACCAGACGGTAGGCGTTGGCGATGTGCTTCTGCACTTTCTCGCTCACTCCACGCATCGTGAGCATGGTGGTGTTCACGCCATGGTATGCCACAGGACTTCCTCCGGCGATGATGTAGGGCGGCACGTCTTTCGAGAAGGTGGTGCCCGCCTGTATCATCGAACAGCGGCCCACTCTCGTGCCGGCGTTCTCTATCACGCTGGTCGAGAAAATGGCGCCGTCGTCAATCACGCAGTCGCCGGCTATCTTCGTACCGTAGCCGAAGACGCAGTCGTTGCCGATCTTGGTGTCGTGCGAGATGTGCACACCCTCCATGAGGAAGTTGCCGTCGCCGATGACGGTACGGCACCCGCGGTGGGTGGCTCTGTTGATCACCACGTTCTCACGGATGATGTTGTTGTCGCCGATGACGCACTCGCTCTTCTCGCCCGTGAACTCGAAGTCCTGGGGAAGGGCCGCGATGACCGAACCCTGGTGAATCTTGTTGCCGCGGCCGATTCTGGAACCGTTGAGGATGCTCGTGAACGGGAAGATGACGCAGTTGTCGCCGATCTCCACATCTCCCTCGATATAGACGAAGGGGAAGATTTTGCAGTTGTCGCCGATTTTCGCCCTGGGGTCGATTTCGGCTCTTGGACTAATATCACTTGCCATGGATGTTGTCTTTATGGGTTATTTGCCGCCTCCGCCGAGGGCATTATACAGATTGACGACGGCCTGCATCTTGTAGAAGTCGTCGGTCACCTTTGAGAGTTGGGCGTTGAGCAGCGACTGCTGTGCCGTGATCACCTCCAGATATGAGCTGCCGGAGTTCTTGAAGAGGAGCCGTGTGTGCTCCACGTTCTTCTCCAAGGTCTCCACACGCTGTGCCTCCAACTTGCCTTTCTCGTCGGAGGAGTGGTAGAGCACGAGGGCGTCGCTCCCCTCGCTGCCGGCCTTCAGCACCGCGTTCTGCCAGGTGTTGTAGGCCTGCTCATACTGTGCCTCTGCCACACGGAGACCGGCGGTGAGCTGCCCTCTCATAAAGATGGGCTGCGTGAGGCTTCCCACGGCCGAGAGGAGCCATTTGCCGGGGTTGACGATGGCGCCGGCATTGTTGGTGAAGGTGGCCGAGGGAGTGATGGTGAGACTGGGATAGAACCGGCTCTTGGCCGTCTCCACATTATAGAAGCATTTTGCGAGGTTCAGCTCGGCATAATGCACGTCGGCGCGGTTGGCAAGCAGTTGGATGCCGACGCCGGTGCTGAACTCCGACGGCAGGCTCTGGTTGCCGAGTTTGCCTCTCGAGATGGTCTGGGCTGGCTGCCCCATGACGAGCGAGAGGGAGTTCTCCACCTCGCGTATCTGGCGCTGCATGTCCACGGCCTGTGCCTTCACCGAGTAGTAGTTGGCCTCGGCGCTCTGCACGCTGGTGGAGCGTGCACGGCCCAGGTCCATCTGCAGTTTCATCATGTCCCATGTGTCCTTGGTGAGGCCGATCATGTCGTTGAGGATCTCCAGCTGGCGGTCGAGCATCAGCAGGGTGTAGTACATGTTGGCCACACCGGACACGATATTGGTCTGCCCCACGGTCTGATATTCCTTGGTGGCTAACAGCTGCACCTGCGCGCTGCGCTTCTGCGAGAGGAGGTTGCCGAAGAGGTCGGCGTTCCAACTGGCAGCGATAGGCAACTGATAGGTCTTCGTGGCCGCATTGCCGTCCCATGAGGCGATGGTGCCCTGGGGCGAGAAGGTGAACTGCGGGAGGAAGGCGAGTCGCGCCGCCTTGAGCTGCGCCTCGGCCATACTCACGTTGAGGGCTGCGTTGAGCATGTCCACATTGTTGTCAAGGGCCTGCTGGATGAGGATTTGCAACTGTGGGTCGGTGAACACGCTGCGCCAGGGCAACTGCCCGAAGTTGGCTGAGTCGGCCGGTGCCACCAGGGTATCGGTGAGCGACACATTGTCGCGGATGAGCCCCTTGGTGTTGACGTCGGGCCGCTCATAGGTCTTGTAGAGGCTGCAGCTGGTCATCAACGCCATGCCTGCCACCAGTATGATAATATTGCTTTTCTTCATTTCGTTATTCCTCCACTGTATAGTTATTGGCATGGTTGACATATTGCTCCAGTTCGGCAGTGACGGCCTCGTCTGCCACATCATCGAAATGCATGGGACGGAACTTCTCCTGCAGCGACTGGAAGATAACGAAGAGCGTGGGCACCACGAAAATCTGCAGCAGCGTACCGATGAACATACCGCCGATGGCAGCGGCGCCGAGCGTCTGGTTGCCGTTCTTGCCCACACCCGATGCGAACATCATGGGGAGCAGACCGATCACCATGGCCAGCGAGGTCATCAGAATCGGGCGCAGACGGGCGGCGGCACCGAGCACGGCGGCCCAGGAGACAGCCATACCCAACTCGCGGCGCTCGAGGGCGAACTGCACGATAAGGATGGCGTTCTTGGCCAACAGACCTATCAGCATGATCAGCGAGATCTGCATATAGATGTCGTTGGAATGGCCGAAGAGCTGTGTGAACAGGAAGGCGCCTGCCAGTCCGAAGGGCACGGAGAGAATCACCGCCAGCGGCAGGATGTAGCTCTCATACTGTGCCGCGAGGATGAGGTAGATGAACACGATACAGAGGAGGAAGATGAGCGCCGTGGAGTTGCTCGACTGTGCCTCCTGGCGGGTAAGGCCGGAGTAGTCGTAGGTGTAGCCCGCGGGCAGCATCTGTGCGGCCACCTCCTGCACGGCCTTGATGGCCTCACCGGTGGAATAGCCGTCGGCCACGGTCGCCGTGACGTTGATAGCCGTAAAGAGGTTGAAGCGGTTGATGTTCGACGGTCCGTAGACACGCTCCAGACGGCAGAACTCGTTGACTGGCGACATGCCCGAGGGAGTGCGCACATAGACGCTGTTGAGGCTCTCGGGAGTCATCCTGCATTCGGGCGAGGCCTGCACCATCACACGGTAGAGCTTGCCATAGGCATTGAAGTTGGAGGCGTAGAGTCCGCCGTAGTATCCCTGCAGGGTGGAAAGCACGGTCTGCGGCGAGATGCCCGCCTGCTTACATTTAGCCACATCCATGTGGATCATATACTGGGGATAGCTCGGGTTGTAGGACGTCATGGCCGTCTGTATCTCAGGCCGCTTGTTGAGCTCTGCCAGATAGTCTTGCACGACACCGAAGAACTTGAGGAGTTCGCCACCGGTGCGGTCCTGCATCACGAGTGACACGCCGCTGTTGGCAGAGAAACCGGGAATCATTGGCGGCGAGAACGCCAGGATCTGCGCGTCTTTGATCGACGCCGTCTGCTTGTAGATCATACCGAGCACGGAGTTGGCGTCATAGGGGTTGACAAGGAAGCGGTAGATGCCGTCGCCCTGCCACAGGCCGGAAATCTTCCACCACAGACCTTTCTGGCGCTCATCGAAGGACTTGAGTTTGATGATGAACGTGGCCTGGTCGCTACCGGCACCGGCGATGAAGTTGTAGCCTTGGATCTGCTCGCGCGACTGGATGGCCGGATTGGAGGCGAGGATGGAGTCCACCTCATTGATGACCTGACGAGTGCGGGCCACAGAGGTGGCAGGAGGCATGGAGATGGTGCAGAACAGGGTGCCGGTATCCTCGCTGGGCACCAGACCCGACTTGGTGGTCTGCATGGTGACGACGAGCACGGCGATGCCCACCACCACGGCGATGCCGATGGCGAGAGGCTTGCGCACCAGTTTCTCCACACGGTTCTTGTATTTGCCGAGGATTTTCTCATACGAGGTGTTGAAGGCGGCATGGAAACGGTCGATGCGCGACATCTTCACCTCTTTTCCGTCTTTGTCGTGGGGTTTGAGGAAGATGGCGCAGAGAGCCGGCGAAAGCGTCAGGGCGTTGAGCGCCGAGATGAAGATCGACACGGCCATCGTGATACCGAATTCCCTGTAGAACGTACCTGTGGTGCCACCGATGAACGAGACGGGGATGAACACCGAGGCCATCACGAGCGTGATGGAGATAATGGCGCCCGAGATCTCGTTCATGGCATCGATCGACGCCGTGAGCGAACTCTTGTATCCCTGGTCGAGCTTGGCGTGCACAGCCTCCACCACCACGATGGCGTCATCCACCACGATGGCGATGGCGAGCAGCAGGGCCGACAGGGTGAGCAGGTTGATGGAGAATCCGAAGACCTTGAGGAAGAAAAAGGTACCGATGAGCGAGACGGGCACGGCAATCATAGGAATGAGCGTGGAGCGGAAGTCCTGCAGGAAGATATACACCACGATGAAGACGAGCAAAAGGGTCATCACCAGGGTGAACACCACTTCCTCGATACTGGCATAGAGGAATTCCGTGACGTCGTAGTTGATCTTATACTTCATGCCCGGAGGGAACAGCTTGGCCTGCTCCTCCAACTCTTTCTTCACGTTCTTGGCAATCTCATTGGCATTAGAGCCGGCAATCTGCTGCACCATACCCATCACCGACGGGATGTTGTTGTTCTTCATCGCCACCGAGTACTGCAGTCCGCCAAGTTCCACACGGGCCACGTCCTTCAGTTTCACGGTGTTGCCATTGGCATCGCTCTTGATGATGATATTGCCAAACTCTTCGGCATTCTTCAGACGGCCGGTATAGCGCATGGCATACTCATAGGCCACATTCGACTGCTCGCCGAAGGAGCCGGGGGCGGCTTCCACGTTCTGCTCCGCAAGCACATTGGTGATGTCGGAAGGCATCAGGTCGTGCTGCTTCATCACCTCAGGGTCGAGCCAGATGCGCATGGAGTAGGTCTTCACACCCGGCGACTGCACGTCGCCCACACCCTGGATACGCTTGATGGCGGGCACCACGTTGATGTTGCTGTAGTTGGTGAGGAACTCGTCGTCGTAGCGGCCGTCGCTGGTGAGCGTATACATCATCACCTGCGATGTCTGGCGCTTCATCACGGTGACACCGATGCGGGTCACCTCGGCAGGCATCAGCGCAAGGGCCTGCTGCACACGGTTTTGCACGTTGACGGCGCACATATCGGGGTTCATGCCCTGCCTGAAGAGGATGTTAAGGCTGGCCGAGCCGCTGGAGGCCGACGAACTGATATAGTCCATGCCTTCCACACCGTTGATGCTCTCCTCCAGGGGCACGAGCACCGAGTTTTTCACCGTCTCGGCATCAGCTCCCGGGTAACTGGTGAACACCACGACGGTAGGGGGAGCGATATCCGGATACTGCTCGATAGGGAGCGTAACCAGTCCGATAAAGCCCAGGAGCACAATGACGATGGAAATCACCGTCGAGAGTACCGGGCGTTTTATAAACGTTGTAAATGTCATGTTCTCTGTTGTTTATGATACTGGAATGTCAGGGATTGAGAGGGGGATGAGGTTTACTTCTTCCCTGTCATCGCATCGACAAATCCCTTTGCCGAGCCGTCGGTGCCGATTTTGCCCGACTCGTCGATCTTCTTCTTATACTGAGCAGGTGTGATAGGCACGATTTCCATGCCGTCGGTGAGTTTCGTCAGACCATTGGTGACATATTTGTCGCCGATGTTCAGTCCGCCGGTCACGACATAGTTGACACCGTCGTTTTGCGGATTGACGGTGATCTCGGTGTATTTCACCTTGTTTTCGGCACCCAGCACATAGACGAACTTCTTGTTCTGCACCTCAGAGACACACGACTGCGGAATCACAATGGCCGAACTGTTCTCGCGGGGCACGAGGATGGAGCCGGAGCCGCCGCTCTTGAGCAGGTGCTCAGGATTGGGGAAGCGGGCAATCATCGACACCGAACCGGTGGCGGCATCAATCACACCACTCACCTTCACCACCCTGCCCTCATGGGCATAGACAGAACCGTCGGCGAGCTTCAGACGCACCGGAGGATAGGCGTTGACAGCGGCATTGAGGCCGCCGGCGCTCTTGGTCATCTCGAGCACGTCTTTCTCTGTCATCGAGAAATAGACCTCCATCGCGCTGATGTTGGAGACGGTGGTGAGAGCGGGCTGGCTCGAGGCGCTCACCAGGGCACCCACCTTGTAGGGCAGACTGCCCACCACACCGCTGGCCGGACTCTTCACGAAACAGAAGCTGAGGTTCTCCTTGGCCGAGGCCAGGTTGGCCTGTGCCTGTGCCAAGGCTGCCTTGGTCTGGTTCACCTGGGCCTGGGCACTGGTATAAGCGTTCTTGGACGACTGCAACTCAAAATCGCCGATGACGCCATTGGCATGGAGTTGCACGCTGTTGTCGTATTGCAGTTTGGAGGTGCTGAGCTGAGCCTCGGCAGTGTTGATAGAGGCCTGCGCCTGGTTGACCGCTGCCTGTGCCTGACGGACGGCGGCCTGGAAGGTCTCGTTGTCGATGACAAAGAGCACCTGGCCGGCACCTACCGACTGACCCTCATGCACATTGACACGGGTGATGAAGCCCGATGCCTTGGGACGGATCTCCACATCCTGCACACCTTTGATGGTGGCGGGATACGTGGTCTGCGACATAGCGGTGCTGGCTCCCACTGTCTCCACGGGATATTCATTGTCGCCGAAATCAGGGGCGCCACCGCTCTTTCCGCCACATGCCACAAGGCATGCAGCAGCTGCTACAAGCAGAAAAAATTTTGATGTTCTCATACCTATTTAATTATTGAATTGATGCCATAAAAGAAAACTCAAAAACCTGTTGCGGGTTTTTTCGACATGCAAAGTTACTAATAATGCCTAAAACCGCCGTTATAGCGGGCTTATATTTAACATTATTTTTTAGTTGACGCCAAGACGGGAACGCTAATCTGCCTCGGTGGTAACAGCATGAAGCTATTCCTCGGTGAGCTCCCGATATTTTTCCTCGAGCAGCCGACGGAGGGTCTCTGGCTCGTTGGGCACACGCCCATCGAGCACGGCGTCCTTGATGTAACTCTTGAGGATGCCCACGACAGGCCCTTGCTGGAGTCCGAACATCTCCATGATCTGCACTCCGTCGATACAGGGCTGGAAGAGCCGCTTATAGTCTTTCACCTTGAGAGCCACGATCTTTTCCCTGACGATGCGGAAATTGTCGAGGAAGCGCTGCTTCTTCACCATGTTCTTGCTGGTGATGTCGGCCTCGCAGAGCAGCATGAGGTCGTCGATGTCATCCTCCGCGTCGTTGAGGAGCCGTCTCACGGCACTGTCGGTGACGTCCTCATCGGCGATGACGATGGGGCGCATGTGCAGGTCGACAAGTTTCTGCACATATTTCATCTTCTGGTCGAGGGGCAGCTTGAGCCGTCTGAAAATCTCGGGCACCATCTTGGCACCGATATAGTTGTGGTTGTGGAATGTCCACCCCTGCAGCGGGTCCCACCGCTTGCTCTTGGGTTTTCCCACATCATGGAGGAGCGCTGCCCACCTGAGCCACAGGTTGTCAGAGTTTTTGCTCACATTGTCGAGCACCTCCAGCGTGTGGTAGAAATTGTTTTTGTGGGCACGCCCGTTGCGCGTCTCCACCTCGTCGAGCTGCTCTATCTCAGGCAGGATGAGCGGGAGCAGTCCGCAGCGCTGCAAGTCGACAAAGCCCTTGCTCGGTGTCTTGCTCATCATGATTTTGTTGAGTTCGGTGCTCACACGCTCGGCACTGATGATTTCCAGGCGCTGGGCATTGCGCTCCAAGGCGGCGAATGTCTCGTCGTCGATATAGAAGTTGAGCTGGGTGGCGAAACGCACGCACCTGAGCATGCGCAGAGGGTCGTCGGAGAAGGTGATGTCGGGGTCGAGGGGAGTGCGTATGCAACCATAGGCCAGGTCGTCGAGACCACCGAAGGGGTCGACCAACTGCCCGAAGCTGTCGCTGTTGAGACAGATGGCCATCGCATTGATGGTGAAGTCGCGGCGGTTCTGGTCGTCTTCGAGGGTGCCGTCCTCCACGATGGGCTTCCGGCTCTCGCGGCGGTAGCTCTCGCGGCGTGCTCCCACAAACTCCACCTCCAGATTTCCGAACTTCACCTGCGCCGTGCCAAAGTTCTTGAAGACAGAGAGATGGGCGCGCTTGCCCATGCGTGCCTTCAACTGCTTGGCCACCTCGATGCCGCTGCCCACCACCACCACGTCGATATCCTCCGACGGGCGTTCAAGGAAAAGGTCGCGCACATAGCCTCCCACCACATAACACCTCACGCCGAGTTGGTCGGCGGTCTCTGAGATTTGGTGGAAAATATCTTTGTCGAGTAGCTGTGCCAGTTCGGCATCTGTATATTCTTTCATTGGGAAATTCCGGTTTGAGAGTGCAAAATTACGTCATGCGGGGCGAAAAACAAAACTTATCGGCTTTTTTTTGAAGGTAGGTTCTATTAATTATGTCGAGACGATTTTTGATTTTTAGTCGAGAGCAGAGTGTAAGTCGAAAAGGGAGTATAGCGGGCTATACGACCGATGAGACTTGACGCTATGCGCCGAA
>ODAI010488605.1_pt1 | contig 20857 bp, 29 predicted proteins | sample 1539321 | NCBI WGS metagenome assembly ODAI01 (sample SAMN02144231, study PRJEB22623) | gut metagenome | biome: sheep rumen | host: Ovis aries | place: New Zealand
TAATAATTTCCATATTTAGTTTACGCTGAAACATATATGGATGAGTTTTATCAAATCTTTTTAATATATCGGGATTTACAAAATTTTGTTCTTCTGTATTTCTTTTCTTAAAACCAAATCCTTGTCTAGATTCATCAGAATCACCATCAAAATGTTCTAATAGCCATGCTCTACCATCTACACCTAAGCAATCATATATTACTTGTGGCAATGGATGTGATTCTTTGCACCCAAAGCAATTGTGAGTAAGTATATTTCCAAATAATACAAAAGAGTTTGTACTGGTAGAACAACAATAAACATGTTCAAATTTATCTGTTTCAATAACTGATTCTACTTTCCAATGGTCTCTATGATATGTATTATTATCAATAGGTTGTTTATTTTTATTTATAAAAAATGATTTAGGAATATTATGTGCAATATAAGTAATAGTATATATTGTACTACCATTTTTATCAAATGATTGATTTGGTTTTCTGATAGTTTTTCTAACATACTTAATACTAATATCACAATAAATGAATAAATTTAATAGGTTATCTACAATATCTGGATTAGTAGTAGAAATTGATTGAGTTCCATTACCATCAGCTGCAATATATCCAGCTAAAAAGCTCATTATATAATCTCTACCTTTGCTAATATCAGGTAATTCTTTATATTTAGGGTCTATATCAAATCTCTTTGATACAATTCTAATTTCATTATTTGTACAATAGTTAATTTTCCAAAAATCATCATTTTCAAACCATTGTTTTAAATGATGTTTTCCTGAATTGTTATATAAAGATAAGATATACTTATATCCTTGAATATCTGTTTTATCAGTTATTCTATGCTTACCTGAACCATATTGCTTATATACAGAACTTCTCCAGCCGTCACCAAAAATTAAACCATGTCTAATACCTTCTACATCTATTGTAAAATCTTTTACATCTCTAAATATAGACTTTAAGTATGTATTTGGTTTAAGATTTATAGTTGTATATTCTTTATTTTGTTTATCAAACCAAATATGTTCTTTTGTAGTAAATATTTTTTGAGTATTTCTATCTTTTGATAGATTAAGCTCATATAATTGTTGTATACCACAATCTTTTATAGTTACGTATTCCCATTCACCATTTCCATTTAATATTTCTACTTTTTGATTTACTAAACTACCTATCTTGTATATACCTGTATGTGTAATAATTTTGGTATCAGCAGCAAAGCAATAAAAGTAACCGTCAGTTGCTCTAAATTGTGCAGACGGTTTATGTTCTTGTCCAAATTTATGGTATGGACATTGAACTATATAATATCCATTTATTTCTTTATAGCCTTTAGAAAAGAGTTTTTTACCACTATTATTGCAGTCCATAATTAAACTATCTAATATGGACTGCATAGTAGTATTAACAATTATGTTACCTATTCTCATTAAATTGCCTCTCCAGAGTCAATATAACTAGGATCATTACCTTGTAATTCTTGTGGCATACCATCTTTAGGATTTGCCATATATTTAAATGTGCCTGTATTTATATCATACTGATAGAATAGATGTTGACCTTTTTCACCATATCTATTTTTACTTAAATATAGTTTAATTACATCTTTGGCTTTATATACGGAAATTGCTCTTGATGCGTTATGAGAAATACCATCAGAACCTCTAATAGTATCAAGTTCGGGTGCTTCAGTACTAACATCGCCTTCTTTATCTCTAGCACCTTCTCTATTTGCCTGCATAACTGCAACAATAGGAATTTTCTTTTCCATACTTAAAGTCATTAAATCTTCTGCAATTTCAGTAAGATTTTCAACTGTATTTTTACCTTTACCAGCTCGTTCATTAGTAAGATAATTTAAACCATCAATAACAATCATTTGAAGGTCTAATTCTTCAATCCATTTACGAAGTTCTGATACTGTAACTCTATGGTCAGGAAAGTCTAATGGTGTAGTTACACTAAAAGTAGGTCTATCTTTAGCAGTTAGTGTATTGACATATTTCTTATATTTATCAGCATTATAATCTCTATCAACACCAGTAATCCCATAGTTATCAAAGTGTCTAAATAGAGTATCGAATCTATAACCAACTTTTTCTGGACTCATTTCTGGTGAGAAAAAGCCTACATTATAGCCAGTACCTAAAGAATTACCATTTTCATCTTTTGGTCCTTCCCAAACAGAAACTGCTAATTTTTCAGCAATCCATGTTTTAGCATTATTAGTTCTAGCATAAAGGACAAGTAATTCTTCTCCTCTATATAGACCACCATTAAGTAGAAAATCTAATTCTTTTAAGTTTGTACTAAAGATATATTTATCTCTATTTACTTGTTTATCAAGTAAAGAATCATATCTTTCTTTAGCCGTTTTAATAATATCTACACCAAAACTTCTAATAGGTCTTCTTATATCTAATAATTCTTGTACTAATCCTTCTTTTGCTTTAACTGCATCTATTGAGAAGTCTTTTTCACTTTTATTAATTTTTTCAGCTACAGTATTATATACATAATCTTCATATAATTTATCACCTAAATACTGTACTGATTCATTGATTTTAATTATATTAAAATTAGGAAACCTATCTAAAATGGTACTTGCATCAGGAATAACTTTATAAGTTCTATAATGTTTTACAATATAATTATATTCGTCTTTATAATTACTATAATATTTAGCATCATAAGTAGTTAAAAAACTTTCATCTTTTTTATCTAATATGTAATTTAATGCCTGCAATTGTATCATAGTTTTCCTCCAGCTCTAAAATCATCAGAAGTAAATTCAATAATAGTTGATGCATTAAATATTCTACTGGCTAGTCTACCACCAATTGCAGTTCTTAATGTATCATAATTTGTAATATTACTTGTATAAATATTACATTTATCATTAGCAATTCTATAATCAATATACTGTAATAACTGACTATGTTCAAAATCAGTTAGTTTACTAAATGCTAAATCATCCCAAATAACTACATCAGCATCTTTAAGTCTACTAATATAATCAGGCTGATTGTCAAAATTCTTAATATCTAATAAGAACGTAGGAACATTAACAAAAATACCTCTAGGATAATCATAACTACCTTTCCATGTAAGGTCCATATATCTTAACATAACCTTAATAGCCCAAGTAGTTTTAGCATTACCACAAGTAGTAGAACAAATATATAAACTTTGTCCACTTCTTACAAACTGTAATAATTTATCACCTTTTAATTCATTTAATCTATCATATTGTTCTGCATCAGCATCTACACGATAAATCTTAAAAGGCATTCTATACATTTTAGGTAAATTACTCATATCCAATTGATTTAAGAAAAATTTATATCTTTCACAATCAGTTGAGCAAGTAGATTTACATACATCTCTATGAAAGCAATCTTCAGGTTTCTTCATTTAATAAGTTCCTTTCTTACCTTCTGCATCTAATTCTTTTGCACGTTCTTTAATCTTCTTAATATCATCTTCTGTATATGAACCACTAGAAATAGAATTTTTATCTAATGCCATAAATGAAGATCTACCACTATTTTGTACTTCATTTTGAACATTCTTTCTGTTATCAAAGAATTTATACCATTGGTTATCAATAGAATTTTTTACACATTTAGCCATTTCTTCATCGGACATATTGAAATTAACTAAATCATTTAACATGGCTCTAACCACATAACCATGTAAGGGTTCACCCTCTTCAAATCTACCTCTTTTATTAAGACGATTCTCAAAATATTCAATAAGAAGTTTAGTTATATTTTCACTAAATTTATAATCATTAATCATATTAACCATTTTCTGATAAGCAGATAATGGCTCAGGTTTTTCTTGAACAGTATTCTTAAAAGTATCAACATTATTTTGGTCTAACTTTTTAGATACTGTATGCTCAGATTGAGTTTTAATAGCAAAACTCGCATTACCTTTATTATCAACTGTAATATAACCAACTTTAGTAAGTTCATCAAACCACGCAAAAATGTCCTCTTTAGATGAAGTAGACCAATCTACTAATTCTTCTAAAGAAGAAATATCTGATGAACTATAATATAACTGGCTATAAAGACCTTTTGCTGAAATAGATAATCGTTCATCATTAAAAATAATAGAGGGAATAACCATAAAATCTTTATTTTTAGGTTTCTTAATAAAATCTTTTTTAGCCATATTTAATTACTCCAATTCTTTAATTCTCTAGTGATAACTGAACCATAACAATCATCAGTAGGTGATATATTTTCATTTTTTAATTTTTTAACAATTGCTCTATTTGAAGTAACATAAAAGGTTTTATTATTATAACTAGCTGCATATTTCAAATGATCTTTGTAATATTTTATGAAATTGTTATTTTTTGTATAGTCAAATGTATCTATACAATCACAAAATATAGAATATCTATCATTGATATTTGCAATAGTATTATAGCCACACGCTCTAACACGTTTCCAAACATAAGCATATTGCTGTTTAGAAAGAGCTAGTATAATATCACCTTGGTCATTTACAATTGGCTTTTCTTCCATTAAAAATACTCCTTTTAATGAAAAACAATACAATATTACATATTTCTACATAATATTGTATTGTACTTATATTATTGGTTATCTTGTCAAAATATATACATTATTAGTATATATAGATACTAAATAGAATTTACCTGATTTTAGATAATACTTATTACCATGTTTTTCCCATTTAAATACATCGGAGTCTTCAGGTAAACCTTCTGAAGTAGGTTCTTCATTACTATATACATTTAATGTTCCAGTATCTTTATCTACTTCAAAACTATATACATTTAAGAAGTTAAATGCTCTATAAAATCCCCCCTGACTTAATAAAATTTCCATATTATCGTGGTCTAATTTTACTATATCTTTTAACCATCTAGCCTCTAAACTATTAAATACTGCTCTATTCTTTTGTGAAATACCTTCATTTATGAAAATATGCCACATATAAGCAGGTATAATAATATCTCCACCATCAGGGTCACTATCAAGTTTTAATGTGCCAGCGTGATTAAGTTCAAATCTGAAAAATCCCATTGGCATTTTAATGATAGGTAAACTTACAATAAATCTTGTTGCAAAATCTTTATTATCAATAGTAAATGCAATAAATTCATTTTTGAATTCATTGTTCTTATCTTCGCTATTTACGATATATTGAGTATAATCCAGTCCATAGGGAGTGTTTTGCATATCATATGCTATTTGATTAAGAGTTGAAATAGATGTAATTGATGCAATTGCTCTATTTCTAGTAGCAGCAAAGTTTACACATAATGCAAAGAATAGAAGATGTGCTGAACCACTACCATATTCTCCAGTAATATCTCGCATTATTTCATAAATAGTTAAATCAGAAATTGCAGTTCTGAACTCATTCTCACTAACATTTGCTTTTGAGAATATTGTATTTTTAAGACCAGAGAAAAATAAACCTCTTACTTTTAACTTTTTATCAAGTATTTCCTTTAATTTATCTTCATGATTTCGAAAATAATGATAAAAAGCTCCATTATCTTTTTCTCCAGATTGTAAAAATACGAGTTTATCTTTTACTTCATCTAAGTTGTACTCAAATTTTGACATATATTAAGCCCTCCACATATAAAATATTATTATAGTTTCAGGATTAATATATGTCGTTTATAGATTTACCACTTAGACTTGTCAGCACAAAGTGTATACCCAGTTTCTGCTTCATAATCTCTAATCTGCTGTTTCTCTTCTTCAGACAGATCACCTGCAGCCCATCTAGCCTGTTCTGCTTCATATTTAGCATCAGCCTGAAAAGCCTTTACCATATCATCCTGAAACGCTTTACTCTCCATAATTTCCTTACTAAGTGCCATGTTTTTTGTCTCCTTTCAAAGTAAATAGACAATGTTTTTATTTTTTAATAAAACCTGGAGCAATTGTATCATATATTTGATCCAAGATTTCACTAGCAGAAGTATTTTTTTCGCTTATTTTTTCTTCATAAGCGACATCATATATGGTATCTGCTCTTGTACCGAAAGTCCATTTACTTTTACTTGTAAACATATTACAATTTAGAGCTGTAACTCTATTAAAAATAAATAGCTCTTCGTGAGCATTTTCACCTATATGCATATAAATTATCCTATCATAAAAATTATTTGGTAAAAATAACTTCTGATTTACTGATAATTTAATCATTGAAGTTAATTCCTTAAAATTTATTACCATGTGGTCTGCATGATAACCCTCAATATTTAATATATGATAGGACTTTCCTTTATCTTTATCACCTATTATATAAACATGAATTTGTTTTGAGATGATAACGATAAAATGTGGATCATTAAAGTATTTTAAAAATGGATATTCCATATGTACTTTTGCTACATAAGGTCTATCTTTTGATATTATATGACAGGCTCTAAATAAACGTTCTGTCATAGGATTGATAGCTAATATGGATTCTGTAACTTCTTGTGCTGTCATATTCTCTATCAACTCCTTTGTTTATACATAAAATATTATATATCAAAAAATTTCATTTGTAAATAGTAAATGACAATTATTTTATTCGTCACCATATATATCTAAAAGTTCTTTCATTCGTAAAAATGTTTGTTCATCAATTATGTAATAGTTTTTACTATTAGGTCCAAAATTAACTACTACTGCTGAATGATTTTTCTTCATAAAAATAGACTCATCTAAATTTTTATCAAACCATTCTTTTTTAATAGTAAAGCTATCTTTATCCCTAGTCTGAGTTTTGCATTCCAAGAGCCAGTCTGAATCAACTACATCACCTTTATTATAAGCAGTAGCACCGCTATTAGCTACTTTTTTACCACCAATAGCATTTGCTACATTTGTCTCTTGAATATTAGAAAAATATCTTGTAGGTTTCTTTTCATTTGTTTCTTTATGTTGTCTAAATTGACTATTAGATGTATTTTTATCTTTATTCTGTCTAAATTGCATGATAAATTTCTCCTACAAAATGTTAGAGAGAGGAATCGAACCTCTCTTAATTACGCCTAACCAATCAGCCATCTAACAACCGCTTAAATTATTCTTCAGAAGTATTTTCTTCCTTTACTTCTTCTTTCTTATCTTCTTCATCTTCTTCAGGGTTATGTTCATTATTGATAGTAGACTCAACGCCTTTTTCAACTTCAAGAATCTGTGCAAGGTCTTTTTCATCAATAAGAGAAATATCTTTTCCAGTCTTATTAATATAGTCAGAAACTACCTTTTCATATTCTTTTCTAAATTCATCGTGAGTCTTGATATAATCAATCATCTTACCCTTACCTGCAAAAGTAAGTTCTTTACCATCTTCATCCATATATACTTCACCAGTAATAGGATTTACCAACTGCCAAGTAACAGAAGTGAGTTTCTTTGCAATTTCATACTTGGTAATGATTTCAATAAGGTCAGTAACCGTATCAAGACCAGTATCAAATCTAAAGATAATCTTTGCACCATTTCTATTCAAAGCACCAAGTCTATTCTTTGTAACGGAGAATGTTGCTACAATACCATCGGTATCGGCATCAGTTTGTGATGCAGCAACATCGATATTATCTCCCTTAGTAAACTTACGATTTGCAAATCTCACCTTAATACAAGGATAGAAGTTAAGTGCATAACCACAAGGTTCTGTGTAGATCTTAGCACCAGTGAATGTAGTACCAGCTACACGAGTGTGGTTGATAATAAGAAGAGTGTTACCTGCCTTTGCAATAGCCGGAACCATGAACTTGAGGAACTTACCCATTGACTTAGCAATAGAAGCTCTCTGACCGTTGTCCTTTGTGATATCATTATCAATATCAGCCTGAGAAAGCAACATAGGAGCAGAGTCAATAATAATCATACCAATATTATCTGCTTCCTGAATCTTAATAATGTCTGAGAAGATCTCCTCTGCAGATTTACCAGAACAATCATATCTCATAAACTTGTTAGGATCAAGATCAAGACCAGTCATCTTGACGAACCATTCTACCTGACCAACGAGGGTCTCTTCTGCGTCCACATAAATACAAGTTTTGTCAGGATGTTTCTTCTGGAACTGTGCCATAGCAAGACATGCAAGAAGTGACTTACAAGATCCAGACTCACCAGCGTATACAACCAACTTACCTTCAGGCAATCCACCATAAAGAGCAAAGTCAGCAGACATAGTACCCATAGAAAAACGTTCACATTCAGGAATTACATCGCCTGGAGTTAGAACATCATTTTTCCATGCCTTGTTAATTTGTTTTGCGATTTCTAATACATTTGCCATTTTTTAAATCTCCTTCTTATATGTTACTATTTTTTAGTTACCCAATACTAAAATTACAATATCCCTTAATACTTTTTGGCTCATTTTTGGGTTCATATTGTTTCTTTTCTTCATTCCATTCGTAGAAATACCGATGTAAATCTTGTAGTAGAATACCAGGTTCAATATACTCAATAATAGCATATTGATACATATTATCATGAATATTACACCAATTGTTCACAACGGCATTATCTGCTTCTTCTTTACTTTCAAAATAACCGACACATCTAATATCACCAAATTCATGTAGGTTATCTGACGTATTTTCAATCTTTTGGATTACTGTTATCAGATAAATACCCGTCATCATCACGCACTCCTTTCAGTTTATTTTCAGCATTTTTACTAATAAGGATGCTTGACAATACATTTACAATTCTGTGTGATTCTTCTAATTTTGATTTCATATCATTGGCGACTGCACTTTGAATCATGGCAACAACTTGTTTATCCATAGATTCAACAATGGCTTGATTTGACCTAACCGCTTGTGTACCTGCTGTACTATTAAAAGTATCAGCTTGTGCGCCTTTAGTTAGAGCAATAGCACATTCTTGCATTAACAATGACATATCTTTTCTTTCTGCTAAATAATATGATTCAATAGAGAGCTGCAACATATAATCTTGCAATTCCTTATTAGTTAACGTAGTAAAATTCTTCTTGATTTTATCAATAATTGCATCAACTTCTTTAGTGTTTTTACTAACAGTTTCCTTTACAATAGGCTTTAACTGTTTATAAATATCACTAACTTCTTTCTTTGCAGTATTTACCTGATCAAAGTTTAACATTGTATATTATCTCCTAATTAATCTTTGTATATGCTCTACTAATATATTCATTATAATTTCCTTGTGGAGCATTCTTAACATCTGGCATTTTCAATACATTTTCAGTAATAACATCAAATCTATAAAGACGTTCATCTAAATTAGTTCTAACTGCCTTTAATAATAAATCATTACCAAAATAATATGTAGTATTAACTACATCATTTAATTCAACAGCTAAATATTTTTCATCATTTATATATAGCCATTTAAGAGTAGAATTTACTAAAATATCTTTATCAAAAATATTATTCAAAGTATCTTCAATTTTAGTATCATCTACTACATAGTTATCTACATACCAAATACCATCTACATCAAGATAATATACTTTATCCTTATCTTCTTCAGTTTTATGTTTAGTTTTAACTAAATAGTATTCATATAAATCTGTACTATAAAAGTACTTTGTTTTATTATCAACTTTTCCAACTGCGAGAACTTTATCAGTTTCTTCGTCAATTGTATTATAATACTGTGATACATAAGTAGTTACTAACACATTAGATAATGTATCTTTCTGTGCATTCATAATATTACTTAAATCTTCTGCAGTATATATAATTGGTTCTTCAGTTTCCGTTTCAGTTTCTTCTACAATAGTTTCTGTTTCTTCTTCTGTTGGTACAATAGTCTCAATAATAATTTGGGGCTCTGACTCAATTGTTTCTTCTACTTGTGGAGTAGTACCACACGCAGATAGAATACAAAAACTACTCAAAAGAAGTAATAATTTCTTTTTCACTTTATTTTCCTCTTTCACACTTAACTAATGGCATACTTATCCATTTCACTTTCCATCTTTGACATCTTTTTGTCAATCATTCCATAAAACTTCTGTTCCTGTTCAGTTAATTCCATTTTGTCATTTAGATAACTCAGCATATCACACAGTTCAGTATAAGATGCATTTCTAATAGTTACCTCATTGACATTAATGTTACTCATTTTTCTTTTCTCCTTAAAATTAAAATAAAGTTAATAGTATATTGTACTTTAAGTACAAACTGGGGTAGCGGGATTCGAACCCACGAATAACGGAGTCAAAGTCCGTTGACTTACCGCTTGGCTATACCCCAACGGAGGTGCTACACTATCGTAGTAGCCAACGTATCATACATATTTGGGAGGAAATATGTATAATAAATAGGAAAGGAAAAATGGATATTACACCAAAAGGTGCAAAGGTGATTAGTAGGATTTGAACCTACGACATTCGGAGCCACAATCCGATGTTCTACCAACTGAACTATAACCACCATATAGAACCTTTCGCTATATCGTCTTGTACTTTGGCAATATAGCCACTAAGTTATTTGGTAGGTTCTTTATCTATGTTTATTCATAGTACCAAACCATCTCTCTCGCCGTTTTTACTAGATAAGCACCGCAGGAAACCACTCGCATCTTAATTTTACTGTCTAGTCAGTCTCATTACTGATAAATTGATCAGATTTATCGCTTGTAATGAGAAATGGATCATCTTGGACTCGAACCAAGGACCGACTGGTTATGAGCCAGTTGCTCTAACCAACTGAGCTAATGATCCATAATAAGGGTGTACCTAACAAGGCTTCGAATAATGGCTAATTCTTAGGGACTCAAACCCACCTGATAAGATACCGAATAGTAATCAGCGCATCGGCTTTAACTAATTGATTAGATTAGCGACTTATCTGGACTTTAAATCGTCTTGCAAAACAATTTGTAGTCTACACCCATAACGACCTAAATCGGAATCGAACCGATACCAACAGTTAGACCTACTGTTATTCTACATGCTTTAAACGTCTACCATTAAACTATTAGGTCAAGTGCTACCAGAGGGACTTGAACCCTCACGATATTACTATCATCGGAGCTTAAATCCGATGTGTCTGCCAATTCCACCACGGTAGCATGGGAATCCTTATTTTAAGTGGTGACTCCTACCACTATTAGAAATCTAAGCTAGCCAGATAAGTTTCGAACTTATGTCTCCCTACGTCTAGGTTGTTTTGTCCAAGGATTTACTTTTTGACCCCTTATCTAAACTACTGACTATTACTTTACTTAATAATAATATCACAGAACTCTATATATGTAAATAGCTTTTCGTCACTATTTTTCAATATTTTTCAATTTCTTTTTTCAAATCTCTTTCTTTAATTGATCGTCTCTTGTCATAATTCTTCTTACCTTTACAAATACCCAGAAGAACTTTAACTTTTCCATTTGTCATATATATTTTTAATGGAATAAGTGTAATTCCTTTATCAATTAACTTATTTTTAAGAGATTTAATTTCTTGTTTATGCGCTAATAACTTTCTAGGTCTTCTTTCTGATACATCATAATCCATAGCCTTATCATATTTGGCAATATGTGTACCAATAAGAATAAGTTCATTATTTTCAATAGCAATATAAGAATCTTTAAGATTACAAGAACCTTTTCTAATTGATTTAATTTCATGACCTTTTAACTCAATACCACATTCAAGTGTATCAAGTACAAAATAATCATAATAGGCTTTTCTATTTTCAATATTAATAGAAGAACTCATTTTTTCTCCTTATATTCTTTATACATTTTCATAAAGTTATTAATGGCTTCTTTTTTAGAAGTTCCTTTTATATTGAATTGTGTTAATTTATTATTATCAAAATCATTAATATTGTGTAGATTTTCTTGTGTAGTATAATGTCTTTCATCAACAACTATAATACTATCTAAATTTCTATCCCAATATATTTTATAATACGAAATAAATTCTTCTTCCATATAATACATATTTTACCTTTATTTTTCTTTATTAAGCCGAAATTCTTCTTTATTGAGCCAAGCGGTAATTTCTAGGGTATCATTACCGTTAGAGCCATCATAACAATCAATATCATCACATTCAGCCGTAATCTTTACTAGAATATTATTATCTTTTTTATCAAGAATCTCTAAATGATTTTTATATGTAGTTAGGCATTCTCTATAATAAAGATATGTTTCATCTTCTCTATTATCTTTAAAAACAATTCCAGATTGTGAACTACTCGGCTACAAGTAACCGAGCTTCCTGCTTCAACCACCACTGCGTTGGCTACGATGACACGTAACTCAATGTCTTACACAATGTCCACAGGCGTATAAGTTAGGGCTATTCCATCCCTACTGTAATATCTTGTTTTTATGCTACTTCAGTAAGCAATCGTAATCCTTCGCTCAGGATATTGATAGCAGCATTCTGGTCACGGCTTATCGCAAGACCACAATCACATGTCATTTTGCGGATGGCTAAGTTTTTCATTTCTGGATGTATCATACCGCAACAATGGCATATCTGTGATGACGGAAACCACTTATCTACTTTTACAAGATATTTGTTTTTCTCTAATAACTTATACTCAAGCATTGAAAGAAACATGCCGTATCCGTTATCAAGAGTGGCTTTGCCGTTACCAAAACCTTTGTTTGCCATAGACATCATGTTTAAGGACTCTACGCATACAACATCATACAAATTGGCTATCTTCGTAGATATTTTATGCAGGTTATCCAGACGCTGATTAGCGATATGCCTATGGATTTTGTTTACCTTACGGAGTTGTTTTATGTAGTTACTAGATTTCGTTTCATGCTTTTTAGAGCCTTGCATACGTGACAATCTGCGCTGTGCCTTGGCAAGTTTGTCATAACTCTCACGATAATACTTGTGATTAGTTCCTACATTACCGTTATTGTCTACATACAAGCCGTCAGAAGCGTAGTCTAATCCGATTGCATTGGTTTTGTTGGCAACATAATGATTTATTGCATTATCAAATTCAAAAAGAACTGAAACATAATACTTACCATCTGGTTCCTGTGACACCGTAGCTGATTTAATGTTCCAACTATCATCAGGGATGCGATGGATAACGGCCTTTACTCTACCGACTTTAGGGAGTTTGATAAATCTGTTGCCTATGATAGCAACCGTCCCTTTCTGATTGTTTGTAGTATAAGACCTGCGACTATGTTTAGCAGATTTGAATTTAGGGAATCCAGACTTGGCTTTACGGGATTTACTGAACCTATTTCGGAACGCTTCTTGCAAATCGAGTTGTTTGTTGGCAAGGGCAAGGCTATCAACTTCTTTGAGATAGGGATAATCCTTCTTATATCTGGCAGGAGTTACCATTGGAAACTTACCGGTATTTTTGTAACCTTCTATTTTATCGGAAAGCATAAGATTATAGACCTTACGGCAACAGCCAAAGGTCTTTGCAAACATAACAGATTGTTCAGTTGTCGGATATATTCTGTATTTAACAGCTCTGTTCATAATGTTATATGTTCGCTCTGCAACATAGCAGGCTTTCATCTCGGCTATAAATAGCCGAGAATTCCCGCCTGATCACTTAAAATACAAATTCCAGTCAGGCTCTTCAGTCATATCTTCAGTATCTTCATGAAGATTAATTCCTGAACCAAAACTAAGTACTATAGATAATACTCCATCATCTATAGACCAAGTACCTCTCAAAAGAGTATATTGTTCTTCACCACAAAATCGTTTAAGTATTAAAGTATCATTCATTATATTCATTCTTGCTTCGTTTAATCTTTATTACTTCTTTCCAATCGAGTGCTTTCACAATCCACTTTATTAAATTCTGAACCATCTAAATTTTTTGTCTTGTACTTGTCAATAATCTCGTCTATTCTACTTGCAAAAGTACCTAACGATTGAAGGTCATAACCATCTAGTTCCTCGTACACTTCACCTATCTCAGCTCTTATCTTGTCAAGTACAGACGCTTGCTCTAAAGATTCTTTAGTAAAATGCATTAAAGCATTTCTTATACTTCTTCCAAAAAGACTGTCATCTTCCCATTCACCTTTTCGTAAAATATCTTCTTCTAATCCAGTATCTGGAAGTTCAATTGTTATTTTCATTTATTTCTCACTCTCTGTCTTATACTTGTCAATAACGTGCAACGAACAATATAACAATTACTACATGAAATAGTATCATTATGATTGTCAATCCAGTGTGCATCGTTTACTGTTCTTTTTTTTACTTTTAATTGTTTTATTAACAGTTATAAATTATTATCACTTTCTGATTCATACATTTCAACATCTAATAATTCTTTTAACACTTCTTTTTTTCTTCTAGGTGAATATCGGTCATAATCAGGATATTTACGTGCTAAATTTGCTATGATAATCATCTTTTCAAATTCATCTTCACAAGTTTCAAGATATTGTCTATATGTCATTTTTAATTCCTTTTAAATAATTGTTACTGTTTTTTTGTTTTTATTATTATATAACGGTATTTAATCTTTGTAAATAAAAAATGGTCATAAAACTTAATTTATAACCATTTTTTGATGGGGATATTGAGGATTCGAACACTCGAAGTCCAAATAGTTAACACCAGCTATTCGAATAGACTTTTAATAATTATTAGTTGTAAAATCGCAAATTATACTTATATGAGAATTAATAATATTTTAGATAAGTATAATTATTGTTTGGTGCTGACTGACTTCCTGCAGTGAAGTTTTAGTCTTAACTATTTTTAGGACACGTGATTCACTATCACGCTGCTTTGGCCGCTTGCATATCACCCCAAATTTATTAGTTTAAGAAGGTATAACACTTCTTAATCTCGTTTTGAATATCTGTAAATACTTCTTCAATAGATACTGGTCTATTATCATGAGCATCTACCGCCACATTATACATATAGGGTCTGTCTTCATAAAATTTTTCTTTACTATGAGTATGACCAAATAGATTAAACACACATTTATCAGGATTACTATTAAGATCCGCTGTAAGTGTAGGATAATGGCTAAGATAGAACTTTCTACCATTATACTCAATTTGAGTTGTCCATACAATCTCTACAACATTATCGGATGCTTCATAAATCTTAATTTTGGCAGGTGTATCGTGGTTGCCAATAATAAGATGAATCTTACCATTTAATGTCTTGAGTGTTTCCTTAACAAAATCAATATCTGTGCCAAGGAAAAAATCACCAAGCATATATACATTATCTTCAGAACTAATTGTATTATTCCAATTATCAATAATAGTCTTGTTTGACTCTTCTATATTTTTGAAACCTCTAGGTTCAAATATAAAGCCTTTATCGTGATTAAAATGTGTATCACTAGTAAAATAAATCATTTTTAATATCTCCTTTAAAAAGTCAGCAAAGGGATTCGAACCCTTGATAATGGTGTTGCAGACCACCGCCTTTGACCACTTGGCTATGCTGACAAATAAATCCATTTTTAAGTCCAATAATTTCGTCGTAAAATCTCAAAATACTTACAATAAATCCAATTAAGATACAAATAGCGATAATTCCAATAATAACTAATAATTTTTTAATTGTTTTCATTATTATTGTGACTCCTAAATATTGTGGTTTAGGTTTGTGTTCACTCAGTAGGGAGTCGAACCCTTATCTCTTCGTTTCCAAAGCGTCCACCCACTGGACCAACCGAGTTACTAACAAACCATGCCAAATGGACCTGACGGGAGTCGAACCCGTGTCCAAAGACCCTTCCATTATACTTCTACATGCTTAGTTGATTTTTTATCTATAGATTATCTTCTGTTAAAATCAACAAACCTAGAAAATAATCACCCATGTAAAACTTAACTACATATACTATGGTAAATCTCTATATAGTGCATCAGGTTTCTTTGAACCTCACAGAATACACCTGAAATATCTGCTGAGGCTTAACACTCTAAAAGAGTGGGTGTGCTGCACTCAGGCAGCAGCAAGCTGACGATTAGCGTCTATTGTTTGGTGTCGGATTTACGTGGTGTCCACCATCCACGGCATGCTTCTCTAACTTCAAGACCCCTGTCGAAACCAATTACAGGCCCTTATTAGATTTTACTTTATAATATAATAAACTAAAAATTCTTATTTGTAAATAGTTTTTACAAAAATTATTGTCTTTCTCATTATTTCCGCAGAAATCGAGCTTTCACGAAGAATATACATTCTCCAATATATAAGACGCATCTTATAGTGATATACCTATCCTCAAATAGTAGCGGGCATTTTATATTTTTATTTAGAATTTTTTATACAATATTATGAATATTGCAAGTTGTTAGACTAATAAGCATAAGTCCAATTAGAATAAAAATATTACTAATCACTTTTAAGATTATATGTAACCTCATTTCTTCAACGATTTCACAGTTAAAGATTTTAATAAATACTCCAAATATTAATAAGGCTAATCCAGTGAAAAATAAATAAATAAGTGTCATTTTACTCTACTACATACTGCTTAATTGGAGCAATAGCCTTTTCAAAATCTTCATCAGTATCAACTAAAATCTGAAGTTCCTTTGGAGTAGCCAAATCCAAACTAAAAATCCCCATAATAGATTTAGCATCTACAACAAATCTATCACTAGTCATATTCATATTATAAGGTAATTTAGCTACTTCTGCTTCAAATCCCTTAACCTTAGATACAGTATCTAACAATACATTTACTTTTCTCATTTTTTATACCTCCTGGGTTTCATTTTCAAAGTTACATGGTGCATTAACACCATTTGTGTGAATATTATCCATATCATCAAAACGCATCAATGCTTCAGTTGTATGCATTCCAATAAACCCTTTTTCATGTGCCTCCATGACTTCAAGATAACTATCATCAATAAACATAATTTCATCATAAGGTACTTCATCTCTTTCAGCAATCATTTCCATAACAGGTACTTTATCATGTCTAGTACTTACTGAAATTAACTCACCATGATGTAAAAAATTACCTTCATAACATTCTTTTAATCTATTATATTTAGAGTTATATTCAAAGGAATTTTTACATTCAGTTAAACCATAAATCATTCCACCATTAGACTTTACATAATTAACTAGATTTACTAATGGTCTAGGTGCTTCACAGTAAACATAGGCATTATTCTTAATATTATATGCCATCCATTCCTGGTCATCTAATACACCAATAATTCTATTTCCTGACTCTTTATCATTAATACCATTATTGTTATACATTTTTAGACATAGTGCTGTATTATCTACATCTAAAAATAATAACTTTACTTTACTTAACTTGTCATACATAACCATTTCTCCTTATTATAATAAAAAACTAGTGCTAAATCTCACACTAGTTAAATGACTCGGACGGGAATTGAACCCATGCCTTCGCCGTGAAAGGGCGATGTCTTAACCGCTTGACTACCGAGCCAAATATATAAATAAAGTCTGTATTAGGATTCCAATAACCTAAATCTTATTGTCACTTATATTAACAATCTATTCTAACTTAAACTATACAGACTTTTTATCAAATATTACTTTGTTACAAATCTAGAGGCACACCAATAATCACCATTATCCAGATTTACTGAAAAAATCTGTTCCTTTTTATCGTCCAATGTTGCAGAACTTACATGAATCTGATCAGCTCTAACTTTAAGAGTTTTTCTAACGTAATCTGCTAATTCAGCCTTTGTAGCTTCAGATTTCTTAACTACAAAATAAACTTTTCTATCATTTCCATTCAGTTTGATAATTTCCATTCTATTCTCCTTATAATCTAAAACGGCAAAAGTGCCAATGTGAGTACCGAGACTCGAACTCGGATTAAACCTTGCTAGGGCTTACGGTTTATAAGACCGTGGCTCTCACCTATTGAGCTATACTCGCATAATGTAGTTAAATAATACTCTTACGAGCCTTGGTTAGGCATGCCTGAAAAATAACCGTCTTGATAAGTATGTGTGTACACTACATTTTCAGCAACCTGGTATTTGTCCTGTTTATCCCACGAAAACGACTGTGGGTGGAATTCCTTTGTCTTTTTTCTTCAAGTTACCTTTACTTATCTGGATTCTACATAATAGGGAGAAATTATATGTATAATCTATTATTTAACTACATAGCGGAAACAGTAGGACTTGAACCTACAACCCCTCGCTTAACAGGCGAGTGCTCTAACCCATTGAGCTATGAATCCATTTATTTTTATAATACTTAATTATAGTATCATAATTAAAAGTGTTTGTAAATAGTTTTTTATAATCAAGTTGTTAATTCTTCAAGTAATTTTCTTGAAAATTGAAAAGATAACTGTTTAGAAAAAATAAACTCTAAATCAATTAAATCAATATCAGGATATTTTTCACTCATATTTTTAACAACTTCCTCAGCAAATTCTTCTATTCCTTTTGGACAATCTACATATCTACCATTTTCTCTTTTTAAGGGTGTTCTATTATTCATAAGTATAGTCTCCTTTTTATATAGTACGCTACTAGATAGGCATATCTGCGAAAATGGATAATATTACCATTCTATCTAGTAGGCTTACAACCATATAGCACAAGTTCTTCTTAACTGTGCTAGTGCGCCTGACAAGATTTGAACTTGCATGCTGTTTCCAGCCTAGATTCTTAGTCTAGTGTGTATGCCAATTCCACCACAAGCACATAAAATAAATATGTAGGTAAGGATTTGAATTTCCGTCACCTTACATAAATAGTATTCCAACGGTCATACTTAAGACTTCTTAATAAAAGAAGTAATGTGCCGTAACTATTCTTAATAGAGTAAGCGTCTACCTATTTCGCCACTACATATTTATTACTTACTTAACTTATCAGCAATACTAGAAGATGCAAAAGAATTAGGTTTGACAGCACAATCGAACCCGCAAGCCTTAATCCAACCAACTAACATAGGAATTAACTCTTTAGTTTTACCTCTATCACTCCAACCAGCATCTACATGAATTGCCAAAGATGAATTGTCTCTTAATTCTTTATATTCATCATTTTCTAAAATTTCAACTAATTGAGTCATAATTGCAAGACTTCTTGTAGTTTCTTCTGTTAATTTCATTCTTACATCACTAATTCTTTTAATTTTACTGATTTCATAAAAGAATATACCACCATGACCTTCACAAGTAACTGCAATAACAGAAACAATTTTAGTATGGTCAAAATTTTGTGAATCAGTACCAACAGTAATTTGTAATGGAACATCATACTGTTTCATTTTATTCATATAATCTAAAATTTTAGAAGGAATTTCAGTTAATTCTAAATTTCCATAAGTATGACTATTAAACATTTCAATAAATCTCTCTTTCAATTTATATAGTACCAATAGGTAGATTCGAACTACCGACCTTTTCCGTATGAAGGAACTGCTCTGACCAACTGAGCTATACTGGCACAAAAATTAAGTATATTTGAATTAAACATATATTCGATAGTATTATTACTTATTTATTTCTATTTTCGAGTATACGATCCCAACATCTGTCACTCATTTCAGTTTCTAAATCCATCATAAGGTATTTACAGTAATTTAGATCTTCATCATTAATTAGATGTTCTTTAATTAGACGATCTACAGAATCCATAATATCTGCATCTAACTTATTTAGTTCTTCAAAAGACATACTTTTAAGTTCATCTTCGGTGAATTTTTTTCTTTCCTTTATGATATTTAGAGTAGACTGAAACATATTAAACATTCCTTTCTTGAAATCTAAAAGCCGCCAGAGGGACTCGAACCCCCAACCCAGTGCTTACAAGGCACTTGCGCTACCAATTGCGCTATGACGGCATATATACTATTTGTTTTAAGCATCCTTGAACTATTCGAAGTCATTCAATTAGCACACTAGTATTTTTCAAACTTTATCCAATATACCGTCTATGACAATATATTAGAAAGGCTAATAGTTTAGCCTAAAAAGCAGATAGTGAGAATCGAACTCACATTACTTGTGTGGAAGACAAGTGTAATAATCCATTATACTATACCTGCATTTGTAGTGGTGACCCTAAGCCAAACCTGTCCGACGTTTTACCCACTACTATTCAATATAGGACTAATCCATATTGACCTTAGACATAGGTTATTTATCTACACCATATTAGTCATAGCATAGAAAGCCACATGTGGATAGATAGATTCGAACTACCGACTACCTACGTATCAGATAGGTACTCTACCAACTGAGTTATATCCACAAAAGATGTACAAAATAATACATCTTAAACGACTACAATGGGACTCGAACCCATGACCTCTGCCGTGACAGGGCAGCGTTCTAACCAACTGAACTATGCAGCCATAGTGCCTTGTGTTGGTGTCGGACCAACTCCTTCTGGGCTTCGACCAGACGCTTCTACCGAGTTAGCTTACAAGGCTGGATAAAGTCAGTTTCTACTTTATCCATACTAAATCGTTTCTTCATAATTTTATTCTCCTTTATTAAGATCATATCATTTTCAACTCTTCTTAATGTTGTTTTTATTGTATCATTAAGTAAAGTCTATATGAATGTCAAAGCGACAGGACTGGGATTCGAACCCAGGGACCTTTTACAGCCTCCAGTTTTCAAGACTGGCGCAATTGACCACTCTGCCATCCTGCCAAATATATTATTTATATAACTATGTATATAAATCTTCTAATTTATTATATATACTATATTACAATTAATAATATTTGTAAATAGTTTTTACATATTTTATGTGTAGAAACTACACATTAGCGCCATGTATAGGATTCGAACCTATAAAGCCTATTAAGCCCAACTGTTTAGCAAACAGCCTCTTCAACCACCCAGACACATGGCATTTTTATCAATTTTTTGATTACTCCAATGTTTATCA
>ODAI012374775.1_pt1 | contig 20854 bp, 18 predicted proteins | sample 1539321 | NCBI WGS metagenome assembly ODAI01 (sample SAMN02144231, study PRJEB22623) | gut metagenome | biome: sheep rumen | host: Ovis aries | place: New Zealand
CTTAGGATTACGAACTATAGCACGTCCCATGGCAACACGCTGCCTCTGTCCACCGGAAAGAGCCTTGGGCTTACGGTCGAGAAGTGCGGTAAGGTCGAGGATACGAGCTGCTTCCTTAACCATCTTGTCGATCTGCTCCTTGGGAACCTTACGAAGCTTAAGTCCGAATGCCATATTGTCATAAACTGACATATGAGGATACAGAGCGTAGTTCTGGAATACCATTGCGATATCACGGTCCTTAGGCTCAACATCGTTCATGAGCTTGTCGCCGATATAAAGTTCTCCGCTGGAGATATCCTCAAGACCTGCAACCATACGAAGAGTGGTTGACTTACCGCATCCTGAAGGACCAACGAAGATGATGAACTCCTGGTCATTGATTTCGAGGTTGAAATCCTTAACAGCTTCGAAGCCGTTGGGATAAACCTTGCTGATATGTTTGAGTGATAAACTTGCCATTGGGCTATTCTCCTTTCAGAATAAATAGGCGTGACAAATCGCCTTATACAGTTGAAAGTATACTATTAAAACTCAATTTTTGGAAATAATCGACTTAAACAAAGTTTTATGACCACTTTGTGTATTTTGCACTATTTTCTTAGAAAAAATGCACTTATTCGTCAATTTGACCAAGTGTTTCAACCTCTGCTTCGTCGAAATGACTATTACGATTAAGTTTGTTAAAATAAGCGCTTTCCAGCTTTTCAAAGCATCCCCTGTAGAGGATTGCGGACAGATATCCGGGACCCGAGGATCCAAAGAGTACCGCAAAAGGTATGATCCCCGGAAAAAGCGCTGCCACGGCAGGGGGGATCAGATACAGGATCCCCATCAAAACTGCCCCGGGAAAAATCGATGCACTGACCGTCAATGCGTTTTTCAAAGTTCCGGAAACAGTATTTTCAAACCTCGACAGCATAGGGAAAACCATGATGGTCATCACATATGCCAAAAACAAAAGTCCCGTCAGTATATATATGATGTTTAAGCCGGTTTCACCCGCATATATCTTCAAAAGATATACGTCCAGAACAAAAAAAAGAAGCACTGCCATTTCCATGATCCAGATTAAGGTCGCCTGCCTGAGATTGGTTTTAAAGGATATAAAATAATCCCTGACTATGCCGGTGCCCTCCCCCTTTAATACCCTGTAACACATGCGGTCTTTGGCGGTAAATGCCGCCCCTGCGGTAATGACGGGAATGCAGCAGACAAAGGTCAGAATGCCGATCAGCGCAAGGTCGCATAAAACTGTGAGAAAGATCATGAACTTTGAATCCGGTGCCAGAATCTTCATAACTTCCTTTACGTCTCTTTTCAGAAAACAAGCTCCATGGTAGTGACCTTGATACCGGAAATATCTCTTTCGGGTTCAGTCACTTTGAAGCCCGTTTTTTTGTAAAATCCCACAGCATAGGGCGCAGCCCTGACAACCATGGATTCCTCATGACAGACATCCCGCAGATACTTGCAAAGCTTGTCGATTATGGTGGTTGCAATTCCCATATGGTGGTATTCTTTGTGAACAAAAAGAAGTGAAAGACGGTTAGAACTTCTAAGGGAACCTACTCCGACGATCTTACCGTCACACCTTGAGATCATCATGGGGTATTTCCCGTTTATGAACGCTTCGTGAAGCTTATCATCCGTAATGAATTCAAAAAAATGTCCGACTCCCTCCTGAGTATAGTCGGGACCTTCAAATTCCATAAATGTCGTCCAGACAAGTGACATGCACTCCGTCCAGTCGGAAGGTTGTGCCCACTCATACCGGATCTCTTTTTTTATGCCATCCGAGCCGTTATCCATTCAAGGATATCCTCTTTTACCTTTTCTTTGTCATTATCATTAAGGATCTCATGTCTGCAGGAAGGATACAGCTTAACCGTAACGTCTCTTACGCCTGCTGCCTTGTATCCTTCGGCGGAAGCCTTAACGCCCTCTCCGTATTCGCCCACGGGATCTTCTAAACCCGCTACAAAAAGAAGGGGCAGATCCTTAGGAACCGCATCCACGTTAACTTCCTTGGACATGCGTCTCATCAGCTCAAAAAGAGCCAGATACCCTCCGGTGGTAAATCCGAATCCGCACATGGGATCTGCGATGTAGTCTTCGACATTTTTTTCGTTGACGCTGAGCCAGTCATAGGGAGTCTTGGGGGACTCAATCCTGCTGCAGTAATTGCCGAAGCTCATCTTAGTGATCATCTTCGACTTATATTTATCTCCCCTGAAAAGAGATATCAGTTTTGTAAGGGCGGTTCCGGCATTTAATACGGCGCTGCTCATGCGTCCGGTACCCATGATAATCGCCATGTTTATTCCGGTTCCGTAACGGTAAATATAATTCCTTGCAATGAACGATCCCATACTGTGTCCCAGGATGATAATGGGAAGTCCGGGAAATTTTTCCTGGGTGATCTTCTTTAATCTGTGGACATCACGGACGATAACAGTGGCGGGGTCCTGTTTGCAAAAATAGCCCGTAACGCCTCCGCTCTGAACGGAACCTCCGTGCCCGAGATGGTCCTCTCCTGTCACGATAAATCCCCTGTCCGTCATAAACTTTGCAAAATCTTCATATCTTCCGACATACTCCTCCATGCCGTGGATGATCTGGATGATCCCGACAGGAGATGATTCAGGCATCCATCTTATACCGTGAATACTTGATACGCCGTCTCTTGAATCATAATAAAATTCTTCTTTTGTCATGACCATTCCTCCCCGGGGATTTATACGTCTGAGCAGATTACCTTATCCGGTCACTTCTTTGTAATACCGGCCTTCTCGAGATTTATCCTTGCTTTTTCCTGCGCCTCTTCATATTCCCTGCGCTGCTTATCACACACCTCTGCAGCCTGCTTTAAAACATCCTCAGCAACCTTCCTTGCAAAAAGGATCTCTCCTTTGGATGCAACCTTATTGCCGCTTTCGTAAAGACCTGTTTTATCAAGATCCGCAAAATCACGCAAAGGCGCATTAAGCTGCTCTGCGATCTTTTCGGCAGTCTCCGGCATGAAGGGATGAAGCAGTGATGCTCCCGTCATGATGGAATCACAGAGATTATAGATAACAGTGCTGAGGCGGGCCTTTGATGCCTCATCCTTGGCAAGAACCCAGGGCTCGGTCTCATCGATATATTTATTACATCTCTTGAATATTGCAAATACTTCGCTTAATGCATCCGCAACCCTGAGAGAATCCATCTTCTCTTCACATACCTTGTATGCTCCGCTTACAACAGACTTCAGATCTTCATCGGCCTCACCGCCTGCATGCTCATCTGTGATGACGCCGTCAAAATATTTATTTGCCATTGCTATGGTCCTGCTTACCAGGTTTCCGAGAGTGTTGGCAAGATCCGAATTGAACCTTTCAACCATGAGCTCCCATGTGATGACTCCGTCATTGTCGTAAGGCATCTCATGAAGGACAAAATATCTGACTGCATCGACGCCGAAGATATCCGCAAGGTCGTCGGCATAGATGACATTTCCCTTGGACTTGCTCATCTTCTCCCCGCCCTGAAGGAGCCAGGGATGTCCGAATACCTGCTTGGGAAGAGGCTCTCCGAGAGCAAAGAGGAATATGGGCCAGTAAATTGTATGGAATCTTATGATGTCTTTTCCGATAAGGTGAAGATCTGCGGGCCAGTTCTTCTTATATGTATCCGAAGAATTACCCTCAGCATCATATCCGATACCGGTGATATAGTTTGTAAGTGCATCGAGCCATACATATACAACATGCTTTTCATCAAAGCTTACAGGAATACCCCACTTGAAAGAGGTTCTTGAAACACACAGATCCTGAAGCCCGGGAAGAAGGAAATTGTTCATCATCTCATTCTTGCGGCTTACGGGCTGGATGAATTCGGGATGAGTGTTGATATAATCGATCAGTCTGTCCGCATACTTGCTCATCTTAAAGAAGTATGCCTCTTCCTCGGCATAGTGGACACCTCCTCCGCACTCGGGACACTTTCCGTCTTCAAGCTGGGAATCCGTATAGAAAGCTTCACACTCGGTACAGTAATTTCCCTTGTATGCGCCCTTGTAAATATCGCCCTGGTCATAGAACTTCTTGAAGATCTTCTGAACCTGCTGAACATGATCTTCATCCGTTGTCCTTATAAAGCGGTCATAGGATGTGTTCATTGCGTCCCAGATCCTCTTTATCTCTCCGGCAACCCCGTCAACGAATTCCTTGGGGGAGCTGCAGCCTGCTTCTATTGCCCTGGTCTCTATCTTCTGGCCGTGTTCATCAGAGCCTGTCTGAAAATGGACATCATAGCCGTCAGCCCTTTTATATCTTGCTATGGCATCTGCCAGGATTATCTCATATGTGTTTCCTATGTGAGGCTTGCCGGATGTGTAAGCAATCGCCGTCGTAATATAATACTTTCCCTTATTCTCCATATTTAATGCCTTTCATATAAAAACAGTTTTAATAAATTTATCACAAATACGGCTATTCGTCCATTAAACGCCTGTATTCTTCGCTGACGGCTTCAAAGAGAGCTTCCGATCCGTTTCCGCTGTCGGGATGATAAACCTTGCACAGTTCCCTGTATCTCCTCTTTATGGATTCGGGGCTTTTGCATCCGTCGAAGAATCCGTATAACCTGCCGTCTTCATCGCCTGATCTGAAGGAATTCCTTCTGCCACCATACCCGCCACCGGGACCATCATATCCGCCGTCAGATTCCTCGTAATCTTCTTCGTAGTCCTCATCATATTCTTCATCATAGTCGTCTCTGTAGTCATTTTCGTAGTCTTCGTCATAGTCGTCTTCGTAATCATCATAACGGTCGTCTTCGCCGTCATCATAGTAGTCGTCCCGACCGTTCCTGTAACGGCGCTCAGAGATCCTGTCATCATAATTACGGGAACGCTTTTTTCTTCCTATGCCCTTACGCCTTCCGCTTCCAAGCCTTTCAGATCTTCCTCTTTCGTATCCGTCATCATAGCCCCTGTCATATCCGTCGTCGTAATCCTGCACGCTTTCATAGATATCATCTATTTTTTCCCTTAAAGATTCGGATTCTTCTATGACCTCTCTTTTAAGGGATGAGTATCTGAAAAGCCTTATAACATCAAGGACGGGACCGCCGATTAGCATGATAAATGTCAGGGTTTTAAGCTGTGAGGGATCCATGGAATCTTTCACAGAATAGATGGCAAAGACTCCCGCTGCGGCTACAAGTACTCCCACTACGTAATTGTTGAAAAGTCTTATGAAAAAATAGACATAGGAAAGAAGTCCGTAGAAAACAACAAAATCCTTCAGAGTGTCAAAGGGGTCTGAGGCTAAAACCTCCGCTGTTTTCCCAAGATCCGTATTCCAGGAAAGGACAAAGATTATTACCACGGACAGGACAAGCTTTGCGGGTATGCTTCCGAGCTTTGCCCTGAGCTCTGCAACTTTTACTGCTTTATAACTATTCATCATTTAACCTGTCAAAAAATATTTCAAACGCCTTATTTTCCGGACGCATGGAAAAATCCTTCATCTTCCGCTCATCTTCATCATATAAAGAAAGCCTGTGTGCGCAAAGAGCGGGGAATCTGATCCCCATCTTTTCCGATAACTGCCTGCTTTCAGGAGAGCCGTACTTTTCATCTCCCAAAATGGGATGCCCAAGACTCGCCATCTGGGCTCTTATCTGATGAAACCTTCCGGTACCTATCGTTATGAGAACAAGAGATACTCCTTCCCGCGATGCAATAAGCTTATATGACAGCTCTGCCTTTTTATAGTCCGGGCCTTCTCCTATGATGCATCTGTTATCGGATCCTTTTTTCATATAACAGATATCGGATCCGCTTTCTGTAAGCTCCCCCATACAGACAGCCTTATATGTTTTTTTCAGTCTCCCGCCTGAAAGATCTTCGGTGAGCCTGCCTGCGGTTTTTTTGTCCTTTGCAAAAACAAGAAGCCCCTCAACGGGCTGGTCCAGCCTGTGAACCACTCCAAGATACCCACCCTTAAGATGGTTTTTAAGTAAACTGCACACATCCGGAGATGAGACTGATGAAGTCTGAACAGCTATTCCGGCTTTCTTTTTTATAACGATATATTTTTCGTTTTCAAAAACGATCCCGATCCTGTTATCAGTCACTTTACCCTGAGCCCTTTCGGATAGTGATTCTTTATTCTGCCTCCGGATGCCTTTCCCCAGCCAAGAGAATACCCTTCGGCGCTCACAAGGCACCATCCGTTTCCTTCTCCTTCAAGAGTCATTCCATGAACGTATTCTTCTGCTTTATTTTCACCTACTCTTACAAAGGTCCGGACGTCTCCTTCCGAAAGAGTAAGGGCAAGAGCGTGGGAAGGCTCAAACCTGTCTTTTTTAAATGTTCCAAGATGAAGCCCGTTTCTCAAAACCTTAAGTCCTGAGATATTCGTGGCATTATCAGGCATTATATACAGATTATCTCCGAAAAGCTTAAACCTTTTTTCGGACGCCAGTATCCTGTCCGCTGTTTTATCTTTAAGGCTGTCCTTCAAAAATGACACAAGGGACTTTTTATCATTTATGACAGACGGAAGTTCATAACCCTTAAGAGAGATCCCTCCCTCTGATTCTCCGTCCTTAACAAGAAGGGAAGCAAACTGCCCTTCACCCCTGAAATACATGGGCCATACCCTCACGGCATCGGGCAATCCCGAAAGGCCGTCCTTAAGCCCCGGTATCCTGTTCTTTAAAAAAGATGTATCCTCCGGTTTCATATCGGGGTGCTCTGAAACAAAGGAGGTGATCATATCTTCGTTCTCACCCCGCTCAAATGTACAGGTGGAATAAACAAGGGCTCCTCCGGGTCTTAGCATTATATAAGCATTTTCCAGGATCTGTTTCTGTCTTTCAGTGCACAGGGATACATTTTCCGGGGACCATTCGGAAACCGCGCCGGGATCTTTCCTGAACATTCCTTCTCCGGAACAGGGGGCATCCACAATGACCGCATCAAAATAGCCTTCAAAATATCCTGCAAGCCTTTCGGGACTCTCATTTGTGACTATGGCATTGACGATACCCATCCTTTCGATATTCCCTGACAGGATCTCAGCTCTTGATCTGTTTATCTCGTTGCAGACAAGAAGTCCCTCTCCCTTCATGGCAGCTGCTATCTGGGTGGATTTTCCTCCGGGTGATGCACAAAGATCCAGGATCCTCATTTTTCTTCCTGCGTCAAAATGACAGCTTTCAATTAAAAGAGCCGCAGGGATCATGGCTCCGGGATCTTGTATATAATATGCCCCGGCATCATGAAAAGGACTTCTTCCGGGAAAAACAGAAGATCCGAAATAAAACCCGCAAAGAGGATCAGGCATTTTTTCAAGTTTAAACAAACTTACCAGATCCGCAGATTCCACGGGATGATCTTTTAAAGGATTAAGTCTGAGAGACCGGACGTTTTCATCCAGGTACGACTTTTCAAGAAGCCCGTACTCATCCTCTCCCATAAGACTTATCATATTTTTTTTAAATTCTTCCGGTAACAATATTTCCTCCGGTCATTATCTATGCTTCTGACATGATCTTTCCCAAAAGCCTGTATATATACAGATCAGATGCGGTATTTTTTTCCGAAGCTTCAAAGTTTTTGCGGGGATCGGACCCTGAGATCCCTCCGCAGATATCGGCACCTATTACTTTCCTTCCATTTGCGATCTTTTTGATCAGTATTGAAAGCTCCGAAAGAGTCATTTCTCCCTGGTCCCAGTTTGTCACACATTCATCCTCGCAGAGCACATCCTTATCCACCGAAATGTACACAGGGATATCCGGATCCGTGTTCCCTTCCCCGAAGATCATGCAGGTCACATTCTTTCCCGATACATCCATATCCGCATGGGTTCCTCCCTCGGCATTAACCGGGCCGCACAAAAGAAAACTTCTTACGTTTTCATCCTTTTCAATAACTTCCGATGCCCAGGATCCGCAGCTTAATATATTTCCGAAGGCCGTTTCCTGCATATCAGTATGATGATCTATAAGCACAAGATCATATTTAACTTTTATAAATGATGTGAATATCCCGGAAAGATAATGATAATTGCCCGAGTCGATATAATGAATACCCTGTTCAGGATCCCGGATCTTATCAAGACGTTTTATGATCTCATCCCGCGCTTCGTCACTTAAGTACATATCCGTGCCGGAAATATCCCTCATGGAGATCCTTTGCACGTCTTTTGAAAATCCTTCCTGCCGGATCATTTCTTCAAAGCCTTCAGGATATGTTTCATTCATGTCAAGGATTAAAGTCTTTATGATCTACTCCTCCGGTTTTTTCTCATGAAGGGCCATGGCAATAAAGACAGGTGCCGAAACTATAAAAGGATAAACATATCTGAAATTAACGCAGGGACCTAAAAGCATTGTCAGCATATAAAATACGGGATATGCAAAAACCGGGATAAATCTTTTGTTTCTCCTGTAGATCCCTGCAAAAAGCGCATACATAAGTATCCAGAAATATAGCGCCGGTTTAAACAAAACAGAAATGACAGGCCAGTCATAATATGAATTTCCGTTCAGTATGTGACAGTAAATACCGTGAAGCCCCGGCACATATTCCTTAGATGCGATGCCTTCCGGAAGCACCTCACTTTTTGATCCGTTAAATGTATAGATAAGGCCAAGCCCCGTATCATCTCCCACTTCAAGCATCTCAGCATGTGTCTTATCGTCAATAAACCAGTAACCTGCAGTCAGATCCAGAAATGCATCCAGATAATCATTGGGATATGCAAGCCCTATCTTCAGATAATCCTTTAAAAGAGCGATCTGATCCCCGTACCAGGCTTCTTCGTTGACTCCCGCCTTGAATCCGTCGGAGATATAGGGATAATACTTGCCCCAGCTTTCAGGCGCTATATATCTGTGCAAAATCTGTGTCTGTTCATCCGTAAGATTAGCTTCCTGATAATGCACTACCCTGAACATCTGCATGATGGGTACGCTGTACATTTCCATCCTGCTGCCGTGTATCGCATTCATCCCCTCGACTATCATGGTCTTTGAGCATATGCCGCAGACGATCATGACAAGTGTCACCACAGAAAGCATAAGCTTTTTCCCTACAGTCCTGCCTGTGATCATAAATGCGGGAATAAGGAAAAGCAGTGCATACCTTGCATTATTCCTAAACAGGATGTTAACGATGCCGCACAGGACAAGCATTACATATACAGAGCATCCCTTCGCGCCTTCATCCATCCTATACACAAGAAGTATGACAAGCAAAAAGAAAGCGGAAAAGATTATGTCCTTTGTAACGGATATGGCAAGGACGGGATTAAAAGGAAGAAGTGCAAAAAATGCAGTCCATAATATCACAGGAAGCACACCGGATCTTTTATACACAAACACAAGACCCGCGCTTATGGCTGATGCAAGTATCAGGCTCTGGAATACCGAATACCACGCCATGCCAAGCCCCAGATCTCCGAGTCTTGAACCAAGCAGAAGGAACTGCCTTATGAGAAATGTATGGGCAAGGGGCTGATAATCATAAAACCATATAAACCCCCTCATGGCTTCCTGACTCTGTCTGTTGAAGTCATAGCTCATTACCGCAGGATAAAAAGAAAGAAAGACCGGGATCCAGAAAACCAGCATCACCCCAAGTGAAATGAAAAAGACCTTTCTGCATCCGCTTTTGGAAGCTTCGGATTTTTTCTTAAACTCATAAAGCCCCGAGACAAGCCTGAAAAGCCTGTAAGTTAACGGAAGAAGTAAAACCGAAAGACATATTCCGGTAAAGACGATGATGAGTTTTCCTTTTAAACCGGGAAGGGTAAGATCCGACTTTTGAAGCTGGTATCCCATATCAAGACAGATTCCGAAGAGCCACCCGAATATAAAAGAATATCTGAAGATCTTGGAAGACTCTGCGCCGTCAGACGTTGCAAGACGGAAAAGGTCATTTTGCGCTATAAGGATAAAAGGTATAATAATAAAAAATAAAGTATACCAGTAAAAACCGTATGTAAATCCTGCATGACCCATTGCAAGATATATCCCGGCAATAGAAAACAGTGACCCTGCAACGGTCTTTATGACAGTACTTTTTTTATCAGATTTTTTCTTGATACTCATTTATTTTCCCCTGATCAGGTCTTCTGCTGACTTTTTTCAGTACAGTGCCATTACGCTGTAAAGCCGCCATATCATGCCTGCAAAGCAGACTGCAGCAGGAAAAAGAAGCATCCTCTTTTCTTTTTCCGAACAGGTCCCTGCAAGCGGAAGAAGGAGCGCGTAGCCTGCCGCAAAAAGAAAAAGCTCATACGCACTGTTAAATATGGCCGATAAAACAATAAGCGCTGCGGATAAAGCCGCTGCTTTTTTTATATCAAACCCGAAGGTGCTGCTTTTTTCCGCGCTTACGGACAATAGATAAATAAAAACCGTTGCGGCTATCCACACGGGAAGATAATCCATGATCCTGAAAAAAACACCGTATCTGTCAAGAACATCGCCCCCGGTAAAAGGAGCAATTATCCTGTCCGGTCTTACGTAGAATGTCAGTGCCCCGTTTGCCATGAAAAAAAACGCGGCATCTGCGGCTCCTCCGTGCATCAGTAAAGTTCCGCACAAAACAAGCGCCAAAATTAATATCACCAAAAATGCGGTAAACAAAACATCCCACGCGCCCCTGGCAAGCAGGCCGGTATTAAGGAATATATAATATCCGGTCCCTGTTGCCTTCACAGTATCATATACGGTAAGAGCACTGAAAAGAAAAGAGACCGCAAATAAAAGCAGGAATACCGTGTCCCATCTATTCGGTTTTCTCATGCTCTTTTTCATTCCGCTATCACCTTAAAGATAACAAAGACGGAGGATGCAAGAAAAAGCAATGATACGGCCTTCAGCTTTTCTTCTTTTTCTTTTGTCAGAGATGAAAGCATTCCGCCGGAGCAGATCTCAAGAAGCACGCATGTCCCGAAAGCTGCCCTGGCGGGATAGTGGGGCGAAAGCGCAAATGCCCCGTATGACATGACCGCTGCAAAAAGCATGATAAGGATCCTGATATCCGTCCTGCCTTCCTTTGAAGTACGGAAGAGAACATAACATGCAGCAAGTATTAAAAGCGCCGGGAAAAGATATTCTCCTGCTCCCTTAAGCATCTGAAGGGTTCTTTCAAATACTCCTTCCGAGATCTCCGCATTGCCCACATCCTTCCTGACAAAATTACCGGGAGCAAGGATGCACATCAAAGATCCTGCAAAAGAAAAGACCGTTCCTTCCGCAAGCATGATCTTTGTTTTAAGAGGCACACCCTTTGTTTTTATCACATAAACCGTTATGACAAGGGATGTGACAAATGCCGCAGGCCCCATGTTTTCGGTACTCCAGCCGGTCATAAGACCAAGCGGGATCATAAAAAGATAACTTAAAGGAAGATCCTTTTTCCCGGCAAGTGTGCGCATGTATACCAGATAAAAAGCAAGTATCCATACAGTGGAATAAACATAATTCGCACATCCCGCCTGCCAGAGCATGCTCATCTTAAAATCAGGGCAAAAGGATATGAGCATTCCGTACATAATAAAAAAAATCACAGGTTCTTTCCCATGATCATCACCCGATGACAGAAGTGCAAGGCAGTACATTTCTGCAGCAATTATCACAGTGCAGACAACGTTTATCACATCCGCACATAATTCTCCGCTCATAAGGACGAGCTGTAAAAATCCGTGAGTGAACACTCTTCCGCCCCATGAGTAATAATGCCATTTCTGGGATTCAAAAATATCAGTCAGACCGGTCAGAGGACTTCCGTCAGAAATGTTTGTTGAGTACCACAGATCATCCATCATGAACGGCACTTTTGCGTTTGCCATAAAAAGAAGGGCAACCGATACGAGCATCAAAACCGAACCGGCCAAGGTGCCTGCGCCGGCAGCCGGTCTTGTGATCCCGTCACCTTTATTGATTTTTCCAGCACCCTCTTTTGTCATATATGATGGCAGATATCAGATCCTGAAGCGGTAGCCCACACCCCATATGGTCTCTATGTATTTTGAATCTCCGCTCACATCGCCGAGTTTTTCACGTATCTTCTTTATATGAACCGTTACAGTGGCAATATCCCCCACGGATTCCATTCCCCATATGTTCCGGAACAGATCATCCTTGGTGAATACTTTGTTGGGATTTTCAGCAAGAAAAGTAAGAAGTGAAAATTCCTTGGTGGTGAATATCTTCTCTTCACCGTTTACGAATACTCTTCTTGCGGTCTTGTCGATCTTGATATCCTTGATCTCAATGATGTCATTAACAGCTTCTTTGCTTGCTGAGCCCACCAGTCTTTCATAACTTGCAAGGTGCGCCTTGACTCTTGCGACCAGTTCTCCGGGAGAAAAGGGCTTAGTTATATAATCATCCGCTCCAAGTCCCAATCCTCTTACTTTATCAATATCATCCTTCCTTGCAGAAAGAATGACTATGGGGATATTTTTTTCCGCTCTTACGCGTCTGCAGATCTCGAAACCGTCTATGCCGGGAAGCATGAGATCCAGCACTATCAGGTTAAAATCTTCAGAAAGAGCAGCCTCAAGACCGGTATCTCCCCTGTCACAGATAACCACTTCAAAGCTGTTCATCTCAAGATAGTCTTTTCCAAGGTCGGCGATCTCTTTTTCATCTTCAATAATAAGAATCCTGGCCATATATATCCTCCTTATGCTTTCTGATGATAAAGTGCATACATGTTCCTTTTCCTTCTACAGATGTGGCCCAGATCCTGCCACCGTGATCTTCTATTATCTTTTTTACGATCGAAAGCCCGATACCGCTTCCGCCCCGGGCTGTAGTACGCGCCGAATCCGCCCTGTAAAACCTGTCAAATATCCTGGGCATGTCGGATGCAGAGATCCCCTTACCGTTATCTTCCATCTCCACAACAACATCATCGCCGCCGTCAAGGACCCTGATGGATATCTTCTTTTCATCCTTATCCATGTACTTGACGCTGTTTCCTATTATGTTGTTTATGACCTTACGAAGCTGCTCGGGATCTGCGATTATCACCGTGTCGTCAGGCAGAGAATTTTTATACTCAAATCCGATGCCCCTGTTGTCCATATCAAGTCCGACTTCTTCGGCACAATCGTTAAAATAATCCTTCACCTTAAGCTTAAGGAAATTGTATACGACATTGTCACTGCATGCATTGGAGAAAGCCGTCAGCTCGTTAATGAGCTTATCCATCTCAACTGCTTTGTCATATATGGTCTTCAGGTATTTTTGCTGCTTTTCAGGTGTTGATGCGACACCGTCTAAGATTCCCTCAACATATCCTTTTATGGAAGTAATGGGGGTCTTCAGATCATGGCTTATGTTTGATACAAGTTCGCGGTTTTTGTTCTCCTGCTCAATACTCTTAAGCTCATTTTCACGGAGCCTCACTCTCATATTTTCATAATCGCTGATGAGCTCCACGATATCCGCACTGGCATCTTCCGCCTCTACGGCATATTCGAAATTACCTTCCCTTACCTGGTTCAGACCCTTTGAAAGCTTGGTAATGGGATCGAGTATTCCGTGCTTATTCCAAAATGTAACAAGAAGCGCAGTGAAAAACAGGATAAGGATCACGGCGGCAAAAAGCCCCCGGGCCGTGTCTGCACTCATGTTCTCATCCGTCCCAAGGAGTTTGAATGTTATTCCTATGAGAAAGGCCGGAACAAATGCCACCACGGCAAATGTAAGGTATATCCTTGTTTTAATTTTCATCCGTTTCGGTTTCACTTTGGGCATCTCCTGATGCTTGCTGTTTGGCTACGATGGAATAAACATAAGGAAAATACGAGTTGTAAATTACTTTTCTGTTAAACGAAACCTTGTTGGCAACTATCGCATTATGTCTCTTGATATATGCTTCGCCGACATCTTCGTAACCCGGATTGGGAGTAAAGGTTCCGGTGGATGCGATATATGTACCCACCTCCGTCTTCCAGTTATAGCCACTGTCAAAATACAGTCCTTCTGCATTGGACAGAACATCGCGTCCGATGTAAAGTCTTGAATCCCATTCACAGCCGAACAGATTGAGAAGCGTGGGCAGGATATCAAGAGGAGAAGTGGGCTTGTCGATTATTATGGGGTCCATATCTTCCAGGACACCGCACCAGATGATGGCACGGTTCTTGTCTCTTGCAAGCTGTGAATCCACCTTGTATCCGTACAGCTCATCGAGATAAGGAAGATTGCCCAGATAACTTCCGTTGGTAAGTCCGTAAGGAAAGTGATCGGGAGCAAGCGCTATTACCGTATCATCCTCAAGTCCGTTATCTTCAAGATACTGGAGAGTATATTCAAGTGCATACTCCAGCTCAAGATTTGCCGCTATATACGCTCTTACAGGTTCAGAATAATCTATACCCTTCTCTTCGCACCAGGCATCTATGACAGCCTTGTTTTTCCTGGACATGGCATTTGAAGTAAAATCGTACCTGCTGTGGGCACTTACCGTCATGTAATAGATATTGAATGGCCTGTGATCTGAATAAAGAGGAAGCGTTCCCTGCATCATCTCAAGATCGCTTTCCGGCCATGCTCTTGATATGAGCTTTTCCATTCCGTTTCCGAAACCCATGAAGCCTTCACTGTATCCCAAAAGATTGTGGGTTATATTTCTGCTGTAATAAAGGTCATCATTGTCATGGAAAGCCATTCCGTAATAACCCTTATCGGCTCCCAGCATGGATCCCATATTGGTATACGATCCCTGGGCAGTCATGGTAAGCATTGAATCGCCGCCTGCCAGGGGCATCAGACCGAAGATAAGCTCGAACTCCCCGCCTGTTGTTCCGGCGGTTGCCTGCTCATAATAGTCGTTAAAATTAATGCCTTTTGTGGAAAGCCTGTACAGAGCGGGAGTCAGCTCCGGATCTATGATGCTTCCGGAAAAAGCCTCTGCACAGAAAATGATCAGATTCTTTCCTTCAAACAGTCCGGTGTATTCATTTTTTGAAGAAGGTGTAAGGGATGCAACATAAGAGTTTAGAGTGGAGAAATCATCTCCCTGTGCAGCAAGCGCTTCAAAATCTATATCGTATGCATTAACGCCGTATTCGATCTTCGTCCGGGCTGCCTGCTGAGCTTCACTTTCGGAATCCGTTCCTGTAGGAGTTCCTGAAAGGCCGTCGTCTTCGCCCCCTGTGCCTTCAGTCAGCGCATCAGGTCCGTAAAGATCCTCATCCACTACGATGAAATCCGACATCTCATTTTTGTCGGTACCGACATACTTGATATCAAGGATCAGGGAATTGGCCAGTCCGTAATTCATAACGCTGGACTGGAAATTATATCTTTCGCCGAAGGTCTCTTTATCCACTGCGGAAACGGATATCATTATCATCATAGCCGCAGCTGCCAGGAGACAGAAGCCCGCAGGTATAAGCCCTGCCGCATAACGCATCTGGCGATTGGCCATAACCTCGTCATGAGGCACCTCTTCAGGTTCTGATTCAAGCTCCGGAGTGATGTCCTCATCCGCAAGATCGATAACATCCATTTCGGGAACATCGCCGGATTCCTTTTCCAAATGGGAATAAGATCCGTCTCTTTGCTGCTTCTTCAGCTTTCCGCATTTTAATCCCGCTATGATCCGTCTTCCGAATATGCACCACATGATCGTGGGAATACTGAACAGAATAATATGTGATATTCCGTCCACACTCACAATAAGGACCCTGATGTCCTCACCGAATCCCTTGGCAGCATCCGCAGCAGCGTTGAAGATCGTATATAGATCATAAAAAACCGCAAACTGCCTTTGTATGAACAGCTCCACAAGAAACCATACTTCCGTCGCAACAAGGGAAAAAACAGCGATGATATTGGCAAATACTTTGGGCAGCATGTACACCACCACCGCCAGTGCGCTTCCTATGAGAAGCGAAAAAACAAACATGTAAAAAACGGAAAAATCGATAATAAAAGCCGAAACGGAATATTTAAATAAAAGTTCCGTATAAAAAAACGATATGGCAAAAAAAACCACCGTCAAAAATGCCGATAATGAATAAGAAACCTTTCCGGTTTTATTCTTTTTAAAAATCTTCATAATACTTCAATCAGCCGTGCAGACCCCTTGCCTGACGATCCATATCCTCTACTACGATGTCATAAATCTCACCCAGTGTCCTGCAATATTCAAGGATCTTCCAGGGCTCGTTGGTATGGAAATGAATCTTCACAAGTTCTTCATCTCCCGCAGCCACAAGGCTGTCTCCCACAAAATTCTCGGTGATATAATCCCTGATCTCATCTTCGTCAAGATCCTCGTTCTCGCTCTCGATGAGAAGCTGTGTGTCATATCTGAATTCAATACTCTGTTCCATAGTTCCTCCTATTAAAAAACATTTTTACGTGTTCAGATTTCCTTGAGCATGTCAGCAACAAGCTTTGCACAGTGGCGTGCTGCGGCTTTTTCAAATGTAGGATAATCCTCCTCGGCGGAACCGTCCGCTTTATCGGATATAGCCCTGATTATCACAAAAGGCACACCGTTAAGATATGCACACTGTGCAATGGAAGCTCCCTCCATCTCCGCACAGTCTGCCTCAAAATTCGTAATGATACGGTTCTTCACCTCGGAACTAGATATAAACTGGTCACCGCTTGCAACCCTTCCAACACGGAAGTTTAAGTCAGGCTGGGTCTGACTGATGCATTTTTCAGCCGCTTCAATAAGGTGTGCATCAGCGGGAAATTCCCTGACTCCAAGTTGGGGCACCTCACCAATCTTGTAATTAAAGATGGTAACATCAACATCATGATGAACCGCATCCTTTGAGATGAGAATATCTCCGATGTTAAGGTCATTGTTTAGAGAGCCCGCAACACCTGTGTTGATAATATGTGTAACATCAAAAAGATCACACAGGATCTGTGCACACAAAGATGCGTTCACCTTACCTATCCCGCATCTTACGACTACCACATCAATACCGCCTATCCTTCCGGCATTAAATTCCATTCCCGCTTTTTTGGTGACCACGGGATCTTTAAGCTGTCCCTTGAGAGAACTGACCTCCAGCTCCATTGCTCCGATTATTCCGACTTTTACCATAAGGTCCTCCGAATAAATCATCAACCATGACAAAACAAATACACAAATATCTCTATTTGTGAAATGTGCACAAAACCTTTGTTATTTTACCATAAATATGTCGGTTTTACTATATCTTAAAGAAGAAAACCGATCTTTTTTACGTATCAGTATTTATTGGCCTTGCGGGCTTTCATACTCTCTTCAAAGCCTTCACCGGTGATGGGCTCGGAAAAGAAGAAGCCCTGGATCAGGTCGCAGCCCTGGCTTGCAAGGAAATCAACCTGTTCCTTCTGTTCCACGCCCTCTGCCACCGTCTTCATATTAAGGGCAGCCGCAAGCTTTATGGTCTCGGCAACGACAAGTCTGCCTCTTTCGCCGGCATTGTCTCCGCGGAAGAATTCGGCATCGATCTTAAGAACATCAAGAGGCATATCCTTCAGGGAATTGAGGGATGAATATCCTGATCCGAAATCGTCCATGGATACCTTGAATCCGTATTCCCTTAACTTATCAATTGTTTTTACAAGAGCGTTCTTGTCATCAAAGAAAGCACTCTCCGTCAGTTCGATCTCTATGAGCTCTCTGGGCGTTCCAACCTTGTCGACGATATCCCTGATCTGCTCCGCGAGATCCTCTTCGATAAAATGTGCCCTGGACACGTTGACCGATACGGGTACGCAATTATATCCCCCGTCGTACCACTTCTTCTGGTCCCTTGCCACATGCTCGATCATGTAGTGGTCTATCTTTGTTATAAAACCGTTGGATTCAAAAATCGGGATAAATTTCCCGGGAGAAATGAACCCGAATTCCGGTGACTGCCAGCGGACAAGCGCCTCCGCTCCCTTAAGTTCCTGGGTTATGGGATCATACTTGGGCTGGTAATAAACGAGGAACTGCTCATTTTCCAGAGCTTCCATGGCATGAGCCTCCACCTGGTCCTGCCATTTTTTCTCCTCCACAAGCTTTACGTCAAAGAATGCGATGGATGAACCCTCATTGGAAGGAATTGTCCCTCTTGCGGTACAGGCATTGTTGTACTCAATTTCAAGGTCGATATCCTTACGTCTTACGATCTTTCCGTCCCTGTCTCTGGAAGGCAGCAGAACACTGGCTCCGATATGATAGGTGAAATTAATGCTTCCTTCGATATTTTCAAGTTCCTTTATCAGGAGATTAAGCCTGTCCACTATGTGATCCTGATTCGTAACTTTCAAAAGGAGCATGAACTCTTCGGGATTTCCGTGGGCATACAGCTCACCTTTTTTCAGATGCTCACCAATCTTTTTGTATATGGTACGGAGTATCTCTTCACCCTCGGAAACCGAATGACACAGACAGAAGGTATTGTATTTGGCAAAAAACAGATTGACCACAACATACTGATAAGATGCATTGCGCCGTCTGCTTAATATCTTTTCACCGTTATAGTAAAACCACATCCTGTTATGGCCCTTGGTGACAAGATCAAAGAAGAACAGTTTCATTGCCCTTGCCTGGCTTCTGATATTGCCCACCATATTGACGATGAAAAGAAGGAAGATAACGAGAAACAGGACCAAAAATACACCGCTTACGATCACAAGGAACATAAGGTCCCCGATATTGATCGTCACATAGCCCTTACCGATAAAAAAGACATCTTTGTCATCAAGCTTTGTGCCTATCCAGATGGGAAGCCTGACCTGCTCGGAACTGCCAAGACTGAATGCAAAATCCGCGGCCTGATCCGAAGGATCGTAACCCTCGAGATCTTCGTCCAGATCATCATCCGATATCTCGGAAATGATCTTTCTTATTCCGGCCCAGTCAAAACCTATATCACCGGTCCTGTCGATACTGATAAAGGAATATCTGGTATCGTTATAGAAGATCACCGGGTAATCTCCCCTGAAATCAGATGCACTATTGCCCTCATAGTCACAGGTATTATAAACATCCCCGTAAAGCAGATCCCCCGTGCCAGCATCTCTTATGATGAACTCCGCTCCGCTGTCGCCGATAAGCTTAAGGACCTGTTCGGAAAAAGCCTCATCCTCACTTTCGTCATATACAGTCGAAAGATACAGAACCTTTTCACACTCCGTAGACAGTTTTGTTATGAGAAGATAATTGACAAAGATGACCAGAGCATATACCAGGATGCCCACAGCCGCTATACAGGCAAGAAGAAAAAGAACTATGGAAAGCCAGCCGTTTTTCTTCTTCAGTTTTGAGATCCTTTTGATGTGTTTTCCGCGCATGACAAAGCCCCTTCATAACAATAATTCAACATATCGATTATACCAAAATACGCTCCCCATTGGTGAATTTTCCTTAAAATAGTAATTTCGGAACGAATTATGCTAAAATTGGTAAAGATTTATGAGGAGTAAACGTTTGTGGCCAAAAAGGTAATAAGCATACTCGGAAAGATCCTTCTGATCCTTTCCATAGTATTTGTTGTGATAAAAGTAAAAAAACTCGGGATCGATTTTTCGGCGATACAGGACATCCCGAGGCTTATGGTTGTCTTTTTTGAAGCCCTCATCCTCAGCATCCTGGGAACTTTTCTACTGGCATATATCTGGAGTGACTGGATCAAAGCACTTTCAGAGAAAGAAGTTTCCCGAAAAAAAGCTTTATCAATCTATGGAAAATCGGTCATAGGAAAATATCTGCCGGGCAATGTGATGCACTATGTTGAAAGAAACATCTTTGCCGCAGATTACGGACTGTCCCAAAAAAAGATCACCCTTTCAACCGTTATGGAGATCATTTCCCAGGTGTTGTCCGCTCTCATCGTATCGGCAATCCTGCTTCCTTCTTTTATGTGGAACAGGATCTACAAAGCGATAGAAGACAGACTATACATACTGGCAATTATAGGTATCGCCGGCACAGTACTGTTCATTGTTCTTTTGATCATTGCGATAAAAAGATTCCATGATTCGGGAGATCTTTTCGGGGCAAAGCCCGGCACATTCCTGAAGACATTTATTAAGGCTGTAGTTCTGAGCACAGTCTATATCCTGAGCGGCGGACTGGGAATGCTGTTCATTGCAATAAACGTAATCGGACAACTGCCTGCAGGAAGTGCAAGACTGATACTGTCATCATATTCCGCAGCATGGGTTTGCGGCTTTGTTATTCCCGGGGCTCCGGGTGGCATCGGTGTAAGAGAAGCGATCCTGACGGTGCTCTTACAAAGCAGATTCGGAACATCCCTTATGTTCATGGTGATCTTTCACAGACTGATCACCATAATCGGTGACTTCTGTGTTTATGTAATATCAAGATTCCTGCTGCCGCTTGCTGACAGAGGCAGTGAGAATACTAAATCCCATCCGGAGAAAAAGATAAATGAAGATTAAACCGGACAAAAAAACAGTTCGTCTTATCACGATGGCAATACTGTCATATGTTAATGCCATAGCCATGCAGTATGTCACACACATAAACGGTGACGGCGGCCCCTATACCGGAACACAGCTCTACTCCTTTATTCCCGAATCCGTTCTCTGGTTTATTGCATGCTTTTATCTGCTTAACAGATTCGCAGAAGAAAGTGTATTAAAGAAAAAAGGAAAACTCATTTTGTCCCTTGTCTTCGGTTTCGGACTGGCATTTACCGCGGTATGGGGACAGGAGATTCTTTACAACCTGACACTCTGGGACAAACCGGACAGGATAAGGAACGCATTTTTCGCTGCCCTTGGGCTTATGATCTTCACCGTACCCTTCATAAGTTTCATAACAGGACTTTTTGATAAAGCATCTGAAAGCTGCAAAAAA
>ODAI011215586.1_pt1 | contig 20851 bp, 28 predicted proteins | sample 1539321 | NCBI WGS metagenome assembly ODAI01 (sample SAMN02144231, study PRJEB22623) | gut metagenome | biome: sheep rumen | host: Ovis aries | place: New Zealand
ATCTGTATTCAGTTGTGAAATGGCGTTAGAGTGTGAAGTACTTATTTCACTTAGCTGGTCAACATTGGCTTTAACGGCTAATTCCGTGTACACCCATGCATCGTTCGCAAATTTAACTGAGAAAGTTCTTCCGTTATCGGCCTCCACATATTCACCAGCACAATAGCCGGCATTATATGTGCGAAATATCAAAAGTCCGGCCCCCGACACAGGTTTATCAGTGACAGCACTGGTTAGCCAGAAAAGTCCATTTTTGCCTACAAAATCGTGTAAGGAACCTTCCGAAACAATACCAGTTAAATCCGTGTTTAATTTACTCAGAGCACCGGAGATCGTGCCGGCAGCAGACAACGACGCGATGTCGGAAGCGCTCCCGATAACCTTTTCGTGTCGGCGTACGTTCCTGAACATGCCGCTGATTTTGTTAAGCAGTGATTTCAGCGTTTCACCGCCGGTCATTTTCGCGATGGTCAACCATGCTGTAGTACGCGTGACGGCGCTGTCATCGGCGTCGCTGGATGTAAAGGGGATCCCTGTGTTTTGAGTCCCATTCACATACCAGCTGCTATCAATGTGCGCGGCTTCGTCTGCGGCCTCTGCAGCAGAGTCAGCAGCTGCCTCCGCATAGGCCTGTGCTTCCGCCACCAGCCCAGACAGCTCGCTGCTGGAAGGCACTGATCCGGGTGCGACAGGATCAGCGTCAATCACAAAATGGATCCGCCCGGTTGCGATTGTTTCACCGCTCTTCGTGATCCGGATCTTCGCTTCCCAGTCTCCTGCGGCGGCGGTTAACTGTACGTCCTCAGCAACTGTTACCGTATTCCCTGATACAGTGCACGCCTTGCTATACACAACGCCGTCAGGCTTTGTTCCTGAGATAGTTGCGGACGATCCGGAAGGGATGGACACACTTCCATCTCCCGTGATGCTGAACGTCAGGCTCCGCCCGTTTTCATTTTGCGAAAGTCTGACCCACGTCGGTACGCCGTCCGGAGCGATCTGCAATGCATAAGTTTTTGCCTGGATCATATTACTGGCCTCCCTTGATCATAAATGCAAGCGTATCCATATCGATGTCAGACAGGGAAATGTCCCCAATTTCCGAGATATCGATCTTCTGGATCTCCACATCGGTCTCCTGTTCCAGCAGCTCCGTCTGAATCTTCAGCACTTCAGGGACGAATTCCGGTTTGATTTCGCGCCCGCCGTTTTTCGCTTCTGTGGAATGTTCGTCATCCATGTACGCCTGCAGGCTCTCCTGCGTCGCCTTCTCGATGATCGCCTTTGCTGCAATCAGCTTTTCCATGTTCAGCCTGCGCTTCCAGGCTACGCCGATCGGGAGTTTAAAGTCTTCCGCTTCCTTTTTCGCTACGGCTTCCTTCCTTGCCATATAGGCATTTACGATTGCACAAATGTCAATGTTTTTCATGCTGCTCCTTTCAGGCTGTCCACTTCCTTTTTCAGCTTCTGCACCATATGCAAAAGCATAACCGCCAGCTCGCTATAATCGACAGAATAGATCTCTGCTCCATCTTCGCCGTGCTCTATACCGACAAAACCGCTGTCCATCAGGCCCAGGCTGTCAACCAGGTACTTTGTCGCTCTTGCTCCGAGGCCGGCGTGTGTCTTCTTTGCCGCGCTGTCCTTCCACGTGTAGATCACAGGCTCAAGCAGTTCAATCAGCTGGTCATACCTCGGATCATACGGGGTGATGTTCTTCAGATTTTCATCAGATCCCTGGTGGATGGTTTTAGAGGTGTATATGTAATCATTGGTAGAGTTGTAATTGATATAAACGCCAGTCTGGAAATTAAAGGATGAACTCCAAACTTGGCCCCAACGCAGCGATGCTAATCCAATGCTGCGCCATGATGATGAATAATCATTAGGCGGGTTGATATTTCCATCTACTCTTACATTCCCGATGATGATTATTTGTTCCGTGTACCCGTATGGATCCCACGTATCATTTAAAATAATCTTTCCATATCCGGCGTAGAGCATGAGCATTTCACCATCGTCTTGGCTATGCAAAAACACTCCCTTATGATAATCATCGGCGGCGTATCCATACCCTGACAGCGCTCCACCGGCTAAAACTCCGACAGTTTTCAAATTCCCTAAATCATCAAAAAATGTATCAATAACAATTTCACCGGACTGTATCCGTATGCCGCCCGCATTACTCTTAGAAGTTATAACTCCGGTCGATAAATCCCACGAATTTCCGCCAAGTTGTGATGTGATTTTCCCTGCGGTAACTGTTCCCAAGTTTGCCGATATCGCCGAAAGTGAAGCAACGCTTAATTTTTCCGCAGTGACTGCTCCGGCATCCAACTTCGCAGTTGTTACCGCGCCAGCGTCAATTTTATCTGTGGTGACTGCTCCGGCGTCCAACTTCGCAGTTGTTACCGCGCCAGCGTCAATTTTATCTGTGGTGACTGCTCCCGTTGCCAATTTTTCTGACGAAATCGTCGTCGCACCTATCCGCTCCGCGTTCAACGTGCCTGTTGTTATGTTCGCTGCGCTGATGTTTCCAATAGTTATCGTGCCAGTTGCAAAATCAATACCCCACGAACTACTCAGGCCGCCGCTGATGCTTCCGGTGAGTTTTTGCACAGATATGGTATGCGAATCAATTCTATCAGCGCTCAGATAGCCTGATGTAATATTTGCGGCGCTGATATTTCCAATGGTCATCGTGCCATTGGTGAGGTCAATCAGCCATGTATTTCCATTGTCCTTTATGCTGCCCATAAGTTTGCTGACAGCGATACTGTTGGCCGCAATAAAATCTGTGTTAAACACCCCGTCAATCGTCCAAGCGTCGGTGAAAGGTCCAGCATATCCTGATTTTGAAAAGCCGATCCCGTTTTTGTTTAGCCTGATCACCTTGGACGCGGTCTGTATATCATTAGTGTCCATCGCAAGCAGTTCTTCCGGCTGACCGTTGGCGTTTTTATTAAACACCACATATCCACCGAGTCCGCCGGTGATCAACTGGGTATTATAATCTATGACATCTGCCAGATAGGACCTCGACGCATACGTCTTTGCTATCTTCGCGTCTGTCCTCTGCTGGATCGTGTCGGCAAGTGTTGCCGTAGACTGACCCAGCTCCAAGGATACATATCTGTCCAGCAGAGAATCATACACCGTCGTGATCACACGTTTTTTCACCGCGACGCCGGCAGCATTGTAATAAACGCCCACTGTGTCACACAGCAGGACACGTTGCAGCGCCTCCACGTCGGCATACTCTGTTGTTTGCCAGAGGGCTTCAAATTCAATCTCAATATTCTCGTCCGGAAGCCAGGCGTTTGAGCTGTTTAGCCTAGACTTTGCCAGCGCGCGGAGCTGTGCAGCCGTAGGCGCCTCTTCGAACTCATCGGACAAGTCCATTGCGATCAGCTTAACCGGGTATCCAGTCGGCAGGTTGTCAGCCAGGATGTACCACTCCGGGAGAGTAACCATCCCGGTCTCTCCGTTCCAGTACGGAACACAGCCGGTATATGCCCCCTCCATGTTGCTGTCTGCAGTGATGTTCGTCAGGTTCTTCCCGTACCGGATAGACACGCCGCGATCCGCACCACGGTCAGACAGAAATCGCACATGGAAATGGTCGAATTCATAGTCACCGCTCCCGAAAACATCAAGGATTGATCCCTCGACTCCTGAAAGCCTCTCCCGGATCGGCGCCGGCTCTGTCTGCTTGTATGTAACGCTCGCGCTCTTGTCTGAGGTAAAATCAAAGGGGCAAGTGTTCACGGCGTTGTTCTTCAGAGCCTGGAAGATCTGCAAGATATTCCCCGTGATCGTGAACGGCTTCGCCACAATAGTGCTGAGCCGATAGCTGATATGATGAGCATTAAACGTTACGCACCCATCAATCGGGACTGATCTTTTGTAGATGTCAAACGGCTGTGGGGCCTTGGTGGCGTCGTGCGTAGTGTAAATAATGCAGCCGATCTGTATGTCATCGTAATGGATGCCAGAGACCGGATAGACAAATTCCACCTCATATACACCATTCCGCTCTTCGGTCACCTCGCAGGAAATACAGTCAGTCAGCCTGCCCAGCCCGTTGGAAGTAAATGCCGTTTCGTTTGCGCCATAAAGGATAGGGATCATAGCTGCCACCACCTCGGTGTGATTTCCACTTTGCTCACTCCAGACAACGTAATCCCATTAGTTCCGCTAGAGAGCACAGGGAAATCATTGTTCTGGATCGAAATATACTTGTTGCAGTTTGTCGCACCATTGAAGGCGTCCATCATGGCACAGTCGATATCGATATACGGCAGTGGGTTACTGGCGATCGTGATCGCGTTGTCTCCGATGCCGACCCGGCCTGTGCCATAGACACGGATCAGCGGCTGAGCATCAAACAAAGTCGGATTGCTTATGCTGCCATTCGCGGTAAAAACTGTGGTCTGTTCGCCCGACAGAAGGAACCGCTGCGGTTTGCAGTTGAACACGACGTCAAAACTTCCTGCGCGATTGTTGTTGATCACTTCCGGGTCGAGAGGGCCGGTGAAGCACGCCATCCGGTACTCTTCCGGATGATACGAGTCAGTCAGGCGCTTGTATCCGACTTGAGACAGCAAGAAGCTGCGAAACGCCTGCAAATTCTCCCGAAAGTTCGCATACATAAACGCCGGATAGGTCAGCTCTGTATTTTCTATCCGTTTCTCATCTCCGAGCAAATCCCCGTTTCTGCCTGGGATCACTCTTGCCTCGTATGCTCTTGCTGGAGCGGAAAATGTTCCGCTCCCGCTTATATACACTCCGAAATCCCGGCTGTCAGCTCCGGCAAAGGTGAAATAATTTCTCATGCAATTCCCGCCGCCTTTCTCTGACGTTCCAGCGCTACCAGGCGCTTCTGCACTGCATCCGCAAGCGCGTTTACGCTCTGGCCTTCAGCTCCATAGATGTTGATGTTGTAGGTTGCCTGGCCCCCGCCGGCGATCTCCCGCAGCTTCTTATCGCTAAGGACGATTTCCCCGCCATGTCCATCGCCGAACCCTTTCGCTCCGGAAGGTGTCTGCAGTATTGTCGGATTGGTAAACATGACAGCGTTCTCGTATGCCTTTTTGTACCATTTGACATCAAACCCGGAAGGATATGTGATAGTTTTTCCGTCAACTGTTGTCGAACTTGTTTTCAACGTGATTTTTGGCAGGCTGGGACGCGGAATAGACCACGAAAAGTTTTTTGCTACTTTTTTTGCGGCATTCAGGGAAGAACTGACATCACCGCTCAGCCCACTGATGGCTTTTTTTGCACTTGATGCAGCGCTTTCAAACTTGTTCTTGATCGTCTTTGCCACATTTTCAGCAGACGAAGAGACTTTTATATTCGAAATCGCACTTTCCACCTTGGATTTCAGGGTGCTAAAAGCTGACGTTGCATTTTCTTTTGCCGTGTTGAACTTCGATTTGATCGTGCTGGCTATGTTCCCGGCTGCAGTGCTGACGCTGCCCTTCGCCGACTCGAACTTGCTCTTGATCGTGCTGGCTATGCTGCTCACCGCAGCGCTGACATTACTCTTCGCCGTTTCGAACTTGCTCTTGATCGTGCTGGCTATGCTGCTCACCGCAGCGCTGGCGTTACTCTTCGCCGTTTCGAACTTGCTCTTGATCGTGCTGGCTATGCTGCTCATGGCGGCGCTGACATTACTCTTCGCCGTCTCGAACTTGCTCTTGATCGTGCTGGCGATGCTGCTCACCGCAGCGCTGGCGTTACTCTTCGCCGTTTCGAACTTGCTCTTGATCGTGCTGGCGATGCTGCTCACCGCAGCGCTGACATTACTCTTCGCCGTTTCGAACTTTGATTTTACTGTATCAGCTATGTTTTTTGCGGCGTTTGTCACAGTTGTTTTCGCCGCCTCGAACTTCGTTTTTACCGTGTCAGCAATGTTCTTCGCCGCATTGGTCACCGCTGTCTTCGCCGCTTCGAACTTCTGCTTTGCCGTATCTGCAATGCTCTTCGCCGCATTGGTCACCGCTGTTTTCGCCGCCTCGAACTTCGTTTTTACCGTATCAGCAATGTTCTTCGCCGCATTGGTCACCGCTGTCTTCGCCGCTTCGAACTTCTGCTTTGCCGTATCTGCAATGCTCTTCGCAGCATTGGTCACCGCTGTTTTCGCCGCCTCGAACTTCGTTTTTACCGTATCAGCAATGTTCTTTGCAGCGTTGGACACCGCTGTCTTCGCCGCTTCGAACTTTTGCTTTGCCGTGTCTGCTACGCTTTTAAAGACTTCAGCTGTTTTCTTTTTCAGCGCATCCCACTGCTTCTTTACGGTTTCCCACATTTTCTTTGCGCCGGCCTTGATCGAATCCCAGTTCTTCACGATCAGGACGCCAGCCGCCACCACGCCGGCTACTACAGCACCGCCAATCAGGAACGGGGCTGCTGCCGTTGCCAGTCCGCCCAGGGTAGCAGTCAGGCCACCGCCTCCGGCAACTGCTGCCACGATGCCGCCGCCTCCGGAAATCGCACCGACCACAGAACCAAAGCCGGACACGATCCCACCAACCGCTGTGATCACACCGCCCAGGGCCGTGACAAGCGGCCCCACTGCAGCAGCAACCAGAGCAACCTTGATGATCATCTCTTTCTGCCCGTCATTCAGGCCGTTCCACTTTTCAGCCAGGTCTTTCACCACATTGCTGACAGTCGAAAGTGCGCTTTCGATCGCAGGCGCTGCCGTGTCTACAAGGTCCGCCCCCGTCTCCTTCAGGGTGTTCATGATGATGTCCATCTTGTCCAGCGGGTCAAGAGTCTCATCAAATGTGCTTTCCACATTTCCGGCGTACTCTGTAAGGGATTTCCCCATTGCTTCAAAGGAAATTTGCCCGTCTCTGACTGCCTTCGCGATTGCCGGCCCTGCGGACTTCCCGAACAAATCCATCGCAATCTTCGTTGCTTCCGTCTCGGATCCGGCTCCCTTTATGGATTTTTCAACATCAGAAAGGGCTTTGCTTGTCGGCTTGCCTTCCTTAGCCGCGTTTGTCATCGCCTTCTTCAGACCGGACATCACCGTACTGACATCTACGCCGGACTTCTCGACGCCTGCAAGCATATCAATGATATCCCCGGCAGAAAGCCCCATATCTTCAAAAGCTGCGGAGTTTGCTACGATGCTGTCGGTCAGTGTACCAACGTCAATCCCTGAAGCCTGTGCGGCGCTGTTCAGCGCGTCCAGCAGATCATCCGCATCGTCAACGTCCAGATTCAGCGCAGCCATAGCCTTCTGCACGCCGTCAATCGAAGAAGATACGTCCTTGTCATTCAGCTGCGCAAACTTAATAAACTTTGCAGACAGCTTTTCAAGTTTTTCCCCGGTTACACCGAAGCGTGTGTTCACTTCTCCGACAGCGTTCGCGGCCTCACCAAAGCTTGTCGGTATCGTCTTCGCGATATTCTTCGCCGCCGTCTGCATCTCTTCCAGAGCCTTACCGGAAGCGCCTGTTTTTTTGGTGACGGTGTCCATCGCCTCGTCAACCTCTTTCCAGGCCGCTACAGACGCCGCACCTACCGCCGCGATCGGTGCAGTCACCTTCGTTGTCAGGCTCTTCCCGACATTGGTGACCGTCTTCCCGACTTCCTGCATCTTCGATCCGGTAACCTTCAGCTGCTGGGAAGCAACAGAGCCGAATTCCTTATATTCCCCTTTCAGGCTGCTCAGCTGCTGCTCAGTCTCAACGATCTCACGCTCCAGGGCTTTCTGTTCCTCTGTCACGTCATCCGTAGTGCTGCCTGCCTTCATCTGCTTCAGGGCTTCTTTTTCCTTCTGCAGCTTCTCCTCTGTCTTCTCAATCGCGTCAGTCAGATATCCCTGCTTCTGCGTCAGCAGTTCCGTGTTGCCCGGATCCAGCTTCAGAAGCTTATTCACATCCTTCAGGGAGGCCTGTGTCTTCGAAAGGCTGCCGTCCAGACCGGAAAGGGCCTTCGTCAGTTTTGTGGTGTCTCCCCCGATTTCTATTGTAATTCCAGCAATCCGTTTCGAAGCCATCCTATCACCTACCACTTATCAAAATCCGCCTGCGTAGCAAGCTGTTTGTAATTATAATTATCATTAGCCGCTTCCGTGAACATGTCCAGGACGAAGCCATATTCTAAAAAATCCAGCTCAGCCAGGGAAAGGCCAAGCTGGACGCATCTCAGCATATACAGCGCCGTCGTTGTGGGTCGTTCGGTCGGGCGGCTTTTTATTTTGGGTCTGTCTCTGTTGCTGTGGTACCCGCGTAGAACAGAGATATATCACCGGCTGCTTCAAACAGGTCGTTTGCCTCGAACCCTTCCAACCATTCGAAGAACATATCTTCATTCAGTTTGTTCATGTCCGCACCTTCGGCCTGTTTCGCCATCACAAAACCGAGCCGCACAAACAAATCAATCTTTTCCGCCTCCGATGTTTCCCCGGAAACCTTCTTCATGTAGTCATCATGAAAAATCTGGTTGTACCGGTACGGTGTCGCGGCGTTCGCCAGCAGTTCAACCTCTTTACTCCCGATTTTTACCTTCCCAAACATAGCTCACCTCTTATGGCGTAGGCGGTGTTACAGCCACCGGCGTATATACGGCTTCGAACCATCCGCTATATACCGTATCCGCCGCACCTCCGTTCGTTCTGGATGCCTTTACAATGTCCTTGTCAAGTGTGGCATTATATACAGGCCGCGACGTAAGGTCAAGGCTCTCCGTCTCCGGGGAAATGGCATCCTCTTTCGTCGCCCCGTTCACTTCCGGCCTTGCAGCCGTGCAGTTGTACAGGACGTGTCTCGTGGCCTTCACGTCTCCCTCAAACTGGAACAGCAGCGCGAAGTGCTTCGTCTCTGCGTTCGCGTCTTCAATCAGGACACCGGATCCGTCTTCAACCTCTCCCAGGATGTCTTTACGGAAGCCTTCAGGCACAAGCGCGATTTCAAGGTCTCCGTCATAGCCGTTGTTTCCCGGGCTGACCCAGTACTCCATATTGTCGGCATAAAACGGTTCCTTGTCGCCATTGGGCGCCATAGACAGCGCCACCGCGCCCGGGATTCTGACCGGAGTCCCGTAGGTGGCACTTCCATCTGCGGCAATTTCTGCCGGTGCATAATAGCAATTCGTCAGACCATATTTGATCTTGTTGGTTGTATCAGACATTGATAATTACCTCCATCGTGTAGGTCTCCATGTACATTTTCTCTGAATCAATGAAAGCCTCTGTTTTCGAATATACCAGTCCCGCATCATTCAGGATCGTTTCAAGGGAATCTTCCAGTTCAAAATCCTTGTTATCCGTGTATAGCTCTATGATCAGTTCTTCGACATGGACATAATTTGTATTGTCTGCCTTAAAATCATCATTCTGCAGATAATAAAAGCAGATGAAGGGCGGAGGCTTCGCGGTTGCCTGGGAGAACTGATAGTAGGCCGAAGGTACTCCGGCCCTGCTGATCATGTCCCGGATCTCTTTTCTTGTCATATGGTTTTTTCCACCTCCGCTTGAAACTGTGTGATGATCGTTTCTTCCACAGGCGCAATGTGCGCACGGCCTGCCGTCCGGCCTCCGCCGCGGTTGGCGTGCCCATGCTCCAGCAGGTGCGGGAGTCCTGGCTTCGTGTTGAAAATGATCCCCTGCGACGATAGTCGGCTTGTCTCCGCCTGGGAAGTCCATCCCTTCGCATATGCGCCACTCCCGCCGAACATCTGCCGGGACTCTGACCGGAGGGCGGACACGCCTGCTTTGGTTACTTTCTTCACGGCATCATCAAGGGTGCTGTCGATCTCCCCCGCATAGCTTTCAAGGGCCTTGCTGATCGTGCTCTGCAGTTTATCAATTGGTGTCCGCTTTGCCATTACGTCCGCCTTTCCTCTCTGCATATAGCTCTATGGTATCATTCCGGCCTTTGTACGTCCGGTATATGCCATAAGCAGCGCCACCATACAACACCGTTTCCTGCCCGTCGTAGTCACCGGCGAAAACGGTAAACCTATAGGCAGGATTCAGGCCATTTCTTCCGCCTTCGAAAAATTCGTCACGTGTGACAGAATCAACCTGACAATACACTTCTGTCTGTGTCGTATTCTCCCGTTCCACACCGTACTCATCCTGTGTGAAAACCGATGACAGCAGGATGATCACTTCTGATCTGTCCATGGTCACCCCCAATTTGTATATCCGGTTGCCGTCCGGAGCTGTGCCTTCTGCTCATCATATGAGGCTTTCAGGCGGTCATACTCGTCCGGCTCCCCGAAGTTCGCCTTGCAGTATGTGATCACGGCACGCTGGATCAGCGCATCTGTCACGTCTGTCGACGTCACCCCTGCGATTCCAAGGTCAAGCAGTGCCGCAGCTATCAGCATATTCAGTTCTTCGTCAAACGCGGACGTCTTGATCCGCAGCGCAAGCTTCACCTTCTCCAGCATGTTATTTCCTCGTTCCCTTCTTCGGCTTCGTCTTCTCTTCCTCAGCAGGCGCAGCCTTCTCTTCCTCAGCAGGCACAGCAGCACCGACGCTCTGCAGGAATACAGCTTCCTCCGGGGAGACCTCAACGACCTCCCCGGGATAGTGCTTCACTCTGGCCTGCTTCAACAGCAGCATCTTCATAGATCAGCCTCAGGCATTAGGCTTTGCAATATTGCAGAACCGTCCGGGTGCCGTCACGGCGTGCGCTGCGTATTTCCTGCCGACGATCTTCACAAGATCCGCTTCCGCTTCACTCATATCGTCATACTTCAGTACAACGCCATCACCTTCCGGATAGTTGAACTGTTCACCCGCCAGATCCCCGACGATCGCATATACTTCGCCGGCGGCTGCAGCGCTATAGGCTTTCAGTGCGGAAGTGTATACACGGGGAAGGCCGGCAAACGGATCCACTGCGAAGTTGCCGGCGGCATGTGCCGCCAGGAAATCGACTTCCGTCAGTCGGTTCAGGATGACCACAGGAGTCACAGCTTCATCGCTCAGGTTCGCGGCTGCGGTCGGAATCGTAGTGATCGCCGGTGCAGCGGTGACCTTCGGCACGCCGATCTGCGTATTGCTATGCGCAGCGGGAGCCGTAGCGATATCGTTGACAGCAAGCGCCGCCTCTTTCTTGATGATCTGATGGGTCAGCTCTTCATAGATGTAGCGGACAAATCCTTCTCCGCCCATGGCAACGGCTTCATCAGATACGCGGATCCACTTTTTGATGTTCGCGGGAATCATCGTCACAATGCCGATGGTCAGGGATTCTTCATCCGGAGCGTCCGTCCCTTCAGTATGAACCGCAGCTTCGCCGGCAGCCTTCTCAAACGGGACTTTCAGGTTGCCTTTGATGTTCGTCTTCCGGATCCGGCTCATGACCTGGTCCTGCTCCCAGGCCGTCTGTATGATTTCGTCCACGAAAGAGGGCACCGGCACGGTTCCGGATACGTTTTCCGTCAGCAGCTTTCGGCACTCTCTATCATCGCCGGTCTTGATATAATCAGCGAAGGCGTTGATATACGCTTCGCTAGACCGGACTTCCTCCATGGTTACAGTCTTACGCACCTCAGCCTTCGCCGGGGTGCCGATGGCTGCGCCGGCGCCGGATGCCACCGCATTGCGGATCTCCTGCCGCTTTGCCTCTGCATTTTTCCGCTTCTCCAGCTCTTCCTTGATCGCACGCGCTTCCTTCTCCAGCGCATCCAGATCCGCGTCCGGTTTTTCCAGCTCCGCCACGATTGCGGATTTTCTCTCTTCCAGCTGTTCGGTAGTCATCTTATCGATCTCATCGAATTCCATTTGTCATACCTCCATAAGGATTTTGATAATGTGCTTCTGACGTTCCCGTTTCCGGGCAAGAACCTCCTTCTTGATTTCTTCGATGACTCCCTCGAAGTAACTACGTGCAGATATTTCAGTCGCGTCGTTTGCCGGAATGGAAACGGCGCTGACATCATACAGTTTAGAAATCTTTGTGATCGTACGGAGAACAGTAACGGTCCCGGTTTCCTTGTCTTCCGTGATTTCCCGTTTATCCTCTTTCACTACGAAGCCGAAGGACATCTTCGTCGTATATCCTCCGTCGATCTCTTCGTAAACCTGTGTGCCCAAAGACGTACCGGAAAGGTCCGCGATGACCTTCAGCCCTTTTGAATCCGGTGTGACCTTCAGCGTCCCGTTCCCGGTTCGGGCAAACACCCGGCCCTCGTGGTTATACTGCATGATGACATCGGACATGTCGCAGTCATCAAAAGCAGCGCGGTCAATTTTTTCCATGACGGTGTATCCGTTATGGCTCCACAGCTCATATTCTGTATCAAACATCGTGGCATAGCCTTCCACGATCTTCTTCCCGTCATCATCTTTTCTGTGTTCGAACCCGGACACATCAATGTTTCTGTACTGACGCCCCTCATTCAATTTGTCATCAATCGTTTTGGGAATCATGATCATCCCCCTCCTCTCCGACATTGTAATATTCGCCGCGCACTGGCAGCTGGTTCCCGACGGGATCCGGCAGCGGTGCAAGGTTCCAGATCTCTCGGATCTCGTTCCGCGTCATCAATCCACGGTCCGCCATCTGTGAGGATACATTCAGCTTTTCCGCGTTTGAAAGATACTGCAGCCGGTTCGCCGTGGCGATCACCTGATTCCCCTGCGTCTGCTCCCGAAGGGTGAACAGCATCTTTGTAACGACCTCCGAGAACTGGATCGCGAAAGGTTCGATCCCGCCCTCATAGAATGCCGTCCAGGCATCGCCATACGCCTTATTTGTCAGGATGTCTTCATTGACGCCGAAGTATTCAAAGACATTATCTTTGATCAGCCTCATCTGATCCGCGTCTACGACAAAAGGCTTTGAATCCACCTGCCGCACGTCCTTGTATGTATTCGGGAACAGCAGCACACCGCCGGCCTCTGCGTCCTTTGACAGGTTCTGCTCAGAAAAGCGCTTTCGTTCCGCTGCAATGTCCTCCGGCTTCGCGAAGTTCGAGAGTGTGGCAATGAACCGGTATGTTGCCGAAGACTTGACGCCTTCTTCGATACCCTGGTTCTGAATGCTGATCAGGTCCATCGTCGGCAGAAGCGCCTTGTTCGACTCGCCAAAGAAATCATTACGGTATTGATGTTTTGTCATAATGCCGCACAGCGCCAGCTCGATCGCTGCTGTCTTCCCCCAGGCGAATTCATACCGGAGATACGGAACATCCTCATACTGAACGATCGTGCAGCGGTCAGGGACCGGGCTGTATATTCCCGTAATGTCTCCGAACTCATCAAATACCGGGATAATGAAAGCTGAGTTATGGATGTCCAGGATCGTACTCAGCCGATAAAGGAACTGCCCCCATGTCTGGAACTGATTCGGTGCATGCTTCATCCGGTTCTGCAGAGCAGGCCGTGCAGCTCCCTGCATCTCAACACGAAGCTTAGAAATGTGCGTTGCTCTCGCATTGATCACAGCGCGGATCAGCTCAGACTCGTAAATGCTGCCCGTGAAGGTACTGAACCGGGGCTGATATCCGCTCAGCAGCGCGAACTCCGTCAGCTGCCTATTATCCGGTTTTGCTTTAGCCCCGAATATTTTCTCAAAAAGCCCCATGGTCTCACCTCTCATTTGTCAGCTGCGCGCCGATCTCTGCATAGTGCTTTTGTCGTACGGTCATAGCATCCAGCAGAGCAGCAGCCCCGTCTATATGCAGTCCCGGGTTTATCTTCACCAGCTTCCCCCGGCCTCTCTCTGTGCTCATTTTTATCGCCGAATTCAGCAGATGCATTTTCAGCAGGTCATTGTCCCCGATATGGATTTTCCCGTCTTCCAGGAGTCCCTGTGTTTCCTGGATCACGCCATAAAGGTTTTCCCCCTGATATACGTCATCCATGTGGAAACCGTAGGTCTGCATGTCCTGGATGAGATACTGCGCAGAATACCGGTCATAACCGACCTGCAGCGGGAGGATCTGGTACTTTTCCACCAAATCCACAAACCACTGATAACAATCATGGTAATCCACGAAGTTGTCACCGGAAGGCTGCAGCAATCCCCGCTGGACATATATGGGGTATGGGACCCCGTCTCTCTGTGTGGCGTCGTCGATCTTCTCCGCCGGCAGGAAGAACTTCGCAAATATGTATAGTTCCCCGGCTTTCTCGATCACAGCCACGCAGGCCGTCAGGTCCCGCGTCTGTGACAGGTCGATCCCGCCCACACAGTAGCAGTCCCTGAAGTCTTCCAGATCCAGCGGGTTCCCCGCCGCTCTCTCGACGATGTTCGACGGCAGCCAGGCAAGGGAAGAATTCTGTTTGATATTGCAGTACTTGGTGAGGAACTCCATTTTCTTCGAAAGGGATCCCTCTGCTACAGCGATTTCTTCCAGCATGAAGTCAACGGATACAGATACCCCGAGATTCGGGTTTGACTTCCGCAGCTCATTGATGTCGTTCCATTTCTCCACATCGTCGATCATGTAGAGAACCGGAAGCAGCCTCTTCTCCCGGCTGTCTCCCATCAGGAAGCGCGTCGATCTCTTGATCAGCTCATCATAGATAGAGTCATTGACGTAGCCGGATGTCGTGCAGGACAGGATCAGCCCTTCCGGCCTGGCTCCCATAGCCGACTTCATTACCTCGTACTGCTTCAGCCCGTTATCCCCTTGCCATGATGCGATTTCGTCGCAGATCGTCAGGGAAGGATTGAAGCCGTCGGATTTTTTTGAGCTGAAGGCGATTTTCTTTACCGTGCTGTTCGTCCCTGGGATCGCAAGATCAGACTGCCGGTGGCGTGCAAGCATCGAATCATCATGGATACGCTTATTATGCTCGTCTCTCTCGTCCAGCACTTCCTTCATGTGCTGCCACTCCGGGTCAAGAGTGATCATCTGCCAAATATTGTTGTAGATGATATCCGCCTGCTCCAGCTTCGGGGCAAGGCAGAAGACTTTTGCACCATAGCCGCCGTCAACCCGGAAGGTATAGTTACCGATCCCGGAGGCCACCAGGGATTTCCCGTTTTTCCTGGCAATGACAAGCACGACTTCCCGGAACTGCCGTCCGCCGCTCTTGTCGCAGATCCCGAAGACAGCCGACAGAAAAGCCTTTTGCCACAGCTCAAATTCCAGATGTCCCGGAGCAAGCGGCCCTTCCGTGTGGAAACAGTGCGATTCCATCCAGTCAATCGCAGCGTTCGCCTTCTTCGCGTCAAAAAAGAATTCCTTCTTTTCCAGTCCCTGCACCAGGTACTCATAAATCAGCGTGATATACTGCCCAACCTGGTAGGTTCCGTCTTTTATGCCCTGATAGTATGCCAGGATATAGTTATCTTTTGTTTTCTTCCGCCTTGTCGATCTCATCCATCCTATCCCGGCCTTCCTCTCTCTGAATCTGAAAAAAATGAGTCCACCCACCGGTCTCCCCGGCGCCGGCGAAAATTTTCTTTTAGGGGGGCCGTCATGAAATAATCACTCGGCCCAACGGATCAATCTTGTAACGCTTAGTCTCCTGCCTGTGTTCCTTCGCATGACAATCTCTGCATAATAGTTTCAGATTGTCCCACGCAAGAGAGACAGACGGATCATGGATGTTCTCAGGTGTCAGATGTACCTTGTGATGGACTGTATCTCCTGCCCTGTATATCCCATGCTTCAAACATTCTTCGCAGAGTCCGCCGACGCTGCGGATGTATCCGTCACGGCAGCGCTCCCATTCCTTCGAACGATAAAAAGATTTAGCAAAGTCTCTAGCCATAATTACATGTGTGGGCCTGCAGTAAATGCAGACCCACCAGGAGGAACCAATGAAAAGAAATGTAAAGTAGCTGTCCGCCTATCTGTATGTTAACATACCTAAATCGGAATTGGCGGACAGGTTAACCGTCGATATACCGGCTTGCGATCTTGCGGCAGGTGTCCGGCAGGATACTGCCGATCCGCGCAGCCACATCGTTCCATGACAGGCCGTCAACGTATCGGAGCCGTATGATCGCACGGGCAATACTGTCGTCTATCGTGCTCAGATATTCCTCGACCTGTTCCAGGCTATCGTCTATCTTCCGCTCTGTCCTTTCCAGTGATGCCCTGTACTTCCTGCAATTTGATTTATGTTCCTCAATCCTTTTCTCTTCTTCCCGAAGCCGGCGTTCAAGATCCTTCTTCTCGAACTTCCACCCCCGGTATTGTTTCAGCATTTCTTTCATCATCGTCCCCCATGTCCCCCGCTTCCGGTTCCCAGTCAAGACATGTACTGTCTGGCTCGACAAGCTGCATCCAGTAATCGCTATCCCGCTGTGTGCAAAGATACCGCTTGTGCATCCCGTCAGGTCTCTGGCTGTACGTCGCGCCTTCTGATCTACCGTCACAGTTCTCGCATGTCATCCTCATCTTCACGCCTCCTGCTGTCATCCGATGCCGCCGCCATCAATGCGGTGACCAGGATCCCGAAGAACACCCCCGCAATGAATCCACACATTCCCCACATGATCATAGCTTAGCCTCCCCTGTCTCAATGAATCCTGTGCCTTGCTGCGTTCGGGCATGTGGCGAAGTGTGAGATATATCCAATGCCCTCCGCCTGATCTGCCGGTACAATGTCCGCCGTCACCACCTCGCCCTGCGGCGTTACGATCTTTTGGGATCCTCCTGCAGCTCTGAGGTAATTCACCATCGTACTGTTACACGGCATATTCCTCCCGCCCTTCGTTTGGATCCATACGATCATTGCCCCGCAGCTCCTGCATCGCGACATTTTCCCATTGTCCATATCAATCCTCCTGCATCGTGACATGCTCCCAGTCTACGGTTCGTATGATCGCAAGCAGCCTTTCAATCTCCGGAGATCTCCATGCCGTATAGGCGTACGGCCTTGCGTCCTTCGCGTAGTGGTAATGATTTTCCTTCAGATGTCTGCATGCTGCCGCGAAGGTCAGGAACAGCGTGCCCGGATATGTGTGCTTCACATCGGCGTACGTCGATGCGTGACACTCATACTTGTACCGGTTCAGGAACTCTGCCACGTCCTCCATAGTGTAGAGCGTTTCCGTCTGGTCCCCGTCGATATAGATATCAATATAATTTCCTGAACAATGCTTTGCCTCACAAGAGTCCTCTTTGTAATGATCCCGTAGTACTTCCGTGCAGAACTCTGCAGCTTCTTCCATCGTGAAGAGCGGATCACGGTCCCAGCTGCCGAAGCTGACACACGGATCCCCGTCCTCGATTCCATACACTCTTTCCGATCCTCTGATCATAAAATACCTGGGGTCTGCATTCCCAAACGTCGGCTGTTCGTTCAGCTCTTTCTGCAGAGCCTGAAGGAACATCTTGTCATCGCCCAGCAGCGGAACCTTCACCACGGTATCCATGTGCCACTTGTCCGGGCTATATCTTTCGTCTTCAAACATCCTTATCCTCCTGCGGCCTTGCCACTCTCCAGCCATAACTCCCTTTGAATCCCGTCTGCGCTACCAGCTTCTTCAATGGTGCCGTGGTCCGGCCCGTGATCTCTTTCACCATGACGATCACGCAGCCATTATCAACTACCGCGTTCATGCCCTTGCCTCTGAGGAATTCCGCAAACATCGCCTTCGTCATCCCAGGCGTCTCCGGCTTCAGGATCTTCCGCTCCATCGGCAGCAGCTCCCTCCTGCTCTTCCTTCTCATGTCTTCCCGTTCGGCCTCTTCCATCTGCAGCGTCTTATAATCTACTCCGCGCGCCCTCGCGTCCTTCATCGCTTTTGACAGCTCACTAAGTGGTTTCGCTTTCATACTTGTGCCTCTTACTCGAAGGGAAGTTCTTCGTCCTCTATGCCATCCTCCGGGATATGCAGGAAGCCATCATCATCTGTCTGTGGCGCAGGCTGCCCTTGTGCCGGATTCTCCTGCGCCTTCTTGCGCTCACAGAACTCGACGGACTCCAGGATCACATTCATGGAATACACCCTGTTTCCTTCCTGCGTGGTGTAGTTGTTATTCTGCAGCCTTCCCTCAAGCAGCACCTTTGTCCCTTTGATCAGATACTTCTGGATGAACTCCGCCAGCTTCCCGAATCCGATGCAGTTGAAAAAGTCCGCGTCCTTTTCCCCGTCCTTCTTATACTTGCGGTCAACCGCTAAGCTGAAGCTTGCGATCATGTTCCCTTCCCGTGAATATCGGATCACCGGATCACCGGTCAGCCTCCCCATCAATATCAGCTTGTTCATCTAAACCCTCCTCCGTTTATCATCGCATCATAGTCTATGCTTCGCTGTGTATAGTTCTGGGTCTTCCCCCTCTGCCGGATCAGCCGATCCCACTGGATGCCCTGCCAGTTATTCGCCATGCATCTGCGGATCAGCTCCGCCACAGCAGCAGCTCCGTATTCCATGGCGTTCTTCTCGATCTGTACCAGCAGACTGTTAAGGCCTGTCTCCCTGTATCCTTCATGACGTTCGATCTTGTACCGGATCCAGTCCTTTACCGCCTCACTCAGCTCCGGAGCGAAGCCCTTCCCGTCTATGATCTGCACCGCTGTGGTCTTCCGGATTTTTTCGCTGCTTTCTTTTTCAGACTTTTTCTTTTCTTCTTTTCTCTTCTCTTCTTTTCTCTGTGGTTTTTTGTCAGCATTAATTGGATTTATGTCTACAGAAATCGGTTTAATGTCAGCAGAAATATATTTTTTGTCAACATCAATTAAGAGGTACGCCTTTTCAAGCTTCACATTCCCACGCCTGGACACGGCGTTAAGATACTGCTCCTGTATCCTGGGTGACGTCAGGATCCCGTATCTTTCGTATATGTCACTTGAAAAAAGCTGCCTCTTGATACAAGCCCTCACTATTTCCTCTATGAGGTTTTTGCTATCGCCATCCACACCATTCTCTGACATGAAAAGTAACAGCAGGTCATCATTCCATTCACAATAGTAACCATGCCCTCCATAGATTTTCTGAAGAAGCTTAACAACTACCGCAAACCCTTTAAGTCCGAACTCGGCTTGTATCAGTTTGATTCCGTCATCCAGCTGACAATTCATGGCGAAGTAGTCGAGACCTTCCTTGAATTGCCGCCCCATTGATTCCTCCCTGAGCCGGATCCGGATCACCGCCTCCCTCTGGCGCTTACCGATCAGGATCCCCGGCTCTATACATATGTCTTCCCGTACCGCTCCCGGAAGTCCTCCGAAGTCTTCCGGTAATGCCTGCACCACATCCGCTGTGCGATCTGCTTCAGTTCCAGGTCGCACGTCCCGCAGCTGTGCAGGTTCGTGTGGCATCGTATACACAGGAACACAGTCAGGCCGTCCTCATCCGCATACTTCCGGTTAGCTACTCCGTGTATGCAGTGATGCGTCTGGAGCTGATCAGTCCGTCCGCAAAGGAAACACTCCCGCCTGTCCTGTATGATGCTCTTCCGTTTCATTCTTCTCCCTCACGGTGGCCTCGGTAGCCTGCCTTGCATTTCCATTTGATTTCCCTCTCAATCTCTGCTATGATGGGAGGTGCACAAGACTGCCTTTAAAATGTGCACACTTTGCCCGGTTGATATAGCGGATCAGCCGGGCATTTCTTTTGCTTCCTCTGGTACGTCCTCAGACGTGATTATAGGGAACTCGATCCCATACAGTTCCTTCGTCTCTTCGTAATACTTCACCAGATCCGTTTCCGATGACCTCCGGATATATCCCACCTTTTCAAGCAGCGCCTCAGCAAGCTTAATGATCTTTGGATTTCGCCCACGCGGCCCCGGCGGTTTCCATCCAAACTGTTCAATCAGCACCCGGCAGCATAGCGCCATGGTGTACGCCATCGTGTTCGCCATGGTGGACTCCGTACCACCTTCCTTGAACTGTGCATGTTTCTCTTTCCAATAGGCGTCCAGGTCTGCGTGTTGTTCCTTCAGGGACTGCTTTTCATACTCCAGGACTTTCTGCTTCAGCTCAGGAAGCATGCTCTCCCGTGCTTTACGGTATATATCCCGGTCACGTGCTTCCAGCTCTTCACCGGTGAAAGTATAGGTGGCTTTCTGCTTCTTCAGCTTCCGGAGCAGATCTCCCTTCTTTCCCACGGTCCAGCCGCCTCCCTTCCAACTCGATCAGCAGGTCGATCGCGATCCAGGCCGCGACGATCAGGATCACCGCCAGCAGAAACAAGATCGTGCCGATCAGCGCGTCAATCATTCCCCTCTTTCCTCCTCTTCGGCAGCGGCATCCAGGCGTCAGTGATCAGGCCGATCAGGCTCAGAGGATCATCGTCATCGCCATCATAATATGCTCCGCCTCTGTCATCCTCCTGATACCTCCCGATACATTGAAATTTGGCATTCGCAAAGGACAACAGGATATATTCACTTTCGCCGTCCTTGCCTACCTCCGGTGGCTCAAACTTCGCATCTCTCCAGCTCGTGGCCTTCAGGATCCGGATCGCTTCCTTCACGGCTTCGGCCTCCCTGGCGTTCACGGTCAGCATGCCGGCAAGTGTTTGAATGATTTCAGATCTTGTCATTAGTCTCCGCTCCTTCGGTTCCATGCCTCGACAGCTTCATGAATAGTCTTCCACAAGTTGCTGGGTGTAGGCCCTTCTGCCCCACAGCAGTTGCAATCAATCCACACGCCCGGGCTGTTGATATAAATGTCCATGCTCCCGCAAAATGGACACGGTTTTAATGTGGCTTTAATTGACTTAAATTCGGCTTCCCTCATTCTTTCGCCCTCCAGCTCTCACATGTCCCCTGCTGCTTTGTCTTCTTCCTGGTCAGCTCGCAGATGCTGCCTTTATATGTTGGTTTGCAGTGGCTGCAGTTCTTGCAGATCTCTTTCATCGTGTTCGTCCTCCCATATAATCCTCCATCCTGATTCGTACTCTACACTGCCGACTCTGATCAGCCGGAACGATTCCCTTCTGTAGCGTCTGGTGCAATACTC
>ODAI010551067.1_pt1 | contig 20846 bp, 19 predicted proteins | sample 1539321 | NCBI WGS metagenome assembly ODAI01 (sample SAMN02144231, study PRJEB22623) | gut metagenome | biome: sheep rumen | host: Ovis aries | place: New Zealand
ATAAATTCAGTGGTGTTGACTTTGAAATAAAGAGTAGCATTCACCACAGTATCCTTTGGTTGAGACCACCCAACCAAACACATACAAAATAAAGTTAATATGAGTAGATATCTGTGCATTTGTATAAAATATAAGGATTCCTAAATTAATTTAAGAATCCTGCAGAGCCCCCGATTGGATTCGAACCAACACCGCCTGATTACGAAACAGGGATTCTCCCATTGAAACTACAGAGGCATATGTTTTTTGTAGCAGTGGGTGGGCACGATCCACCAACCTTCTGTTTCAGAGACAGATGCTCTAGCCAATTGCGCTACACTGCTATTTGAGCAACCACCCAGAATCGAACTGAGGTTTCATCCATACCAAGGATACGTACTTAACCAGCTATACTATGGCTGCATAATGTCTTTTAACGTTGACTAGACGAATAACCATCATATTTCTCCTTTGGGTTACGTTATTAATCACCCCATTAGGCGTTCGTTTCTGCTCTATGCTGCGTCCGCAACTGACAACATTTCTTCCATATCTCAATCTCAGTGGAACCTAATTATTAGTACCCCGTAGAGGAGTCGAACCCCTGTCATATGATCCGTAGTCATGTATTCTTCCAATTGAACTAACGGGGCATATTTTAAATACTTACATTGTATCTCAGAGAGGTAATGACCCCTTCCTCAAATTTTACAGCGAATGTTTTAACCTCATAAACTATCATATTTGACTACTCTGCAGATTTGAACACGCTTCTTTCGCTTGTAGATATTATAAGTATTTGGGAGAACGGTGGGGATCGAACCCATGACCTCCAGAGCCACAATCTGGCGCTCTTCCAGCTGAGCTACGTCCTCCATGTAGTCGAGAGGCCCAGATTCGAACTGGGATTGGATCGGTATCAGCGATCTAGCCTTACCTTTTAGCTGATCTCTCGATGATTTTATTTATTAAAAGATATCGAAATCTTTAACATCTTCTTCCAATTCTTTTAAAGTCAATTCAAACTCCTTTAAATTTTTACTTTCACGATGTGCTTCTTCGAACTTCTCGAATCCTGCTCTTACCTTATGTAGTTCATGTATTTCGCCTTCTTTGTATGCTATCCAGCACCCGGCATAAACAACTATTAAAAACAATATAAGCCAACCCATAATCATTTAAACTTTAATTTTGTGGCGGTAGTCAGATTCGAACTGGCATCCTACTGTTTCAAAGACAGAGATAATAAACCTTTATACTATACCGCTATGTTTATAATGTTTCTAAATCTACTTCTTTATGTTCCAGAATTAATTTAAATTTATAACCCAAATTCTTATATGATTTAACCTTATCTTTCATTTCCTGAATATTTAAAGTCCAGTTTGATTTTATCTCTACTATAGTATTTGATTTTGGTAAATAAAAATCCGGTATCGCTAATCTATATATTTTGCGCTCGGAATCATAATACTTAATTTTAAGAGATTCTACTTCATATTCTATCTCATATTTATCAAGTTCGTTTGCAAAATCACTTTCATAACTACTTCTCAAGAAAAATTCTTTTCCATCCCAAGTTTTATGCCATTCCGTCTTATAAAAACCTTCAATGCTTTGTGGTAAATCAAATTTTCCTTGATCAAAAGCCAATCTTACAGAATCACTAAAGTTTCTAAATTTGATATGGAAAAATTTTCTAACTATATCTTCAACCCTTTTACCACATAATTTCCCAATATCTTCCGAACTCATATTTTGTTCATAATATAATGTATATAAGAGATTTTTGATTCTCATATATTCATCAAATACTTTAGTCGTTCCTAAAGTAGATTCATCGAATTCAAAGAGCTTAATGTTTGATATATTATTGAATCGTTGAACTATTCCTTTTAGGTTACCATTACATAAACTTTCTTTAAAAAAGAAACAATTTTCACAATTCTCAAATTTTATACCAGTAATTTTACAGTTTCTTTTGTCAAATACGCGGGTAATATTTTTGCAATCATCACATTTACAAAATTTTAAAGAAGCGTTTTTTGGTATTAAAATATCTCTCCCACATTTAATACATTTTCCCGGTTTACTTTCATGTCTATTACATTTTGATGAAGAATATTTTCGAGCACATTCTTGACAACAAAATCTTTTAGAATACTCTCCGCTATGTTCTTTTCCACAAAATTCGCACTTCATTCGAACCATTTATAATTATTTTATATCTAAATAATAATTAATAACCGTTCGAATTTTAATATTATATTGCTGATCCTAAAGGATTCGAACCCTTATCGTCCGGGTTGGAGCCGGAAATGCTGAACCATTACACCAAGGACCAATTTGTGCGGGAAGCGAGACTCCAACTCGCAGCCTTCTGAGTGGAAATCAGATATGCAAAGCAGTTACACCTTTCCCGCAATTTGTTTGAGCAGCATACTGGTAACGCTCCAGCGTCTCGACATTGGCAATGTCGCATAATTACTTTTATACGAATGCTGCATTAGGAGTCCCGTGCCGGAGTCAAACCGACCTACGCGGATTTGCAGTCCGCTGTATAATCGCTCTACCAACAGGACTTATATCTCAACTTGCCAAAGACCTATAAAAAAATCACTTGAACCTTTTTCGCTCAAGTGATCTTCGTCCTATCTTATAAACCTTTTATTATCGCACTAGAGATAGACTCACTTGAGCATAGCATTGCTACCACACCAACCTTGGCGCTGTCCGCAAATACCAATATGTCCAATTATCTGTCTCATGTTTATATAATACAAAATAATTTCAAAAAATTTAATCTTTTGTATACTTTTTTATTATGTCTTGTGCTTTCTTTGAAATAGTACCAGGAATATATCCTACTAAACTCTCAAACCCAGCTTCCTTCATTTTACGCTCCCAATTGCCACTATACAATCCACCGATCCACGTCCATCCTCTGAGAGGATACCAATTGAAAGATATATCAAAGTCATTAGCACCATCTATGTCGTTTAGGGAGAATGAATAATCACTTCCCATCACACATGACGCCTCGTGACACATGTATATTGTCTCGGGACAGAAGACATATATATTTTTGCCACTTGGTGAAGCTTCGACGCTGAATGCAACAATACAATCATCTTCATTATATAAAATATTATATTCTTCTTGCATATCGCCCAACTCAACAGTAACCTTTGTTTGAATTCCTGTCGCGTTTAGTCCAGAAGCCTTGGTTCCAAAGTACTTTTTACGTCTCTTTTTATAATATTCTTCACATAGTTTCCAATCAGGTTCATATATCTCAATCCCGTTGATTTTAATAGCGGATTTAATATTATTCCCGAATATACTTTCGTTTATATAATTAACTAAATGTTTCATATCTTACCATCTTTGCCATTCTTTCCATCCTCTTTCCACTACACCTTTTTGGTCATGCGGAAGGGCCATAGAGTCATAAAATTCTTTACTTACTTTAATCTTTCTCTCGCCATATTTCACCATGCTTATATATACCCAGTAATCATCATCTCCGATCTTATATCCTTTGGTGGTTTCAAATGTTGGTAAAATATCCTGCTTTATTTCCAACCCATCTACTTTCTTGAAGTAGTTTATAATTCGTGCATTGAGAGATATGCTTGGTGTAACCTGCATTGTGGACGGATTAACTTCATACCATTTAAGGGATCCTTGATGATCCTCACATAATGCTACATCCTTACCAAAGAATTTCTTAAGTACATATGCGAGTTTCTCAGGGACAGTCTTTTTCCTTATATTATCATCAAATAAACTCTCATTAAGAGATTCATCTAACGACCAATGAAAACGAATAATCATAGTTTTACTATCATTACCAACACTTAAACAACTGATTTTATTTTTTAATAACTTTTCTTTTATATCAGTCGACCAAGAATGTATTTCTGCAGGCGATTGGGGTTTATCGAATTTTATTTCTATATATGTATCCTCTACAGATTTGTCTATGATATCATATTTTGTTTTTGTTTTATTGAGACAATCCTTAATAATAGATAATGCTATTTCGTGTTCCGGTAAGACTTTCTCTACTAAACCGTTATCAAATAAACTCTCTACAAGACTTTTTGGTTTCATAGTATACTTACTATAACCAATAATGCGGTTGAGTGGAACGAATCCACCAGTCCACTTCATCATCTTACCTTTATAAGAAAAGACAATTCCTTCAGCACTAGCGAGATTTTCCTGCCCTATGTCGTTTAGAACATCCAACCATTTCTGTAAGAATTCATTGTCTTCCAAAGAACCTTCTCTCTTGATCTTATCAGTTGCTGTTTGGAGGTCTTTAAGGAGTGATTTAATAGTCCCATCCTGTCCGTCGTTTACAAACCCACTAGTTACTCGAATGATGTCTGCCCCTAGACCATAGAAGAATTTTTGTAGGGGAAGAAGAACATCACCACAGACTTTATTTGCGCGTTTATCGAGCGTTACGAACTCATCCAAATGGTCTTTATAGATGTCCTTGAGATCGCGCAAATTTGCGCTGTTTTTGTCGCGAAAAACCCATCTTCTGCATACATCTTGTGCCGCTTTGTAGTCATCCATCAACCAACTTGCGTTTTTCTCAATCCACTTGAAGAAAAGACTAAATTTGATTCCTTCAATAGTGGTGTCTGGTGAACAATCATATGTCTTTAAAAACTTACTCCCCTCTCCCAGCCACTTCTTTTCGAGACGTTCGGTTTCTTCTGAGTATTTAATGATTACTTGAGGAGTGATCTTCGCATTATCTATTCCTTCACACGCTTTCTCAATCACATCAAGTCCGCGTTTGGTGACTTCCGTGTTCTTCCACTCACTATCACTCTCTTGTTTTTCATATATCCATATATTATGAAAGTCAACCTGATCAGATGCGTAGGGAATAGTATTGGTCACCCCTTCGAGAATGCACTCACAGTTCACCACACGACGGGTAGTATCGGAAGGATTAAACCATTCTTTACCAACCTTTTTAAAAACTGCTTCAATAATCTTTGCACCTTTAGTATAGTTCTCTAGGGCGTGTGGGTTGTCGTCCCAGTGGCTGGGGAAGTCATCAATAGTCATTCCGCCTTTCTCACTATTGAGATTACCTTTATTACGAATAAATACAACGTCCCCGTTGCGGTTCATAGATGCTTGAATACCAAAGCCATCCATCTTCTCTGTCATTCCTTCCATGCGACCACCAAAAACTGTTCTAATAAGTTCTTCGATATCATATCCAGTGAACTCGTCTACATCGTATGGATGCATCATATGTCCGCTCGCACCACTCTCAAGGACTGGTGCTTGAACGTTAAGTTTTTCTGTAAAGTATTGTGATAGATGTTTCATTAGACGAGTTCTTTTAATTTATTCACACATCTTAAAAGACGAGGGAGTTTCTCGCGCTTCTTTGGAGTTGAGAGAATACGAGACTTTGCACGAATGTATTGTTTAGGATCGAGCATCTCATCCCAGTTATCAATATTGCGAATTTCATATGTTGAGTTTATCTCATAAAAAATGTCTCCATCTTCTAACCATTTATAAATAAACTCCACTCTATTAATAAAGTCAATGACAAGTGATAAATGTTGGTTGTATTTGATTTCAAACGCATATGAGTTATTTTCTCCCCATCCACTTTCTACTTCTTTAAACCCTTTCCACTTCATCTTAGCATAGAGAACGATATCATCTCTCTTTTCGAGATTATTAGGGTCGAGCTTAATATGATCCTTTTCAACAAGATCCTTGTCAAATACACTTTCTTGTATATATTGTACGAGATGTTTCATGGATAAATAATCACGAAAAAAGGACCTCTATTAAAGAGATCCTTTCAAGTAGCCCGGGAGGGAATCGAACCCTCACCCCATTGCTGGGAGTAGATTTTGAGTCTACCGCGTCTACCATTCCGCCACCGGGCCATATAGTATATGGGTGATTATTTTTTAACCACCCAGTCAGCAAGCGTAGTGATAAGCGGACCGAAGGTCTTGTAACGAACTTCAAATCCATATGACTCAAGCCAACCCTTCGAAGAAGCATAAGCCACATTGGACCCAGCGTCTTCCTTTGGACTGATATCGATATCAATGTACTTAACAGGAACGCCACTTTCGCGAATCTTCATAGCAACGTTGAGAGATGCTTGGGTCTCAGCAGTCATTCTATCAAAGATCTCGTTCTTCTTGTAACGTCTGGTCTTCCAACGGCTGAACACACAGTGTGCACCGTGTCCGTGACCATTTCCATCGCCCTTATCATACATTGCGATGATAGTTGAGAAGATAGTGTAGGCTCCTTTATTTTGAGAGTCGGTTCCTACCATAATATCAATATTGTCGTGACTCTTGTAATAATCTTTTACGTACTCTTCAATGTTATCGAGCTTCTCACCAGTGAACTTCTTGAATGAGAAAGCTCCCTTTATCGTTTCTATTTCCATGGTATTATAAATTTCATGTTTCTGGCATACGCCAGTTGACTATATACTTTACAATTTTCTGCAACCCACTTTTTTGCTGCTATCATATCGAGAGATAGGATTGCGGTTAACTCTCGATTGGTCGCGTACTCACAATCATAAAATGGATCTGCTATGAGAACATCTGGTTGATCAATACTCATTTCCATCCATCGTTTATCTCCTTGTCTTTTATAGACAACCGAGATAAGTGTTTGAATATCAATATTTTTCAGTCCTCCATTAAATGTTCTAAACCCATCAAAATGAGTGATAACTGTGTGGACCAGTTCCTGGTATTCAGCTTCCACTGGTGGTGTTCTTTTTCTTTTAAAGCACATAGTTAAACATTTTTATTTAGCGGAGAGCACCGGGGTCGAACCGAATGCGCTCATCACGCACAACACGCTTTCCAGGCGGTTACCCTCGCCGTCAGGCTTTACTCTCCAAGTGCGGAAGAAGGAGGAGTCGAACCCCAAGCCTTATTTAAGGGCTCAATCCGCTTTCGAGACGGTTTCTGTCGCCGTTCAGATTCTTCTTCCAATTGAAAGGCCGAACCAGTCGATCTAACTCCCTTTCTGGACATCGTCATGTCAGTTTTGATTCTGTAAAAAACCTCTCAGCCGTAGCGCTCCGTGAGGTGGAACATTCAGAATCCTATCGTTCTTTCAACTGAATCAAATTCAGTTTGCGGAGGGCAGAGGAGTCGAACCCCATCCGGGTCTTAACCGGACATTCCGCTTTCAAGACGGCTCTCTTCTCCGTCAGAGTTTACCCTCCATACTTGTAAGGTTGAGCGGAGAGCATCGGGGTCGAACCGAATCCGGGTTTTAACCGAACGCACCGCTTAGCAGGCGGCCGCCATCACCGTCAGGCATTACTCTCCATATTTTAAATATCACTTGGTTTTCTCATACCATTCAACGGCTCCGTACTTTCGGGCGATTCCCCAGAACGTCACCTCTGGACCTTCCTGTTATATTCAGGACGACTGCGTTCATTCACGATTCTGTCTCGGAACCTGGGAGTATCGTTTAGTGATATTATAGTTATATATTGTTCATCAAGATGTCAAGTGCTTTCTCAGATCCTGGTTTGGTCTCAGATTCAGTAGGTTGATCAAACGGGCTTCCGTTGTTGTATCCTGCCTCAATGAGAATTACACGAGTGATAAACACCCCAGTGATCTTCTTGTTCAGCCCCTTGATAGCAAAGATCGTATCGTTGAGATCGAGATCCTTCTCTCTACCACACAACCAGGTTTCATTGTACTTGTTAGCGGCGAGCTTCCATGTAAGACCAAAGACCTTTCGCAGATACTCTTCTACCTCAGGAGTGTTCTTCTTGTCCTTCGTGATGACAATGTTGTAAGTCTTAATCATATGTTATACTGTTAAATAATACTTCAAAATTTAATTAACAAACAACTACATAATCTTTAGTGTGCATCATACAGGATTCGAACCCGTCTCGTCTGTTTTAGGGACAGCTGCCCAACCTCTGGACCAATGATGCATGGTGGGGACTACTGTCCATCCCCTGGGACTATCTTAATTGGATTCAACCTCAGCCCTGAATCCGTGGGCTCTTCTCCATCCGTGATATTTTGTAGAAACCGTATGAAGATTTCTAAAAATCGTTCCTTTATTATAAGTAGCTATCGCAGTTACTTGATTACCAAGATCGGGTTCTCTAAATACAGAACAATCATGATCTTTAAGTTTCTTCATCCATCTCTTTACATCTCCGTATAAATATATCAAATATTCATTATTCCATGTTTGATTAGGATGTTCGATTAACCACTGGGCTACTGCATGTCCTCCTTGAACACTCCCATAAACGGGTTCGAGGGACTTATCTACAATCACATATAATCTCTTATCCATTGTTCTCGACATATTTCTTAATGATTTCATGGAAGGTTCCACATCTCCTATCTTTTACATCACTGTTGAGGACTTTATATTCAGTTACAGAAGGATCAATCTCGATCTCCCATCCGCCCCAGCGCACAGGGGTCACACTAACCTTGCTCCAATCTACACTATCCTTATTCTTGCGAATAAAATAATATATATTGTATAGAGAATCTAAGGCGTCTCTATTTTCGAGTACCTTATAAAATGCTTTGTAACAGGAATAAACGCGCTTCTCAGGACAAGGATGGTTCACATCTTTGCGATCGCGCTTAGCGATCTTCTGGTCGGCAACAATAGACTTGATTTCTTCTTTAAGGAATAAGACGAATTCCTTTGATAAAAACTGATCGAATGTATAGGTAGTTGTTAAATTAATATTTGTTTTCATAATTATATTCTCTTTAATTTGATTTGCTTTGATTTGACGTTGAATGTTTTGGGATTAAATGTTAGCAAACCAATTAAGGAGGTACTTCAACAAAAACCTAGTGATGCATGTGACTTGACTTTCTCATAGATTCTTACAATTTATTTACCATATGGACAAGTCTTACAAGGGCAATTGCTTGGTCTGCTCGAATATGATGATCGTGACGCGGAACTATCCCAACTACTTCCAGTCAACAAACTCTGTTCGAGACTTAAAACAACTACCTCTGCGAGGGGTTTAACGTAAAATTCTTTCTTCATACTTTAATAAATTGTTTCTTGAGCAGCACGCGCGACTCGAACGCGTCCCTTGACCTTGGGAAGGTCATATGCTTACCACTAACACTAGTGCTGCAAATAAGTCATTCTCCACATCAGTACCATTTCCACTGAACCTAAGGCGTAACGAATTGAGTGATTTTTTAATTAACAAATCTGCGGTGAGCGGAGGTGTCGATCCCCATACGATTGGTTACGTACCAGCTGTTTTCAAGGCAGTGCCCAGAGCCGTCCAGGTTCACTCACCATATTTTTTATTAAAAATACTAATGATTTTTTATTTCTTTAAATTTTTCAGTTTCTTTTTCAATCAACTCTTTAAAATAATCCCTCCAAGTCATCCTCTCTATATCCTCACCAGACTGCCATCCGAAAATTCCGGGTTCTTTATCTGGAAAGAGATAATTATATATATGATAATATAATCCTCTCGGTCTCTGGATCCAAGACATTGGTCCGCAGTATGTCTGGCATTTATAATCTTTTTCATCCACCCCAAACAGCTCCGCCTGATAGTCATATATATAGTATCCAGCCCCACTTTTAATCCACTTTAGAAACCACAAATCAGAATCGAGCTTCCTCTCCAGTGATTTACCTAACATCGTGAGTTTCAACCAGTTACATATCCTGATGAGCGCGCTGTTGGTTACGATTTCGCAGGATATATTTGATTTTCGAGTGGTGTTATGGGATCTATGAAGTTCAACTTTGAGATCCCGTTGTCTCTGAGATAATTTATTTATAGAATCTTGGAGACATTGGATCTTTGATTGAGTATAGGGGGAGAGATTACGAGACATGATTTGAATAGATAAAATCATTTATTTTGTCCCGGATGTTGTCCAGGATCACAGATCCGTAATTACCATCTTTTAACGAGAATATGCTTTGGTGTGTAGGTGGAAAACACAACTCCATAATATATTCGATCAACTTACGACTCTTCAATGTTATATATTCATTCTGTCCTGTATCACACCCCAACAACCGTGATATAAATGGATATAACTGTACTCCCGCACCATCCGATCTAAATGACCAACGACTGATAAGATGATTAGTTTTAATACCCACTTCAGTCTCCGTGTTCCCCATTAACCAATATCTCACCCATTGAACATATCTCATTACATCCCTGTTGTGCGAGAGTTCTCCTTGGGGGTTTGGAGAATCCGCTTCTCTATTTTCTTTAATCGCCTGTTTAAGATTCAGCTGACGATCGATCAGCTGCTGTAAGAGATTCGTTACATTATCAAGAGTCTCTCTATGAACAGGATCAAGGTTTTTAAGGTTGAACATTATTTCTCCGGTAATTGCGTTCTTGCAAACTGTGCTGCTTTTTTACCATCATACTGTCCAGGATACTGCAGAGACAACATCTTCATGATATCCCCCATACTACGATAACCTTGGAGTTTAATAGTGTCGATTGCATCCCGAAGCTCCTGATCAGTGAGTTGTTTCTTAATAAACTCTCTCAGATACTCTTCTTCCTCAACATTCCCGCACTCAATGGCCGCTTCATAAAGTTTCTTGATGTTTTTATAAATGTCATCTGGGGTGATTGGGGTGTTTTGGTTAGGACGCCTGTCGAGCTCACCCATAAGCACACCTAGGAGATTGAAAATCACACGATTATCTCTCATTTGAGCACGTTCCGCCCTAATTTCTTCTATGTTTTTAAAAGTTCTCATGAATATATATAACAAAGAAAGGTTTTGTCTTTAACAAAACCTTTCTCTTTTTACTCAGCAAACTCAATTTGATCTAATCCAACCGCAACAGCTGCTCTTTTTTTACATTCTTCACAATATTTGAAATATTCTTCAAATGCTCCTGATTTAGTATCGCGTTGTCGTTGGATGGCAAGCTCATCGGATATTGTATATCTTTCGCGAACATATTCATCCACTTTCTCAGCATAACCAAGCATCTCTTGGACTTCATTTTTCGTTATATCAACAAAATCTTCCGATGTTTCTTTGAATGGTTCATTTAACTTAACACCATTTTTATAGTAAACATATCCGGGCGAATATTCAATCCCTACAAGAGCCCCATCATATATCCTTTTGATGGTTTTTCCAGGGTCGGCATATAATGTATTTCCAATATATATCATAACATAAAATTTATTTATACTATTCCAGAAATTTTACCAGCATAAACAGTCCAGTTAGACGCTACCCTATAAGCCTCCACACTTTCTGATGGCACATATATATGTTGTACAACGCTCGTACTGGGGAGAGAGGATGATTGGATTGTCGGTGGAGTTGTTGGATGACTTGTTATAGTACTAAGATTGTTGCAATTCAAGAATGCATTTTGATTAATTGTAGTCAATGAAGAAGGCAATTCAATGCTCGTTAATCCAGTACAACCATAGAATGCAAAATTTTCAATAGTAGTCAATGAAGAAGACAATTCAATGCTCATTAATCCAGTACAACCATTGAATGCAGAAATCCCAATAGTAGTCAATGAAGAAGGCAATTCAATGCTCGTTAACCAAGTACAATCAGTAAATGCAGAACCCCCAATAGAAGTAACTCCTTCTCCAATAGTAACAGAATTGATATTAGTACATTGATAAAATGGAGAATTGGAGACTGTTATATACAATGCATAGCCGGGTACATTACAATTAAACGTCACATGGGTTAATCCGGTACAAGCTTGGAACGCACATCGACTAATTGTAGTCAATGAAGAAGGAAGAGTAATACTCGTCAATCCAGTACAACCACTGAATGCATATTCTCCAATGGAAGTAACTCCTTCTGGTATTGTAATTGATGTTAATCCAGTACAACCATCGAATGCCTGTATATTAATAGTTGTCACAGAAGAAGGTATAATTGTATTTTTACATCCTAATATCAAATAATTATTAGATGTGCTAATAATACAATTACTTCCATTTCCGTCATTATAATTCTGATTGTCTGGTGAAACTGAAATCTCTGCTATATTTATACACCCTATAAATGATAAATTTGATACATTTCTAACTCCTTCTGGTATTGTAATTGATGTCAATCCAGTACAATCCTGGAAGGCATATAGATTAATTGTAGTCAATGAAGAAGGAAGAGTAATACTCGTTAATCCAGTACAACCATCGAATGCATATTCTCCAATGGAATTCACATAAGAAGGTATAATTGTATTTTTGCATCCCAACAACAAATTATTGTTAGATGTTTGAATAACGCAATTATTTTGTGAATGATACGTAGAATTCCCCACTTCTACAGTTATGGATTCTATATCAGGACATCTATAAAATGATATATATGATATACTAGTCGTATTTATTGGAATATTAACTGATGTTAATCCAGTACAACAATAGAATGCATAATTCTCAATAGCAATCACATTAGAAGGTATAACTGTATTTTTACATCCTAACAATAATTTGTTAGTTGATGTTTGAATAATGCAATTACTTCCATTACCATCATTATATGTTGGGTTATTTTCATCAACTATTATGGATGCTAGATTTTGTCCAACATTTCCGAATGTCCAATTCATAATAGTAGTCAATGAAGAAGGCAATTCAATGCTCGTTAATCCAGTACAATTATAGAATGCAGAACTCCCAATAGAAGTAACTCCTTCTGGTATTGTGATTGATGTTAATCCAGTACATTCTCGGAATGCCTCATTTCCAATAGTAGTCAATGAAGAAGGTAATTCAATACTCGTTAATCCAGTGCATTCTCGGAATACATTTTGATCAATGGAAGTAACTCCTTCTGGTATTGTGATTGATGTTAATCCAGTACAATTATAGAATGCAGATCTTCCTATAGTGGTCAATGAAGAAGGCAATTCAATGCTCGTCATCCAAGTACAATGATAGAATGCGAAAATTCCAATAGAAGTAACTCCTTCTCCAATAGCAACAGAATTGATATTAGTACATTGATAAAATGGAGAATCGGAGTCTACTATATACAATGCATAATTAGGCACATTACAATTAAACGTCACATGGGTTAATCCAGTACAACTACTGAATGCACTACCACCAATAGATGTCAATGGAGAAGGCAATTCAATGCTCGTTAATCCAGTACAACTATAGAATGCACTACTACCAATAGTAGTCAATGAAGAAGGTAATTCAATGCTCGTCAACCAAGTACATTCACGGAATGCAGAACTCCCAATAGTTGTAACCCCATCTCCAATAGTAACAGAATTGATATTAGTACATTGATAAAATGGAGAACTATTAGTTATTATACTTAATGCATAATCCGGAACATTGCAATTAAACGTCACATGGGTTAATCCAGTACAACTCTGGAATGCATATTGTTTAATTGTAGTCAATGAAGAAGGTAATTCAATGCTCGTTAATCCAGTACAAACACCGAATGCAGAAATCCCAATAGTAGTCAATGAAGAAGGCAATTCAATGCTTGTTAATCCAATACAACCATGGAATGCAGAATTCCCAATATTAGTCAATGAAGAAGGCAATTCAATGCTCGTTAACCAAGTACGTCCATAGAATGCATTTTCACCAATAGTTGTAACCCCATCACCAATAGTAACAGAATTGATATTAGTACATTGATAAAATGGAGATCTACTATCTGATACATACAACGCATAATTGGGTACATTACAATTAAATGTCACATGAGTTAATCCAATACAACTCTGGAATGCATATTGACCAATAGAAGTAACTCCTTCTGGTATTGTGATTGATGTTAATCCATTACAACCATGGAATGCATATCCTCCAATAGTAGTCAATGAAGAAGGTAATTCAATGCTCGTCAATTTAATACATCCATGGAATGCAGAATCCCCAATATTAGTCAATGAAGAAGGAAGAGTAATACTCGTTAATCCAGTACAACCATAGAATACATTTTCATTAATGCTCGAAACAGAACTTGGTATTATCAGATGTTCTAAAGCTGTGCATTGATAAAACATTCCGCTCGAGAGTTTATCTAGACTAATAAAATATTGTAATTCATCAAGATTTTTGCATTTGGTTCTAAAATCGTTTCTATAAAAAAGACTTTCGCTCGATATGATAGTAGAACCTCTGTAAAACAAATCACTTGTCATTAACATTGCGCTGCGCTTGGAGAACACATCGTTGGTATCCCCCCATTCAGGATGCATCACTTGACCAGGATGCGCAGCTTCTGCAGCAATGAGCACATCCATGAAGTATTGATTAGTTGCGCGAGATACAGCAACAGATTCATTCTGATATACTACGTCTTTATATGGAGCAATCACAGTAGGTTGTCCGGCGACTGCTGCCTTTTTAAGTGTAGCCACTACTCTACCAGAAACTGCGGCTACCGATGGAGTAGACGTAAGTCTTATAACGCATTGGTCTTTGTTTTGAGATACAATTTCTACGTAATCAGCAAGATCTCCAGTGACAGACCATTCAGTTATCATATTTCCGGTTATGTCTTCTGTTAAATATTTTAACTCGTATGTATTAGACTTGTCCAGTTCGAATTTAGCCGGGCCAGTGATCTCAACTTGATCTATTGTAGGGTAAATGCGTTTCACGATTGTTACTGGCAAATCAACAGGACTCCACGTAGAACCATCTGGTGCTGTATAGAAAAGCCTTACTGTAATAGTGTGATCGCCTGGGGATGTGGCTGGTTCGATTGTTGTCAAATAACCAGTATCTTGATTTATACTTTCGTTCGCAGTACCATTAAGTATCAGATAAAGTTTCTCACCAACTCCTTCTTCACCCATCACTACGCCCTGGTACTGCGCTCCGTTACCTTCAAGAACTTCCGATGGTCCTATCAAATAAACCTGTTTTGGTGCTTTGATATAAAAAGCAGCATTGCTATTAAACACCGTAGGACCAAACACACTCATAAGATATTCAGCTTGTTCATATGGGATTGGCGAGGCACCAGGAGTATCCCATCCAGGAATACTTGCGTATCCGCGGAAATTAACGTTTTTACCATCTCCGTATCCAGCGGATTCTGCAAATTCTGCAATTTTCATTAAATCATCCATGGATATATTATCCCAAGCAACATTATCCATGTATACGTGACAATCTTCATCCGGGGTTGTTTTATTATTCAACCAATTTACAAAAAATTCAGAATCATTCGTTACTCCTGGACAATCGTGAATATTTATTCTATATATATTTTTCCCTTCTTTACCATCAATATCTTTTTCAAGAATTATACCATCAGCAGTAAGAGAAGGCAATGCTTCTAATGAAAGTGATTGCATTGATAATGGTAATTCCACATAGGAAAGAGGGGCGCCGTTTGCAAATAATACGCTAGTTAACCCGCTGGCTTTACCTTTAAACGTTTTAAGATTAGTAAGTGTGGAAAGATCAAGAGTGGTAAGTGCTTGGTATCCAGCTACATTAAGATTTTCCAAAGATATCAATCTTGCAAGACCGGAAGGTGATGCGAGGGCTGTGTTTCTCCTATTATCCATCACAGGATCATCCACACCCATAATCAATGTCTTCATTTTCGATCCAAGTGTTTCACTATAAGCAGGGGCTAAATTAAAGTTACCTGCACCAATAAACTCTATTAAACCACTAAGATCAAGAGTATTAATATAATGAGGAGCATATATACGAAGTGGTGTACCAATTTCAAAATCCATACTGAGGTTAAATTGATGACTTTGTCCTTGTTCCACATACACACCAGTTTCCATTGGTTGACGGTTCTGTCCCCATCCATAATAGAAATCTTTACCTGAGACTATAGAGAAATGATTTCCTATTTTGGCATTAGGAATAAGCATGGTAATTGCATTGTTATTGTACGAATCATTTGCATAGATAGCATCGTAAAGCGAAAATCTATTAGAAATCCACCATTTACGATGATCAGAACGAGAACCTTGAAGAGAACCAAGATAGTTTTTATCTTGATAAAGATAAGGTTCTATATATTTATACATTGCATCTTGATTATATACTTTCTCTGCCCATTTACCAGCTTGCTCTACATTAAACATATTTATCATTCCGTTATAAGTGAGCCCTGCAGTGAAGAGTGCGGAATCAATAGTACGAACCATCTCCATACATTCTGGATCAGCTTCGAAGTTATTCCAAAGCACACTATCATGACCAGCATATGCGAATCCCCCGAGTTCAGGATCGGGCGATTGTCTGTTAATCTCTGGACCAAACTTAAGAAGACCATCATTACGAACACCAAGAATGGTATCATTATCATAATTAATAAAATACCAGTGTTCTCCGTCTTCTGTGGTGATCATGGAGTTTTTAACAGTCTGGTCGACTGCACCAAAACGAATAAGATAAACATAATATGCAGCGAGTTTTGGAAGATCAAAATATTGATATTTTTCTGTCTGCCATTTAGTAAATTTATCCGGGTCTCCAGGAACGAGCTTTCCGTTAACTAAACTAGATGCTCCTTCAGTAGAATTAATCCAAACGGCGAGTCTCCTAAAATGATCATAATTTGGAGAACTAGTATCTGGATAACGACTTTCCCACACTTGAGTGAACAACTTATCGTAATCAGATGCGTAGTAATCAAATTCTTCAGCATAAGTCCTACCGGATTGCGGTGTTTTAAAAAGCGCCAAATCAAACCCAGAATCTCTGAATTCCCAACATTGCATATTTGTATTATCGAAACCAGGGATTCCTTTAAATCCAAAAACGGATTCTGTGGATTTATCATTATTAAAGTTATATTTTCCTAAAAATGTGAGAGGATCTTCTTCTGTTTTTCTATGGAAAATAACTATAGGGAATCCATCAACAGTAGTTCTCACATCATATGGATATCCATTATCTATAGCGTCTTGTTGAGCCTCAGTGCGAAGTACGTATTGTCCACCCACCTGTGTTTGTTTCATTACATCATTCCATATTCTAGCTACACCGGTATTGTGTGTACTAGAAGATTCTGCAAAGTCTGCTTTGATTGTCCAACAATTAACAGGTTGGGCTCCCGGTTTGAAAGAATAAAGTCTGCTTTCAACAACTTTTCCTTCGGAATCGTATACAATTGTATCATCGCGTTTTTGTGTATATAAACGAAGGTTTTTGCGTGGATACGTAAGAGATGACGTACCTTGTGGACGCATTTGAGCGTGATACATTTTAAAACTATATGATGGGTTTTGAAGGTTAGTATATTCTATGTCAACGACAGTTGTGGCTTTTGTATCAATAGCAGTTTCGATAGGGGTAAGATCTCCGGTAATAATCATCACTGGTAAATAAGAAGCGATTTTATCAAGATCGAAAAGAGTCGAATCTTTTTGATATAAATCGTTTCGATTATATACACTTAACATTTCGTCTACTGTAGGACGATAAAGAGTATAATTGTTAATGATAGAATCTGAGTCAAGTGCTGTATCATAAATTCTTACTTGTCTCAAATTAATACCAGCACCCACTCCTCCGATAGAAAGGAACTGTTGTGATAAGAATGAATCGGATTCACCAAAGTTTTGAGTCATTGACAATATACCATTAAAGTATACGGAAACCAATCCACTCATAGTAGAACCACTCGATTTGTTGATCACTATAGATATTCTAATATCTTCATCATTCTTATATCGTCTATTAAGATTAAGTCCACCACGAGAAGCTACTGTTATCTCAGTTGCTGTGAGCTTTATACCAGCCCCTGTATCAGGATTGATTAAATTAATAAGAGTGGCATCTTCATCATCAACATTTATTGTTTTGAATTCTAATTCGATAGTTTTACCATCTATAATAGGGTCCGGTGATAAAGGTTTAAGATCAAATAAAACGTTTGCTCCACTTTGAATTAATAAATTATTATCAACCCATCCGGATGTATTTGTCCATTCAAAACCATTGAGAGTAGCTGTGTGGGTACCATCAGTCCAAGTAGCTCTATCGGTGGATTGATTATTTTTACCTTCTGCGGTGAAGTTCATAACCAAATCACCGGTTATTTCATGAATATTTAACGTCGTTTCTAATGTATTCAAGGCAATTTCTCTTATGTAATCCTCAACAGATAATGTGAGTATTCCTTCACCGGTAGTTGTCTGAGTTACTGTCACCACAGATTCTGATCCTTCTGCACAAACAACAGTGGCTACCGTTTTGTCATTAATATTCACAACAACAGTATTTCTATATGTTCCGTCAGGATTATAAACAGCAAGTCTTATAGGGAATGGTTCAAATTGAGTAGGCTTAAGTACAAGAGGAGCAGATGGAGAAATTATTCCATCACTTACGGGGATTTCAGTTGCAGTAACTACGATAGGCTCCCCTAAAACATCACCTTTACTAACAATAAATTCTCTATAAAGGGTATTTGAATAATAAATCTCTCCAGAAATATTAAGCCCTACACGGAATTGCACCGAGTGAAACCCTTGAGATAATTCTACAATATTAATATATTTTGTTCGAGATGCCGTCGGATCATTGATGATATCAGCATTTATATCTACTGGTACGCGTTCACCATCAATATACCATTCCATTGTTTTTTGTCCTACACCTGAGACAGTATAAGGTATTTGTAAATTCTCATCTCCCAAATTCACTCTATAAACAACAGAAATATCCATTGAATCGCTTAACGTCAAATTAACCACACGATATACTACACCAAAGGTAGCACTTACATGAGTGACTTGTCCCGTTACTTCTATAAATATAGAATTAGTGCCTTCAAGTAAATAATTATCTATATTAAAATTAACAATTGTCCCAGCTGAATAATTTTGTATAACCTCACGGTTACTACCACCTCTCGTGATAGTATATTTAACAGTTACAGGTTCTGTTATAACTAATCCGGTTTTATTTGTTGTTTGGAACGAATATTGAATATTATTTCCTACACTACCAAGAAATACAGTATTATCTAACGGAGATAAAGGATTGACTGTAAGATAATACATTGGTTCCAATTCAATTCTATCTTTAATAAGATATGTCTTTGTGGTATCTGCTAAATATTCATCTCTATCACTTTCATTGGCGAATAATAAATGAGCAGAACCGTCTGGAATAGTATATCCAACAGATAATTTATTGGAATCTATTTCTTTAATATAATTCTGCACTGCAAGACCACTAGCTGGTCTACCATCACCAACAGGATTTTCAAAATCCATATCCTTGTTTAAAGGACCATTATATAATTCTTTTGCCATATTCTCATTTATTCATTTTTCCATGCATCTGTATCGACCCATGGTTTGTTGTTTATCCAATATCCTTTTCCAAAGCATGATCTTATAGCGGTCCATACCAATTGTAATCCTTTATATACAGCTGATATAGCACGCCTACCAAAATATTCTTGTGACTGACTATTATAGTCTTTAATGATCATGATTATGAGATAATTTTTATTCTTCGTATATATGATAAATTTTATCAGGATCGACCAATCCAGCATCAACCAAAGCATCATACTCTTCTTCCGTTAAGAATACGTCTCTATCTACCATCTTGAGTAATACTTCTTGAAGAATTGTACCAGTGATACTTCTTTCAGTATTTTCATAAATATTATCTTTAATAAATTGTCTAATAGTACTCATACATAAATAATAAAAGACTTTAATCCCCGTATTTCAATATATATTGTTTCATATATACTTTATTTTTATTTGCAAATTTATGAATATTATTATATCCTTCTTTATTTGCATCAGATACTTTATTAAATTCTTTTATTAAATTTCCATTCAAATCATATAATAAAACTCTACGTCTTTTAGTATTATTTTCATTATATTTCCCCTTTAACCATCCTTCATCTAAATATTTCTGAAGATTTTCTTTATTAACCCTTTTATTTTGAGTATCTTTATTTATCCATATGGTATTATTCCAAGAAAGTCTATTCCATCCATCATCTAAATACTTTTGAAGATCTTCTTTATTAACATATTTTCGTTTGGATTCTTTTTTTATTTGTATTTTTCCGTTAATAGTTTTTTTCCCGGATCCCAAATTCCACCCCTCATTTAAATATTTTTGAAGATCTTCTTTATGTATTTGTTTAGAATTATCATTTTTATTTACCCATATTTTAGAACCTGGATCATACATTCCTAATTGCCACCCCTGTTTTATATATTCTTGTACATCTGATTTACATATAAACATACGAGATTCTCCATTATGAATCCAAATTTTATTTTTTCCAGGACTATCATATATTGTCCCTTTTTTCCATCCTAAAGAAATATAATATTCCAACTCATATGGCTTTATATACTTCATACGACCATCTTTATTAATACATACTCTACCTATAAAAAAATTTTGATAATTATTATCATCTTTATCGATCATTCTATATATTCCATTATTGTCAATCACGCATTTTTTACCAACCGAACCTTTTAATTCACCTCCTCCTAATATAACATTCAAACATTTTGGATCCTTTAATAATTCATTATTGACTATTCTTTTCTCTTCTTTCATTAATTCGTGTCGATTTGGAAAAAATTCTAATATTGCTTTTTCAAAATTTTCTAAACCATATTTTTCAATATTCTTTTTAAGTACACTCCCAGATCCAAAATATCCGTCGTTTAATTTTGAGGTTTCATGAACACCATAATAGTATTCGTTTGTAATATTATTCGTTATTTTGTATAGATAATAGTATTTATTCATATTGATTATATATAATGTTATTTATAAAAATGATAAGTAAAAGAGTAAATAAAATCAAATAAAA
>ODAI010373017.1_pt1 | contig 20841 bp, 18 predicted proteins | sample 1539321 | NCBI WGS metagenome assembly ODAI01 (sample SAMN02144231, study PRJEB22623) | gut metagenome | biome: sheep rumen | host: Ovis aries | place: New Zealand
CGGTATACATGATATACGGTATCCAATGGTTAATTAACGAAGGTACAAAAGCTGTTCCATTTGTTATGGGAATAGTGGTTGCTGTCCTCATGGGAATGGCCTTGACTGCCCCAATTAGTAGTGCAGCAATTGCCGCAATGATATTTACAGCAAGCAACACAAATGCCGACATTAGTGGTTTGTTAATTGCTAGTGGTGCTGCTGTTATTGGATGTTCTACTCAAATGGTGGGATTCGCAGTTCAATCGAGAAAAGATAATCCTGTTGGAGTGGTTATCTCTATTGGAATTGGTACCTCAATGCTTCAATTTAAAAACATTATCAAGAAACCAATTATTTGGTTACCAACCATTATTGCTTCAGCAATCTTAGGTCCAATTTCTACCTGTTTGCTTAAAATTGAATGTATGGAAGGCGGTACCGCTGGAATGGGAACTGCTGGTCTAGTTGGTCAAATTGGAACAATTTCCACGATGGGAGTTGGTTCATGGCAAGCTTGGGTAGGGATATTCGTTTTACAAATTATTGCTCCTGCAATTTTTGTCTTCTTCATTGATTTATTATTTAGAAAACTTGGATGGATTAAAGAAGGGGATTTAAAAATCTAATAAGAGCCCGGCAAGGGCTTTTTTACTGGAGTTTACATCGATAAGTAAACAATTATTAACTTAAAGTAGAATATGCGTGTATTCATGTAAATAGATGCATTTTTTTGTTATTTTTTTAACTGAGTGAAAAAATAAAAATATACTTTAGTATATAATTAAAGATTTTTGACAATTGAAAATCTTATGTAAAGAAAAGTTTACAATTTTGTGTTTGCAATATTCAAACTCAATGATATTATTTACGAGGTGTAACTCATTATTTACACAGGAGATTAAATATGACAATTGCTGAAAAAATAACTCATTTAAGAATTGTTGATAACATTTCACAAGAGAAACTAGCAAATTTATTAAAAGTGTCTCGCCAAACAATTAACAAATGGGAAAGTGGTGATTCACTTCCACAAATCGACAAAGTAATGGAAATTTGTGAACTCTTTAAGATTTCTGCTGATGAATTATTAAATGACAAAATCGTTATTCATCGTGGTAAGAAACTTCAAATGAGCATTGGTGAAGATATCAAAACAAAATACTTTGGTACTGATGGTTTTAGAGGAGAAACTAATAAAGTTTTAACTTGTGACCACGCTTATAAAATTGGTCGTTTCTTAGGTTGGTTCTATGGTAATCCAAAATTTAATTCCCAAAAACCAGGCTATAGACCAAAAGTTGTAATCGGTAAAGATACAAGAAGATCATCTTATATGTTAGAGTACGCAGTGGCGGCAGGACTCGCTGCTAGTGGCGCGGATGTAAGTTTATTACACGTCACAACCACACCAAGCGTCGCTTATGTCATTAGACAAGATTGCTTCGATTGCGGAGTTATGATTACTGCTTCACATAACCCATTCTACGATAATGGTATTAAAGTCCTTAACGCGAATGGTGAAAAACTTGAAGACGCAGTCGCTTTCTTAGCCGAAGCTTATATCGATGGTGATTTAGCAAAACTCGAAGTTGAAGGGGATGACCTCCCATTTGCCGAAAGAGGCAACATTGGTTGCATCAACGATTATAGCGCGGGTCGTAACCGTTATATTGCTTACCTTATCTCTTTAGCAAAACACTCCATGAAGTCTCTTAGAATTGGTTTAGATACCGCTAACGGAGCAAGCTGGATGATTGCTAAAAGTGTCTTTGATGCTTTAGGAGCACAAACATTTGTTATTAATAATAATCCTGATGGATTAAACATTAACTTAGATGCTGGATCTACTCATATTGAGAAGTTCTGCAAATTCGTTAAAGATAACAAACTTGATTTAGGTTTTGCCTTCGATGGTGATGCGGATAGATGTATCGCTGTTGATGAAAACGGTAAAGAAGTTGATGGAGATAAGATTATGTATCTCCTCGCTTGCAAGCTAAAAGATGAAGGTTCTTTAGAAAGAAATACCTTAGTTACCACAATTATGTCTAACTCTGGTTTAACAAAAGCTTTAAAACAAATCGGTATCAGTAACGTTCAAACTAAAGTTGGTGACCGTTTCGTCTTTGAAAGAATGCAAAGTGATGGTTACTCATTAGGTGGAGAACAATCTGGTCACGTTATTATTAAGAAATATGCGACTACAGGTGATGGTGTTCTTACCGCTATCATGGTCACAGAAAGAATTCTTGAAACAAAAGAAAAGCTTTCTAAACTTGTCGCACCAGTTAAATTAATTCCACAAACCACTAAAAATGTGAAAGTTACTAACAAGGCTGCTGTTATCGCTGATGAAGAAGTTCAAAAGAAATTCGCTGAAGTGAACAAAGAAATCGGTGATAACGGAAGAGCGTTATTAAGACAATCTGGTACAGAACCAGTTGTTAGAATCATGATTGAAATTGATTCCAAAGAAAAATGCGCCGAATATATCGACCGCATCTATAACGTAATTAAGAAAAGAGGATACGTTTGTGAATAAGTTAAACATTAAAACAAAAGAGTTATTCTCTACTGATTGTCCTTTTTTGAAGGACATCTTCGAAAACGCTGAATATCCATGGGAAATTCTTCCTCAAATTAAGGAAATCGTTAAGAAGGTTGTTGAAACTGGATTAGATGGTTATACAGAAATTGAACCAGGAGTTCTTGTTGGAGAAAATGTCAAAATTGCAAAAACTGCAACAATTGAAGCACCAGCTATCATCGGAAAAGATACTGAACTTCGCCCAGGTGCCTATCTAAGAGGTAATGTTATTGTTGGAGAGAAATGTGTTGTTGGTAATTCTTCTGAATTAAAAAACTGTATCTTACTAAATCACGTTCAAGTTCCACATTATAACTATGTTGGAGACTCTATCTTAGGTGACTACGCTCATATGGGAGCGGGATCAATTCTTTCTAACCTCAAAAGTGGTGGAAAGAATGTTGTCATCCACGGTGATAAAGAATACGAAACTGGCTTAAGAAAAATTGGATCTTTCTTAGGTGAACACGCTGACATTGGTTGCGGAAGTGTTCTTAACCCAGGAACTATCATTGGAAAGAACACCCAAGTATATCCTCTAAGCATGCTTAGAGGTTGCTATCCAGAAAATAGTATTGTAAAAACTGGTAACAATATTGTCGAAAAAAGAGTAGACTAATTCTTATCAAACTCAAAGCAAGGAGAAAAGAGTATGAAAGTCGTCATTGGAACAAATGAAGAAATTTCCAAATTAATTGCTGAAGAATTTATTAAGCAAATTAACGCTAAACCAAACTCCGTTTTAGGCTTAGCAACCGGCACTTCACCATTAGAGGTTTATGCTAACTTAGTGAAGGCTAATAAAGAAGGAAGAGTTTCCTTCAAAGATGTCGTAACATTTAACCTTGATGAATACATCGGATTAGATGGAACACATAACCAATCCTATCGTTATTTCATGAATGTCAATTTATTTGATCATATCGATATCGATAAGAGCAAAACTCACGTCTTAAAAGGCGTTGGTGATTATGAAGCATACGCTAAACAATACGATGATGAAATTGCTTCCTTCGGTGGAATCGATTTACAAATCTTAGGTATTGGTAGTGATGGCCATATCGCATTTAATGAACCAGGTACATCCTTTGATTCATTAACTCATGTTGCTGAGCTTGCTGAAAGCACAATTGTTGATAACTCCAGATTATTTAATGATATTTCTGAAGTCCCAACTAAAGCAGTAACAATGGGTCTTAAGAGCATTATGAATGCTAAAAAGATCGTCTTAATCGCTACAGGTAAAAATAAAGCAAAAGCAATTAAGAATTTATTACGTGGTGACAAAACTGAAGAAGTCCCATGTTCAATTCTTCAAGATCATCCAGATTGCACAATCTATGTTGATGAAGATGCTTATCATTTAGCTAGATAAGTCAAAAAAGCATATAGAATAATTAAGGTGGAAATATTTTTCCGCCTTTTTTATAATATAAAATAAAGATGAAGCGAGTTAGAAACATCGATTATATCCACGATTTTGGTGGAATTAAAAATACTGATGGTAAAACTATTAAGTCTCACCTCTTATTTCGTTCCGCTAATTTATCAGAACTCACTCAAGAAGAAGTTGAATATTTAGCCAACGACTTAAATGTCAAAAATGTTATCGACTTAAGAACAACCGATGAAATGCAATATCGTTCAGAAACATTCATTTCTCCACTTATTCATTATCATCCAGTCTCTTTAGCGAGCAATGACATTAATCCAGTCGTTACTAAAGAAAATAGAATACAAGTATTAAATGATTTAGTCTCTCTCCCAGAAGGTATGAAAGGCCATATTTTAGATTTGTATCGTTATTTAGTCAGTAATCCTCAACCAATCGAAGGATATAAGAAAGTTTTTAAACTCCTTTTATCAAATAATGGTAGTGAAGGATATTTATTTCACTGCACCCAAGGAAAAGATAGAACAGGAATTGTTATGTTATTAGTCTTAACTGCCTTAGGCGTTAGTGAACAAGTAATTACAGAACTTTATCTTTCATTTAATAGACGCGCTAGATTCAAAAGGTTTATGTATTTTATCGGAATGAATGTTAGATTCCTTTCTTTAAAAAAGGCAATAGCCTTAAACGATACATTAACTGCGAAGAAACTCTATTTGAAAACAGCGTTAGATGAAATCAAAAAGACTTGTAATTCCGTTATGGATTTCCTTTATTCTGTTATTGGCTTGACTGATGAGAACATCAAGCAATTACGATTAATTTATTTAAAATAAGGTGGAAAATATATGAAACATTTAATCATTCTTAACCAAAAGGCCGGAGCTGAAAAAAACGTTGAAAAGTTCCAAGCTCAAATCAAAGAAGACTTCAAAGGATTAGACTACGAAGTTTATCTCACAACTGGCCCAAGAAGTGTTATTCCATTCCTCAAAGAATATCTCTCAAAGAATAGCGATGTCTTAAGAGTTTACGCTTGTGGTGGAGATGGCACAATTCATGAAGTAGTAAACGCGATTGTTGGCTACAAAAATGTTCAATTAGCAATTTACGCTGCCGGAACTGGTAATGACTTTGTTAAGATTTATTCTAAATCTAAAGAATATGATGACATTGTCAAAAACAAGACTGGGGAAAATAGATTTAAAGATTTCAAAGCACTCATTAATGGTGAACCAATTGAAATTGATTTAAGCAAGATGAGTGGACCTTCTTTAAAAGAACCATGGTACTCAGTTAACGTTATTAACTTTGGTTTTGACGCAATCGTCGGAGCTAAAGGTAATGAAAATAAGAATAAAGGTATCAAAAACCCATATGGACCAGCTGCTATTATTCCAGCAATCCTCGGTGGTAGATTTAATAAAATCATCGTTAAGGCTGATGGAGAACAACTCAACAAGAAGAGAATGCTCCTTTCTGCTTTAGGACAAGGACAATGGGTTGGCGGACAATATCATGCCTCTCCTAAGAGTGACAACACTGACGGATTAATCGACGTCACTTTATTAAAGTGCATGTCCTTAGCAAGATTAATGATTCAATTCTTTGGACCATACACTAAAGGCCAACACTTAGACAATCCAAAACTCTTAAAGAAATTCGTATACAAGAGAGCAAAAGAAGTGGAGATTATCTCCAAGAAAGACTTCGACATTTGTGTCGATGGAGAAATTGCTAGAGGCTCTTACTTCAAAGTTGAAGTTATGCCAAAAGCCATCAACTTTGTCGTTCCAAATAACTAATTAATTGATATGATCATTGAATTTCTCATCATCGGACTAGATTTAACTTTCACCACATTAATCACATTAGCGATTCCAACTGGCCGATATTATCATTATTGGGCCCCATTCCTACTTTTAGTAGCAGGATATTTACTTGGAGTAGCCTTGATGTGGGGATTCTTGTCCTTGCTCTCACTTCCATATAAAAAAGATAAGACATATGAGAAGCCTTCTCGCTGGGCACAGTTCTGGCTCTCTTCTGCCATCACTTATATCAATAAGCATGCAAGAGCAAAAATCAATATTATCAATAACTGCTCTCTTCCGAAAGAACGCTTTTTAATTATTTGCAACCATCGTTCCAAGTTTGATCCAATGCTTATGGCAGAACTCTATGGTCGAAAATACGATTTAGCGTTTATTTCTAAACCAACAAACTTCAAAATTCCTATCGGTGGTCGCTTTATGAAAGCAACTTGCTATATGCCAATAGATCGATATGACAAACTAAAGTCTCTTGAAGTCATTAAAGAAGCCACTAACTACATTGCTACAGGAGCGTGCTCCGTAGGAGTGTTCCCGGAAGGAACTAGAAGTGAAAACAACACTCTTAATGAATTCCACGAAGGTGTCTTCTCAATTGCTTTAAGAGCAAAATGCCCATTAGTGATTACCACAATTAAAAACACTGAAAAGATTCATAAGAACTTCCCGTTTAAGAGAACAAAGGTCGATTATGAAATTGTAAAGATTTTATATCCTAACGAATTTGAAGGAATGATTGCTAAAGAATTAAGCGATTACGCCCGCGAGTTAATGCAAAATTCTCTTAACGCATAAATTATCAAAACAACAAAAAAACTAGGCGAAATTGCCTAGTTTTAATTTGTTTTAAATGTTATTTAACGTCGCTTCGTTTGAAGACAAATAATCCTAACACTATGAATATAATTGCCCAATATGTTGGAGTGACAATTCCTGCGGCAATAAATGTATTAGAAATGTCAAATATAGAACCAACGCCTAAACTGCTACCAATAGATGAGGAGAATAACGTGGAAACATTATTTCCAAATATGCCAATAACATATAAAGGGTTTAACCAGCATGACCAGTGTTCAATTGAATAATTACCATTAGAAAATTCAATCATCATAATAATAAATGGTAAGAAACTAAGGAACACCATAGAAATAACAGAAACAGTGATAGATCCTCCAATATTTCTTATAAGTGAAGCGAAGAATACTGAAACAGCAGTTACAAATGTGTAAGTAAGAACAGTATTAGCAATATAGAAGAAAATAAATTTAACACCGCCAATATTATCTGGATTGAATCCTGTGATTGCGGAAGTTAAGCCGATAGTAATTAATGCATAACCAGCTGCTAAAATAAATGTAAATACTAATCCAGTAATAAACAAGCCAAAATAAACTTTGGTTTTGCTAAGTCCAGCGATAATCTTATTTCTAACTGTGCCGTAAGTGAATTCACCGACTGTGAAAACAACTAAGTTAATAGGAATAGTCAAACCAAAACTATTTCCTGGAGTTAACGCTGTTAAAAATGATGATTCACCGGTGATAAAATCAACTCCATCAGATAAGAATTTACTTAAAGCAGATGCTCCGATCATGAAAAAAGCAATAATAACACCAATAATCGCGGTAACAATAAATGTACGATCTCTAAATAATTTAAATAAAGATGCTTTAATTAGATTATGCATTTTCACTACCTCCAATCATGTTTAAGTAATATTCTTCAACACTCATTTCGGATGTGCGAATGTCATTGACTTCAATACCCTTTTTATCTAATTTGGTTAACAAATCTAAAGGTTTGATTTCATCATAAATTCTGACACCATTAGAGCTGACACGATATTCTTTGATGCCAATTTCTTTTACAGCGGATTCTAACTTGTTAACATCAGAGTAGCGGATATCGATGCCTTTCTTACATTCTGCAATTAAATCTTCGGTTGAAATCTCTTTGAGCAATTTGCCGTGAGAGATAAAGCCATAGTGAGTAGCAATTTTCTCTAATTCAGAAAGAATATGAGAAGAAATTAAGAAAGTAATTCCCTTTTTATTTAAAGAGATAATAAGGTCTCTTAATTCTGCAACACCAGTTGGATCAAGTCCGTTCATTGGTTCATCAAGAAGCATAAGATCAGGATTGTTTAACAAAAGTAAGGCAATTCCTAATCTTTGTCTCATACCTAAAGAGAAGTCTTTTACTTTCTTAGAACCAGTATCTCCTAACCCAACATTTTTTAAAGATTCTTGAATGATTCCGTTATCGGCATTTAAGCCATAATACATACAAGCATACCTAAGATTTTCTACTGCAGTCATAGATGGCACTAAAGAAGGAGTTTCAACAATAGCGGATATCTTATTTCTTACTTTGTAGATTTTCTTGCTCTTAAAATTAGTAGAGAACAAATCGTAATCACCACTAGTAGGAATGGCTAATCCCATAAGCAAACGAATAATAGTGGTTTTGCCACTTCCGTTTTCGCCAACGAATCCATAAATTGCGCCTTTTTTGATATGCATATTTACTTTATCGACAGCGAATTGTTGGCCATACTTTTTTGATAATTCACGAGTCTCTACAACATTAATTTGATTATCAATCATAAAGTTACATTTCCTTTCAAACGAGATTATACCCCTTTATTAATTATTAATAAAGAGCATAAAAAATGTAGTGTATATCAAGAAATATTTGTGTTCTTGTATTTTCACTACTCGAGTAGAAAAAAGAAGGGGTTTCTTGCGTGTTTAGATTTTTAAAAAAACGCCGTTTCTTGATATATACATAGAAAAATGTTGTGTTTTAGTCTTATAAAAAAACAAAATTTATTGAAAAATATTAAATCAATCTCTTGAATATCTAAAACTGTGAGATACAATAAAAGTAGTATAGAGAGGATTTTCATATGATAAAAGAACACAGAACATTTGATTATGTTTCTAGAATGGCTTTTGGTGTTTTGATTGCATTATTGGTGTTTGCGATTTTCACAAACTCTTTAATTATGCTTTCACCAACACTTAATAGCGCCGAAGTTGGCTTCCCTTCAAGCGGAACATTCGCCATGCTTTTCGACTATAGCGGAAACGTTGGTCATAGCATGAAAATGCTTGGTCAAGTACTTGCAAACATTGTTGCGTACTTATTCATGTTAGCAGCGGTTGTTATTGTTACATTATCGCTCGCGCTTATTCAACATAATAAAAGAATTAAAGTTAAATGCGCGGTTTTAGGAGCAGCTTTAGTTGTCCCAGCAGTCTTCGGATTTACTGGTGGAATTATTGACTTTTTTGCCCACGGATTTAGAGTATTAAATACTAATAAAGCTTTTGATACAGGCTTTATTATGGCAGGAGTGTTTGTTACACTCATCCTTGACGTTGCTTTCTTAGTGTTAGCAATCGTCTGCTTAGTCAAAGGTATTGGAACCGCTATTAGAATTAATAAAGGTGAACTTACCGAAGATGAGGAAGAAGCTAAGGAAGAAGAATCTGCTCAACCTGCTATCGATACAGAAGATCTCTTAAATAAGGTTAGAGAAATCGTTAAAGAAGAACTTAATAAACTCGATAGAATTGTTATTGCTAGAGAAGTAAGAACTGCTCCAAAGGCTGAACCTAAACCTGAACCAAAGCCAGAGCCAAAACCTGAACCAAAGGTTGAACCTAAACCAGAACCAGCTCCAGCACCAGTGGAAGATGAACAAAAGAAACTCTCAATTCAAAGAATTCCATTCGCTGATAAGATTGTTAAGGCTGATAAAGATTTACAAGAAAAATATAATGAACTTAAATCTGAATTCTTAGCTTATGGTGCTTCAAGTAGAGTCTCTGTTGGTGGTGATACATTCCGCTTACACCGTAAAGCATATGTTAAAATTACTATCGTTGGTAAGATGCTAAAAGTCTACTACGCTCTTAATCCAAAAGACTTTGCTGATTCAACTTATCCAATCGTTGATGCAAGTGAAAAAGTTGCATACGAAGAAGTACCAGCGTTACTTAAAGTCAAATCTAACTTGTCAGTTAAACGTGCTAAAGAATTAGCAGAACAAGCATTTGCTAAAGATGGAATCACCAAAGAAGGTGAACCACAAGCACATAACTGGGTTAAAGATATTAGAGCTGAATTAAAAGCAAAACAATAATCTTTAAATCAATTTAAAAGGGAGTGCATTGGCATTCCCTTTTTTGTGCTTATAAATCGTAGAGGATTCTACCTAATCTCACATGAGTCGATCCTGCTTTGATAGCGGAGATATAATCATCACTCATACCCATAGAAAGATAAGGCAATTTGATATTGAATTTTTGTTCTAATTCATCTCTTAATTTAGCGAGTTTACTAAATTGTTGCTCTGTTTCCATAGACCCTTTTGTGGCCATCATCATTAGACCAACAAGGTGGACTTTTTTATTGTGAAGTAGTTTATTAACAAATTCATCAATCTCGTAATATGGAACTCCGTTTTTACTTTCCTCTAAGTTAATAGAAACTTCTATAAAGGTATCTAGTGGCGTCTCTCTTTCTTTTTCAATAATTTGAGCGAGTTCTAGACTGTCTAAGGAGTGGAGATAATCTATTTTATTTAAAATAGATTTTGCTTTGTTTCTTTGAAGGTGTCCAATAAAGTGCCACTTTATGTCTTTTAAGTCCTTTAATTCTTCATATTTTGTTAAAAATGATTGAACTCTATTCTCCCCAAAATCCTTTATGTTATGAGAATATAATTCCCTCATTGTATCCGAATCAACATATTTAGTAGCAGCTACTAAAGTGACGCTTTTAGGAAGGTTATTTATTATTGAATCAATGTTTTTTGAAAGCATACGCATCTATTATATACGGAATTTATTTTAAATATTGATTATTTCAAATATAATATGGAATATGGAAACTTTTAATAATACTGATTTACTTGAACCTTTACTATTGTATAAGGATCGCTTAAAGGACGCTTTTCACAATAACGCTGTAGAGTATTTTGCCCACCTTACAGAAAAAGGGCAAGTTAATGTTGAACTCAATCAAGATCACTGTAAAAAACATTACAAAGAATTAGAAATTGTTAATACCTTAAAGAAGAAAAGAGGTTTAAGAATCTTCTTTGCTGTAATGTCAATCATCTTAGCAGTTAGCGCAATTATCGCTGGCGTGATGTTCTTCCTCAATACTGCAACATTAGGTACTGGTGCTGCAATTGGTGGAGGCATCGGATTAGTTCTTGGTGGTGTTGCTTTCGTCATCCTTACCATTTTCTTATTTATGAAAATTTCTAAGTTAAAGAAAGAAATCGATGAACACCAGGCTAAAGCCGATAAGCACAAAGCCGATGCTTATGAAACAATGAAGAAGCTCAATGGTTTGTATGAATGGAATATGGCGGCTAACTTAATGAGCAAGACCACACCTCTTATTCAATTAGACCAAGTATTTGATCCTGCTAAATATGAATATTTACATGAGAAATATGGTTATTCTCACTACACAAAGCCAGATATTTCTTCTTTATATGTTCAATCTGGCTCAATCTTAGGCAACCCATTTGTTTTTGAAAAGAATTATTGTCAATCAATGAGAGACCATCGTTATGAAGGTCATCTTACAATTCAATATTGGGTCACAGTGAGTGATGGCAAAGGTGGAACACGTCGTGAATTAAGAACTCAAACCTTAACCGCGTACTATACCGCACCTGAACCATATTATTATTTAGATACTTGGTTTATCTATGGTAATGACGCTGCTCCAAAACTTTCATTCTCACGTTATCCAACTGACATCAATAACATGAATGAAAAGCAAATTGAAAAATATGTTAAGAGCTTTGATAAAAAGTTAGATGAAGAAGTCAAAAAAGACCTCATGAAAGGCGATGGCTCATTCATGAGACTTGATAATGAAGAATTTGAAGCATTATTTAATGCTTTAGATAGAGATAACGAAGTTGAATATCGTTTATTATTCACACCTTTAGGTCAAAAGAACATGATCAAACTTCTCAAAGGTAAAGATGTTGGATTTGGTGACGATTTCATCTTCAAAAAGAGAAAGACTCTTAACTATATTAAATCAGGTCATATGCAAGGCTCTGATTCCTTAGATAAGAATCCAGATAGCTTTATCCATTTCGATTATAAAGTGGCAAAGAAACTCTTTATTGATTATGCGGATAAATATCTCAAAGATGTCTACTTTGATTTAGCACCTGTTATTTCCATCCCAATCTATCAACAACACAAATCATTAGATTACATTTATGGAAAGAGCTTCTCACGTAAAACTACAAACGCGGAAGTTGAAAGTGCTGCTAACTCACACGATATTAATTTATTTAAACATCCAGCAACATATTCTCAAGGTGTTATCTTAAAGAGCACCTTTGAAAAAGAAGAGGAGAATAGTGATGTTTGTACAATCACCGCTTATTCCTTCTCTGGAACTGAAAGAATTGCTTATGTCCCAACAATGGGTGGAGATGGACATATGCATAACGTTCCAGTTCACTGGATCGAATACAATCCAATCTCTAAGACAACCCCATTTGTCGTTAGTGATACTCAAAGCGATAAGAGCCAATACAATGATGATTGCTCAAACGGCAAATATAATGGTCTTATTAACAGATTTGGTAATAGTAGTGCTATACTATTCAAGAAGAGACTTATGTCCTTCATTCCAAAAAACAAATAGCACATTTAAATAGACATAAATAAGGAGGAAAAATATTTATGGCAAATGAACTCGATGAATTAAATGGTCCAGTTCTCCAAGAAGGCAAAGACGTTAACGTTATTGCAAAGCAAATTCCTGTTACTGTTGGAACCGGCAGTAAGGTTTTCGAAGTAGTCTTATGGATTCTTCCACTCCCAATCATCAGTGGACTTATCTGGCTTTACAAGAAAAGAAAAGCTGCTGACTATTTAGCAAAACTTCAACAAAAGATCCAACACGACGCTTCCCAAACCGATAACTACTTAGAACAAAGAGTTATGATTCTCCAAAACGCTGCTAAATTATTAGACAAAGCAGTCGCTTTAGATAAGGAAACATTTGTCGAAGTTGCTAAAGCAAGAGGCAATGGTGATTTAAATGGACAAGCTGCTGAAATTGAAAACATCAATAAAGCAATTAACATTGCAATCGAAGCATACCCAGATTTAAAAGCACATGGTGAAATTGCTGACGCAATGCAACAAAACTCCTACTTACAAAAAGAAATTACCGCTGCTAGAGAACAATACAACGACACAGTTGCTCAATGGAATAGAGAAATCCAAGAGTGGCCAACAAAGAGAATTGTTGCTGCTAAGATGGGTTACACAACTCGTGTTCCATTCATCACAAGTAGTGAAATCAAAGCTGCTGCTCGTGGTACATTCTTCTAATCAAGAATTTATCAGGTGGTATTGAAATTGGCTGTTATTTAACAGCCTTTTTTAATATAATAACTATATATGGCAACTCCATTAGCAGAATTATTAAGACCAGAACGTATTGAAGATATGGTGGGGCAAGAGCACCTCTTTAAAAAGGGCTCTATGTTTCAAAAAACAATCTCAAGAAACCTTATCCCAAATATGATCTTTTATGGTCCTCCAGGAGTTGGAAAAACAACAGTTGCTAATATCATCGCTAAAAACACCGAGATGCTACTTTGTAAATTAAATGGCACAACTGCATCTTTAGATGATATTAAGAAAGTAATAGAAGACTCTAAAAGCGTTTTTGCTTCTAAAGGAGTTCTCTTATATTTGGATGAAATTCAATATTTCAATAAGAAGCAACAACAATCATTATTAGAGTTTGTTGAAAAAGGATTAATTACTTTAATCGCTTCAACAACCGAAAACCCATATTTTTATATCTATCCTGCTTTAATTAGTAGATGTTCAGTTTTTGAATTCAAATCAATTAGTAGTGATGATATTAAAAAGGGGTTAAAAAGAATCACTAATCTCAAAGAGATTAAAATTGAAGATAAAGCTTTAGATATGCTTGCCGTCTCTTCTAATGGAGATATGAGAAAAGCAATCAACAATTTAGAATTCGCTTATAACGCGGTTGGCGATAAGAGAATAACTTTAGCCAATGTTAACGAAGTTGTTGATAAAGCACATATGAATTACGATCGTAGTGAAGACCGTCACTTCGATCATTTAAGTGCCTTAATGAAATCACTTAGAGGTAGTGATCCAGACGCAGCAATATTCTATCTTGCTAAGATGTTAGAAGCAGGAGATATTATCGCAGTTTGCCGTCGTTTATTATGCTCAGTAAACGAGGATGTTGGACTTGCATATCCTAACCTCATTCCAATAGTTAAGTCTTGCGTTGATAGCGCGCTTCAACTTGGAATGCCAGAAGCAAAATTACCATTAAGTAATGCAGTTATTTTAATTGCAACAGCGCCAAAAAGTAATTCAGCCTATATGGCATACGCTAGAGCAAGTGAAGATATTGCTTTAGGAAAGGGAATATCTATTCCACGTCATTTACAAAACACTCATTTTGATGGAAAAGATGACTTAGAAAAAGGTCAAAATTATAAATATCCTCACGACTTTAAAAATCATTATGTTGAGCAACAATATCTTCCAGATGATGTTAAAGATAGAAAATATTATGTCTATGGTTCTAATAAATTAGAACAAGCAAATAAAGAATATTGGGATAAGATAAAAAAGAAATAATATGGATAGTTTAAAAACTTTACTTGATCAAAAGAAATACGACTTAGTGCTTAAACTTACAGAATCTAGCACTTCAACTAATGATCTTTTTTATCGTATTTCAGCTTTTATATATCTAGGAAAATATGAAGAAGCTTTATATGTCATTCAAGATAATCAAAAAGCTTTAGAGAGCAATTTAGTGAGTTTAATTAACGCTCACATCAATCTACTTTGTGTTTTAGGAAGATTTGATCAAGCTAGAGCAACATTAGATTATTATGCTAACCTACCTTATCAAAACCAAGTAGTAGAAGAAACTCTCAGAAAAATGCCTGAAGTTATCGAACTTGAAGAAAAGAAACAAACAACTTTAAGATTCTACGATGATGAACAAATTGAGAACTATTTAAAAAGCGACAAACTTGAAGATGTTTTAATTGGTTTAGACACAGTGAGAAATCGAGATGTTCTTAGCTTCTTACCTTTATTACAAAATTTACTAGTGAATCATCCTCGTCAAATGATTCGTTCTTATACTTTAATGCTTCTTGTTCAAAAAGAAGTCGACCGTGAACTAAAAATGAAAAGTGTTAATGAGATAATTGAAGTTAATCCAAAACACTTAAATCCTCCATTTACAAGTGTAGTCTTCAATGAAACGATTCGATTAATCGGTTCTGAATTTAAAGATCCTTCATTATCACAAAACGCTACTCAATTATTTTCTGAATATGAGATGTATCTATATCCTAGAAGTCTAAAAGATGCACCTAAGAATTTATGTGCAGCTTTCTATATCATTTCTCGAAAATATGCAAACTCACCTCTTCCTAACATTAAAGAATATTATGATGCGATGGAACTAAATGAAAATGAGATAAATGCTTTAATTGATAAAATAGAGAAAATTCTTAAAGACGTTTAATCAAAATAGTGACTATGTCGCTATTTTTTATTTATAAATCAATTATTTTAACTGAATAGAGTATTTCATTTGCCTTAAATTATAATTTAATTTATAATTTTTCTCGCATGTATACATTATAGAAGGAGATATCTCATGAAAATTACATTTAAAGAATTAGAAGCATGTCATACAGAAGCTACTGTCGTCTTTGACGAAGCTAGCTGGAAATCTGCTCAAGAAGCAACATTCAAAAAACTTGCTAAAAACGTCCAAGTTGATGGCTTTAGAAAAGGCAATGCTCCAGAAGCATTAGTTAGAAAGCACATTGACCAAGGCAGATTACTTGAAGATGCTGTTAATTCATTATTACCAGATGCTTATAAAGAAGCATTAAAGCAAGGTAAACTTGAACCATTCTCTCAACCAAAAGTTGAAATCACAAAGATTAGTGACACAAACCTCGAAGTCAAATTTGTTATTGTTACCGCACCAAAAGTGGAACTCGGACAATACAAAGGCTTAGAACTTGGTAAAAAAGAAGCCAAAGTCACCGCTAAAGAAGTTACAGATGCTCTTGAAGATTTAAGAAAACAAAACGCTTCCTTAATCTTAAAAGATGGCGCTGCTGAAAAAGGTGATACAGTTGTCTTAGATTTCGTTGGTAGTGTTGATGGTGTCGCATTTGAAGGTGGCACAGCCCAAAACTATGAACTCGAACTCGGAAGTGGTTCTTTCATTCCAGGATTTGAAGATCAATTAATCGGAATCAAAGCTGAAGAACACCGTGACATTAATGTCACCTTCCCAGAACAATACACAAAAGAATTAGCAGGCAAAAAAGCAGTCTTTGCTTGTGATGTTCACGAAGTGAAAACAAGAAAATTACCAGAATTAAACGATGAATTCGTTAAAGATTTAGCCTTAGAAGGTATTGAGACTCTTGAAGCCTTAAAGGAAAGCAAAAAGAAAGAAATCTTAGCAAATAAAGAAGTCTCCGCAAAAAGAGAATACTTAGAAAAACTCTATGCTGAAATCGCTAAGAGCAGCAAAATCCTCATCCCACAAGAAATGATTGATGATCAAGCTCAATCCATGAAGAAAGACATGGAAAATAGAATGCAACAATCCGGTTTAACTCTCGAACAATATTTACAATTCGTTGGTCAAACAATGGAACAATTCGATAACAAGCTCAAAGAAGATGCAAAGAAAGATATCACCAACTACTTCATCTTAGAAAAAGTTGGCGAAATCGAAAAACTCGAATTAACTGATGCCGATATCGAAGCTGAATATGCTAAACTCGCAGAACAATACAAGATGAAAGTTGAAGATGTTAAGAAAGCATTATCTGCTCAACTTGATCAATTCAAACACAATCTTCGTATGACAAGAGTCGAAGAACATTTATTAAACTTAAATAAATAATTTATTTATAAGGAGGTAAGCTTATGGCGTCAAATCCATCATCCTTAACCTTGCCACTTCTTATTACTAAAGGATTAATCCTCTTTCCTAAAAATCAAAGATTGATTGATGCAGGAAGAGATTTTTCCATTAACGCGATTAGAGTTAGTAAAGATAAAGCCGATAACTTAATCTTAATTACTTCTCAAATCGATAGTGATGTAGAAAACCCAACTGAACAAGACGTGTTCAAGATTGGTGTTCTTGCAAGAGTAATGTCTATCTCTGAGAGAGATAAAAGAATTAGAACACGCGTTGAAGTAATCGATAGAGTGGAATTATCTGATATCAAACTTGATGAAGAAGATAAGTGCTTTGTTGCTAATGGAACTCTACTCAACCCAATTGAAGTAGACGAAAAAAGCTCTGAAGCAGTTGTCTCCGCAATCAACCATGAATTAGAAAAATATCCAACGATTATTTCTCGTCTTCCAAAAAACATTATCCAATTATGCTCTGACAATCGCGCAGCATTAGAACTATGCTATGCAATGGCAGGTCATTTTGAAGCATCGATTGACACAAAACAAAAATTACTTGAAACAAATGACTTTATCTATTTAGCTGAAACAGTCACTGGTTTTATCAGTGGAGAAAACACTAAAGATGAAATCGAAAAGAATATCTCTGACACCATTAGAGAATCTGCTGAGAAATCTCAAAAAGAGTATTTCTTAAGAGAAAAACTCAAAGCTATTAAAAAAGAACTTGGTGAAGATGTCGGAGGAAATAACGATCCAGACCAAATTTTAGCAAAACTTGATAAATTCCCTTATCCAGATAATATCAAGGCTAAAGTTAAGGCTGAGATTAAGAAATATGAAATGATGCCACAAGGCTCTTTAGAAGCTGCCTTAATCCTTTCATATTTAGATGTCATTATGTCCATTCCATGGTGGCAAAAAACTGAAGACAATGATGACCTCAAAAATGTCGAAGACATTTTAAATGAAGACCATTATGGTTTAGACAATCCAAAGAAGAGAATTGTCGAATATTTAGCAGTTAAGAAATTAACTGGTAATTTAAAGAGCCCAATTCTTTGTTTCTATGGTCCACCAGGAACAGGTAAAACTTCTTTAGGCAAATCCATCGCTAGAGCGTTAGGAAGAAAATTCTTTAAATGCTCTTTAGGCGGTATTTCTGATGAAGCTGAAATCCGTGGACATAGAAGAACATATGTTGGTTCTCTTCCAGGAAGAATTATTCAAGGCATGAGAAAAGCAGGAGTGAGTAACCCTGTCTTCCTTCTCGACGAAGTCGATAAACTTGCTTCTTCTTATAAAGGAGACCCAGCAAGCGCACTTTTAGAAGTCTTAGACCCTGAACAAAACTTCATGTTTAACGATAATTATGTCGAAGAACCATATGATTTAAGCGATGTCTTATTCATTTGCACCGCAAACTATTTAGAGAATATTCCAGGACCTCTTAGAGATCGTCTTGAATTAATTCAATTAAATAGCTATACAGAAATTGAAAAGAAGCATATCGCTTTTGAGCACTTAATCAAAAAGCAAATTGAGATTAATGGCTTAAAAGAAGAAAATGTTACTTTCACTGAAAGCGCGATTGAATACATTTTACATTACTACACCCGTGAAGCTGGTGTCCGTGACTTAGAAAGAAAGATTGCTTCATGCTTAAGAAAAGTCGCTGTTGCTATCGTCAAAGATCCTTCTATTACACACATTGAGATTGACGATAAGAAGGTTAGAGAATACTTAGGCATTGAAATATTCGATTACTCTAAAAAGGAAAAAGCAAAACAAGTCGGAGTTATCACTGGCTTAGCTTATACCGAATATGGTGGAGACATTCTCCCAATCGAAGTTACTTATTTTAAAGGCAAAGGTGGACTTATCTTAACTGGCAAACTTGGTGATGTCATGAAAGAGAGTGCAACTATTGCTCTTGACTATGTCAAGGCAAACGCCAAAAAGTATAAGATTGATCCAAATTTATTCTTAGAAAACGATATTCACGTTCACGTTCCAGAAGGAGCTGTTCCTAAAGATGGCCCATCTGCTGGAGTAGCGATGACTTTAGCCATTATTTCTGCCTTAAGTAAAGAGGCTGTATCTCCAGATATCGCCCTTACTGGTGAAGTTACTTTAAGAGGCAATGCTCTACCTATTGGTGGGTTAAGAGAGAAGTCTTTAGCAGCTACTAGAAGTGGTATCAAAGAAATCATCGTTCCTAAAGATAATAAAAAGGATGTAGAAGAGCTTCCAAAAGAAGTTAAAAAAGCACTCAAGATTCACTATATGAGTAATGTTGATGATGCTTATAAAATTGTATTTGGGGAATTAAATGATTAATTTCAGTAATACCAATTTCGTTAAAAGCGCACCAAGCTTAAAAGATGCACCTCAAGGACAATTTCCTGAGGTTTTACTCGTTGGTCGTTCTAACGTTGGTAAATCTTCGTTAATCAACGCTTTATGTAATAAAAAAGCGCTCGCCTTTACTTCTTCTAAGCCAGGGCATACGCGCCTATTAAATTATTATAATGTAGACGATAAACTCTACTTAGTAGACGCTCCAGGATATGGATATGCTAAAGGCGGCTTTGATCTTGATAAGTTATTTGGAGAAATGATGGAAGATTATTTCTCTCATGCAACTCGACTCAAAGTAGTGCTAGTTTTATTAGATTCTCGTAGAGAATTAAATGAAGATGATATTGAAATTATTGATTATCTTAAAGATAACAAATTCAATTATCGATTAGTGTTCACCAAAGTTGATAAAATCAACCAAAGTGAAAAGCACAAGCTCAACCAAAACATCAAATCTCATGGAGTAAGTTTAGAAGATGTAATTTATGTCTCAACTTTAATGCCAAGAACATTCGATGTCTTAAGAGCAGAATTAAGCAAATAGAATTTAGAAGGAACAATCAAGAAATTGTTCCTTTCTTTTTATTTAAATGATATATTTCTCTATTAGAGGTTATTTATGAAAAAGGGTTTATTATTTATATCTTTATTAGCAACATTAGGACTCGCAAGTTGTAACACCAATAATGGTGAGCAAGGCGGAGGAAACACCAACACTTTTGTAAATGGAACATACGATGTTTCTATGGACAAAATGGGATTTACAAACGAAGGAGAAGTAACTGATTGTTCCGCATACGGAATTGAAATTTCTTTTGATAAAGGAACTAACTCAAGCAATTCGCCAAAATATTATGACACTGACTCTACAGGCGCCTCTGTTAGACTATATACAGGCAATACAATGACTGTTAAAGCCAAGTACATTACAAAAATTGAATTAGAGTTTTCTGCTACTACTAGCAAAGCTCAAGGAACATTCACTGTTGATCAAGGAACACTTGATGAATCCGCTGGATTTGAAGCATCAACTTGGACAGGAGAAGCAGATGAAATAACATTCACTGTTGCAACAAAGCAAAGAAGAGTTGTTTCAATGTCAATTACCTGTATAGGTAATCCAAATGCAGTTCCAGGTGGCAATGATAGTTCAAAATACACACCAAAAAGCGTAATTCAAGATATCATTAATACTATCTATGAAGACCCAAGTGCTGTTACTCCAGGAACTGATGATGGAGCGTATTACACAGTTGTCTCTTGGGGAACAAGCGCAGAATATACGCTTGAAAGCGCAGTTGTTGAAGCTGAAACATTTTTACCAGATTATCTTGTAGTTCTTTTCCCAGGAGAAGCCTTCAAATGGGAAGAAGATAATTCTGATGGATATGGCGTTACATATATCACAGACGATGAAACAGTATGTTTAGATATTGGCAGTTGGGTTGAATCCAACGAAATTGTTCTTCAATTTGTAACATACGAATACACTGGTGAATAATTAACTTATTAATAACCGAGGAAGGCGAATTGTCCTTCCTTTTTTATTTATATAATTTACAAAAGTAATTATTCTTAATATAATTATCACGTTCAATGAACTAGAGGAGTAGTGTAGAGACTACTTATAGAGAGTTAGGGATGGTGGAAGCC
>ODAI012266879.1_pt1 | contig 20837 bp, 16 predicted proteins | sample 1539321 | NCBI WGS metagenome assembly ODAI01 (sample SAMN02144231, study PRJEB22623) | gut metagenome | biome: sheep rumen | host: Ovis aries | place: New Zealand
GGGTAGGACTCGCCACCCCTTACCGTCCGGCTCTGGAAGATGCGGCCGCTGCCCACAAACCATGCCTTGATGGGGCCGTACTTTCCCTTGGAGAGGGGCTTGTAGATGGTCTCTTCGCCGATATACTCAGGCTTACTCCAAGTCTTGCCGCCGTTGTCACTGTAGAAGCGAGCCATACCTTGATGGTGCTCGATGGTGCTGTAGCCAAAGAGCGGACCGCCCCAACAGCAGATGAGCATCATGCGACCCGACTTGCGGTCGACTGCCACTGCCGCATCGCCGTATCCGGCCTCCTGATGGCCAGGGGTGAGGTCACCATCGCCCACCATCGTCGGCGGTGTGTAGATGTTGCCCCAGGAGAGTCCGTTGTCGGTGGAACGCCGGAAGTGCAGGTCGATGCGTCCTGCACCGATGTCGAAGCGGCAGTAGCGATAATCACTCACTGCCACCAGCGAGCCGTCCTTGGCGGTGACTATGGCAGGAATGCGGTATGGGATGGCCTCCTCGGATGGTGTAACGAAAATCTCATACTGCGCCATGACGTCCGAAGAACAGAGGAGCAGGAACAAACTCAGCAGGGTGGTAATTGTCTTTTTCATGGTTGTCAAGGGTTATTTTGCACAAAGATAAGAAATAATTGAGAATTGACCATTGAATATCGATGATAAATTTGTATTTTTGCCGTAAATCAACATTCGACACCATGAAACGCATCACTCTACTCATCCTTCTCTCATTCGCTCATTCGCTCATTTTCCCATTTTCTCGTTCGCTCATTTTCTCATCCCCCATCGACGGACTGCTGGAGCGCATCGACAAGGGCGCCAGCCGCAGGTTTGTAATAGAGAAGACGAAAGGTCAGACCGACTACTTCGAACTGGACCAACGTGGCGCCAAGCCCGTCATCCGAGGCAATTCGTGGGTCAACATCGCCACAGGCCTCAACTGGTACCTAAAGCACTACGCAGGTATCCACCTTTCGTGGAACCAGATGCAGGCCCAGCTGCCCGCCCAACTGCCGCCTGTCAGGCAGCGCGAACGGCACGAGACTGGCCTCAGCCTGCGCTACGACTTCAACTATTGCACCTACTCCTACACGATGGCCTTCTGGGACTGGGAACGCTGGCAGACGGAACTCGACTGGATGGCGCTGCACGGCATCAACATGCCACTGGCTGCCGTCGGCCACGAATGCGTGTGGCGCAACATACTGCTCCGCCTGGGCTACAGCGAGGAGGACGTAGCCCGCTTTGTACCCGGACCGGCCTTCATGGCCTGGTGGGAAATGAACAACCTCGAGGGCTGGGGAGGCCCGTTGCCCCAAAGTTGGTACGCGCAACAGGAAGCCTTGCAAAAAAAGATACTACAACGCATGCGCGAGTTCGGCATGAAGCCCGTGTTGCCAGGCTACTGCGGTATGATACCCTCGTTCCTGAGCGATGCACCGAAACAGTACTGGAACAACTACGTCCGCCCCAACATACTGCTGCCCAGCGACCCTCAGTTTGCCCGCTTTGCACAGATATTCTACGAAGAGACCCGCCGACTCTATGGCGAGGCTCCATACTACAGCATGGACCCCTTCCACGAGGGCGGCCTGCCCAAAGGGGTGGACATCGGCCAGATGGGACAATACATACTAAAAGCCATGAAACAAGCCAACCCACAGGCCAAATGGGTGATTCAGGGCTGGGGGGCCAACCCCCTGCCTGCCATGTTGGAAGCGTTGCCTGCCGGTGAGGTCATCGTTCTCGACCTCTTCAGCGAATGTTGCCCCATGTGGGGCATACCCAGCCCGTACTATCGCGAGAAGGGATACGGGCAGCACGATTGGATTTTCTGCCTGTTGGAGAACTTCGGAGGCAACGTGGGACTTCACGGACGCATGGACCAGTTGCTTAACAACTTCCGCCTGACTCGCACCCATCCCCTGGCGCAGCACCTCATGGGATGGGGCCTGACAATGGAGGGGACGGAGAACAATCCCGTGATGTTCGAGATGATGTCGGAACTGCCCTGGCTCACAGACATACCCACCAAGGAGGACTGGATACAAGGCTACGTGAAGGCACGCTACGGCAGCGATGACGAACGGCTGCAACGAGCCTGGAGAATCCTGGCCGACGGCATCTACAATGCCCCCTCCAGCAACTACCAGCAGGGCACCCACGAAAGCATCTTCTGCGCAAGACCTGGGAAGAACTGCTTCCAAGTGTCGACGTGGAGCGGAATGTCGAACTACTACGACCCCAACACGACATGGGAGGCTGCCTGCCTGATGCTGTCGGCGGCCGACCAGCATCGCGGCAACAACAACTTCGAGTACGACCTGGTGGACATCTGCCGCCAGGCCATAGCCGACCGCGGACGCATCGTCTACAACAGGGCGATGGCCGACTTCCGCAGTTTCGACCAACGTGCCTTCAGGCAAGACAGCGAGGAGTTTCTGCGCCTACTCCTTGCCCAGGACAAGTTGCTGGGCACACGCAGCGAGTTCCGTCTGGGGCACTGGACGCAGCAGGCTCGCCACTTAGGAAAGACTAAGGCCGAAAGCGACCTCTACGAATGGAACGCACGCGTACAGATTACGACTTGGGGGAATCGGGCCTGTGCCGACAACGGACGCCTGCACGACTATGCACACAAGGAGTGGCAAGGCATCCTGCGCGACTTCTACTATCCGCGTTGGAAGCACTTCATGACCCAGTTGGAAAATGAGCTGAACGGACAACCGTCCACCAGCACCGACTGGTATGCCATGGAAGAACCTTGGACACTGGACCACACCCCCTACTCCTCCCAGCCCGAGGGCGACCCGATAGACGTGGCCACGTCGCTGTTTAGATGAAAGGTGGGACAATCCTTTTTGCTGCCGTAAACATAGATTTTTATTTGGTTCATCTCCTTTTTTCACAAATTGGTGTAGATGCCGCCCCTCTGCTGGCCATGCAGAATGAGTATGACATGTTGATGGCAGAGCGCAACGAGTCTTTTATGAAGAAATTGAAATGCATTCGCCGCATTGCTGCGGTATTATAAGAACAAGAATAGAGCGGCCTTAATTTTTGTGCTTCAATACTTCTTCCAGGTTCCTGAGCCAGCCGAAGGATTTCCACAAGACATCTTCCATCAGGCATGCCGCCCGTTCCTTCTGATTGTTGTATTGAAAACACGACAGGGTGCAGAATGTTATTTCGATTCTTATATGTAATTTTGCATCCCAAACATTGACAAGATGACCGCAATACAACTAAATGCAGAGATGCTCCGCAATATGAGTATCATTGCCGAAGACGAGAACCTATTGAAGCGTGCTGCTAAATATCTTCGCAAACTTGTGGCAGAAAAACGGACCGATCCTACGTTGATGACGAAGGAGGAATTCTTTGCTCGTATTGACGAGGCGAAGAAAGGGCCCACATACGAACTGCGCGAAGGCGAAACCCTCGAAGATTTAATTAAACGTGTAGGATAGTGGCATATAGAATCAAATACCAGAAGCAGGCAATAGAGGATGCTTACGGAGTTGTCTTTATATTCTATTTCGCTATTGCTCCGCTGTTACTATCATCCCTGTCCCCCTGACTCTCCATATTCAGACAATTCCCAGCGTATCAAAGAACCGTCCCGTGATTCACTAATAATCCAATTGCTTTAGGATTTACTCTGCAAATAACAACGTAGTGATAATCAGTCATTTACGATTCCATGGGAATTACTCTGCAAATAAAACTATCCATAATACGGAATGTAGGTCATATACTTTTTCGATACCGTTTTTGAGTCAGCAGGCTTAATTAGACCAGCCTCCATCGTATCCGCAATAATGCGAGACGCAACAGAAGAATCGTTCTTCGACAATTCGAATCTTTCCCTAACTGACTGGTTGTTGATTTTTTCCCCGTCTTCATACATCAAACATGCATGTTGGTAACATGCTGAGATTTTTTCTTGTTTGGTCATGTCTTTTAGACTTTTTGGGGGATACATGAAGACCCTTGTATGTTGCTCGCTCTTGGTAAACTTTACAGGTGGGAGAAACATCTCTTCTATAGCAGCAATCGCTCTGTCAATACCGCTACCTCGACGTTCACAGATTCCGAGTGTAAACATCATCTGGGCCAGTTGTTCATTTCGTGATTGAGGTGGCAAATCAATCAGGCGATTAATATCATTAAGTGGTGCGCCCGCATTCGTTATAGAAAGCCTGTTAGTTCATCACTCTTCCCAGGAAAGTGTCAGTGAAGGCGTGCTGGAAGTTCAGGTTAATCATCTTGTATTCGGGCAAACTCTCCAGATATTCCAGCTCGAATACCAGACGCGGGGCTTTCTCGTCCTTCACCTCCGGGTGGATTTCCGTCTTACTGCCCACACGCACAATCTTTATCAAGTAGAGGTCTCTCACTCCCCTTCCCTTGATGTGGGGCATGAAGTAGTAAAGTTTGTTGAGTGCAATCGTTGAGGGGAATGTCGCAACGTTACCCGTATAGTACAATTTTGTAGGTTCTTCCGCAAGGAAATAGTCCTCGTTGTCTTTCTTCACCAATCCTATGAGTAGACGCTTATTACGGTCTAACGTATAAGTTTTCTTTGGTTTGTTGTATACCAAGTCATTCTCTTCAGTCGCGAACAGGTCCAAGGTCAATAGGGGCTTGGGATTGCGCTGCACGTGAATGGGACGGGTAGAAACTGGTGCTTCGTCGTAAATGAAACGATAGAGGCTACGGCCTATTTCCTGCACGATTCCACATACCAAAGCATTGCCCATCAAGAACGCCCTGCGACCGTCGGAGACATCGGGGTGGTAGGTGTGGTTGTCTGGGAACATGTTTAGACGTTCCAACTCAATAGGAATCAGTCTGCGATAGCGACCAGACGGAGTTTGCACCACATGTTTGAATCGTGAAGGAGCAGAACCACCTTCGCCTGTAATCATGGTGCGAGAGGGTTTGTCAAGATAGTCGGGGAAGGCCATACCACCCTCGGAGAACACGTATTCAAAGCCTTCCTTGGATATGCGGTTGATTTTTTTTGCACCCTTTTCGTATTTCCATTTGGGCAAGTCGGCATCGGAAATGAAAAACTCCTCGGGAACGAAGTCTTCATCCACAAGATTGTCGCCCAAAGTCTGTCGAGTACCATCATAGACTGGAATCGTGTCAACGGTAAATACTTGGCGTTCCCTCATTATGCCTGCTTCGCCGAAGGGGCTGTTCTTCTTGCCCTTGTTGAAATTGTCAGATACTTCCTTTATGGGACCGTCGATGGAAAATAGGGACTCTGACTTGTCTTTTGCAGCAAACGGGAACGCCTGAGCCATCACGCCGTCGAATTCCACCCAGTCCTCCTTCGTCTCAATTTTGTTGGCGACTACGGAATCCTTACGATAACCAACAATGTAGGTTCTGCGACGACGCTGGGGCATACCATATTCTGCAGCATTGATGACGCGCCATTCTACTACGTAACCAAGGTCGGACAGCGAAGCAAGAATGATGGCAAAGTCGCGCCCGCGCTGAGTGGCAGGAGATGCCAGCAGACGGTCAACGTTCTCAAAGAAGATGTACTGAGGGCGCTTGTCACCCTTCTCACTGAGAATGCGATATATCTGCCACCAAAGCACACCTTTCTTTCCTTCAATGCCACCCGAACGGCTCAACGTTGCAGCTACAGAATAGTCCTGACATGGGAATCCGCCCACAAGCAAGTCGTGGTCTGGGATTTCGGATGTCGGCACAGTATTGATGTCCTTGTTGCTGTGTCCCTTTCTGCCAAATCGGGCTTGATATACCAACGATGCGTCTTGATGGATAGTCGAAGGCTCCCACTGGTTGTTCCAAATGGTCTCGTAAGCATCCGATGCCCCTTCCAGTCCGATGCGAAAGCCTCCCACACCGGCAAAGAGTTCTACTACGCGGATTTTATGTTGTGCCATTACCACTAATGTCTACTATAGTTGTCTATAAGGTTTGTAACATATTCTGCATTGAACCAATAGCAATACTTCCTTACCTTTCCTCCATTGGGATTGATGACAAGGTCTGCAGCATTGCGTCCCTTAGGACGAACATGGAATTTACGATGCATGGCTTTGTTCCAGAAATACTTTGGCTCTATCTCGTTCTTCAATACGTGCTGCCTAATATTTTGCCAATACGCTTTTGCCGTTTCTATATCCTCAGGTGGCATAGTCCAAAAGAACACACGCTTAAGCTTCAGTTTGTTCAAATCAAAGTCTTTCTGTGTCTCTCCTTCTGGTTGCTGAAATTGCACAAATAGGAAACGGCTGGTAAATATCTCATAAAGACGAGAGTCGAGCCATTCTTCCTCGTCGAAGATTTCTTCATAATCGATATTCTCAAACGAGGTGTCCTCCTTTACCCGACCATTGGAAAACGAGGTAATAGTCTTTAGCCTGATTCCTGATTTCTTGAACTCTTCGGAGTTTTCAACATTGTTTTGCTGACGGTATTGGCTTCCATGGGCTGCAATTACATTTGCTATAATAGCCAGTCGACTCTTGGACTTAGACGGAACCAGTCCGAGTGTGTCGCATATTTCAAGGTAGCTATGGCCGAAGAACGGTCTGAATCTTTCAATGATAATATCCTCAAATGAGTGCTCCCTCAACTGGTCGGTTGTCACGATGCCTTCAGACGGAAGTTCCATTTCCATATTACTTACCGCCGACTTCCCCTGCGCCTTAACGTACTCTAATACGGTACGCATATAAGCAGGCTTCAGGGAAAAAGCTCTTCTTGGTGCAAGTGTGTCGGAATATGGCTGTTTGCGGTCTTTCTCCCCTTTTTGCCCCTTGCGGCATGCAGCCAGATATACAGTATCTCCTTCCGATAAGAGGTGTGCCTCACCATGCCTGATTTTTTCAACTATGGTTTCAAAGTCATGCTTAATGATAAGCAAATCTTTTTCTGGCAGCTTCCAGATGACAGTGAAGATGTATCTTAAATCCCATTTGCTTACGCCTTTCTCATAAAGGTAGAAAATGAGAAGCATGATATGACACTTCATATAGAAAAGCGATGTCTCAAAACTTTCGTCGACAACCTTTTCATAATCAATCATATCACACACCAAGCGCTCCTTTATTTGAAGTTCGCCAGACATGAGTTTCTTCAGTCCTGTTGCTTTCAAGTCCATACCGGCTTCTCTGAAGTCAGGGCCTGGGTCGGAGTTGATGGGATAGTGGAAAAATAATTCCTCTATCATCTGCCCCAAGCCACCTTTACCCTGTCCTTGCAGATTGGTAGAGACTTGCTCCTCCTCACTGACTAATTCGCGAAGAGAGTGTCCAATCAACTTCTGGCTATATGCAAATATGGACGGTATGCTGGTTTTATCGTATCCTAATTCCATAGTTCTCTTATTGGTTCATCGCTTCCTACTTCCAAAGATTTTCATCCTCCGTACTTATTTAAGGTAAGCAGCCCACAAATATACAAATAAAAGTGCAAAGGGCAAAGGGAATGGGGAGAAATCCCTGAGTATCCTGCTCTGCAGACTGCCATCCGAAACCACTATTAATGATTTCGATGAACTTTCGTGCACTGAAGAACAGAAGTATCTTTTTGAGTAGATTCATGGTTTTTGCTTCTATGCCGCCGCTAAGTTACGAAAATTATTTGACAGAGGAAAGGGAATGGGGGGAAAAGTTCCTATGACTGTAGCCGTAAACCTTTCCGCAAAACGACTATAAAATGAACATCGGCCATCGCGCGCGCGTACGATTAGTTTTTCCCAATGAAAACTGCAAAACTGCAACAGGGTGTATCTATCCGTTTCTGATACAATGCGATACATGTATTGCAGTTTCCGTTGCAGATAGCAAAAGTGTGTAGGTTTTTGGCTGAAAAATAGTGCAACATACATTTGGAAATATGGAAAAAATGTTGTATCTTTGTATCGTTAAATCATCAAAAACACTTATCCTATGCAAAAACTTGATTTTTCCCTTGCGCCCACCCATTGGGCCATCTGTTTCCAGGACGAATGTCCCCTGAAAAACACTTGCCTGCGCTACGCCATCGGGCACATGGCTCCCGCTAAGCTCACCCACCACTCCACCGTGCTGCCCGCCGCCCGCAGGGGCGACCAGTGCGCCCTGTTTGCCACGAAGGAACCCGTTCGCATGGCCCGCGGCATGAAGGGTTTGCTCACTGGCGTCAGGACGGGCGACGCACAGGAAATGCGCGAACAGTTGTTCGACATCTTCGGCAGCCGACGTCAGTTCTACCGATACCGGAACGGTGAATACGAAATCACGCCCCGGCAGCAGGTCCTCGTCGCACAGCTCTTCCGTCAGTATGGCTATGAGCATCAGGTCGCTTACGACCACGAATCGGAACAATATTACTTCCCCGATGAGTAGTCGGCATACAAACGTCGTGTCGTTTCGCTTTGTGCCACCTATGGCACAGCCTTGTGCCACCTATGGCACACGCAACTAAATACAGACCCTCCCCCTGCCCCTCCCTTGTAGGGAGGGGAGCGGTCAGGGAACGAGGGTGCCAGCCTAATTATGAATTAATACAAGTATGAGGTTTTCAAGTATCAAGACAGACAAGGACGGCAAGGTACACCTGTACCAGTTTGCCGCCGAACAGTTTATGACCCGCATCCAGACGGATGCCAACAACTTCCTCGTGACCTCGCTGCGCGACGAGGTCACGCCGGAACGGGTCACGCACTTCCGTCGTTACAGTGAGGTTCCGCACATCTGCGCCCCCGTGGAGCTGCGCCGACAGGACAATGGCGCCCTGGGCGTGGCCGAGTTCAACGGCATCGTGGTGCTGGAGGTGCGGCAACTGATGAGCCGCAAGGCATGTGACGATGTGAAGCGCGCCGCTATGGAGATGCCCATGACACTCGCCGCCTTCATCGGGGCAACGGACACGGAGGTCATCATGCTGGTGCGTGTGGAGCGCGCCGACGGCACCCAGCCCGCTAACGAGATGGAGGCCGAGACGTTCTACACCCAGGCCTACCACCGTGTGGCCCGTATCTACGATGCAGCGCTGCCCGTCGGCGTGACACGCATCACGCCCTCGCTGCGCCACACCTTCCTGATGCCGCTCGACGAAAGCCCTCTCGCCAACTGGCAGGCAACGGCCTGTCGCATTCAGGGCGGTCCTGTGGCGGAGGAGCCGGACGATGCCGACAACCATCTGCTCACGCTGCCCGAACAGCGCAGTTTCGAGGAAATGGACATGACCGCCTATGAGAACTACGAACGCGCCTACAGCGTGGCGGCACGCAAGGTGGCCGAACACCTGGGCAACCCCAAGCAGCGGGGCAGCACGTGGTACAAGGATTTCGTGACGGGTATGGCGATACAGCTCTACGCCCAGGGCTGGCCCGAGGAGGAGACGGTGTGCCACCTGTGGCGCCATTTCACCTTCAGGGACGACCCAAGTCTGACGGAGGACTTCGTACGCACATTGGTGAATGCCGTCTATGAGGAAGAGACGACGCTGCGCGGCCGACAGCCTTTGTCCACCGTGAAGGAACCCCTCATGCAGCAAATCATCCGCCGCATGGAGAGCCGCTACGTGTTCCGTCGCAACACCGTCATGGGCTACGCCGAATACCGCGCCAACCACACGTGGATTACCCCGTGGAGACCCGTAACGAAGGAGGTCGTCAACACCTTCACCACCGACCTGCAACTGGCCGGACTGGAGAACGTGTGGGCCCGCGACGTCCGTCGCTATGTCGAATCCACGCGCATCCGCGACTTCAATCCTGTCGAGGCGTACCTCTTTCACGAGGCACGCCAATGGGACGGCCGCGACCACATCCGCGCCCTTGCCGCCACCGTGCCCACGGACAACCCCAGCCAGTGGGCGGACTGGTTCCACACGTGGTTCCTGGCTATGGTGGCCCAGTGGACGGGGCGCGACCGCCGCTACGGCAACGCCATCGTGCCGCTGCTCATCTCCAATCAGGGTATGCACAAGAGTGCTTTCTGCCGCTCGCTGCTGCCGCCCGAACTGCGTTCGTGGGGCTACACCGACAACCTGTCGCTGGGCGAGGAACGCCCCGTGCACCTGGCCATGTCGCAGATGCTGCTCATCAACCTCGACGAGTTCAACCGCATCTCGCCCCAGAAGCAGCAGGGCTTCCTGAAGAACATCCTGCAACTGCCGTCGGTGAAGGTGAAGCGCCTCTATGCCAACCACACCGAGGAGGTGCCGCGACTGGCCTCGTTCATCGCCACGACGAACATGTCCGACGTGCTCACCGACCCCACGGGCTCGCGCCGCTTCCTGGGCGTGCAGGTGACGGGCAGCATCGATGTCAGTCAGACGCCCAACTACGCCCAGCTCTATGCCCAGGCGCAGGCCGAGCTGCAGGACGGACAGCGCTACTGGTTCGACGATGCCGAGACGCAGGCCATCATGGAGCACAACCGCCGCTTCCAGCTGCAAAGCCCTGCCGAGATGTTCTTCCATCAGTATTTCGACACCCCGGCGAGCGAGGACCAGCCGGGCGCATGGATGGGCACCACGGACATCCTCTTGGCCATTCGTCAGCAGGCCGGTGCAGCCTTCAAGGTGCCTGCCGTCAACAGTTTCGGTCGCACGCTGCGTGGAATCCCGGACCTCATCTACCGTCGTGCGCGGACAGGCAGTGAATTTTATGTCCGACGTAAATTGTAAAACAGCCTCATTCCGACCGCAAAACTGCCACATTTTCGCCATCTGCAACAAAAACTGCAACAGGCCTATCTTTCGTAATATCAACTACTAAGACAGTGGCTGTTGCAGTTTTGCAGTTTTTTTCGAATTAGAGACAGTAGATGTAGTTTACCAATTCCTACCGGTATAATTCTGGGCCTCAGCGAGTGGCCTGAGCGTGAAGTCAGGCGCCGAAGTGCTGAATGAGTTCGTCGGGAGTCAGCAATTGCTGTTCACCGGTCTCCATGTTTTTCAGGGTCAGCTTGCCTTCCTTCATTTCGTTCTCACCAGCCAGGGCGACGAAGGGAATCTGCTTGGCATTGGCGTACTGCATCTGCTTCTTCATCTTCGAGGCATCGGGATAGATTTCGCAACGGATTCCTGCCTGGCGGGCCTTTGCCAGAGTGGGCAGACAATAGGCCGTTTCCTGTTCACCGAAGTTGATGAAGAGCAACTGAGTCTGGGTAGTTACGGTCTGGGGATAGAGGTCGAGTTGGTTCAGCACATCATAGATACGGTCGGCACCAAAGGAGATGCCCACACCGCTGATACCCGGCATGCCGAAGATGCCTGTCAGGTTATCGTAGCGACCGCCTCCCGTGATACTGCCGATTTCTACGTCCAATGCCTTTACCTCGAATATGCAACCCGTATAATAGTTCAGGCCACGAGCCAACGTGAGGTCGAATTCCAAAGAAGACCCACCCCCTGCCCTCCCTTTTAGGGAGGGAGCAGTTACTTTTTCAAATTGTTTTATGACAAACTCGACTTCGTCAAGCCCCTTTAACCCTGTGTTGGAGCACTCGGATGTATCCTCACCCTCCCTAAAAGGGAGGGAAGGGGTGGGTCTTTTCAGGACCTGGCGCATCGTGGCCAGTTTCTCTTCGTTGGTACCGCTTAGCTGAATGATGGGCTGCAACTTCTGGATGGCATCCTCGGGCAGACCATCTTCACGCAATTCGGCATTCACGTTCTCCAGACCTATCTTGTCCAGTTTGTCGATGGCTACGGTGATGTCCACAATCTTGTCGGCCTGGCCTATCATCTCGGCAATGCCGGAAAGAATCTTGCGGTTGTTGATTTTGATGCACACGCGGATGCCAAAACGACGGAACACCTCGTCGACAATCTGCATGAGTTCCACCTCGTTCAGCAGCGAATCGCTGCCCACCACATCGGCGTCGCACTGATAGAATTCGCGATAGCGCCCCTTCTGCGGTCTGTCGGCACGCCATACGGGCTGAATCTGGAACCGCCGGAAGGGCAAGGTCAGTTCCTCACGGTGCTGCACGACATATCGCGCAAAGGGAACCGTCAAGTCGTAGCGCAGGCCCTTCTCGCACAACTGAGCCGCCACATGTCCCAGATGGTCTGCTGCATCGGAGAAGTCGACGCCACGCGTGAAATCGCCACTGTTGAGAATCTTGAAGAGCAGTTTATCGCCCTCCTCTCCGTATTTGCCCATCAGGGTCGACAGGTTCTCCATAGCAGGTGTCTCTATCTGCTGGAATCCGTACAGCGCATACACACTGCGAATGGTATCGAAAATGTAGTTACGGCGGGCCATTTCCACCGGACCGAAGTCTCGTGTGCCCTTGGGTATGCTGGGTTTCTGAGCCATTATGTTTAGGTATTGTTTATAAAATCGCTGCAAAGGTACAAAATAAATTGAAAATTGAGAATTGAGAATTGAGAATTATTTATATCTTTGCAACCAAATTTGCAAAAAGAAGGAAAAAATGAGTCTATTCCACAAAGATACACATATCGAGAACAAGCCGACACCGAAGCCTGCGGACACCGAAGCATCTGAAATGCAATTGGAAAACTCATCGCCCATGACCACCGAAGAACGTGCACGCGTCTGGTGGCAGAATCATCATGGCGAGAGTATGCCCGACGAGATGGTTCGCTGGATGAAACACCTAACACGCACCGAAGCACGCCGCCAGACCATAGCGGCCTCACTGCTCAGTCCACAACAAATGGCACGCACGGAGGACATGATTAGGTTGGCAGAGTCTAAGTTGCGCAACATCGAGTCGTCCCTGCAACAGGTGCGTGGCCAGCGCGAATGGCTGAAACGCTATAACGAGAAAAAGAACGAACTGACAGAGCACCAGAATCGGCTGCACGAGCTGAACAAGCAGTTGGCCATCATTGCCGACGAAGAAAAAGATCTGGAACGCTTCGAAACCTTCGAGACCATACAGGGCACTTTCCAGCGCATGATGTTGTTCGAGGAGCAAGCTCGAAGCAACAAACAGAGCCAAAGCGAACTGGCACGCCAAGTGGAGGAAGCGCAGAAGACGAACGAAGACAGACAGAAGCAGCTGAAACCACTGACCGACGCCAGCGAGGAAGCCGCAAGCCAGATGATTGGCATGCGCGACCGCATCATCGAGGCCAGCCACATCCTGGGCGAACGTTCCATTCTGGACATCGACAAGGAAAACACCAGCCAATTGGACACGTCCATCAACCAGCAGCGACTGATGTTGGACAAGGAAATCAAGGAACTGGAAGCACAAATCGCCGCCGTATCAGAAATCGCCACACAGCAGAAGGCACAACGCCAGACGATGGAACCTCATCAAGCCCTGGTCGAACACGGCGAGGCTGTGCTGCTGCAATTGAAGAATCTGGCAGAACTGGAGGTCAAGACCCGACAGACCGCCGCAGAGCAAGCGGAGGAGCTGCACAACCAGCAGGAGGAGAACGACATGCTCAGTCGCGTCTTTGCCGACTATCAACGCGTGGAGGCGGACATCGAGACCCTGAAGGCCGAACTCGAAATCCACCGACAGCAAAATCTCGGACAGAGCACCCAGTCGCTGCAGAAACGTGCTGCCGAACTCAACAGTCGCCGACAGATGCTGTTGGCTGCCCAGTCGCTGTGGAACAGGATTCGCATGGGCTACCAGTTGATAGAGGAAAAGACCCGCGACGTCAACCGCCTCAGACTCGACCTCGACAACCTGCGGCTCAACATCGAGAACCTTGAAAACAAAATCGAGCACCTGCGCCAATTGTGTCACGAGAAGGAATATACCCTGACCCTGAGCAAGAGCCAAAACGTCATCCAACTGCGAAGCGACCTGCGCGAAGGCGTCAGTTGCACCGTCTGCGGTGCTACGCATCATCCCTACCACGGCGACACGATGCAGGAACAGAACAAACTCATCAGCGAGCTGCGCACCGACTTCGAACAAATCCGCCACGAACTGGCTGGGCAAGAGCCCCAGTTGCAACAAATGCGCAACCAGTTGGCTTCCACAACGGCTCGTCGGGAGGTGGAGGAAGAGGAACTTTCGCGACTGCGTCAGCGACAGATTGAGGACGTAAAGGAGTGGAGCGTCTTTGCCTCACTCGACCGCACTTTCGACGAATGCTCCCCCAGCACCAATCTCGATGCCCGCTCATCCATGATTCGCCAGCTGATAGAGAACACCGCCCACGATGCCGAGGACGCTCAGAGCGAACTCGACCGCTTCAACTATCACCAGACTCGTATCAACGAACTCAACGAGGCACTCAACAGGAAGGCACAGCAGCGCAACGACCTGACCATCCGACTCAACGAGGTCAACACCGGATGCCAGGTGCTGGCACGCATGGTAGAATTGACACGCCAGCGCCACAGCCGCCTGCAGAATCAGTACACCCAACTCTACGAACAACTCAACAAACGCATTACGCTGAACGACTGGTACGCCAACTGGCAGAGCAATCATGAAAGCACATACCTGCGCATCGAACAGATGATGGAACGCTGGACGGAGCTGAATCAGGAAATCGCAGAACTCAGCAACCAGGAAGAAAGCCTGCGTGCTAAGCTCCAAGAGAAGCGGGAACAGAACGACTACCTCGAGAACCTGTCCACACAACTGCGCGAAGCCATCAACCGCCATGAGAAAATCTACAAAGAGGGCGAAAAGCGATACGGCGACATGCTGGGAGACCAATCCGTAGCCGACCATTTCGACAGCGTCTACCAACCCTTGCTCCAAGCTCATGAGAAAGAGACCAAACAACGCGACGAACTGTGTCTGTCATCCACCCAACTTGCCAGTCTACTGGGTCACCAACAGGAAATCATGGCTCTGGGGGAAGCCTTCGACAAGGAGCTCGTCGAAATCAAGTCGAAGATAGACGTATGGATCCGACGTTTCAATGCCAGCAATCCTCCTGTACAATACGGTGAACTGCAACAGGCTTTAGACGCCGAAAAAGACTGGAACGCCATTCGCCAACGAATCCGGGATACTCGCATCAAGGCCATGCTGGGCCAGGCCCGCGTCGATGCTTTGCGCAGCGCCATCGTAGCTCTCCAGGGCGATGCCTGCCGACTTTCCGACGCTGACGACGATGGTGCACTGGACGCACTGGTACTGCAACAGCAGCAACTGGAGCACCAACGGCAGGAAGTCATCGTGCAACTGGCCGAACAACACATTGCCCTCCGGAAGCACGAGGCTTGCCAAAAACAGCTCCGCGAAGAGGAAGAGGCAATCTATGAAATGACTAACAAAACGTAGATCAGTCTTTAACCACGATTAAACGGATTTAGCAGATGTCCTGTGCTATTCACAAGGATTATAATCTGCTAAATCCGTTTAATCGTGGTAGAAATAACGTTTAACCTCGGATAATGGTCTGGGCACGGTCTGGACCTACTGAAAGTATGGTAATAGGTACTTCTAAATGGCGTTCGAGGTAGGCTACATAGTCCTTGAAGGCCTGTGGAAATTCGGCCTCGGAAGTCATGCCTGTCAGGTCGGTCTGCCATCCAGGCAACTCCTCATAGACAGCCTGCCACCCCTCGGTATCGTAGGGCATATCAGCGGTAGTTACACCATTCTTCTCATAAGCCACGCATGCCTTGATGGTGGGGAACGTATCGAGCACGTCGCTCTTCATCATGATGAGTTGCGTGACTCCGTTCACCATAATGGCATATCGAAGTGCCACGAGGTCAACCCATCCACATCGGCGGTTGCGCCCGGTTACGGCACCGTACTCATGCCCAATCTCACGGATGCGGTCACCCGTCTCGTCGAAAAGTTCGACGGGGAAAGGCCCGGCTCCCACACGTGTAGAATAAGCTTTGAAGATACCGAACACCTCGCCTATGGCTGAAGGGGGCACGCCAAGTCCCGTGCAGACGCCACCACAGACAGTGTTGGAGGAAGATACGAAAGGATAGGTGCCATGATCTATGTCGAGCATGGTGCCCTGTGCGCCCTCGGCCAGCACGTTCTTTCCCTCGGCCAAGGCACGGTTGATTTCCACCTCTGTATCAGTCAATGGGAACGTACGCATATACGATACGCCCTCCATCCAGAGGCGTTCCTCCTCCGAGATATCGTAGTCGGTATAGCCCAGGTGTCGGAGTGTTTCCTCGTGTCGGGCCTTCAGAGCCTGATATTTTTGCTCAAAGTTTTCCAGAATGTCACCCACACGCAGTCCCGTACGGCTGGCTTTCTCGCTGTAGGTAGGTCCGATGCCCTTGCCCGTGGTGCCCACCTTATTCTTTCCCTTAGCGGCCTCGTAAGCACGGTCCAGCACACGATGGGTAGGCAGGATGAGATGAGCCCTGCGACTGATGTGGAGACGACTGCGCAGGTCGTAGCCTGCCGTCTCCAGTTCGCGTGCCTCCTGCATGAACAGGTCTGGGGCAATGACACATCCGTTGCCGATGATGTTCACCTTGTCCTCGGCAAAGATGCCTGACGGAATGGACCGCAGGACAAACTTCTTGCCCTCGAAGATGATGGTGTGACCTGCGTTGGGGCCACCCGCAAAGCGGGCTACGATATCGTACTTGGGCGTAAATACGTCGACGACCTTTCCTTTCCCTTCGTCTCCGAACACGATGCCCAGCAGGGCATCAACTTTTCCTTTCTTCATATATATAATATATTTTTTCGTTTTCTATTCTATCCTTATCAGTACATTCTGCACGGCCTTGCGCAGATGCAGGCTCTGCACATTTTGCAGCGAGTGTGCCTGGTCGAGCAATTCCGCCCGACTGCGGTCGTTCAGAATGGTGCCTTGGATAATGAGGCGTGCCATGAGCAGGAAACCGCACAACTGCCACATCTCCCTGTCCGATGCTATCCACTCGAAAGCCTTCTCCGTGGCATAGGGCAGCCGTGCAAAGAGGTTCATGACCGTCATTTGTGCTATCTCAGCATTCGGAATCTGCTCCAGCCACAGGTCGCACAGTTCTGGCGAGAAACGCTCCGTGGGCATCAGTATGCCTGCCAGGATCTTACTCTCGCGCACGTTTTCGTGCCACAGTTGCTGCGCTACTTCATGGTTGGGTGCAAACTCCTGTGCAATAATCTGCAGACGTGGCAGTTCGACACCAAAGTTCACATGGTAGTTTGCTCCTGCCTGGCGCATCTGGCCCGATACGACGCCGTTCATGTTCGCACGGAGCTCCAGTTTTATCTCTCTCAGGGTCTCTTCGGTCGTCATAGGCTATATTCGCGTCCGTAGCGCATCATTTGTTCGTCGTAACTCTCGCCGTAGACGATTTCCACATCCACCGGCTTGCCCTCCTTATCGCAGACGAGGCTGTAGCACGGATTAATGAATCCCTTGTAGGGTGCCAGGTCGAGTGCCCGATATCGCTGCAACATCTCGTGATGCAACGTTTCGTCCACCTCCACGCCATAATCCTCCACCAGACGACGGGCAGCCGCTTGGTCGCCTTCGCTCTTGATGCGCTGAATCTCGGCCAGCAACTGACCTACCACCGTCCGCAAGGCATCGTAGTCCGTTATTTCCAAATACGTCTTTCCATTCCTTTTCACCAACTTCATGGCCTGCGTGTGGGCCAATGCCCAACGAGCTATGAGGGCACGGTTACGCATGTGGGCCTCCTCTATCTGGCGACCTTCTTCGATGCGTACCAACTGGGTCAACGCACCATTCATCATGTAGGTGTAATATTGGCTTCTGTAAGCCTCCTGGTCGGGCAGCAAGCCCAGTTCCACCAGTTTTGGGTCGGCTATATAGTAGAGCGCAAAGAGGTCGGCACGTGCCTCCTCGATGGCACTGCCATATGCGCCCAAGGCATCAGGGTCGGTCCCAGGCAACAATTGTCCGCTACCGTGTCCCAGACACTCATGGAGGTCGGTATGCAGGTCGTCCAACTGAGCTGCCAACGGTGCATTTACCATAGGCAACGCTTCGGGCAAGACAAATTCCTCATAGAATCCGCTTCCCCTGGCTGCCTCGTCATAGGCGCGGGTCAGGTTACCGATGGTCACACTCTTGCTGCCATATTCCTGGCGCACCCAGTTGCTGTTGGGCAGATTTATTCCGATGGCACTGGAGGGATATAGGTCACCTCCCAGCATGGCAGCTTCCACCACACGGGCACTCACACCGCGACATTCCGTCTTCTTGAACCTGGGGTCGACAGGCGAATGGTCTTCAAACCACTGTGCCCAATCGCTCAGGGTCTGGGCTCGCCGGGTGGCCTCATGGTCCACGATGTTAACGTAGCCTTCCCATGAGGCCTTCAATCCCAGCGGGTCACCATACACTTCGGTAAAGCCGTTCGTAAAGTCCACTTCGCTGTCGGTCTGCTGCACCCATAGGATGCAATACCGGTCAAAAGTGCGTAGGTCTCCAGTCTTGTAAAAATCGATAAGCGAAAGTATAACCTCGCGTTGTCCCGGACTATCACAGACCTCACTGGCCTTCTGGAGCCACGAGACTATCTTGTCGATATAGGGCCCGTACATGCCTCCGCTACGCCAGACGCGTTCCACCAGACTTCCCTCGCCGTCGCGTTCCAGACGGCTGTTCAACCCATACATGGGTGGCCGCGGGTCATCTGTTTTCATCTTGCCATAGAAGGCCTCAGCTTCGGCTTGGGAGATGCCGGGCGCATAATAGTTCATCGAGGAGGTCTCGAGCAGGTCTTCTCCGTCGGCCAGATTGACACGCTTGGGCATGAAATCTGGGTCGAAGACCAGACGCATGAGTTCCTCGTCCACCTCATAGCCTATAGAGTGCAAAGCATCGCGCAGGAACTGCTCACTGAAACCAGGGCGCATCTTGTCCATCGCATAGTGGTGATGTACGCCGTTGGCAAACCACACACAGCGCAGATAGGTCACAAAGGCCTCCCACTCATTGTCGTCTTGGCAAGTCAACTTACCATGCCGATGGGCATCGTAGACGGCCTCAAGCATGCTGCGCAGTGCGAGACCCAAGCGGCAGTTCTGGTCCCACAGAATGTCGCGGCCCCAGAGGCTGGCCTTTGCCAGATAGTACACTAAGAGTTTTTGCCGAGGTTCCAGTCGGGCGAATCCCCCGACGGTGTACCTCAGCATCTGCAGGTCGGCAAAGCGTATGTCGCGGACGGCCATGCTCATTTCTTCAACTTCTCAGCCTGTTGCACTCGGTACTCTCTGGGAGTGATACCCTTCATGCGATAAAATGAGGCATAGAACGACTGGCGGTTGGAAAAACCCACAGCCAGACCTATCTCCTCCACATTGCGACCGGCCCAACGCTGATCTACCAACATATAGGCAGCCTCTCGGATGCGGAACTCGTTGACCAGCGTAGAATAGTTTTCCTGGAAACGCAGGTTGACCACGGCGCTCACATAACGCGAATTTGTCCCCAGCTCGGCAGCCAGTTGGCGAGCCGAATAATCAGGGTCGCGATACTTCTTCTCGAGAATCAGTTTCTCCAGAATCTTGTCGTACAACTCGTCGACCAATTCTGGGCGCAGTTGCATTCTGTAACTGGCGTCCTTCTCCTTTCGTTCTACAATGTTATACTTTGCCATCTCTTGTCCTCCTCACTAACACTTTGCAAATGTAAAACATTTTTTTCTCCCGTACAAACATTCTCAACGCTTTTTTTACATTTTCCTCTCGTCTTCCTTTTTGGCTCCTTCTTCCACTATGTGGAGAAGGGAGTTGGACAGAATGGGGCAACATGCCTCACGAGGCAATGGAAAGCGCCTCACTAATCCTTCTTCAGCAAGGCAGCCATTTCCCTGGGGTCGGCACCCAGACGGACGGCCTCTTTTGTGTCCTGCCGGGCCAGGCGACGCTTACGCATGTCGAGATAGAGCGTGGCCCTACTGATGTAGTAGTCGGCACAGGTAGGGCAAAGGCGAATGGCCTCGTTGAGGTCTGCCAGAGCGTATTCGTACTGCTTGCGACGGTGTAGCATGCCGCCTCGGACAGCCCTGTATAGGGCACTGTCGGGGAACATGCTGACCAGTGCGTTTATCCGGTCGAGTGCCTCGCGCGGACGTCCGGATCGGTCATTGACCAGGATGAGTCCGACCTGAGCCCTCGAGTTGAGGGGCTCCAGATGGAGGATAGTCTCGTAGTCAAGGCGGGCACTCTTATAGTTGCGCAGACTGGCCTGGATGTGGGCCCGCATCTGAAGGGCCTCGATGTGCTTGGGCTGGAGACGCAGTACATCGGAGTAGTCGGAGAGGGCTCTTTGGTGCAGTCCCATACGATAGAGCAGGGCTGCACGGTCCAGTCTCAGTTCCACATCGTCAGCCTTGTGCTGGAGGCCCTTCGAGTAATTCTCCAGGGCCTCTTGCGGATAGCCCAACTGCTCCCGTATCTGTCCCAAATAACGATAGACGAGCGGCGTAGCCATGTGGTTGGGGGCGGATTTGAGGGCCTGATGCAAAAGGCTGTCAGCCCGTTGTAGGCTGTCGCCCTGCATGGCCTCTACGGCCTGCCGGATAATCTGTCCGTAGGAAGTCTGAGCACGGGAAGGACTGTAGTCTGACAAAAGGAAACAAAGCCCCAGTCCCAAGCCCAGAACATTTGTCAAACACCTCATGCGCTTAACCCTTTAATCCTTTAACTCTTCCGAATGTATTCCACTATCCACTGGCCCACTTCGCGTGTACCATAGTGGGCACCGCCCTCAACCTGGATTTCGGGTGTGCGGACGTTCTGGTCAAGCGAGGCATTGACAGCCTGGCGGATGAGGGCCCCCTCTTGCTTGAGGTCAAAGTATTCGTAGAGCATGGCCACGGACAGTATCTGCGCCAAAGGATTGGCGATGTTCAGTCCCTTGCCCTGGGGCCACGAGCCGTGGATGGGTTCGAAGACGGGAGTGTGCTCACCTGTGGAGGCA
>ODAI011049372.1_pt1 | contig 20834 bp, 16 predicted proteins | sample 1539321 | NCBI WGS metagenome assembly ODAI01 (sample SAMN02144231, study PRJEB22623) | gut metagenome | biome: sheep rumen | host: Ovis aries | place: New Zealand
GAGGTTGCCCAGGTCATGGTTGTTCGCCACGAAGATCTCCACGCCCTCGAACAGGGTGCGGTCCTGGATGATCACCTCCTTGGACTGGGCGATGTCGAGCACGTCCCGGAAGCGCTGGGCGAGGAAATAGGTCTCCAGGTTGTAGGACCAGCGCGGGATGTCCTTGTAGTAATCTTCCAGATAGGGGTTGTATGTGACGGCTTCGTACTTGGGCGTCCAGCCATAGTGCTCCGCGAGCATGCGCGTGAGGGTCGTCTTGCCGCAGCCGATGTTGCCTGCTATTCCGATGTGCATATCCGTGATTGTGTATCATACAAATTTAACACAAGTTTTGTAAATTTGCCAATCTTTAAACGCAAACGAATGCTCAACATCCGCGCCCTCACCTTCAATCTCCTCCAGGAGCGCTGCTACGTGGCCTGGAGCGAGGCCGGCCGGTGTGTCATCGCCGACCCGGGCTGCGACGGCCCCGCCGAGCTGCAGGCCCTCACGGACCTGCTCGCGCAGGAAGGCCTCAGCCCCGAGGCCATCCTGCTCACGCACGGCCATTTCGACCACATTTCCGGCGTCAAGGCCCTCCAGGACCGCTTCGGCGGCATCCCGGTCTATATGCACCCGGCCGATGAAGTCGTGCTGGGCTACAGCGCGGAGATGGCCGGCCGGCTCGGGCTCACCCCGCCGGCGGTGGATTTCAAATGGACGCCGGTGCAGGACGGACAGGTGCTGGAAGTGGCGGGCATGACCTGGGAAGTCATCGCCACCCCCGGGCACACCCCCGGCGGCGTGTGCTGGCTGGCGCGCGAAGCGGGCGTGATGCTGACGGGAGACACCCTCTTCGCCGGCTCGATCGGCCGCACGGACTTCCTCTACAGCGAGTACGACGACGAGATCCGCTCCATCATGGAGAAGCTGATCCTGCTGGACCCCGACATCCGCATCCTCCCCGGCCACGGCCCCACCTCCACCATCGGCCACGAGCGCACGCACAACCCTTTCCTCGAGCCCTTCAACGAACCGGAGGAGACTCCCGACCCCGACCTGGAGCCGGTGGTGATCGACCCGCATCTCAACTGACAGGCTTTTTCGCGATAACATCTTGCAGAAGTGTTATCATCTGCGTATCTTTGCCGGAAAGACACGCACCATGGAGACACCGCCCAGAGTCCAAACCGCCTTCCGCCTGGAAGAATCCCTGCTCCGACGCCTGAAGAAGAAAGCGCGGGAGCAGAACAAGAGCCTGAACAGCTATGTCGAAGCGCTGCTTCGTGCGGATGTCTGCGACACGCCCGAATTCCCTGACGTAGCCTTCCCGGTCGCGCACGCCCCGCATGTCGCCCGGATGCGGGACATCCTTCCCCCTTTCACGGAACGGGAACTCCGCGAAGACGAGAAACTGGCTTACCTGCTCAGCAAATGACAAAAATCTTCCTGGACACCAATGTCATCCTGGACCTCCTCATCCCGGGCCGGGAGGGCAAGGATGCAGCGCAAGGCCTGCTGGACCTGCGGGAAGCCTATCCGGACCGGATCCGGCTCCACCTGTCGTTCCTCTCGGTTGCGGACATCGCCTATGTACTTCGGAAACACCTGCCTGCCAGCGAGATAAAAGCTACCCTCCAGGCTCTGCTCAAGACCTGCCAGGCCATAGGGATGACTGACTTGTTCCTCCATGATGCGCTGGCATCCAACTGTCCGGACTTCGAAGATGCACTCCAGATCGCCTGTGCCGAGACGGACTTCTGCGATTTCATCCTGACTTCCAACACCCGACACTTCCAAGGTTACACGCGGATCCCCGTCATGACCCCGGCGGAGTTCCTGGCGCGGCTTGCCTAAGAGCGAGGCACCGTGCCCGGCGGAATCCGGATCACCGCGGCGTCTTCCTTGTTGATGGAGAAGGAGATCCAGAGCGTGCCGTCGGGCTGGACGAAGGCCTTGGGGTAGCTATAGCCCAGGGTCTTGTAGCGGCCGGCGAAGCGCTGGCGGGGCAGGTCGGCGGCGGTGGCGAGCACCCAGGCCTTGTCGAAAAGATAGCCGTCCCGGGAGACGGCCAGCACCAGGATGCGGCGGGATTTGCTGCCGGTCGGGTTGCCGACCCAGAAGGTCCGGCCGTCCGGAAGGGTCCCCGAACACTGCTTGGAGCGCGAGTCGGGGATGTTGGTCAGCGCCGGGGCCGACCAGGACGAGCCTTTATCCTCCGAGATGGAATACAGTTTCCGGAAGGAAGAAGCCTGGTCGCGAAAGGACATCACCAGCCGCCCGTCCGGCGCCTCGTATTGGCTGGGTTCCAAGGGTTTGCCCTCCCCTTCAGCGAGCGGGACGCGCACCCAGCCGCGCAGGCCGGAGGGGTCGTCGGTGCAGATGGGCGCCACCTGCGTGCCCGGGCGGAAGTGCGCCGCCCCGACGGTCCGTCCGTTCCCGAGCAGGAGGGGATCCTGCTCCAGGATGCCGTCCATCGGCGAGCCGTCCGCCATCCGGAGCGGCTCCGGTGCGCTCCAGTCGCGGCCGTCCTTCGTGGCGATGTACCATGCGGTGCCGCCCTTGGCGCGCTCCGGCGAGCAGATGAGGTTGAGCACGGCGCAGAGCGAATCGCCCCGCTGGATCCAGCCGCCGGGCGAGGCGAAGGTGCTGTCCGTGGGAGCCGCCAGCGGCGCCGGCGCGCTCCAGTGCTTCCCGTCCCGGCTCCGGGACAGCGCCACGAACGAGTCGGGCGCGTCCTCGTCCCGGGCCGACTCCTGCCACATGCAGAAGAGCTCACCCCGGAACCCGGTCAGTACCACGTTGTTGACATAGCGCTCGCCTTCCGGCCGCGTGACCGTAATCAGCTCGGCGCCGGGCAGCCCCTGCAGCCCGAGCGCGACGGTGTCGGCCAGGTCGAACAGGTCCTCCGGCACCCGCGGCACGCGCGGCGCCGGCGTCTGGCACGCGGCCAGGCAGGCCAGCAACAGGAGAAGGATGAAAGGACGTCGCATCATAGTAGCAAATATACATATTGCCTGACAGAGTATCAAGCACTTACAAATCAATCTTCGGCGTTTTCTCCGAAGGTTGATTCATAAGTCACTGATTATCAATAGGGGCGACCGCCGTCTATTTCAAGAATACGAAGAACACCGCGAGGATCAGGCAGGCGAAAGCCGCCAGGTGGTTCCACTGGAAGGGCTGGCCCTGGAAGAGGAAGTGGACGATGACCGTGAAGACGGTCAGCGAGATGGCTTCCTGGATGACCTTGAGCTGCATCAGGTTGAAGGGGCCGCCATTGCCCGCGAAACCGATGCGGTTGGCGGGGACGGTGAGGCAGTACTCGAAGAAGGCGATGCCCCAGGAGAACAGGATGATCAGGATCAGCGGCCAGCCGGTCGAGATCTTCATTTCCTGCAGTTTGAGATGGCCGTACCACGCGAACGTCATGAAGATGTTCGAGCAGATCAGCATCAGGATGGTCCAGATTCCTTGCATACCTTTGTCAGAAAAGTCCGCAAAGATACAATGAATCCCGGAATCTGCGGACGTCTTCTTCGCTGTTTTTAGCAACTTTTTATCTTTCTGTCTGTTACCTGAATCAACCGGGCGTTTTTTACAACGGTTAATTTCGACAAACAACTAACTATCAGCAAATTGCACAAAACAACGTCCGCAATGAGCGCGCCAGCACTGCGCCGGAGGACCTATCTCACCGAGAAGAGCGTCACCCGGCGCTCGCCCTGGGCGTCGATCAGGGTGAGGCGATGGTCGCCCGGGGCGGGGTCCACGCGGAGCGTGTGCTCGCCCCGGGTCTCGCCGACGAACGTGTCGTCGATGTGCCAGTATAGCGTGGCGGAGGGGTCGGCGTGCGCGGCACGGAAGACCACGCCGCCCGGCGTGCCCGAGAGGCCGCGCGTCAGCACGAGCGTCAGCCCCGGCTGCGGATAGATGATCTCGATGGGACTGCGCGCGGACGAAGCGGCGTCGAGCTGGGGATGGCGGGGCGGCAAAGGTTTGTAGTCCAGGTGTTTCTGCATGTAGTACCACTCCTGGGCCGGCGGGAGCACGAAGCGCACCTCCGGGCGCATCTGCTCCGGCGGACAGACGGACGAATTGACCTGCCAGCGTCCCTCCGCGTCCAGGTGCACGAGCCGGTGGTAGCGGCACATGTCGGGCCGCTCCGCCACGTCGGGCACCCAGAGGGTGTCGCGGTGCGGGCAGAGGTCGCCGGCGGGAAGCCCGCTCTCATGGCAGACCTCCAGCAGCGTCAACCCGTCCGTGGGACGGGGGAACCAGCCGGAACCCGGCAGGGCCGAGAAGACGTCGAACATCACGGGCGAGGCGTAGGAAACGCCCGTCACCCCGGCGCGGCCCTCGCCGTCGCTGTTGCCCACCCAGACCGCCACGACCCAGTCGGGGGTGACGCCCACGCTCCAGGCATCGCGGTTGCCCCAGCTCGTGCCGGTCTTCCAGGCGATGCGGCGGCCTGTGGCGAAGTCCATCCAGGACGCCTCCTCCTCCGGCCGGTTGGCATCCGAGAGCGCGTCGAAGGCCAGATACGCGGCCGCCCGGCCGACGGGGATGCGCCGCTCCGGCAGCCGCGCGCGCCGCTCGCCGGACAGGTAGGCCAGGGATTCGTACACGGGGGCTCCCGCCAGTTCCGCCGCGAGGTAGTAGTACGCCCGCGCCAGCGTCTCCAGCGTGATCTCCGCCCCGCCGAGGATCAGCGACAGGCCGTAATGGTCGGCGTCCCGGTCGATGGTCGTGAACCCGAGCCCCCGCAGGTCGCCGAGGAAACGCTCCACCCCGTATTGCTCCAGCATCCGCACGGAAGGGACGTTGAGCGAACGCGCCACCACCTCGCGGGCCGGCACGGCGCCGTCGAAGGTGCGCCCGAAGTTGTGCGGAGAGAAATTGTTGTAGTTGTAAGGGGTATCCTTGACCAGCTGGGTGGGCAGCAGCTCCCCGGCCTGCAGCATAGCGGCATAGAGCAGGGGTTTGAGCGTGGAGCCGCTGGAGCGCGCCGCCGGGACCATGTCCACGTCGGCGCCGCGCACCTGCGGCGCGCACCCGCGCGTATTACCGTAATAGGCCCGGATCTCGCCCGTGCGGACGTCCGCCACGAGCACGCCCATGTTGTCCACCAGGTTCGTGCGGTACACCTCGAAGTGCCGGCGGGCGACCGCGGCCACGCGCTGCTGCAGCGCAGCGTCGAGTGTGGTCGCGAACGGTCCGTCGCCCCGCTCGCGGCGGCAGCGCTCCAGCAGGTGGTAGGCCTGGTCCGGCATCGGCAGCGGCCGCTCCGGGAGCGGCTCATCCTTGGCCAGCAGGCACTCCGTCCCGTCGATCACCCCACGCTGCTCCAGCTTGTCCAGCAGCGCATTGCGCTTCTCCAGCAGGCGCTCGCGCGAGCGGCCCGGATGGATCAGGCCGGGGGCGTTGGGCAGCACCGCCAGCATGGCGCTCTCGCCCCAGGAGAGGTCGTCGGCGCTGCGCCCGAAATAGCGCCACGCCGCCGCCTCCAGCCCCACCACGTTTCCGCCGAAAGGCGCATTGGACGCGTACAGGAGCAGGATCTTCTTCTTGGAGCAACGCAGTTCCAGCCGCTCCGCCAGCACCATCTCGTAGAGCTTCTCGGGCAGGGTGCGGGGCGCGTCCGGCCGGCTCAGCCGGATCACCTGCATGGTCAGCGTGCTGGCCCCGCTGACGACTTCGCCGCGCGCCAGGTTCTGGCGCAACGCGCGGGCCGCCGAGAGCAGGTCCACGCCGCCGTGCAGCCAGAAGCGCTTGTCCTCATAGGCCACGATGCAGCGGGCGAACTTCTCCGGCACGTGGTCGGAGGGCGGGAAGTACCACTGCCCGTCCGCCGAGATGCGCGCGCCGAGCAGCGTGCCGTCCGCCGCGGTCGCCGTGGCGGACAGCGGGGCCCGGAACAGCTGACGCGGCAGGCAGCACAAAAACCAGGTCGCCAGCGCTGCGGGGAGCAATATCAGCAGGATTTTTGTAACTTTGTTCATCCGTAGAACAAAAGTAGCATTTTTCCATGAAAACTTCCCGCTTCCTGCTGATATCGGCCCTCACCGCCGGCCTGCTTCTCTCCTGCCAGAACGCCCCCGACCGCCAGGGCGGCTCCCGCAAGGGCGGTCCCTCCGTGTCCGCCGTCGCCAGCGGGACCCCCATGCAGGCGCTGGACACCGAAGGCAAACCCGCCGACGGCAGCGACGTCGACCCCGAAGTGCCGACGATCCGCTTCGTCAGCAAAGGCTCGATCCTCCCCTCCCCCGGCCGGCTCGACCTGCTCTTCGGCTCCGTCTCCTACGCCAAGGCGCAGGTGCGCGTCAAGAAGATCTTCAGCAACAACATCCTGCAGTTCCTGCAGTTCGACTCCTACGAATCCCGGTACAACCTCTACCGGGTGGCCGGCACCATCGCCGACACCACCCTCGTGCTTGGCGACAAGGGCGCGGACCATATCCGCGAATACCGCACCTACGGCCTGAGCCTGGACGAGCTCATCAAGCCCGAGCCCGGCGCCATCTACCATGTGGAGATCCGCGGCCGCGAGCCCCTCGTCGAGGAGGACTTCTGGGACAACGACGACTTCTTCGGCAACTACGAGACCTACGCCCAGCGCAGCGTCGACCTGCTCGCGAGCAACCTCGCGCTGATCGCCAAGCGCGGTGACGGCGCCACGCAGGTCTTCGCCTACGACATCCTCACCGGCAAACCCGTCTCCGGCGTCCGCGTCAAGCTCTACGACTTCGTGCAGCAGGAGCTCGCCAAGGGCCAGACCGACCGCGAGGGCCGCATCACCTTCCCCGCCTCCGGCGAAGGCCGCTTCGTCGTGGCCACGAACGGCAAACACTACGCCTACCTCGACCTCAAGAACGAGAAAGCCCTGTCCACCAGCAACTTCGACGTCAGCGGCACCACCGCCCAGAGCGGCCTCAAGGCCTATATCTTCGGCGAGCGGGGCGTCTGGCGCCCGGGCGACACGCTGCACGTCACCGTCGTGACCCGCTTCGACGACGCCCCGCTCCCCGCCGGGCACCCGGTCACCGCCCGGCTCTACAACCCCGACGGACAGCTCACCCAGACCCTGACGCAGCACGTCGACGGCGCCAGCCTCTACCACTTCCCCTTCGTGACGGCCCAGGACGCCCCGTCCGGACGCTGGCGCGTGGACGTGGCCCTCGGCGGCCAGACCTTCAGCAAGACCCTGCGCGTCGAGACGATCAAGCCCAACAAGCTCGACATCTCCCTGCATTTCGACGACGACTGCATCACGCCGGCCCGCAACTGCCGCGGCGACGTAGCCGTCCGCTGGCTCTACGGAGCCCCGGGCAGCGGGCTCAAGGTCAACGGCACGCTCGACCTCACCCCCGCCCCGACCACCTTCAAGGGCTGGGAGGGGTATGATTTCCTCGACGACACGCGCGTCTTCGAGGACCAGTCCCTGACCTACGCCGACATGACGACCGACGCCGAAGGCCACGCCGCCATCAACACCTTCTACGAAGTCAACAAGGCCGCCACCCCGGGCCTGCTCTACGCCGGCTTCACCCTGCGGGCCTTCGAACCGGGCGGGGACTTCAGCACGGCCTACACCCGCATGCTGATGTCGCCGTTCAGCACCTACGTCGGCCTCCGCACCGAGCTGGACAAGGATGAATGGGGAGATACGTTCCTGCGCGCCGGCAAGCCGCACCGCTTCGACGTGGCCACGGTCGGCGCCGACGGCAAGGGCGTCTCCGCCGGCGGCCTGCACGCCGAGGTCTACCACGTGGACTGGAGCTGGTGGTGGGACGCCTCGGGCGCCATCGCCGGCTACATGGCCGGCAAGAGCCGCGAGCTCCTCTTCGAGGAGACCTTCTCCACCACGGGCGGCAAGGGCAGCTTCACCTACGACTGGGAGGACGCCCCCACCGGCCTGTACTTCATCCGCGTCACCGACACCCGCGGCGGCCACGCCACCTCGATGCTCGTCGAGGTCGGGAAGCAGGACGCCGCCGACGCCTCCGACGGCGCCACGCGCCTCAACATGCTGATCGACAAGGACGCCTACATAGTCGGCGAGACCGCCCGCATCACGATCCCGTCCGCCGAAGGCTCCAGCGCGCTCGTCTCCATCGAGAAGGGCGGCCGGATCCTCTCGACCCGCCGCGTGGACTGCTTCGCCGGCAGCACGGAGATCCGCATCCCCGTGACGAAGGAGATGCTGCCCAACGCCTACGCCGTCATCACGCTCATCCAGCCGCACGGCAACCTCCGGAACGACGCCCCGATCCGCCTGTACGGCATCCAGAACATCAACGTCGAGGACGCCTCCTCCCGCCTCAACCCGGTGCTCGACCTGCCGGCCGAGACCAAGCCCGAGTCCACCCTCCGGTTCAAGGTCCGCGAGCGGGACGGCCGCGCGATGAGCTACGTCGTCGCCCTCGTGGACGAAGGCCTGCTCTCGCTCACCGGCTTCAAGACCCCGGACGCCTGGAACGCCTTCTACGCCAAGGAAGCCCTGCGCGTGCGCACGTGGGACCTCTATGATTCGGTGATCGGCGCCTATGGCGGTCACATCGAACAGCTCTTCGCCATCGGCGGCGACGAAGAAGGCAGCGGTCCGCTCCGCCGCCAGGGCGCCGACCGGTTCAAGCCGGTCGTGGCCTACCTCGGTCCCTTCGAACTCAAGGCCGGCAAGACCGCGGCCCACAGCATCGAGGTGCCGCAGTACATCGGTTCGCTGCGCGCCATGGTCATCGCCACGGACGGCAACGCCCAGGGCAGCACGTCGAAAGACGTCGCCGTGACCCAGCCCATGATGGTGCAGGCCACGCTGCCGCGCACCCTCAGCCTCGGCGAGACCATCCGCGTGCCCGCCACGCTCATCACCCTCAAGGACGGCGTCGGCAACGTCCGGCTCGGCATCGAGGCCGACGGTCCGCTGACCGTCCAGGGCCCCGCCACCCTCGAGGTCAAGGCCCCGAAGGCCGGCCAGCAGGTCGAATACTTCACCCTGCAGGTCGGCGACAAGCCGGGCATCGGCCACGTGGCCGTGACCGCCCGCTCCGGCGCCGACCGGTCCGCCAGCCGGGTGGAGATCGACATCCTCAACCCCAACCCCGCCGTCACGCGCTCGCAGTCACTGCTCCTCGAAGCCGGCGCCAACCGGGAGGTCCCGGCGGAGCTCTTCGGGATGGAAGGCACCCACGCCGTCAGCGTGGAATACTCCACCATCCCGGCCATCGGGCTGGAGCGCCGGCTCGGATACCTGCTCGAATACCCCTACGGCTGTGTCGAGCAGACCCTCTCCGCCGCCTTCCCGCAGCTCTACCTGCCCCAGGTCATGGATTGCGACGAGCACCTCCTCAAGCGCAGCTCCTTCAACGTGACCGCCGCCATCAACCGGCTGCACAGCTACCGCCGCCCGGACGGCTCGCTCGCCTACTGGCCCGGCGCCACCGAGCCGTCAGCCTTCGGCAGCGCCTACGCCCTCCACTTCCTGCAGGAAGCCGAGAACCAGGGCTACGCCGTCCCGGCCGACCTCAAGGCCGACCTGGTCCGGTACCTGTCCGGCAGCGTGGCCGGCAACAAGAAGGAATCCGACTTCGTGCGCGCCTACAGCCTCTACGCCCTTGCCGCGGCCGGCAAGCCGCAGCGCGGCGCCATGAACCTCCTGCGCGAGCAGGCCCGGGGCATGTCGCGCAGCGCCGTCTGGATGCTCGCCGCCGCCTTCGCCTCCGACGGCAAGAAGCAGGTGGCCACCGCGCTCACCGACGGACTTCCCTACCTGGAGGCCGCCGGCGGCAGCTACGGCGACTACGGCAGCGAGGACCGCAACCGCGCCGTCGCCCTGCGCACCGCCACGCTGACCGGCCGCAAGGAACAGGCCTTCGAGCTGGCGGAGAAAGTGGCGGAGAGCCTCAGCGACAGCCGCCACTACATGAGCACCCAGGCCACGGCCTGGTCGCTCTACGCCATCAGCGACTACGCCCGCACGGCCGGCGGCGGCATCGCCGGATCGGTCCGCGCCGGCGGCAAGACCTGGAAGATGGCCTCCGACAAGGCGCTCGTCCGGCAGGAGATCCCCGTCTCCAAGGACGAAAAGAGCCCCCTGGCCCTGAGCCTTTCCAACACCGGCGGCAGCACCCTGCACGCCGTGGTGTCCGTGACCGGCATCCCGGCGGCGGGCACCGAGCAGGCCGTCGCCTCCGGGCTGAAGATGACCGTCCGGTACACGGATCCCGCCGGCAAACCCATCGCCGTGGACACCCTCTCGCGCGGCCGGGACTTCAAGGCCGTCGTGACCGTGACCAACACCGGCTCCGCCGCTGCGGAGCACCTGGCGCTGGCGCAGAAATTCCCCTCCGGCTGGGAGATCCGCAACGACCGCCTCGGCCGCGAGGACTACTCCTACCCGGCCGGCATCACGTACCAGGATTTCCGCGACGACCGCGTCTACACCTTCTTCGACCTGCCGGCCGGCCAGAGCGTGACCGTCACCACGGGCCTCACCGCCACGTACCCGGGACGCTTCTACCTCCCGGCCGTGCGCTGCGAAGCCATGTACGACGACACCGTCACGGCCCTGGTCCCGGGCCGCTGGACGGAAGTGAAATAGTTTATCGAAACAATTCCCGCAACACCCGCAGCGAGCGCGCCTCGATGCGGGTTTCCGTATGATAGCTGAGGTAGCGGAGCAGCAGCTCCGCGATCTCGTTGCGGGCCTCGCCGTTCAGGGGCAGGAGCATGCAGGCGCCGAAATCGGAGCGCAGCAGGTCGCGCACCTGCGTCAGATGCGGCCCGGCAAAGGGTGCAAGGTCTTCCAGCGAGGGAGAGAAGCCCAGGGCCGCAGTCAGTTCCAGCAGGAAGCGGAGGTGATAGTTGGCATAGTCCCCTTCCAGCGCATCCAGGGTCAGGATGGCGCGCTCAAGCCAGGCGAAAAGCCCCTCCTCGCTGCCGCCGTCCCGGACGGTCCTGTACAGCACCTCGCTCATGAAGAGGGTCATCGCGCTCTTGGCTGCGCTGGTGCGCAGGCCAACCAGCGGATAGCGGGCCGAGAACCCGTGCGCCCGCCAGAGGTCGGATTTCGGGTTCTCCGTGACCTCGGCGTCCAGCACGCTCAGGGGCTGGAAAAGCGCCATCCCGCCGCCCTTGGGCACGGACGTGATGAAACTGCGGCGCCCCCAGTCGGGACTGAGGGCGTGCAGGACCAGGGATCGCTCCCCGACCTTGGTGGTATTCAGGATGATCAGCTGTGTGCGGTAGACCATCAATACTGGGCGATCCGTTCGCTCGACAGGGCCTGCCGGAGCGTGTCGTCATAGCGGATGCGGATCTTGACGCCGGCCTCCTGGAAGTAGTAACGCACGACGATCTCCTCCTCGATGAAGGGGATGATCTCGGCCTTCTTGAGGCGCAGGAACTCCTCCTTCTCCATATTGAGCGACTTCTCGAGGGCCTCGAGCTGCGGCTTCACGGCCTCCTCGAGACCGTCGAGCTTGAGCTCCTGCTTGGCCCGGTCGAAATAGGTAAGCGCCGAGGAGCGGTAGTCGAATTCCTTGTCCTTGGCGAAGGCGATGAAGTCCTCGTAGTCCGCATCGGAGAGATGGAAATCCTCCACGGCGGGAATCGTCTCGTGCCCCCGGACGAACTCCAGCGCATACTGCTCGAGGATCCCGTAGGAGACCAGGGAGTAGGTCAGGCGGCTGTATTCGTGGAAATCCAGCTTGACGTCCGGGGTGATGCCGCCGCCGTCGCGCACGATCCGGCCGTGGGCGGTCTTGAATTCGCGCGTGAGCGAGTCGGGGATGGAGGCCACGCTGCCGTCCTCGCGGCGCTGGGCGTAGTCGATCGCCTGCACGCAGCGGCCGGAGGGCGTATAATACTTGGCCGTGGTCACCTTCAGCTCGCCGCCGTAAGGGAGCGAGCGGATGCTCTGCACGAGGCCCTTGCCGTAGGTCCGCTCGCCCATGATGGTCGCGCGGTCCATGTCCTGCAGCGCGCCGGCCACGATCTCGGAAGCCGAGGCGGAGCCGGAGTCCACGAGCACGATGACGGGGATCTTGGTATCGACAGGTTCCCTGGTGGTGCGGAGCGCGTAGCTGGAGCCCTGCTCCTTGCCCTTGGCGGAGACGACCAGCGAGCCCTTCGGGACCAGCACGGACACGATCTCGGCCGCCTCGTTCATCAGGCCGCCGCCGTTGCCGCGCCGGTCGAGCACGGGCGTCTTCATGCCCTGCTTCTTGAGTTCGGTGACCTTCTGCCGGAAGTCGGCGCCGACCCCGTCGGTGAATCCGTTCTGGGAGATATAGCCCACGCCGCCGTCCAGCATGCCGGCATACTCGATGTCATTGATCTTGATGCGCTCACGGGTCACGGTGATGTCCTTCTCCTCGCCGGTGCGGAGCTTCTTCACGTGGAAGACCACCTGCGTGCCGGGGTCGCCGCGCATCTTCTCGCTGCACTGCTGGGAGGTCAGGCCAACGACGGTCTGGCCGTCGATCGCCAGGATCTCGTCGCCGCACACCAGGCCGTTCTTCTGGGCCGGGGAATTGGCATACGGCTCGTTGATGACGACGGGGCCCTGCACGTCGGGCTTGTAGATCACGGCGCCGATGCCGCCGTAGGTCTTGTGGATCAGCATCTGGAGGTTCTCGTTCTCCTCCGCCGGGATATAGACCGTGTAGGGGTCGAGGTTCTGGAGCATCGCATCGATGCCGCGGCGCTCGATCCGGTCGATGGGCAGCGAGTCCACGTAGGAGCGGTTGAGTTCCTGGAGGATGGCGGTCTGGATCTCCGTCCACTTGCCGAGCTTGAAGCGGGGAGACTGGGCGCCTGCGGCGAGCGTGACGCCGAGCAGGCCTATGATCAGAACAAAACGTTTCATACTTTCAATCAAATCGTTAAGCGGCCGAGCCGAACAGCAGCAGGGCGATGCCGGCCATCATCAGGGCCATGTCCAGCGCCTTATCCTTGATGTGCCCCTCCTTGAACACCAGGGCCCCGAACAGGAAGGTGATCAGGACGGAACTGCGCCGGATCATCGAGATCACGGACAGCAGGGCGTCCGGGTCCTTGACCGAGAAGAAGTACAGCATGTCGGAGGCGGTGATCAGCACTGCGATCAGCGGGATGCGCCAGTCCCAGCGGAACGGCTCGAACTTCTCCCTGTCTGCCAAATATTGTACCAGCATGACCAGGGCCAGCAGCACGGTGATATAGATGTTGGTCCAGCTCTGCACGAACAGCGGCTCGAGGTGCTGGAGGATGAACTTGTCATAGAGGGCGCTGGCCGAGCCGGACAGCACCGAGATGACCATGAACGTCATGCCCTTGGCAGAGGTCTCCTTGTCCGTCTCGTGCTTGTGGGCGCGCGAACTCAGGAACAGGGCGGCCATCACGATGGCGACGCCCAGCCACTGCAGGAGGTTGAGCCGCTCGCCGAAGAGGATGATGGAGAAGATCACCACGAACATGGGGCGCGAAGCCTTGATCGTGCTGACCGTCGTGAGCGGCAGGTGCTTGAGCGCATACAGTCCGGACACCCAGGACGTCGACACGAGCACGGCCTTGAGCACCAGACTGAGATGGTCTGACAGGGACCCGTGCGAGAGGCACGGCGACAGGAACACCGCCGTCAGGGCGGTGGCACTGACGAGGATCCAGTAGACCCCGTTGCGTTTCAGGGCCTCCTTCTTGGCAACGTCATAGATACCGAGCAGCAAGGCCGAACATACAGACATCCAAAGCCACATAATATCAGAACATTTGGACAAAGTTAACCATAAAATTCGTATTTTTGCACTTCTCTATGGACAAAGACGGAAAGATCGAAATACGCGGTGCACGGGCGAACAACCTGCAGAACGTGGACGTGGACCTGCCGCGCCGCAAATTCGTGGTCGTCACAGGCATCAGCGGCAGCGGCAAGTCCTCGCTCGCCTTCGACACCCTCTATGCCGAGGGCCAGCGGCGCTACATGAACACCCTCTCCCCCTACGCCAAGCACTTCATGGGCATCCTCGAGAAGCCCGCGGTGGAGAGCATCACCGGGCTGAGCCCGATCATCGCCATCGAGCAGAAGACCACGGGCAGCAACCCCCGCTCGACGGTCGGCACCATCACCGAGATTTCCGACTTCCTGCGCCTCCTCTACGCCCGCGCCTCCACGGCCTACTCCCCCGTGACCGGCAAGGAGATGGTCCGCTACACCGACGCACAGATCGTCGACCTGATCATCCGGGAGTTCCGGGGACGCAAGTGCCTGCTGCTCGCCCCGCTCGTGCGCGGCCGCAAGGGCCACTACCGCGAGCTCTTCGAGCAGCTCCGCAAGAAGGGCTACCTCCAGGTCCGCATCGACGGCGAGGTCCGGGACCTCAATGACGTCGAAGCCGTGGACCGCTACAAGGGCCACTTCATCGAGCTCGTCGTGGACAAGCTCAAGCCTGCGGACGGCGACGAGTCGCGCGTGCGGGGCTCCGTCGCGTCCGCGCTGCAGCAGGGCAAGGGTTCCCTCGCCGTGCTGGACATGGAGACGGGCGCGCTGCATCATTATTCGAAACACCTGGTGGACCCGGAGAACGGCATCTCCCTGCAGGAGCCGGCCCCGCACACCTTCTCCTTCAATTCGCCGGAAGGCTACTGCCCCCACTGCAAGGGGCTCGGCACCGTGCCGGACGTCAGTCTGGACACCATCATCCCCGACCCCGGCAAGTCCATCGCGGACGGCGGCATCGCACCGCTGGGCCGCCTGCGCGACGGGCGCAAGTTCGAACTCATCCGCGCCATCGCGCGCAAGCACAATTTCTCCCTCTACGAACCCATCGCGGCCCTGCCCGACGAGGTCGTGACCCTGCTGGTCTACGGCTCCGACGAGTTCTACCGCGTGGGCGAGGGGCCCAATACCGAGATGATCAACTGGGAAGGCGTCACCGGCGACGTCGAGGACCGGATCGTGTGTCCGGTGTGCCACGGCACGCGCCTGGGCCCGCACGTCAAGTGCTTCCGCATCGACGGCAAGGACATCTCCGAGGTCAGCGCCCTGGAGATCAGCGACCTCGCGGCCTGGCTGGACTCCCTCCCCGGCAAGCTCGGCAAACGGGCGAACACCATCGCGCGCGACATCCTCAAGGAGCTCTCCGACCGCGTCCGCTTCCTGCTGGACGTGGGTCTGGACTACCTCAGCCTGGACCGCCCGACGGCGTCGCTCTCCGGCGGCGAGGGCCAGCGCATCCGGCTCGCCACCCAGATCGGCTCCAAGCTGGTCAACGTCATCTACATCCTGGACGAGCCCAGCATCGGCCTGCACCAGCGCGACAACCGCAAGTTGCTCGCCTCGCTGAAGAAGCTGCGCGACGAGGGCAACACCGTGATCGTCGTGGAGCACGACGAGGAGACGATGCGCGCGGCCGACTGGATCGTGGACGTCGGCCCGGGCGCGGGCGAGCAGGGCGGCCGCATCTGCTACAGCGGCCCGGCCCGGCCCGTGCACAACCCCATCACGCTCCCGCCGGCCCGCCGCCACGGCAACGGCCTGTCCCTGACGCTGCGCGGCGCCCGCGGCAACAACCTCAAGGGCGTCACGGCAGAGTTCCCGCTCGGCCTGCTGATCGGCATTAGCGGCGTGAGCGGCTCCGGCAAGTCCTCGCTCATCAACGAGACCCTGATGCCCATCCTGAAGGGCAAGTTCTACCATTTCAAGGAGAAACCCCTCCCCTACGACAGCATCGAGGGGATCGAGAATATCGACAAGGTCATCGAGATCGACCAGAGTCCCATCGGGCGCACGCCGCGCTCCAACCCGGCCACCTTCACGGGCGTGTTCAACGACATCCGCGCCCTCTTCGAGGACACCCCGGACGCCAAGGTCCGCGGGTTCAAGGCCGGCCGCTTCTCCTTCAACGTCCCCGGCGGGCGCTGCGAGGAGTGCAAGGGCGCCGGCATCAAGGTGATCGAGATGAATTTCCTCCCCTCGGTCAACGTCTGCTGCGAAGCCTGCGGCGGCAAGCGCTACAAGGAGGATACCCTGGCCGTGCGCTACAAGGGCAAGAACATCAACGACGTGCTGGAGATGCCGGTCAGCGAGGCCTACGAATTCTTCAAGTCCCACCCCAAGATCGCCCCGAAACTCAAGGCGCTCGTGGACGTGGGCCTGGGCTACGTCCACCTCGGGCAGTCCGCCGTGACCCTGTCCGGCGGCGAAAGCCAGCGGATGAAGCTGGCCGCGGAGCTGTCGCGCAAGGCCACGGGCAACACCCTCTACATGCTGGACGAGCCCACCACCGGCCTGCACTTCGAGGACATCAAGGTCCTCCTCTCCGTGCTCCAGCGCCTGGTGGACCAGGGCAACACCGTCATCGTGATCGAACACAACCTCGACGTCCTCAAATCCGTCGACTATATCATGGACATGGGTCCCGAAGGAGGCGCAGCGGGCGGCAAGATTATTGCAACGGGTACGCCCGAACAGATCGCCGCCGACCCGGCGTCGGTCACAGGACCTTTCTTAAAAGAACTCTTATGACAAAGATCGAAGCCGCACGTGCGGAGTATAAGGAGTGGTGCCAGGCCATCGGCATCGACACCCTCGAGCGAGTCAACGAAACCCTCGAAGCCGGCAAGGCCATCGAACTGATCAACCTCTGCGAAGCCCGCCAGGAGCGCCAGTACGCCCAGGCTGCCGACCAGATCTTCTGGAAGCGCAAGCGGAGCCGCATCGTCATGATGTCCGGCCCCTCCTCCAGCGGCAAAACCAGCTCCTCGCTGCGCATCGCCCAGCAGGCGCGCGTGCTCGGGCTCAAGCCCAAGGTGATCGAACTGGACAATTATTTCGTGGCCCGGGACGAGACGCCCTTCGACGAGAACGGCGAGCGCGACTACGAGGCGCTCGGCGCCATGGACGTCGCGTTCCTGAACGAGCAGCTCCTCGACCTGCTCGCCGGCAAGGAGGTGGAGATCCCGCGCTTCGACTTCAAGGCCGGGCACCGCGTCTTCGACGGCAAGACGCTCAAACTCGAGGACGGCGACATCCTCTTCATGGAGGGCATCCATGCCCTCAACCCCGCGCTCACGCCCGCCATCCCGCGCGACCGCATCTTCGGCATCTACATCTCCGCCCTCTCGGCCCTGCCGGGCGGCGAGAAAGACCACGGCTCCACCACCGACAAGCGCCTGCTGCGCCGCATCGTGCGGGACAACCGCACCCGCGGCATCTCCCCGGAGGACAACATCCTCCGCTGGCCGTCCGTGCGCCGCGGCGAGGTCCGCAACATCTTCCCCTACGAGGAGAACGCCAACATCGTCTTCAACTCCTCCACCCTCTACGACGTCCCGCTGCTGAAATACTACGCCGAGCCGCTGCTGTGCGGCATCAGCGAGTCTTCACCGGCGCATGCCAAGGCGCAGAGCCTGCTGGCCTTCCTCGAGAAGGTCCGCGCCCTGAAGCCGGCCGAGATCGCCGCGATCCCGCCGACCTCGATCATGAGGGAATTCATCGGCGGACAGACGCTCTGACGCTGCTCGTCAGAGCGTCTGCCTTGCAGATCCTTCATGATTGGGGGGCGTTCCCCCCAAACCCCCTGCGTCGCGTTGCTCCGATAAACCCTATTCGTCCGGGTGCAGTTTCTGATAGCCCTTCAGGGCGAACATCAGGGTATTGAAGTCGGACCGCGCGACGGAAGTCGAGCGGAGATAGTCACCGCGGTCGAGGGTGAACTCCAGCTGGCGGCTGAGAAGGACCTTGCGGGAGGTGATGCGGACCGTCTCGCGGCTGTCGTCCGGGACGAGCGGGGCGAAGCAGGCCTTCATCTCACAGCTTGAACCCGGCTCCTTGTACATCTCCTGCAGGCGCTGGAGCGTCTCCATGGATTCGGAAAGGGTCCCGCCCAGGGGCAGGAACAGCTTGTTGACGGGATCGACGTTGAACTGGATGACCGCATTCCCGATGCCGAGCGTCCCGACATAGAGGAAGTAGCCGAGCTTGTCGCCGACGGGGACGGAGAAAAGCGACAGGGTGACCTCGCCCTCACCGGATTCGACCTCGACGATTTCGCTCATCCGGGTAATGTCGGGTTTCTGGGCGTAAGCGCCCCAGGACAGGACGGCGAGGAGCGCGAGGGTAAGCAGTTTTTTCATATCAGGGATTCTTTATTTCACCAGGGAGATGGCGCCGAAGACGCCCAGGCTCGCCAGGAGCATGATGGCGGCGGCCAGTATCAGGCCGAGCAGGATGTAGATGACGCTCTTCTTGAAGTCCATGTTGAGGAAACTCGCTGCGAGGGTGCCGGTCCAGGCGCCCGTGCCGGGAAGCGGGATGCCGACGAACAGCAGCAGGGCCCAGTAGAGCCCGCGGCCGGCCTTGGCTTCCAGCTTGCGGCCGCCCTTCTCGCCCTTCTCCAGGCACCAGGTGAAGAAACCGCCGATGACCTTCTTGTCCTTGCCCCATTCGAGCACCTTGCGGGCGAACAGGAAGATGAAGGGAACGGGCAGCATGTTGCCCAGCAGGGCCACCAGGATGGAGGGAACGATGGGCAGGTTGAAGCCGACGGCATACGGGATGGCGCCGCGGAGCTCGATCAGCGGGACCATCGAAATCAGGAAAACGATCAGGTACTTCTTCATGGGCTAAAGGGTTCTTCAGCGGCCGTAGGTGGCCAGGAGGTCACGCATCTGCTGCTTGGCTTCCTTCCAGCGGGGGATGTCCATCTTGGTGCCGATCACCTCGACCACCTTGGCCGCGAAGATCGAGCCGATCTCGCCGCAGGCCTTGAGCGGCAGCCCGAGGGCGTCCGCGTAGAGGAACCCGGCGGCGTAGGTGTCGCCCGCCCCCGTGGCGTCGAGCGCGACGGCCGGCCAGGGATGGATGTAGTGGACTTCGTCCCCGGAACGGACCCAGCTGCCGTCCTTGCCCACCTTGACGATGGCGGTCCGGCAGATGCCGGCCAGCTGCGCGAGCGCTTCTTCGGGGTCCCGCAGGCCGGTGAAGGCACGGGATTCGTTCTCGTTGGCGAACACGATGTCGACGTATTTCTCCACGATGTCGTGCAAGAAGGCGAGGTTGGACTCCACCACGTTGTAGGACGCGAGGTCCAGCGAGACCGTGCAGCCGGCGGCGCGCGCCAGCTCGACGGCGCGCCGCACGAGGTCCTGGTTCTGCACCAGGTAACCCTCGATGTGGAAATAGTCGTATCCCGCGAACCAGGCCGGATCCAGGTCTTCCGGGACCAGGTCGAGCGCGGAGCCGAGATAGACGGCGAAGGTGCGCTCGGCGTTGCCGCCGCTCACGAACACCATCGAGCGGCCGCTCGAGTGCTCGCCCGTGAGCAGGTGCGTGCGGATGCCGTACTGCTCCTGGTCGCTCTTGAAGAGGTGTCCGAGCTCGTCGTCCCCGACCTTGCCGATGAAGCCCGAGGGCATCCCGAGGATGGCCGTGCAGGAGATGGTGTTGGCGGCCGAGCCGCCGGCGACGTATTTGACGCCGAGCGGGCGGAGGGCCTCCCAGATGCTGTCGCCCGTCTCCATGTCGACGTGCTGCATGCTGCCTTTGGGGAGGTGGTAGGTATTGAGGAGCGAGTCATCCGGCAGGACGGCCAGGATGTCGGTCAGAGCGTTGCCGATTCCGAGAATTGATTTCATAACGCGCAAAAATAACAAATAATAATCGTAAATTTGCGCCCTATGCCGAAGAAAGCCGCAAATATCATCAAATACACCCTGTCCGCCGTACTGGCGGTCGTACTCGTCTGGTTCGCCTTCCGGGGCGTGGATTGGAAGGCCTTCTGGGAGGGCCTCCGGCAGACGCGCTGGTTCTATATGGTCCTCTATTTCATCGTGGCCCTGCTGGCGATCGTCTTCCGCGTGGAGCGCTGGTATGCCCTGATGCGCCCGCTGGATCCCGAAATCCGGCGCCTGAAGGTCTGGGATTCCCTCAATGTCGGCAACATCATCAACATCGTGCTGCCCGGCGCCGGGGAGTTCGCCCGCTGCGGCTACGTCTCCTCCAGGCGGATGGGCTTCGACAAGGCCTTCGGCACCATCGCCTGCGAGCGGCTGTGCGACGTCGTCGCCATCGTCGTGCTCCTCGTCACGGCCCTGTCCCTGAAGTGGAGCAGTTTCGGTCCCTTCTTCGCCGAGACCATCTGGCAGCCGATGGCGGCCCGGATGGGCAGCGGCCTGGTCTGGCTGCTCCTGGCAGCCATCGTGGCCCTGCTGGCCGCCTTCTTCTGGGCCGTCTTCCATTTCAGCGACCGCGTCAAATGGCTCGGCCGGATCGCCGACGCCCTACGGGGACTCGGCGCCGGGTTTGCTAGCGTGGCGCGGCTGGAGAACAAATGGGGGTTCGTGCTCAGCACCGTGGGCATCTGGGCCATGTACGTCATGATGCTGTGGTGCACGATCCGGGCGCTGCCGCAGCTGGACAGCCTCGGGATGGTGGACGCCCTCTTCCTGTCGGCCGTGGGCAACATGGCCTCCGTGATCCCCGTCCCGGGCGGCATCGGCGCCTATCACTATCTCGTAGCCCTGGCTACGCAGAGCCTCTACGGGGTGTCCTGGGACACGGGCATCCTGCTCGCCACCCTCGGCCACGAGGCCCACGCCATCTTGATCATCATTGTGGGCGTGGTCTCCTATGTGCATCTGACCTTGCAGAAGAAGAAATAAACGGCTATCTTTGCAGGTGTTAGTGTATTACTTGTAGCATCATGCAATTGATCCTCCCCGATCACTACGTGGACCTGCTCGGCGGAGCAGAGAACACGGAGAAGGCCATCAAGGCCGTCAAGGATATGTTCCAGAACAATCTGTCAGCCCAGCTGGCCCTGCTGCGCGTGACCGCTCCGATGGTCGTGCTCTCCGGGACCGGCCTCAACGACGAA